>Ga0316187_10000736_pt1 | contig 26778 bp, 18 predicted proteins | sample CroRivburrow1_MG_FD_204927 | JGI IMG/M metagenome (GOLD analysis project Ga0316187, IMG submission 204927) | Coastal sediment microbial communities from Maine, United States - Cross River worm burrow 1 | ecosystem: Environmental > Aquatic > Marine > Coastal > Sediment | place: USA: Maine...
CAGGCGACAATGTAAGCATGGATGTTGAGCTGATCACGCCGATCGCCATGGACAAGGAGCTGCGCTTCGCCATCCGTGAAGGCGGTCGCACCGTCGGCGCCGGCGTCGTTACCGAGATTCAGGAATAGTATAAAAGAGAGTCGGAAGGCGGTGGCGCATAGCCGCCGCCTTTTCCGTCCCTGGAGAAACCAATGCGGGATTTGTTGAGTTTGGCTTGTGAAGAGTGTAAACGCCGTAACTACACGACGAATAAAAACAAGCGTACCACGGTGGATAAGTTGAAGCTGCGCAAATACTGCCGGTTTTGCCAGAAGCACACCTTGCACGCCGAAGGCAAGGTGTAATGAAGGCCAGTAGCTCAATTGGTAGAGCACCGGTCTCCAAAACCGGGGGTTGTGGGTTCGAGTCCCTCCTGGCCTGCCAGCTTTCCATGTTGGAGGCGCTGACATGGCAAGCCTGACGTCGATCCGCAAATACATGCGCGAGGTGCAGGTTGAGGCCAAGAAGGTCGTCTGGCCGGAACGAAAGGAATTGATTCAGGCCACCATCATGGTGCTAGCGATGGTGATTTTCCTGGCTATCTTCCTGTGGGGCGTCGATTCGATCTTTTCTTTGCTGATCAAGCAAGTTTACTAGGGGCGCCGGATGGCCAAGCGTTGGTATGTGGTTCAAGTGTACTCAAGCTTCGAGGACAAGGTGTTCCAGGCTTTGCAGGAGCGCATCGCGCAATCGGAATACGCCGATAGCTTCGGTGAGATTCTGATTCCGCGCGAGGAAGTGGTCGAGCTGCGCCAGGGCCAGAAGGTGACCAGCAAGCGCAAGTTCTTTCCGGGCTATCTCCTGGTGGAGATGGAAATGAACGACGAGACTTGGCACATCGTCAACGGCACGCCAAAGGTCAGTGGATTTTTGGGCTCTGGCGGCAAGCCTCAGCCCATGCCGCCGCAGGAGGTTGCCGCCATTCGCCAGCAGGTTGAGGAAGGCATCGAGCGGCCTCGGCCGAAGGTTCTGTTTGACGTCGGCGATGCGGTGCGCGTGGTCGATGGCCCCTTTGCCAGCTTCAACGGCGTGGTGGAAGAGGTGATGGAAGACAAAGGCAAGCTGAAGGTGAGCGTTTCCATCTTTGGCCGGCCGACCCCCGTGGAGCTCGATTTCGTGCAGGTGGAAAAGGGGTGATGATTTATTGATGCGGGCTCTGGCCTCCTGCCCCGCCCGTCTGTCACAGTGCGAATTGCGTGGAATTCACACTGTTTTCGAAGGCTGAAAGCCTTCGCCGGCCCTCCAGAACCGGGGGTTATAAGACACGGCATCGGCCTGTGGCGCCAACCGAGGAGCGTGGTTTTCGATTGGCTTGCTAAAGCGGCACATCCATGTGCGGGACATTGATTGATGTGAGCATTGGCCTCTGGCTACTAGCTCACGAAAGCCGGCCTCACAGGGAAAGGGGCTCGAACCGCGGTAGCGCGGGAGCAGGCATCGAGATGGCTTGCGAATAAAGGGGAAGGACAGGATGTCCGGACCCGGATGGAGACAACATGGCTAAGAAGATAGACAAGATCGTCAAGCTGCAGGTGCCGGCCGGCCAGGCCAATCCGGCTCCGCCAGTGGGCCCGGCCCTAGGCCAGGCTGGCGTCAACATTATGGAATTCTGCAAAGCGTTCAATGCCGCCACGCAAAACGCCGAGCAGGGCATGCCCCTGCCGGTGGTGATCAGCGTCTACCAGGATCGCTCGTTTACTTTTATCACTAAGACGCCGCCCGCTTCGGTGCTGCTGAAAAAGGCAGCCAAGATCAGCAAGGGCAGCGGCGAGCCCAATAAGACCAAGGTTGGCACGGTGACCAAGAGCCAGGTCAAGGAAGTCGCCGAGAGCAAGATGCCGGATTTGAACTGTTATGAGATTGAAGCCGCCATGCGCATCGTGGAAGGCACTGCCCGCTCCATGGGCCTAGACGTCGTGGAAGGCTAGGGGGTATTAGCATGGCAAAACTTACCAAACGAATGCAGGCATCGCGCCAGGCCGTCCCGGCTTCGGCAGCTCCGATTGATGCCGCCATTAACGCGATACTAGCGCAACCCGCCGCCAAGTTCGATGAATCCGTGGACATCGCCGTGAAGCTTGGCGTGGATCCGCGGCATGCCGACCAGATGGTGCGTGGCACCATCGGCCTGCCCAACGGCACCGGCAAGAGCGTGCGCGTCGCCGTGTTCGCCAAGGGCGCCAAGGCCGAGGAGGCCGAAAAGGCCGGTGCCGATATCGTCGGGGCCGAGGACTTGGTGGAAAAAGTTCAAGGAGGATTCCTGGACTTCGACCGCGTGGTCGCTACGCCGGACATGATGGCGCAAATCGGCAAGCTTGGTCGAGTTTTAGGCCCGCGCGGCCTGATGCCCAACCCCAAGCTTGGCACCGTAACCATGGATGTCAGCAAGGCTGTTAGCTCCATCAAGGCAGGCCAGATCGAGGTGCGTTGTGACAAGGGCGGCGTGGTGCATGCCCCCGTGGGCAGGCGATCTTTCGACGCTGCCAAGCTGGCGGAAAATATTCAAACCCTGGTGGACGAGCTCAACCGCATGAAACCGGCTGTCGCCAAGGGTAAATACATGCAGAACATGGTGCTTTCATCCACCATGGGCGCAGCTGTGCGAGTGGATCTCGCCAGTCTCAGCTAGCGCTGGGACAATCAGCCCAAGGATCGGGCTAATCACATCCAAGACTGCTGGTGCGCGCAAGCGCTTAATAGGAAACATCCCGCATAGATGGAGCACCCGTGCTCCTTGCTTGGATAGCAAAAAGAGGGTGAACATGGATCGAACTGAAAAAAAACAAGCGGTTAAACAAATGCATGAAGCTTGGTCGACGGCCAAGGCTGGCATTATTACCCATTACCGCGGGCTTAATGTTGATCAGCTGTCTGGCCTTCGTCGCAAGCTACGCGAAGGTCAGGCCACCTTTAAGGTGGTGAAGAATACCCTGGCCAGGCGTGCCGCGGAGGAAACCAGCTTCTCGGTAGCCGAAGAACTATTCACAGGCCCTACAGCCATCATCTACGGGGAAGATCCCGTGGGCATGGCCAAGGCGGTCGATGAATTTTCAAAGCTGCACGAGGCGCTTGAAATCCGTGGCGGCGTTCTGGATGGGAAACTGATCGATCAGGCTGCCATCAAGACGCTGGCGTCGCTGCCTCCACGTGAGGTGTTGCTGGCCAAACTGCTTGGCGGAATCAACGCGCCAATCAGTGGCTTCGTCCGCACCCTAGCGGAAGTGCCTGCCTCCTTCGTGAGAACGTTGGCGGCCGTGCGCGACCAAAAGGAAAAGACCGCTTAAACGCAATCAACCCACCTATTCAACCATAAAAAAGGAGCAAATAAAAATGGCAAAAGCATTGAGTAAAGATGATTTGATGACCGCGATTGAAAACATGTCGGTGTTGGAGCTCTCCGAGCTCGTCTCCGCCCTGGAAGATAAATTTGGCGTATCCGCCGCCGCACCGGTGGCCGTTGCCGCCGCCGCACCCGCCGCGGGCAGCGGAGAAGCAGCCGCTGAAGAGAAAACTGATTTCGATGTAATGTTGACATCTTTTGGCGACAAGAAGATCCAGGTTATCAAGGCCGTTCGCGAGATCACCGGCCTGGGCCTGAAGGAAGCCAAGGAACTGGTCGAAGGCGCACCGAAGGCTGTGAAGGAGGGCGCACCGAAGGAAGAGGCCGAGGAGATCAAGGCGAAGCTGGAGGAGCAAGGGGCTTCCGTCGAACTCAAGTAAGTACCGGTTGCCGCAAACAACCTAATGTAGGCGATTCCCGGCGGCCACCAGGCCGCCGGGAAGTGCCTTTTACGCTTTTTAGCAAGCTAGAGACAAGATCATGCCGGGGGTCACAATGGCTAACACCTACAGCAACACCAAGCGCATTCGTATGAACTTCGGGAAGATTTCTTCCCCTATCGCCATGCCAAACCTGTTACAGCTGCACACCGAATCCTTCCGTGAATTCCTGGGAGTCGGCGGGGGCAAGGTGGACACCAACAATTCGCGCCTGGCGGACGTGTTCCGCAATATGTTTCCCATTCGTGACTACGCCGGCAACGCCGAGCTCAGTTTTGTCACTCTCGAATACAGCCCGCCGCGCTACGATCTGGACGAGTGCCGCCGTCGCGATATGACTTATGCGCTGCCGGTGAAGGTCAAACTGCGCCTGTCTATATTTGACGATGCCAGCGGCAAGGACACGGGTTCACGCCGCGTGCGCGAGGTGCGTGAGCAGTCCGTCTACATGGGCGAGATCCCCTTGATGACGGATCATGGATCATTTGTCATCAATGGCACCGAGCGCGTCATCGTCTCGCAGATGCACCGTTCGCCTGGTGTGTTCTTCGACCACGACCATGGTAAATCGCATGCCTCCGGCAAATTGCTGTTTAAGGCGCGCGTCATCCCTTATCGCGGCTCCTGGCTGGATTTTGAATTTGACGCCAAGGACACGCTGTTTTTCCGCATTGACCTGCGTCGTAAAATGCCGGTCGGCGTGCTGCTCAAGGCCATGGGCTTCAACGAGCAGCAAATGCTTGACCGCTTCTATGACCGCCGCAAATACCGCATGCATAAAGATGGCTTCCAGGTCCGTTTCTCGGCCGATCAGTTTGAGGGTGCGAGAGCACCCAGCACCATCAAATCCGGCGGCAAGACCATCATCACCGAGGGCAAGAAAATCACCAAGCTGGCCGTGAAGCGCCTTTCCGAGGCCAAGGTGCAGTGGATTGATGCGCCCATGGAACAGGTGATCGGACAGTTTATCGCCGAGCCCATCGTCATCGAGGGCGGCGAGATATTGCTCGACACCAATAGCGAGATTACCGAAGAGGCCCTATCCGCCCTGAAGGCTGCCGGCATCAAGGAGTTTGAATGCCTGTTTGTCGACCCCTTCCGCCGTGGACCGTGGCTGGCCAACACCATGCGTATGGACAGCGTGCAGAGCAAGGAGGAGGCGCAGGTCGAAATTTACCGCATGATGCGCCCTGGCGAGCCGCCGACGGTGGAGACGGCGAAATCTCTGTTTGAGTCACTGTTCTTTGATACGGCGCGCTACGACCTGTCCGATGTGGGTCGCATGAAGCTGAACAGCAGGCTGGAAATCAGCAACGACGAAGTGCCGCTGGATATGGGCATTTTGCGCCGCGAAGACATCCTGCTGGCCTTGGATACGTTGCTTAAATTGCGCGACGGTGTTGGCGAAGTGGATGATATTGACCACCTTGGCAACCGCCGTGTGCGTTCGGTTGGCGAGTTGCTGGAAAACCAGCACCGCATCGGCCTGGTGCGCATGGAGCGGGCGATGCGTGACCGCCTGGGCTCCGGCGATCTGGCTGAAATGATGCCGGCCGACCTGGTCAACGCCAAACCACTGATCGCCGCCGTCAGGGAGTTTTTCGGCTCCTCGCAGCTATCGCAGTTTATGGATCAGACCAACCCGCTTTCCGAGATCACGCATAAGCGCCGGCTCTCAGCCTTGGGCCCGGGCGGCCTGTCGCGTGAGCGTGCCGGCTTTGAGGTGCGCGATGTGCATCCCACCCACTATGGACGCATGTGCCCCATCGAAACGCCTGAGGGACCGAATATCGGCCTGATCAACTCCTTGTCCTGCTATGCCAAGGTCGACCGTTTCGGCTTTATCGAGACCCCCTACCGCAAGGTCAAGAATGGCCGGGTCACCGACGAGGTGGTGTATCTGTCCGCCATCGAAGAGAGCGATGTCATTGCCCAGGCCAACGCCAGCGTGGATAGCAAGGGTAAATTCACGGCCGAGCTGGTGCAGTGCCGTAAGAGCGGCGAGTTCATCATGTCGCCGCCAGCCGAAATCCAGTTCATGGACGTGTCGCCATCGCAGCTGGTGTCGGTGTCTTCCGGTTTGATTCCCTTCCTCGAGCACGATGATGCCAACCGCGCCCTGATGGGGTCGAACATGCAGCGCCAGGCGGTGCCGCTGTTGCGCGCCGAGAAGCCGCTGGTCGGCACCGGCATGGAGGCGGCCGTGGCGCGCGATTCGGGCGTAACCATGATCGCCCGCCGTGGCGGGGTGGTCGAACGCGTCGAAGGCAGCCGCATCGTTGTGCGCGTGAATGAAAACGAGCAGGTGGAAGGCGAGCCTGGCGTGGATATCTACCGATTGTTCAAATACCGGCGTTCTAACCAGAGCACCTGTTTCAACCAAAAGGCATTGGTGAAGGTGGGCAACACGCTGGAGAAGGGCGCGATCATCGCCGACGGACCATCCACCGACCTGGGTGAGTTGGCGCTTGGGCGTAATGTACTCGTTGCCTTCATGCCCTGGTCGGGATACAACTACGAGGACGCCATTATCATTTCCGAAAGGCTGGTGCGCGAAGAGGCATACACCTCGATCCACATCGAGGAATTTGAATGCGTTTCACGTCAGACCAAGCTGGGCGATGAGGAAATCACCCGCGATATTCCCAATGTCAGCGAAGAGGCGCTTCGCCACCTGGATGAGGCGGGCATCACCTATGTTGGCGCCGAGGTAGGTCACGGAGACATCCTGGTTGGCAAGGTTACGCCCAAGGGCGAAACACAGCTCTCCCCCGAAGAAAAACTGCTGCGCGCCATCTTTGGCGAAAAGGCCACGGATGTGCGCGACAGCTCCCTGCGTGTCAAGCCGGGCGTGGAAGGCGTAGTGGTGGATGTGCAGGTATTCACCCGACGCGGTTCCGATAAGGATGAGCGCGCCCTGGCTATCGAGGAAGCCGATGTCGAGCAGCTTTACGGCGACAAGGAAGAAGAGCGCCGAATCCTCGAAAGTAATGTGCGCTCCCGCTTGCAGACCTTGCTGGCAGGCCAGAAGGTCGCCAAGGCGCCTGGCTTGAAGAAGGGCACGGTGCTTAAGGATGAGGATATGGAAAGTCTGCGCCCGCGTGACTGGTCAGACGTATCCGTGCAGGACGATGCCGTCAACCAGCGCGTTGCATCCATTCTCGACGATATGGATAAAGAACGCGCGAGGCTGGAAGCCCGCTTCGAGGAAAAGGTGGCCAAGATCCGCGAAGGATCCGAGTTGCAGCCCGGTGTGATCAAGACCGTCAAGGTGTTTCTGGCCGTCAAGCGGCGGCTGCAACCGGGCGACAAGATGGCCGGTCGGCATGGCAACAAGGGCGTGATTTCCATTATCGTGCCGGAAGAAGACATGCCCTTTACCGCTGATGGCACCCCCTTGGACATCATTCTGAATCCGCTTGGCGTGCCCTCGCGTATGAACATCGGGCAGATCCTCGAGGTGCATATGGGCATGGCGGCGAAAGCGCTAGGTCAGAAGCTTTCCGCTTTTGTCGAAACGCAACCTAAACTCGATGAGGTCAAGAAACTGCTTCTGGACATCTATGCCGTCGATGAAGAGGCATGCGCCTCCATCCGCAAGATGAAACAGAAGGAAGTGATGGAACTGGTTGAGAACCTCAGGGACGGCATACCTTGCGCCACGCCGGTGTTTGATGGCGCCAACGAGAAGCAGATCAAAGAGATGTTGGAACTTGGCGGGGTTCCGAAGAGCGGGCAAACCACGCTCTACGACGGGCGCACGGGAGAGGCATTCGACCATCCCGTCACCATCGGCTATATGTACATTCTCAAATTGCACCATCTGGTGGACGAAAAGATTCACGCACGCTCCACCGGCCCCTACTCGCTGGTGACGCAGCAGCCGCTGGGCGGCAAGGCCCAGTTTGGCGGCCAGCGTTTCGGTGAAATGGAAGTCTGGGCGTTGGAAGCCTATGGCGCCGCCTACACCCTGCAGGAAATCCTGACGGTGAAATCGGACGATGTGGCCGGCCGTACGCGGCTGTATGAATCAATCGTCAGGGGCGATATGGCCTTTGACGCCGGCGTGCCAGAGTCATTTAACGTCATGACCAAGGAACTCAACGCCCTTGCCATCGACCTTTCCATGATCAAGAAGCCAACCCAAGAGCAGGAGGTTTAAGCGATGCAACAACTTCTTAAAATGTTCGAGAAACCGAGCAGCGTCGAAGAGTTTCATGGCTTGCGCGTCGGTATCGCCAGCCCGGAAAAGATCCGCTCATGGTCATTTGGCGAGGTCAAGAAACCTGAAACCATCAATTACCGCACATTTAAGCCTGAACGTGACGGGCTGTTCTGTGCCAAGATCTTTGGCCCCATCAAGGACTACGAGTGCCTGTGCGGCAAATACAAGCGCCTGAAGCATCGTGGCGTGGTGTGCGAAAAATGCGGCGTGGAAGTGATCCAGTCCAAGGTGCGGCGTGAACGCATGGGCCATATCGAACTGGCGGCACCCGTAGCCCACATCTGGTTCATGAAGAGCCTGCCGTCGCGTATTGGCCTGCTGCTCGACAAGACCCTGAAGGAATTGGAACGCATTCTCTATTTTGAGTCGTATGTCGTGCTCGACCCGGGCCTGACGCCACTGGAGCAGTACCAGATACTGACGGAAGAAGAGTACATCGAGCTGTTTGAGCAGTATGGCGAGGAATTCCGGGCGTCCATGGGCGCCGAGGCGCTACGTGAAATGCTAATCAACCTCGACCTTGATGAAGAGCGCGTCAGCCTGCGCGAGCAAATCGCCGCCACCAAGGCCGAAACCAAACTCGCCAAGCTGACCAAGAGGCTGAAAACCATCGAAGCATTGATCGGCTCGGGCAACCGTCCCGAGTGGGTGGTTCTCCAGGTTATCCCGGTGCTGCCGCCCGAGATCAGGCCACTGGTGCCGCTCGACGGCGGCCGTTTCGCCACCTCCGATTTGAATGACCTTTACCGCCGCGTCATCAACCGCAACAACCGCCTGCGCCGCCTGCTGGAACTGAAGGCGCCTGAGATCATTACCCGCAACGAAAAGCGCATGTTGCAGGAATCGGTGGACGCGTTGTTTGACAACAGCCGTCGCAACAAGCCGATCACCGGCAACAGCCGCAGGCCCTTGAAGTCCTTGTCCGATATCATCAAGGGCAAGCAGGGACGGTTCCGCCAGAACCTGCTGGGTAAGCGCGTCGACTACTCCGGCCGTTCGGTAATCGTGGTCGGCCCGGAGTTAAAGCTGCATCAGTGCGGCCTGCCCAAGTCCATGGCGCTGGAGCTGTTCAAACCATTTATTTACCACAAGCTGGAAGTGCGCGGCTTATCGGCCACCATCAAGGCCGCCAAGAAGCTGGTCGAGCAAGGTATTCCCGAGGTGTGGGACATCCTGGCCGAAGTGATCCAGGAGCACCCCGTGCTGCTCAATCGCGCCCCAACCCTGCACCGCTTGGGCATCCAGGCCTTTGAACCGGTGCTCATCGAGGGCAAGGCCATTCAGCTGCACCCGCTTGTCTGCACCGCCTTCAACGCCGACTTCGATGGCGACCAGATGGCCGTGCATGTGCCCCTGAGCATTGAAGCGCAGGCTGAAGCGCGGGCGTTAATGATGTCGACCAATAACATTCTGTCGCCATCCACGGGCAAGCCGATCATCGTGCCGACACAGGACATCGTGTTGGGCGTGTATTATATGACGCGTGATAAGCCTTTCTGCAAGGGCGAAGGCATGGTCTTTGCAAGCGCCGAGGAAATTCTGCGCGCTTATGCCGCTGGCGTGGTGGAACTGCACAGCCGCATCACTTGCCGCATCCGTGGGGTGCGTGAGAAAACCACGGTGGGACGCGCCATTCTCTCCACCATTTTACCGGAACAGGTGGCGTTTTCCGCGATCAATATCGAGCTCAACAAGCGCGAAGTGGCGCAGCTGATCGAACGCTGCTACCGCGAAGCCGGCCCCAAGGCCACTGCCTTGTTTGCCGATCGGCTCATGGTGCTGGGCTACACCTATGCCACCAAGTCCGGCGCGTCCTTCTGCCTGGATGACGTCGTCATTCCACCCGAAAAGAAGAAGCTGATGGAAGAGTCGCTGCAGAAGGTGAAGATCGTTCAGGACCAGTATGCCGATGGACTGATTACGGCGGGCGAGCGTTACAACAAGGTGATCGACCTATGGACGCATACCACCGAGGCGGTGGCACGGGCTATGATGGACAACCTGTCCAGTGACGAACTCGTCTCGGCGGACGGCAAGAAGAAGGAAACCACCAAGAGCTTCAACCCCATCTTCATGATGGCGGACTCAGGAGCGCGAGGCTCGGCCCAGCAGATTCGCCAGCTGGCTGGCATGCGCGGCCTGATGGCCAAACCCGATGGCACCATCATCGAAACGCCAATCACGGCCAATTTCCGCGAGGGCCTGACGGTGCTGCAATACTTTATTTCCACCCACGGCGCTCGTAAGGGCTTGGCCGATACGGCCCTGAAAACTGCCAACTCCGGTTATCTCACCCGCCGTCTGGTGGATGTGGCCCAGGACGCCGTAGTCCGAATCACCGACTGTGGCGCCAAGGAAGGCATCAGCATGACTCCGTTGGTGGAGTCTGGCGAGGTCATCGAGCCCTTGTCCGAGCGCATCCTTGGCCGCGTGTTGCTGGAGGTTGTGGAACACCCCATCACGGGTGTGGAACTAGCGCCGGCCAACACCATGCTTAACGAAGAGCTGGTCGCCAAGTTGGACGAGGCGGCCGTCGAATCGGTGCGCATTCGTTCGGTGCTGACTTGCGAAGCCGAAGAAGGCATTTGCGCCTCATGCTACGGCCGCGATTTGTCCAGCGGCCAGCCGGCCAGCCTGGGCGAGGCGGTTGGCGTGATCGCCGCGCAAAGTATTGGCGAACCCGGTACCCAGCTGACCATGCGCACCTTCCATGTCGGCGGCACCGTCTCGCGCGCCGCCGAGCAGGCCCATATCGAGTCCAAGTACAACGGCAAGGTCAAGCTGGAGAATGCCATCAGCGTCACCGACCAGAGCGGCGACGAAATCATCATTAACAGACATACCGAAGTTCGCATCCTAGATGCCAAGGGCAAGGAGCGTGAAAGCCATAAAATACCCTATGGTGCGCAGCTGCTGACCAAGGACAGCGTCAAGGTCAAGTCCGGCCAGATTCTGGCACGTTGGGATCCCTACACCATGCCGTTGGTGTCGGAACTCGAGGGTCAAATCCGCTATGTGGACCTTGAGGATGGTGTGACCATGCGTGAGCAGACCGATGAGGTCACGGGCTTGAGCAACCGTGTTGTCATTCAGGGCGGCGATGTCAAAAAGGTCGCCCAGCGCCCGCAGCTGCACCTTGTGGATCCCAAGGATCCCAATGGCGATCCGATCACGGTGCCGCGCACCCAGGTTCCGGCGCGCTACTTCCTGTCGCCCGGCGCTATTATCAGCGCTGAACATGGCGAAAAGGTGAAGGCCGGCGACGTGATTGCCCGTATTCCGCATGGCACGGCCAAGGCCAAGGACATCACCGGCGGCCTGCCGCGCGTGGTGGAGCTGTTCGAGGCGCGCAAGCCCAAAGACTATGCCTTTATTTCCGATATCGATGGCTCGATCACCTTCGGCAAGGACAGCCGTGGCAAACGCCGGGTGATCGTGACGCCCGACGACGGCGGTGATCCGATTGAATACCTGCTGCCCAAAGGAAGCCACATTATCGTTCAGGAGGGCGACCGTGTTCGCCGCGGCGAACGCCTCATGGAAGGTTCCGCCTCACCGCAAGATATCCTGCGCGTGCAGGGCGTGGAGGCGCTGGCAAAGTATCTGGTTGACGAGGTGCAGGAGGTTTACCGTCTGCAAGGCGTGAAGATCAACGACAAGCATGTTGAGGTGATCGTGCGCCAGATGATGCGCAAGGTATTGGTCCTCAGCCCAGGTGACTCCTCTTACATTGCCGGCGACCAGGTGGAGCGCAAGCACGTCATGGTGCTCAACCGCGAGCTGACCGCCGCCGGCAAAAAGCCGGTCGAGATTGAGCCGATCCTGCTGGGCATCACCAAGTCCTCGCTGTCGACGGATTCATTTATTTCCGCAGCCAGCTTCCAGGAAACCACCAGGGTGATTACCGAGGCCGCGCTTGCCGGCAAGGTGGACTGGCTCAACGGCCTGAAGGAAAATGTTATCCTCGGCCGCCTGTTGCCGGCCGGCACGGGTTTCGCCAGCCAGCTTGTTCCGCAGCCGCCCAGGCAGGAGAGCAAGGAAGAAACAGAGCTTTTATCCGAACCCGTGGGCGAATCACTGCCCGCCGCCGAAGTTGTCGCGCCAGAAGAGCAGGAGGCTGTCGGCTCTCAGGACGAGGCCGCCTAATTTCGCGATAGCGAGGTCGGCGCGAGCATGGGGCGGCGCATGTGGTTGATGAAGACTGAGCCAGGCGAGTTTTCCATTGACGACTTGGCCGCTCGCCCTGACCAGACCGAGCCTTGGGACGGCGTGCGCAACTACCAGGCGCGCAATTTCATGCGCGACGACATGCGCGTGGGAGATGGCGTCTTGATTTACCATTCGCGCATTGAGCCGATGGCCGTGGTCGGCACCGCCGAAGTAGCCTCGGCGAGTTATCCGGATGCCACCGCATTCGATCCGGCCTGCAAGCACTTTGATCCCAAGAGCACGCCGGAGCAGCCGCGCTGGTTCCTGGTGGATGTGCGCTTTGTCGCTAAGTTTCCACAACCAGTCACCCTCAAAGCGATCAAACAAACGCCCGCACTTGCGGACATGATGCTGGTTCAAAAAGGCTCTCGCCTGTCCATTCAGCCAGTGAGCCCTGAAGAATGGGGCGTCATTATCAGCATGGGCGCGGGAGAAGAATAACTCAGACGCGACAAATTCTCCGTTCGGGAAACGCTGCTACGCTTGTGATATGCTCGCTTTCCGCCCCACGGGCCGTGGCCATGTGGGGATATCACACGCAGTGGGGGTTGGCGGCTTGAGCGTTGCGGGCAGACCGGTGATTTTCGGGGAAGTGCTTTTCGACCGCTTTCCCGACCAGTCCTCCGTACTCGGTGGCGCGCCCTTTAATGTAGCCTGGCATCTGCAAGGGTTTGGCCTCGATCCGTTTCTGATCAGCCGGGTCGGCGATGACGCCTTGGGCAAACAGGTTGGCCAGGCCATGCGTGAGTGGGGCATGTCTACCCGTGGCCTTCAAATCGATGCGGATCATCCTACCGGCACCGTGGAAGTATCCATCCAGGACGGCCAACCCTCATTCAATATCGTCCCCGACCAGGCCTATGACCACATTGACGGACTGGCCGCTTTGCACGCCATTGGCGAGTCGGATGACGCACTGATCTATCATGGCAGCCTGATCGCCCGAAATAACACCTCTCGCGAGGCCCTGGCGCAAGTGCAGCAGCAAACCGGCCTGCCCTGCTTCGTTGACCTCAACCTGCGGCCGCCATGGTGTGATTCGGCCTGGATCGACAGTACCCTAAAAACATCGCGCTGGATCAAGATTAACGACTATGAACTGGGTGATGTTTGCGCCCAGCCAGGGCTAGAGTCAGACAAACAAAGACTCGAACAGGAGGCCCGCAAGCTGCAACAGCGGATGGGGGCGGACCTGCTGGTCGTGACCAGGGGCGCTGATGGCGCGCTGCTGATCGATCAGGCGGGCGGGCTGATCTCCGCCAGGCCCGTGCCGGTTCCCCACATGGCCGATACGGTGGGCGCGGGCGACGCCTTCAGCTCAGTCATGCTGCTTGGCCTGTTGTCCGGCTGGCCGCTGCATGCAGCATTATCCCGTGCGGCGGGCTTCGCCGCTTCGGTATGCGGCATGCGAGGCGCTACCGGCTTTGACCGCAACCTGTACGCCAGCCATCTGGGAAAATGGAGGAGCGCCGATGAATAATCCGGTTAGAGGCGGCATGATCAGCGCTCTGGAAGGCTACCTCCAGGATCACCGGGAAGATGTCTATCTTTTGCTTCGCCGCTATGCGGGTCTTGAAAAAATGCTGCTGTTGCGCTCCGAGTTGTGGGATACGTTTGAGGACTATTGCCGTGAATGGGATAAATCCGAACTTGCCAGCTCTCCTATTGGCAAGGTCATTGCGGCCTCACAGGAGGCGGCGATTGAAAAACCTTGGGTTTATCTTGCCGTTCGCCCCGATGTGGGGCGCTGGAAGTACATACGTCTGCACATGGAATCCATCGAGATGGAAGTGGTCGAAGCGCCCGGGCATCTGGCCGCCAAAGAGCATCTTATCGAAGGCCGTAGTCTGGAGGATGCGTGGGCGCTCGAATTCGACATCGGACCGTTCAACCGCGAATTCCCCAAACTAAGGGAAGCAAAGTCGATTGGTCGCGGAGTTGAATTCCTCAACCGGCGCTTGTCGAGTCAACTGTTCCACGAGCTCGGCAGGGGCGATCAGCGCCTGCTGGAGTTTCTGCGCGTTCACCAGTGCCAGGGAATCCAGCTGATGGTCAACGAGCACATCCGCAACGTAAAGGAACTCCGGGGGGCCCTGCGCCATGCCAAGGAATACCTGAGAACCCATCGGCCTGAATCAAGCTGGGACGATGTGGGGCAGATGCTGCAAAGCATGGGCTTTGAACCGGGCTGGGGTAAAACCGCTACGCGCATGATCGAGACCATGGATTTGCTGTCCGATATTCTCGAAGCGCCGGAGCCCACCATTCTTGAGCGCTTTCTTGGCCGCATCCCGATGATTTTCAACCTTGCCATCATCACGCCGCATGGTTATTTCGGCCAGGACAATGTACTGGGCCTGCCGGATACCGGCGGCCAGGTCGTCTATATCCTTGACCAGGTGAGGGCGCTGGAACAGGAAATGCGCCGAGGCATTGCCGAGCAGGGCCTTAAGATCGAGCCGCAGATCATCGTGGTGACCCGGCTTATCCCCGAAGCGGGCGAGACCAGTTGCGACCAGCGACTGGAAGATATCGTCGGCACTAAAAACGCACGCATCCTGCGCGTGCCATTTTGCGGCTCAAAGGGCGAAATCGTGCCGCACTGGGTATCTCGCTTCGAGGTGTGGCCGTATCTGGAACGTTTCGCCAAGGATGCCGAAAAGGAAATCCTGGCCGAGCTCGGCGGCCGGCCCGACCTCATCATTGGCAATTATTCCGACGGCAATCTGGTGGCATCTCTGTTATCGCGCAGTCTGCATATCACCCAGTGCACCATCGCGCATGCCCTGGAGAAACCCAAATATCTGATGTCGGACCTGTACTGGAAGGAAAACGACCCGCAGTACCATTTCGCCTGCCAGTTCACGGCTGACCTGATTTCCATGAACACGTCTGATTTCATCATCACCAGCACCTACCAGGAAATCGCCGGCACCGAACAAAGCGCCGGCCAATACGAAAGCTACAGCACCTTTACCATGCCAGGCCTGTACCGCGTGGTAAACGGCGTGGATGTGTTCGATCCTAAATTCAATATCGTGTCGCCAGGCGCGAATGCGGATGTTTACTTCCCTTACAGCGCCAAGGATCGGCGGCTGCATGGATTGCAGGATGAAATCCACGCCTTGGTGTTCGGTGATGACCAGCGACCTGATATTCATGGCGTGCTCGACGAGCATGACAAGCCTCTGATCTTCAGCATGGCCCGCCTGGATCGCATTAAAAACATATCGGGCCTAGTCGAATGGTATGGCGCCAGCGAGCGACTACGTGAGCAGGCGAACCTGCTGATTATTGCGGGCCATGTTGATGTGTCCCAGTCCTCGGACCACGAGGAGCAGGATGAAATTCGCATCGTTCACGACCTGATTGAGCGTTACCAGCTACATGGCCAGGTTCGCTGGCTTGGCCTGCAAATGGAAAAAAACATGTGCGGCGAATTATACCGATTCGTAGCGGATCGGCGGGGTGTTTTCGTCCAACCGGCCGTATTTGAGGCATTTGGCCTGACCATCATTGAAGCCATGGCTTCGGGCCTGCCGACGTTCGCCACCTGCTATGGTGGCCCCAGCGAAATCATCGAGCATGCGACGTCAGGCTTTCACATTGACCCCAACTGCGGCGGCCCGACGGCGGAAATGATCGCCGACTTCTTCCAGCGCTGCCGCGATGACGACGACTACTGGTTCACGATTTCTCAGGGCGGTCTGAATCGCGTGGAAAGCCGCTATACCTGGACGCTATACGCCGAACGCATGATGACGCTGTCGCGCATCTATGGCTTCTGGAAATACGTGACCAATCTGGAACGCTCGGAAACGCATCGTTATCTGGAGATGTTCTATGGCCTGCAATACCGGCCCCTAGCCCTGTCCTTGCCTCACTAAAGACCCGGAATTGGCTTTATTAACTGAGGCGTTTTTTATGAGCGCGCGCCGGCTACCTCCTCGTAGACGGCGGCGATCTGCCGCGCCACCGCCGGCCATGCATATCGCCTCCTCGCCTTGGCAAGCGCTTTTTCACCCATGGCCGCTCGCACCTCATTGCTGGCGTTAAGCACGTCCAGAATCCGCGACGCCATTTGCTCGGTATTCAAGGGATCGACCAGATAGCCATCCTCGCCATCGCTGACAATATCCATCGGTCCGCCATGACAGGTTGCCACCACCGGCGTGCCGGCCGCCATGGCCTCAACCAGCACCAGGCCAAAGGGCTCGTACAGCGATGGACAGATAAACACATCGGCGGCGGCATAGGTCTGATGCATCTGCTGGTCAGGCAAGCGGTGAAACCAGCGGATATGCCTTGACACGCCCAGGGTCTCAGCATGCTCCTGCAGGTGCCGGCGCAACTCCCTTTCTTCTTCTGACGGCGTCTCAGGGCCACAGGGCAGCATGAAACAGACTGAATGGCCGCGCTCATCCATGGCGCGCACCACCGCCGGCATGCAGTCGATCAATTCGATAAAACCTTTTCGTGCATCTAGCCGGCCAATCGTAAACACCATAAAATCGGCATCCATGCCTATCGCTGCCTTGTTGTCGCTCTTGCTACCTTGCGGGTTGAACTGCTCGACCTCCACGCCACCCGGCACGATGCGAATCTTTTCAGGGTTCACGCCGTAGCGCTCCGTCAAGGCCTGTTTTTCGACGCTGCTTAAGGCGATAATGCGGTCGGCCGCCGCCATCACACGCCGCTCAGCCGGAATCCGCACGTCATAGTGATACAGGCCATTATCCGGCAGCGAATCCTGCTTCAGGGCGCCGAGGGAATGGCTGGTAAAGACCAGTGGCAATCCATAGGCCAGGCTGATGGCCAGTGCAGCCACGCCGCCATCCCAATAATGGCCATGCAAAACACCCGCCGTTTCCAACCATGATCCGTGTTCCGTGCAAACGTGACGAGAAAATTCAGCCAGATGCGGCCCCATGTCTTCCTTGCGCAGAAAACCATCCGGCCCCATGGGTAAGCGATAGACATCAGCACCCTCGGCAAAAGTTTCCTGAATCGATTTGTCGCCAAAGTGACGGGTATAGCAAGCCACCTCATGGTTTTGCGCCGCCAGGGCGGTCGCCACTTTGGCCTCGTAAACGCATTGGCCGCCGGCGTCCGGCTCACCCAGCTTGGCCAAGGGATCGCTATGCGGGCAGAAAAAGCCGATTCGCATGGCTAAGGATGCTCTGAATAAGTCAGAACATCCGGGCTACCCACGGATGGGCCGCCACAATTCAGCAGGAAAGCGGAATTGGACGGTGAAACCGCCCTTGGGTAAGCGGCAGGATGCCGCGAATCAATAACAGGCGCGAAAGCGTTTGATATTGCGCTCAAAGAAAAAACCGCGCTTCTTCCTATGAACACAGGATAATGGAAGGGATGCATTTATTCAGACCTTCTTTAAAATTCTTGCGCTTGCGGCAACAGGCGAAACACCTTCAATCCCTCAATGACGCCGTCGCCGTAGAAGTCCTTAGCGACGTACAGGTGGCTGCCAGCCGTTCGCACCTGAAGATCACGGGCGTAACTGCGTAACTCTGGCGGGGCATTGCCCACCATGGCGCCGCACACGCCAGATGTCAGCGCATCCAGGTCGTTACCGGAATCGCCAGCGAAAAAAGTCCTCCTGGGAGGCTTGCTGTGCGATTTGGCCAGAAACAGCAGGGCTGGAGCTTTGCCGGCATTGTCAGGCAACACGTCCAGCAACCCTTTGCCACTGGTCTCCTCGACGCTATGAATCAGGCGAATGCCATGCCGAAACGTTCGCAGGCGGCGCAATAAATCATTCTGCAATGTCAGTGGGGCTGCCTGCGGGTAGTACATGCTGAACTTGTGCGGCCCCTGCTTCTCCTGCTCCTGAGGCTGTAAGCCGTCGTCAATATCGGCGACGGCGCGCCACATGCCTTCATGGTCGAAGGGCGTTCCTAAAAGATCGCCCCAGGCCTTATGTGCGCGGCCGAATTGATCGTAGATCTCGGAGCCGACATTACACACCCAATAGGTTGGAACGGGCAGATTAAACACCTTTCTGCCCTCGCGCGCCAAGTCCAAATAACGGCCGCTGATGTAGCATACCGGACAATCGTTTGCGAGCAGGAACTGGAGTAATCCACGGGTTCGCTCGATACAACCGTTAGGCGGTTCCTTGCTGGTATTGGGAAGCAGGGTGCCGTCAAGATCAGCGGCAAAAAGAAATGGCTTGAATGCCATCAAGTAATCAGGCGTTGTAACTGCCGCGTCACATCCTCGGCCAGCGTGGGTAGCGTGTTGATATCAAAGGCCTCAACCGACACCAGCAACTCAGGATCATCAGCGCTGGGCAACACATAATACGAGCCCTGCTCATGGCTGATACGTACGCCCTCCGGGGCGGCCGTAAGGTCCGCTTCGGGCAGGTGAGTAATCTCACGCATCACCCTTCCCATTTCGTCCCAGGAACAGGGGATCACCAGGCTCTTACGATAACTGACTGGGATCTCGCGGTGAAAATCATGCAACGATGTTCCCTTGCCGCCAAGAAACTCCAGCAAACGAAGGGCTCCCGCCAGCGCATCGAAATCGAGATAATAATGGGTGAACTCCAGCCATTCGGTTTCCCTGCCCGCATAGCTTGTCGCCTCAGCCAGGCGCGACGCCGGTTCCATACGGGTAAGCACGACATTGCGGTCGTAATCCTTGGCCATGGCCAGAATGAAGGCGGGGCAGTCAGACGGCAGGAATACCGCCTCATCGGAGGCCCCGGACATGATAAAGGCGGCGGTCAGCAGTTCGATGGTGCGCTCGGACGTCAGCAATGCGCCGGACTCATCGACGAGTTGCAGTTGCTCGGAGCCACGCTGGATCATGAGGCCGAGGGCATTGTTAAGTCGCGCCGTTTCGCTAAATCGGCGCGTTTGCTCCTCGGCATTTCCGGAAGTCATCAGTCCTGCCCGCAGGCTGGATACGCCGCTGTCGGAAAGCACGCGGTCCATCACGCGAATGCTGATATCGTCATCCGCATGATAGATCACACGATCAGCGCAACGCTTAATAGCGGATAAATCAATGTGTTCAACCAGGTAGTCGAAATAGCGCTCGAACACGCGGCCGGGGTAGCTCAGCTGACCGACCTGATCCATGGACACCTTGGGAAAGTCGGCGCGATGGAAGGTGGCCTCGATCTTGCGGCGCGCATCGCGCGTGAGCGGCAACCCCTCGTCGTTGAACATCTCGATTCTGGCGATCTGCGGCCGAGCGTCAGGAATGCAAACATGCAGGCCGCCGCTGAGGCTGCGGGCATAGCCGACCAGAAAGCGCGTCATGGGCGTACTGCTCTCCTCCAGGTCCTCCACATCAACGCCCACCGCCAGCAGGCCCGACACGATGGCGCGCTTGATCAGGCGCGAAAAGGGATGATTGTCGCGGCTAATCGCAATGCTTCTTCCCTTTTTGACCCATGTTCCAAATGACTTCCCGATCACCGCCGCGAATTCAGGCGTGATGTGCAGATTGGCCACGCCGGAGATGCCGCGCGAACCGAAAATCGACGGCCGCGATAAGGACTCCCACACCAGGTTTTCCGTCAGTACCGAGCCAGCATCGATTTCCTTGTCCGGCCATACCAGCACCCCGGCTCTCAACACAACGCGCTGTCCCAGATGGCATCCGGGGCCTACTACGCAATCCTCGCCCACCTCACAGTCCGGGCCCACGATATTACGGTCTCCCAGAATACAGTTGCGCAGACTGACGCGCTCGCCAACGAAGCTGTTACGCATGACGATGGCGCGATTGAGATTTGCGTGGCGGTCCACCTCAACATTATTGCCCAGCGCCGCATACGGGCCGAGGGAAACGCCATTGCGAACCTGAACGTTGTCGCCCAGCCAGCATGGGCCGGTTATGTTTGCATCACTGGCGATCTTCGTGCCTTCGCCCACCCACAGGCGCTCCTCAACCAGGGCGCCTGCAATAGGCAATTGCACCTTTCCATCCAGCAGGTCCCAATGCGCCTGGCGCAACTGGTCCAATGTGCCGATATCGCTCCAATAGCCTTCGGCCACGTAGCCATAAATCGACTCTCCCTGTTCCATCAGGGCAGGAAACAGATCGTTGGCGAAATCGAACGGCGTGTCAGATGGGATTTGCTCAAGCACATCGGGTTCGATCAGGTAAATCCCCGTATTCACCGTGTCGCTGAACACCTCGGCGGGCCCGGGTTTTTCCAGGAAGCGCTGCACCCTGGACTCTTCGTCCGTGATAACGATGCCGAATTCGCCCGGATCACGGACGCGCACCATGCACAGGCTTACCTTGGCACCTTTTTCCCGATGAAACGCCAGAAAGGCATTGAAATCGAAGTCCATCAGGGCATCGCCGCCGACTACCAAGAAGGTCTCGTCCAGCAACTTCTGACCCAGCTTGACAGAGCCGGCTGTACCCAGCGGTTCCTTTTCAAGGGTATAGTGCATGCGTATGCCTAGCTCGCTGCCATCCTCGAAGTAATCGCGAATCGCATGCGGCCGGTAGTGCAGAGTTGAAACCATTTCCTGGATGCCGAATCCGGCAAGATGACGAACGATGTATTCCATGATCGGCCGGCCCAGAACAGGCGCCATAGGCTTGGGTATATGCTCAGTCAGAGGGCGCAGCCTTGAGCCTTGACCTCCGGCCATGATCACTGCTTTCATTGTGCCGGCGAGTATAGCTCATGGGCGCATAAAAATCTCGTCAGGGGCCATGTCTTGGAATGAAGCGTCCGTTCGCTTGGCCGCAACTTGGTTTGAGGAGCTATTTAATGAACGTGCTTATCACAGGCGCCAATCGCGGCTTAGGTCTCGGCTTCGTGCGGCACTATCTCAACGAGGATTGCCAGGTTTGGGCCTGCTTCCGAAGCTCGCGAGGCGAACTCAAAGCGCTTAACAATAGCCGATTACAGCTTGTTCAGTGGGACGTCACCCAGGCCCGCTCCCCATCGGCTGATTGCCTCCCCGACCAAATCGACCTGTTGATCAACAATGCCGGAATCTATGGCCCAGGCAAGGATGGCCAGTCGCTGGATAACACGACACGCGAAGCCATGCTGGAAGTGTTTGATGTCAACTGCGCAGGCCCGCTCCAGGTGGTGCGGCATCTTAAGCCCAGGCTGGCCGCCGCCCGAGGCGTGATCGCCAACATCAGCTCGAAAATGGGGTCAAGCGACGACAACAGCAGCGGCGGCGCCTATGCCTACCGGGCGGCCAAGGCCGGCTTGGTTATCATATCCAAATCCATGGCCGTCGATTTGGCCTGTTTCGGCATCCGCGTCATCACCCTGCATCCGGGCTGGGTCAAAACGGATATGACCCGGCAAACGGGGCTGATCGATGTCGAGACTTCGGTAAACGGCATGGCCAAAATCATCAGGCATGTGGATGGTTATGAGTCCGGGGCGTTCATCGCCTATGATGGCAATCCCGTGCCCTACTAAATAGCCGGGTGATCACCCATGGCTATGCTGCGCCTTGGTCGGCGAAACCCGATCACCATGCGCTTGAGCGCCGTCGATCGCTCGCTGCATGACCCGCAGCATGGCAGGCAATGCGTAGGGCTTTTCGATGAACCCGTCATACCTTTGTTCTCTGACCTGTGGATTCAAGGTGCTCTCGGCATAGCCGGACATGATGACAACGGGGATATGGGGGAAGTTCTGGCGGAGCCATTTAAGCACCTCTTCACCGCCCAATATGGGAAGCATCAAATCTAGAAGAACAAGGCTCAGCTTGCCTTTAGCCGCCTCCACCTTGTCGATGGCATCCTGCCCATCCACGGCCGTCACCACCTCATATCCGCTATTCTCCAAAAAGCCTTGCGCTACCTCCCTCAGGTCCTCCTCATCCTCCACGATCAACACCACATGCGCCTGGCTCTTATCTGATGACTCAACTTCAGGGGACTGAGGCGCGAGGTCGGGCTGCGCGGCTAAGCGCTCAGGCATGTCCATTTGACCGGTGGCCGGCAGAAAAATGCGAAAGACAGTTCCCTTGGCCTTATTGCTGTCGATAAGCACGAAGCCCTCATGATTCTTGATAATGCCGTAGACCATCGACAAGCCCAGGCCGGTTCCCTTACCAACGCCCTTGGTGGTAAAAAATGGCTCGAAAATCTTGTCCAGCACTTCATCCGGAATGCCGCAGCCATCATCCTGCACGCTGATTTCGACAAAGCATCCTTCGATCGCCTGCGGATGCTTGCCAACGAATGCGCTGTCAACCACCCTGTTTTCCGCTTCCAGGTAGAGCAGGCTTCCTCCCGACTCAAGAATCGAATCACGCGCGTTCACGCACAAATTGACCAGGACCTGGTGCAACTGGCCGGGATCGCCGCCAACCTGCCACAAACCGGGCGCCACCTCGCACTCCACATTGATGCGACGATCGATCGTCTCGCGCATCAATGCCACGACCTCGGATGTCAAATCGCCCAAATTGATCTTTTCCGACCTCATTTTTCCCTTGCGGGCAAATCCAAGCAGGTTCTTTGTCAACTCAGCCGCACGCCCTGCCGCCTTTTGCACATGCACGAGTTTAGCATAGCGCGTGTCCTCGGGATCGGTTTCCATCATGGTCAGTTCGGTGTAAGACATGATTGCCGTCAGTAGATTATTAAAGTCATGGGCTATGCCACCGGCCAAGGTGCCGACGGCTTCCATCTTCTGAGCCTGAATCAGCTGCTCTTCGAGATTTTTCAGCTCCGTAATATCCTGGATCATGCCTTCGAAGCCGATAGGGCTGCTTTCATCGTCCCGCCGCAGACGGGAGGTTAGTAGGGTCTGGATTTCCGCCCCATCCTTTCTCTTGAAGGTGGTTTCCAGACCCTTGATCGAGCCGGTTTGCATCAGCTTGTCCATCATTAGCGGCCGCTTGGCGGGGTTTGCATGCAAATCCCCGGCAGAGTGAACGCTGTCCATCATTTCCCGGCGGCTGTCGTAGCCAAACAGATCGGCCATGGCCTGATTGCAGTCCAGAAGTTTTCCTTCAATGTCGCAAATATAAAGCGGGTGCTCGATGCGCTCGAACAGATTGCGGAACTTACGCTCCGACTGCTCAAGCGCGCGAGCTTTCGCCTGGATTTCAGCCGCATTTTCGCGCAAAGCGGCGGCCATGGCGTTGAAATTTGACGCCAGATCGCCCAGTTCATCACGTGAACGCACCGGAATCTCGAAATCGAGCTCGCCCCGGCCGATGCGCAGTGCCCCATCCGCCAACTCTCGCAGGGGGTGCGTCACCCTCCTGGCGGCAATAAAGGCGGCCAGAAGCGTCAACGCGATCAAAACCAACGTCGCCCACAAGGTGTTCCGGAGCGCTTCATCCAGTTTCTGATCCAGGGAACGCGTGGACAGGCCGATTTGCACGAAACCGGTGAGATCATTGCCTTCCTCGATAATAACGGGCGTCAAAAATGCCATGTATGGCTCATTACCATGATCGCCCCGCAATACGCCCGAGCGAGTCAGCAGCGAAGCGTTCCGGGACTGACTAAGCTCACGCGGCTTTGGGTGCAACGTATGCTTGAAACGTCCCATCTGAACCAGCAGAGAGCCATCGGGCCGATAAAAGTCCACGAACATCAAGTCCGGTAAGGTGAGTACGCCCGTCGCCGACTGGACGATAAAGTCCCTGTCGTCAAGCAGCACGCCCACGCGGGCGCCATGCGCAAGGCTCTCGCTCAAGGACCGCCCCTGCTTATGCAGCGCCTCCTCCAATGCCCGCCCCTGCGACCAAAGAAACATGGAGGCGGCGGCGGCCATCAATAGCACCACAAGCGTGGTTAACAACAGGTATACCTTGCCGCTGAAATTCAATTTGGGACCACGCGCCCTAGTAGACACTCACAGCCTCATCAAGCAGCCGCTTGGGAATGGTCAGCCCAAGCGACTCAGCCACCTTGCTGTTGATGGAAAGTTTGACATCGCGCGCCATCTGCGGCGGCAAATCACGCGGGCTGCTGCCATTGAGCAAACGGTTCGACATTTCAGCCGCCTGTCTGCCCAATGCCTCGTTTTCCGCCGTAAAAGCAAACAGGGCGCCGGCCCTGACATATTTCTCGGATACGCCGATCAGTGGTATGCCCTGTTTGCGGGCATTAAAGAGCAGGTATTTAACCAGATCAATGGTGGTGACGGTTTGGTCCGGCACCATCCAGAAGGCATCAATGCGGCCCAGCATGGCCTTGGCTTCCTGCACCGCCTGAATGGACGAGGAAACCGGCTGTGCCTCAAGTTGCATATGGTATTTGGTGGTGGCCACGCGGCCAGCCTGCACAAAATGATCGACTTCCCTCGGATCATACACCACGCCTATTTTATTGGCCTTTGGCACCAGCAAGGAAAGCGCTTCCATTTGCCTGTCCGGGGGGATATTCATCGACACGCCGGTGAGATGGCGCATATCCGACGAAAGCTTCTCCTCGGGATTGAGCACCATGCAGAACAAAACAGGGATATCGGTAACCTCTCCCGCAAGCGCCAGCAGTGATTCCTCGCCCAGCACCAAGATGTGGTCTGGCGAGCGGGCTCTTATCGACTGAATAAGGGCAAGCTCATCGGATGCATCGCCATCTTCGCTACGCTCGTAAATCTTGATGCTGGCCTTGCTTGCCTGCTGGAAGCCGACCAGCGCCTCCACATAGGGGCGGATGTGCGAATCGAGCAATACCGCCACTTCCTTGGCCGACACCCCGCCAGCGGCAAAAATGGAGACGAGCAGAACCAGGACATGCAGGCATGACCAGCGCATTGAGCGCTGCGAGATACGGCGCGTTGCGCCCATCAACAATCAGCCCTCATGATATATTGCCCCTAGCGCCTTGATGCGCTGGCCAATCGGCGGCGGCTCATCCGGATCGATCACCACATCAATCACCACAGGCTTACCCGAACTAAGCAGTTGATTCATGAGATCAGCACTCAGCGTGCCCGGCTGCGTCACACGAATGCTTTGCACGCCCAGGCCCTTGGCAACCTTGGCAAAATCAACCATCTGAAAATCGTTGCAAATCTCCGCCGCATGAGGAGAAAGGCGTTGCCCGTGCCGCACCATCCCCAATCCGCCGTCATTCAGAATCACCCAGATGACCGGCACGTTGTAATTCAGGGCAGTGGTCACTTCCATTCCCGTCATCAAAAAACCTCCGTCGCCAACAATGGCGACTACGGGCCGGTCAGGTGCTGCAAGCTTGCCGCCAATACTGGCCGCCACCCCATAGCCCATAGGCGAAAAGGCGATGGGAGCAAAGAAAGTGCCGGGCTGCGTAATCTGCAGATAATGAATTGCCCAAGCCATATTATTACCTATATCGACGAAAAAGATGGTTTCATCAGGCAGGGCCGCCCGCAGGTCCGCCATCAGCCGCTGGGGCTTCAGAGGCATGTCAGGAGATCCCATCAACTCCGGCTGCTGCATCATGGCATGCGCATCGCGGAATTTGTCAAAGCGCATCGAGCGAACCTTGCGTTCCGTCGAGGTCGATTCCTTGTGGCGGGCGATCTCAAACAGCAATTCCCGGATCACCACCTTGGCATCGCCATTCAGGGGCAGATTGGAGGCGTAGTTCTTGCCGAACTGGTAGGGATCGATGTCCACCTGAATGATAATGCGCCCGCGGTCGAGGCTTTCATTCCAGGCGTTGGTGGACATCTCATTGAAGCTGGTTCCGATGCTGAGCAGCACATCGATGTTTTCTTCCAGCAGATAGGCCTCAGCCCTAGGTGAGCCGGCAAAGCCGAAGCAGCCGAGCGCCAGTTCGTGATCTTCGGGAAACACTCCCTTGGCCTTCGGTGTAGTGGCCGTCGGAATGATCAGCGTTTCGGCAAGCTCACGTATCTCATCGGCCGCACCCGACCACAGCGCACCAGCGCCGACCAGCATGACCGGCTGGCGGGCCTTTTGCAGCAGCCTGGCGGCCTCTTTTACGCCCTCTCGATCCCAATAACGCGCCGGCATGTAGCAACCAGCCAGCCCGCGATTGAGGGCCTCCACGTCCACTGGCGTCGCCACCACATCGGACGGCAGACTCAGATGCACCGGCCCGCGCCGGCCCGACATGGCGCAGCGAATGGCCTTGCGAAACATGCTGTCGGCGAGCTTGGGATTGAACACGACAGCGCTGTAGCGCGTCGTGCGCTTAAAGATTTCCACCATATCGACGCCGTCCTGGGTGGAGTCCTGCACCGCTCCCTTGCCATAGCTTTCGGTCGGAATCTGCCCGGTGATGGCCATGACTGGCACCGAGTCGGCATATGCGGCCGCAATACCGGTCAGCAAATTGGTCGCCCCAGGACCTGTCGTCGCGCAGCAGACGCCAAGTTTGCCGCTGACCCGGGCATAGCCATCGGCCATAAACGCCGCGCCCTGTTCATGCTTGGTAAGCACGGGCGTGATTTCGCCATTTGCGTTCGCCCGCGCCAGGGCATTGTAAAAGGGTTCCAGCGCGCCACCGGGAATGCCGAACACATGCGTTACACCCTCCTTTTGCAGGTAATGCAGAAGAAGGTCTCCATACTCCAGCCGCTC
>Ga0316187_10000737_pt1 | contig 26752 bp, 17 predicted proteins | sample CroRivburrow1_MG_FD_204927 | JGI IMG/M metagenome (GOLD analysis project Ga0316187, IMG submission 204927) | Coastal sediment microbial communities from Maine, United States - Cross River worm burrow 1 | ecosystem: Environmental > Aquatic > Marine > Coastal > Sediment | place: USA: Maine...
ACCATAGGAAAGAACCGCACCGGAATTAGCGGCAACGACCGCATCCATCACCTCGGGGCACGCACCGGTAACATTGTCTGACAGAAACAGGGCCATATTCTATATTCTCCTTGGAAACGATGACGTCATTGGTCCATCGCTGCTGTTGATTCACGTTTCGATCACGATCAATTTCCGCGTGACCTGGCTAAAGGCTCGCCGCCCCTTGCGTCACCACGAATGGCGCGATCCGTTCAATGGTATCAGCGCCCGGCAAAACTATCGGCCGATGCGATTTCGAGTAGCTCGGCGTAAACCTCCGGGTACGGTGGTTTCAGGAACGAACCCGGAACGACCTCTGGAAATAGTTCGTCGTAGCGCAGGATCTCGTGCTGATTGATGCGCCGATAAATGTGCGAGCGATTCAATGCGCTCGAATTCTTCAGGCCGCTGGAGGACAACAGGTCGGCGACCGAGTGCACGGTTTCGTCATGGAATCGATAGACGCGCTGGTACTTGTCCTCGACCACGAGACCGCGCATCAGTTCCGGGTCCTGCGTTGTTACCCCGGTCGGACAGCGATTGGTATGGCACAGCAGCGACTGCACGCAGCCGAGCGCGAGCATCATGCCGCGCGCACTGTTGCACAGGTCCGCACCGAGCGCAAGATTCTTGACCAGGTGGAAGCCGGTCAGGATTTTCCCAGACGCGATCACACGCACGCGGTCGCGCACGCCGAACCCGGACAGGCAATCATCGACAAAGGCGAGCCCCTCGCGCAGCGGCATGCCGACCGAGTTGCTGTATTCGAGCGGTGCGGCGCCGGTGCCACCTTCGCCACCGTCGACGGTGATGAAATCCGGCAGGATTCCACTCTCGACCATCGCTTTGCAGATAGCGACGAACTCGCGCCGCCGACCGACGCAGAGCTTGAACCCGACCGGTTTGCCGTCGCTCATCTCACGCAGCTTTTGCAGGAACTCGAGCAGCCCGGTCGGTGTCTTGAACTCGGGATGCGTCGATGGTGAGATAACCTTGGTGCCAGCCTCGACGGCACGGATTCGGGCGATTTCGGGCGAGTTCTTGCTGGCCGGCAGAATGCCGCCGTGCCCCGGCTTGGCGCCCTGGCTGAGCTTGATTTCAATCATTCGAACGCTGTCACGCGCGGCATTTTCCCTGAACAACCCCGGGTCGAACCGGCCCTTGTCGTTGCGACAACCGAAGTAACCGGTTCCGACCTGCCAGACGAGATCGCCTCCCTGCAGGTGATGGGGTGAAATACCGCCCTCGCCGGTGTTGTGGTAGAAGTTGCCATGCTTCGCACCCCGGTTCAGAGCGGTGATCGCCGCTGCACTGAGCGAACCGAAACTCATCGCCGAAATATTTAGAATGCTCGCCGAATACTTCTGCTTGCAGGCGTCGCCACCGATCGTAATGCGCGGTTGCGAATCGCTCTCATCGACACTTAGCGCACCCAGGCTGTGCGCGAGCCACTCGTATCCGTCGCGATACACGTCAACCTTGGTACCGAAAGGGTTGGTATCATTCTCGCGCTTGGCGCGTTGATAGACGATCGAGCGAAACATGCGACTGATCGGCGCTCCGTCGGTTTCGGATTCGATAAAGTACTGGCGCACAAAAGGACGCAGATATTCTGCTAGCCAGCGCGCGCGGCTGATCAGCGGAAAATTTCGCCGCAGAGAGTGCTCGGCCTGCAGACTGTCGCTCAACGCCAATATCCAGGCCGGCACCAGCAACACGAACAGCCAGCCCGCTACCCCCCATAGCCAGGTCAGGACGAGCACCACCAGGGTGACGATTCCAAGCCAGATATAAACTGTTTTTGCCATCAGGTTCCCTGGTCGCTCATGATCGACTTAGGCCACTGCAAGATTGACGACTTGCATTGCCGTAAACAGCCGTTAAGCGCTCTCGATGGCAATATTTCGATCGATTCGAAATCAGGTAAGCTCGAGTGACCGTAGTAAGATAAATAACCATTGCTGGAGTTCACGCTATCGAGAGTGTGGAATTTGACACACAGCCGTTGAATTAAGAGGACGGTCAGCCTGCCGACAATAGCCTGCCTGGCGAAAATGCAGACCGGTGAACGGCGCCTTGATGCCTGGCTCAATCGTCGCTCGGCGGGGCGAGCCTTACGCAGGTGACGATCAATTTTGATACATAGTCGGAAGGAACGCGTGATTCCAGTTTATTCCCGGCTTTTGCGACGGCCTTGATCCTGGCTCGCAGGTTCGCCTGGTGGGAATCCAGCGGGTAGGTCTCCACGCCTGTCAGCTCGCGAATGTCGGCAGAGACATTCGGATCCGGGGCGAAATCCAGTTTGCTTTCATCCACCTGCTTCAACAGATCAAGGGCTCTTTCCAGATCGACCAATAGTGAGGTGGGCTCCATGTTCATCTCCTGTTATGTCGCGGTACTCGATATTCCACGGGGTGAAATTCAATAAAAACCGCTGAACCTCAATTCTACTGATCCCTGACCCGCACAGGAAGGTCTCTTCCAGGTCATATTGAATTATATTAGTCGCCACCAGGCTTGCTACCCGGCCGGCGTGGTCGGTTAACCGCAGGGACTGAACGTCGAGCAGCTCGAGTGGGTAAAGAAACGCCGGCTGCGCCCGATGCCCTGGCAAATAATTAATGGAGGCGGTGACACAAGCTAATGACCCACGCGCACGCCGCCTCCTTTGACTCGGGGATCTATTCCCGCATGCGCTCGCCGCCCGGATCGTAGAGTGGTTCGGTGACGATTTTGGCAGGGTACATTTCGCCGTTGATTTCGACTTCCAGCGCGGTACCCGCGCTGGCCAGCGCAGCCGGCACGTAGCCCATCGCCATGGATTGAGCGACGTAGTGGGCGTAACCGCCCGAGGTAACATAACCGACACAGTCACCGTCCTTGAGGATGGCTTCGTCGTTGCAGACGTCGATAGCATCGGTATCGATGGTCATCGTCACCAGCTTGATGGTAGGCGCCGCATCGCGTTCGGCGAGTGCGGCGGCTTTACCGATGAAGTCCTTGTCCCAGTCGATGAAGGCATCGAGGCCCGATTGCGCGGCAGTGAAGTCGGGGCGGAAGTCCAGCGTCCACGCGCCCCAGTTCTTTTCCAGGCGCAGGCTCATCAGGGCACGCAGACCGTAATGCGTGACGCCAAGGTCGGCTCCGGCTTCGAGGATCGACTGGTAGAGTTTCATCTGGTACTCCGGCTCGACGTAGATCTCGTAGCCGAGTTCCCCCGAAAACGAAAGGCGCGTCAGGATCGCCGGTACGGCGCCGACAAAGCTACGCCGAATGTCGCGGAACTTGAGCGCGTCGCTGGACACGTTGTCGCGGGTAATGCGCGACAACAACTCACGCGCGTTCGGACCGGACAGGCCGATGCCGTGATAACGCCTCGATTCGTTGGCGTAGCTCAGGTCATAGCCATCGAGCTGCGACTCGAACCAGCGGCGGTGCATGTCCTGAGCCGCACCAGAGCCGAAGATCATGAACTCATCGGCTCCGAGACAGCCAATGGTCAGGTCACCGTAGAGCTTACCCTTCGGTGTCAGCATCGGGCTCAGGCTGATACGCCCGGGCTGTGGCACCCGGCCGGCCATGATGTGATCCAGGAAATTGCGCGCATCCGGGCCCTTGAACGAGTGCTTGGCGAAGTTCGCGATCTCGGTGAGACCCACGGCCTCGCGCACTGCCCTGACCTCACGCGCGATGTAATCGTGTGCGCGTGAACGGCGGAAAGTCGGTTCCTCGTGTGCATCGTCGGGGCCATCCGCGAACCACAGGGCGGCCTCGAGACCGAAACCATCACCCCAGACGGCTCCTTGCGCGGTGAGGCGGTCGTACAGCGACGTGGTGCGTTGGCAACGGCCTCGCGGCAAGGTTTCATTGGGAAAGGTCATGACGAAGCGACGTTCGTAGTTTTCCGATGACTTGATCGTGCCCCATTCAGGGGAAGCGTAATCGCCGAAGCGCGCTATATCCATCGCCCAAACATCGATCTCGGGCTCACCCTCGATCATCCATTCGGCGAGGCATTTACCGACGCCGCCGGCCTGGCAAAAACCCGCCATGACACCGACGGCGGCCCAGTAGTTACGCATACCGGGAACCGGTCCAATCATCGGGTTGCCGTCCGGACCGAAGGTAAAGGGCCCGTTGATCATGTCCTTGATGCCGGCATTGGCGAGTGCCGGAATACGCTCGAAACCGAGTTCCAGACGCTCGGCGATGTGATCGAGTTGCGGCTCAAGCAGTTCGTGACCGAAGTTCTGCGGCGTACCGCTCACCGACCAGGGCGTCGCCACTGGTTCATAGGTACCGAGCAGCATGCCCTGCCCTTCCTGGCGGAAGTAGATGTTACCCTCGTAATCGATGCCGGCAGGCAGGCGTTCCGCGCGCTCGGCGATCTGTGGAATCGCCTCGGTGATCAGGTAATGGTGCTCCATCGGCTGTACCGGCAGGTTCAGGCCCGATAAGTGCCCGACTTCACGCGCCCACAGGCCGCCGGCATTGACGATGTGTTCGGCATGAATCGTACCCCCGGCGGTGACCACGTCCCAGCTGCCGTCGACGCGCTGATTGGTTTCGATCACCGCGGCATGGGTGTGGTAGCTGGCGCCGAGCTTCTTCGCCGCCTTGGCGTAGGCGTAAGTGACACCGGACGGGTCGATATCGCCGTCGAGCGGATCCCACAGTGCCGCGATGTAGCGCTTCGGATCGATCAGCGGATGCAGACGCGCCAATTCTTCGAGCGAAATGAATTCCTGGTCCAGTCCCATATAGCGCGCCTTGGATCGTTCACGTTTCAGGTAGTCGTACCAGTCCTTGTTCGACGCCAGGTAAAATCCACCGGTACTGTGTAAGCCGACCGATTGCCCCGACAATTCCTCGAGTTCCTTGTACAGGTTGATCGTGTAGCCCTGCAGCCGAGAGATATTTGGATCTGATGAGATCGTGTGGATTTGCCCGGCGGCATGCCATGAAGACCCGGAGGTCAACTCGTTGCGTTCAAGCAGCACGCAATCCTGCCAGCCGAAGCGCGCCAGGTGGAACAGGATCGAACAACCGACAACGCCGCCGCCGATAATAACTACTCTTGCATGTGATTCCATAATTACTCCGATGATTCAGACTCTTGCTATTCCCGACCGCTTGCTCGCGGATGACAGCGTCGGGCGCTTGGCGGATCAGTACCAGGCATCCGGGATTTCACGCTTGCGCCGTTCGACATAGGCGCTCAATTCCTCGTCCTTTGCGATGTCCAGCGTAGTTTCCGGGCACTCGCGCAGCAGCCGATTCCAACGCTCGTAGGCGCGGCGCGCCATATCCTTGCTGCCTTCTTCCTCCCATTGTTCGACGTTGTTGCTGTCCGCTAGCAAGGCGTCGTAGTAGGCGGTTTCATAGTTCGCCATGGTATGGCTACAACCCAGGAAATGACCGCCCGGTTCGACTTCGGAGTAGGCATCGCGCGCCATCGCATTGTCGTCCAGCGGCAATCCACCCAGCATCACCTGGTAAGCGCCAAGGCGATCGGCATCCATCACCAGCTTCTCGTAGCCGGTACACAACCCACCCTCGAGCCAGCCGGCGGCATGCAAAATAAAATTAGCGCCACCGAGAACGGTCGACAGCATCGAATCAGCACTTTCATAAGCTGCCTGCGCATCCGGCAATTTGGACGCGGTCAGCGAGCCGCCACAGCGTAATGGTACGCCGAGTCGACGCGCGAGCTGGCCTATGACCAGGTTGGAGATAACCGGCTCCGGCATACCGAAGGTCGGTGCACCCGTGCGCAGACTCATCGACGACAGGAAATTGCCCAGCACGAAAGGCGCGCCCTTGCGCACCAGCTGGGTGAAAGCACCGACCATCATCGCCTCGGCAAAAGCCTGGGCAATCGATGCCGCGGTAGTTACCGGCCCCATCGCACCACCAAGAATAAACGGTGCCACGACCAGGCCCTGGTTAGCGCCACAGTAGACCTGCGCCGCCTCGGTGACGACACGATCCACCAGCAAGGGCGAATTGGTATTGACGTTACCCATGATGACGCAGTTCTGCTCCATGAACTCCGCACCGTGCAGAATCCGCGCCATCGCCACCGAATCCTCCGCGCGTGACTTTTCGGTGATCGCTCCAAGGTGTGGCTTGTCGTTGAATTTCATGTGCGCGTAGACCATGTCCAGGTGACGACTGGATACTGGCAGATCACAGGGCTCGACGATCACCAGGCCGGAGTGATGCAAGCTCGGTAATTGCGACACGATCTTGACCAGGTTTTCAAAATCCTGGTAACTGCCATAGCGTCGCCCGGCTTCGAGGTCACGCACGAAAGGCGGACCATAAACTGGCGCAAATACCTGGTTATCACCACCGATAACGACATTATTGGCAGGATTGCGCGAGTGCTGGGTAAATTCGCCGGGAGCCGTCTGGCACAGCTCGCGCGCCATTCCACGCTCGAGTCGCACGCGCGTACCCTTGACGTCGGCGCCCGCCGCTCTCCAGATTTCCAGTGCTTTCGGATCATCGCGGAATTCAAGGCCGATCTCCTGAATGATCCAGTCCGCCTGATCCTCAAGTTTGACGATGCCTTCCTCGCCAAGGAATTCATAAAAAGGAATCTGGCGCCTGATGAAGGCAGGAGCCGCGACTTGCTGGCGTAGACGCCCGCGGCCACCGCGACGGCGCCCGCTACTGCGCTCCCTGGTGGTTGCTGTCCTGTCGTTCACGTGCACTCCCCGGTAGACGGTGAAGCGGCAGTATAACAACGGTGAAAGTGCCTGTGACCGCTAAAAATTATATTCATTCACATTAGTTTAACTTATGCTAACTTATACAAAAGAACATCTTCGAAGCGAAATAAATACGCCCGGTTTATACATTGAAATGAAAGAATTGCGCCGTCTGATCCACTCGCCACACCATCTGTTCGTGTTCGAGGTCTGTGGTCGATTGATGTCGTTCACCCGCGCTGCGGCGGAACTCGGTGTTTCCCAACCGGCTGTCAGCCTCGCTATTCGCCAGCTCGAACAGGCGCTCGGTCAGGCACTATTTCTCCGCGAACACCGCGCCATTCGCCTGACGGAGTCCGGTGAGCGCCTGTTCACCGAAGTGTCCATCAGCTTCGAAAGAATCCTGAAAACCCTGAATCATATTCAACCCCTGTCGGCTCCCGCACTGGTGACCCTGTCAATATCGACCGCCTTCGCCAACTACTGGGTAATGCCGCGCCTGCCGCGCCTGCACCGGGTGCACCCGGGTGTGGATCTACGCCTGCAGGTGGTTGATCGTGATCTAGACCTCGAGCATGAAAACGTTTCGCTCGGCATTCGCCGCGGTCGTGGCAACTGGCCCGGCTATCAGTCCGCAAGCCTCGCGCGCGAGGAGTTGCTCGCCGTTGCGAGCCCGGCATACCTTGCCAGACACGGGGTTCCAAAATCGATAGCTGACCTCGATCAACACCAGTTCGTGCATCTGGAAGAGCCCTTTCGCCCACGGCCGCAATGGCGCGACTGGTTTCAGGCTTTCGATCACGACTATGTCGACCGTGGCGAGGGCTTGCGCCTCAACGACTACGCACTGGTGATTCAGGCGGCGATGGCCGGCGAAGGCATCGCACTCGGCTGGCGCCACGTCACCGCCTCATTGATCAAGTCCCGCTTGCTGGTACCGGTAGTGCCACAGAGCTGGATTACCGGTGAAGAGTTCCACCTGATCTGGTCGGACCAGACGACGCTGTCGAAATCGGCCTGCCAGGTGCGCGACTGGATCATCGAAGAGTCGAGGGCCGCGTCCATGGTGCGCTTACCCTAGCCAGGCAACTAAATAGGGTTGGGAGCTCGCAGGGGCTTGCGGTTATAATTCAGCGCTCAATCAAGCGAGACTAACCCATGCGAAATATACAGCTCCCGGGACGGTCGGTGGTAATGTCCACCGAGGCAATGGTCGCAACCAGCCAGCCGATGGCGACCTCGGCCGCATTGCAGGTACTGCGCGACGGCGGTAACGCGATGGACGCCGCGATCGCCGCAAGCGCGGTGCTCGGCGTGGTGGAAACCTTTTCCAGCGGCATCGGCGGCGATTGTTTCATTCTTTACCACGAGGCCGCGACCGGCGAACTGCATGCCCTGAACGGTAGCGGCCGCTCGCCGGCCGCCGCGACGGCTGCCGTAATACGCGAGCGCGGATTTGCGACCATGCCGAGACGCGACATCGTATCGGTCACGGTACCCGGTGCGATCGACGCGTGGACGCAGGCAAACAACCGCTTCGGTAAACTCGATTTCGCACGCCTTCTGCAACCCGCGATTCACTACGCCGAACAGGGTTACGCGGTCACTCCGATCATCGCTGGAAAATGGAAAAAACACGAACCCCTGTTGAACAATACACCCGAGGCCAGCGCCGCCTTCCTGGTCGACGGCAAAGCGCCTTTAGCCGGCGAGGTCCACCGCCAGCCCGACCTGGCGAGCAGCCTGCGTATCATCGCTGAACGCGGTCGCGACGGCTTTTACCAGGGCGAGATCGCCGAGGAAATCGTGCGTTACAGCGATTCGCTGGGCGGCCTGTTCACGCTCGACGACTTTGCCAGCCAGGCCTGCGAATGGGTAGTACCGATCAGTACCAATTACCGCGGTTACGATGTGTACGAAATTCCGCCCAACGGCCAGGGCATTACCACGCTGATGGCACTGAACATCCTCGCGCAGACCGACGTCTCCAGCTTGCCGCACCTGGGCGTCGATCACGTCCACCTGCTGAGTGAAGCCTTTACCCTGGCGATGGCGGAACGTGATCGCTTCATCGGCGACAGCGCCTTCAATCCGATACCTGTCGAACAGATGCTATCGAATGAATTCGCCCGCGAGCAATATGCACGCATCGATATGAATCGGGCGATGCTGCAACCGGTCGCCTCGGCGCTGCCGAATCATCGCGACACCGTCTACCTCAGCGTCGTCGACAAGGATCGCAACGTCTGCTCCTTCATCAACAGCGTATTCGACTCCTGGGGCAGTGGGCTGGTGGCCGGTTCCACGGGGATCAACCTGCAGAACCGTGGTTCCGGCTTCGTGCTGGAAGACGGACATTTCAACCAGATCGAGCCGCGCAAGCGGCCGCTGCACACGATTATTCCGGCGATGGTTTACCGCGAGGACAAGCCGGTGCTCGGCTTCGGCGTCATGGGCGGCCAGTACCAGGCGATCGGGCAATCCTACGTGCTCTCCAACTGGATCGACTACGGCATGGACATCCAGGAAGCGATCGACGCGGCGCGCTTCTTTCTTTACGACGGCATACTCGGGGTCGAAACCGGCGTACCCGAAGCCACTCGCGCCGGGCTGGCCGCCAGGGGTCATCGCGTGGTGCCCGCGGAGATCCCGCTGGGAGGCAGCCAGGCGATCGTCATCGACTGGGAAAACGGCGTGCTACAGGGTGGTTCCGACCCGCGCAAAGACGGCCACGCGGCCGGTTACTAGTCTGCAGATTGCACCAGGGCAACACAAACCCTGGTGATAACCGGGGTTAGCTTTTGAGGCTGGCCTTGAGTTCGCGTCGACGCTCGTGCAATACCGGCTCGGTGTAACCATTACTCACCGAGCCTCCCTTGAATACCAGGTCGAGCGCCGCCTGAAAGGCGATGCTGTTGTCGAAATCGGGCGCCATGTCGCGATACAGCGGATCGTCCGAATTCTGGCGGTCGACCACCCCTGCCATCTTTGCGAACACGTGACGTACCTGCGCGGCATCGGTAATGCCGTGATGCAACCAGTTGGCGATGTGCTGGCTGGAAATACGCAGCGTTGCGCGGTCCTCCATCAGGTCGGTATCGCTGATGTCGGGCACCTTGGAGCAACCGACGCCCTGGTCGATCCAGCGCACCACGTAACCGAGGATGCCCTGGGCGTTGTTCTCCAGCTCCTGGATCAGTTCGCTCTGCTTGATCTCGCGATCACCGAGCAGCGGAATCGTCAGGATATCATCGAGGCTGGCGCGCAGGCACTGCGTCAATTGCTGCTGACGCAAGCCCACGTTAACCTTGTGGTAATGCATCGCGTGCAGGCAGGCAGCGACCGCCGACGGCACCCACGCGGTATTGGCGCCGGCGCGCGGATGGGCGATTTTCTCGCGCATCATCGCTCGCATGTTTTCCGGCGCCGCCCACATACCCTTGCCAATCTGCCCATGTCCAGGCATTCCCACGGCCAGACCAACGTCGACATTCCAGTCCTCGTAGGCGAGTAACCAGGTGGATTTCTTGATCTCGTTTTTAGGGATCATTGCACCCGCCTCCATGCTGGTATGGATCTCGTCACCGGTACGATCGAGAAAACCGGTATTGATGAAGATCACGCGTTCGCGCGCGGCGTGAATGCATTCCCGCAGGTTGACCGTGGTACGTCGCTCTTCATCCATGATGCCGATCTTCAGGGTTCGCGGCGCCAATTCCAGCGCCTGCTCCACCATTTCGAAAAGGCGGATCGCAGCCGCGACCTCCTGCGCTCCGTGAATCTTGGGTTTGACCACGTAGATACTGCCCTTGAGGCTGTTCCTAAACGGCCCGCTCCCCTGCAGCTCGTGCTTCGCGGCAAGCGCGGTCACCATCGCATCGAGAAAGGTTTCCGGGATTTCCTCACCGCCGTGGGTGACCGCATCGGTATACATGTGGGTGCCGACGTGGCGCACCAGCATCAGGCTGCGACCCGGAAGTGTGAAGCTTGAACCATCCGGCGCGATAAATTCCGGATCCGGGTTGAGACTACGATCGATGGTTTCCTTGCCGCGTGCGACCCGGGTGGTGAGATCACCCTTCATCAGGCCGAACCAGTTGCGGTATACCCGGATCTTGTCCTCGGCGTCGACCGCCGACACCGAGTCTTCGCAATCCATGATCGTGGTGATCGCGGATTCGAGCTTGATGTCGTAGACGTTAGCGAGATCACCCTGGCCGATGAAGTAACCCTCACCGATCAACAACTCGATGTGCAGGTTATTGTTTTTTAACAGCACCGCGCTCGGCTTCTCGGGATCGCCCCGGTAACCGACAAAGCATTCGCGCCAGCCGAGTTCGGTTTCGCTGCCGTCGCCCATGACAACGATGAGTTTGCCGGACACGACCTTGTAGCGCACAGCGTAGGAATGGCTGCCTATCGCCAGCGGCACCGCCTGGTCGAGAAAATCACGCGCGTAGCGGATGACCTGCTGACCGCGCACCGGGTTGTATTTCGCCGTTTTCTTACAGCCCTGGACTTCGAGCACGATGTCGGTGCCGTAGAGCGCATCGTACAGGCTGTACCAGCGCGCATTGGCGGCGTTGAGCGCGTAGCGGGCATTGTCGACCGGTACGACCAGCTGCGGGCCGGCAATACGGGCGATTTCATCGTCGACATCATGGGTCGACACCTGGAAAGGCTCCGGCTCGGGCTGCAGGTAATCGATTTTGCGCAGAAAGGCTTTGTAGGCTTCCAGGTCGACCGCTCCCGGGTTCGACTGATGCCAGGCATCGATCTCGGTCTGCAGGTGATCGCGTTTATCCAGCAGGGCGCGATTCTGTGGACCGAGCTCGGCCACTATATCAGCCAGCGAATCCCAGAAGGCGGCGGGTTCGACGCCGCTGCCTTTGGCAATGTCCTCGACCAGTTCAATCAGTCCACGATCAACGCTGAGGCCGCTGATATCGATGCGATCGTTCATAGAGCTATCCTGAAATTAGTTGCTGAGCCCGCGAGCTATAAGGCATCGATTATATCGTGATGCACGCGCAAAACTACGGTTTAGCCGACAGTATTGGGTTTTTTAATAGCTATCCCTGCATTCAATCGAGTCTAAGTCGGGTAATGCGATTGGCATTGAAACGCGAATCCTATATCGTTGGGGTTTTGCCAGGCCGTGCGAACGGCCGTGGAGACCCATGATGAAAGCAATCACCCTGCGCGATTTCGGCGGCCCCGATATGATGCAATATAGCGATATCGATACTCCGACACCGGGGGCGGGGCAACTGCTGATACGCGTCCACGCAACTTCGGTCAATCGCCCCGATGTCATTCAACGCCAGGGCAATTATCCGCCGCCGCCCGGCGATTCCGAGATCCTCGGACTCGAAGTGGCGGGCATCGTGGAAGCTATCGGCGATGGTGTTACCCGGTTCAGTCCGGGCGACAGGGTCGTTGCCCTCGTCGGCGGCGGCGGTTACGCCGAGTACACGCTAGCCATCGAGGGACACAGCATGGCGCTACCCGAAGCCATCGGTTTCGAGCAGGCAGCCTGTATTTGCGAAACCTATATCACCGCCTACCTGAACCTGTTCCTGCTGGGCGAACTGCAGGGCAAGCAATCGGTACTGATTCACGGCGGCGGTGGCGGCGTCGCCACCTCGGCGATCCAGCTTTGCCGGGCATTGACGCCCGACACCGAGATCTTCGTCACCGCGTCGACCGCCAAACTCGAACGCGTGCGCGAGCAAGGCGCCAACCACGTCATCGATTACCGCGAGCAGGTCTTCGCCGACGAGATCAGGCGCACCACCGACAAGCGCGGTGTGGACGTCATCCTTGACCACATCGGCGCAAAATACCTGGAACACAACATGAAGTCGCTCGCGCTCGCGGGCACGCTGATGCTGATCGGTGTCATGGGTGGCATCAAGGCCGAACTGAATCTCGCCACCCTGATGGTCAAGCGCCAGCGCATTATCGGCTCGGTGCTGCGCTCGCGCCCGGTCGCTGAAAAGGCGGCCATCATCGCCAAATTTGAAGCGGTGGTGATGCCGTTGATTGCCAGCGGCGCAGTTGCCCCGCTGGTCGATGCGACTTTCCCGCTAGCGGAAGCCGCCGCAGCTCACACCATGATGGAACAGGGTGGTCACTTCGGCAAAATAGTGCTGACCATGCCTGGCAACTGAAACGACATCCCACATCGTCATCCCCGCACAAGCGGAGAGTCTTGGCAGGGCATTAGTCGAGTGTGATTTTAACAGCCCACTCTCTGATCAGGCGATCCAGGGTCCCGAGACGTCGGACCGCCGCTTACGCGGAGAAGACGTTTAAGTCGCTGTCAGGCTAGTTCAGGCGGCTTCTAGCCTGATCGCGCAAAACTTGAACTCGGGGATCTTGCCGAAGGGATCGAGCGCCTCGTTGGTGAGCAGGTTGGCGGCGGCCTCGTGATAACAAAACGGTATGAATACTTCCCCCTGCTTGAGGGCTCCGTCTGGTCGCGCATAGGCGCGCAGTTCCCCACGCCGCGATTTCGCCACGATCTCTGCCCCGGCGAGCACACCCATGGCTTCAAGATCACGCTGATTGACATAGATAACCGGCACTGGTTCGAGTGCATCGAGCACCTGCGCACGTCGCGTCATCGAGCCGGTATGCCAGTGCTCCAGCTGTCGCCCGGTAATCAGAATCAACGGGTACTCAGCATCGGGTTGTTCATCTGGTGATATCGATTTGGCGGCGACCAGCCGCGCCTTGCCATTTGCCGTGGGGAAGTCGTTGGCAAAGACAACGCTCTGGCCCGGGTCGTTCTCATCGGCACAGGGATAGGTGACCGAGGAGAAGGCGTTCAGCCGCTCCCAGGTAATGCCGGTAATGCTCGGCATAGCGCCGCGCATTTCGTCATAAACCTCGGCAACATGACTGTAATTCCAGTCCAGACCCAAACCCTTGCCGATATCACGGATAATCCATAAATCCTGGCGCGCTTCGCCGGGTAAGGGTACTGCGGCCTTGCCTAACTGCACGCGACGATCGGTATTCGATACCGTGCCGTCTTTTTCTGCCCAGCCGGAAGCCGGCAACACCACATCGGCAAACGCCGCGGTTTCCGTCAGGAACATGTCCTGCAGCACCAGGTGATCAAGCGCTGCCAGGGCCGCCCGCGCGTGGTTCAGATTGGGGTCGGACATCGCCGGATTTTCACCCATGATGTACATCCCGCGGATGTTGCCTTCGAGAATGCTGTGCATGATTTCGACCACGGTCAGCCCCGCCTTTTTGTCGAGTTCAGATTTCCAGTATTTACTGAAAAATGCATTGGCCTCGGGATTGTCTACGCGCCGGTAGTCGGGAAACATCATCGGTATCAAGCCGGCATCAGAGGCACCCTGCACGTTATTCTGCCCGCGTAACGGATGCAGACCGGTTCCCGGGCGTCCGACCTGGCCGGTAATCATCGACAGCGCTATCAGGCAGCGCGAGTTGTCGGTGCCGTGGATATGCTGTGAAATCCCCATGCCCCAGAAAATCATCGATCCCTTCGAAGTCGCGAACAGTCTCGCAACCTCGCGCACCGTGGCGGCATCGATACCGGTCTTCGCTGCCATTTTTTCCGGGCTGAAGTCGGCGACGTTCGCCTTCAACTCTTCGTAATCGGTGGTGCGTTCGGCGATAAATTTATCGTCGGTCAGGCCTTCTTCGATGATGACATGCAAGATAGAATTCAGCAGCGAGACGTCTGTGGACGCATTGAATTGCAGGAAGTGCGTCGCATGGCGGGCGATATCGGTCTTGCGCGGATCCAGCAAAATCAGCTTCTTGCCATCCCTGATGGCATTCTTCATGAAAGTCGCCGCGACCGGATGATTGGTAGTCGGATTAGAACCGATGACGAGAAAAACCTCGGCATGCTGGACGTCCTCGACCTGGTTCGAGACCGCACCGGAACCGATTCCCTCGAGCAGTGCCGCTACGCTCGACGCATGGCAGAGACGGGTACAGTGATCGACATTGTTGGTGCCAAAACCGGTGCGCACCAGTTTCTGAAACAGATAAGCCTCTTCGTTGGAACCCTTGGCCGAACCGAAACCAGCTAGTCCGGCACCGCCCAGATCATCCTTGATTTTCTTCAGGCCGCCGGTCGCGAGCGCCATCGCCTCTTCCCAGCTGGCTTCACGAAACATCTTCGAAGGATCGCCCGGATCGAAAAACTCGTTCATTCCCTTGGGGACGCCTTCCCTGCGAATCAGTGGCTTCAGCAGGCGTTGCGGATGGTTGACATAGTCAAATCCGTAGCGACCCTTGACACATAAACGACTGAAGTTGGCAGGACCATCACGGCCCTCGACACGCAGGATCCTGTCGTCTTTGACGTGGTAAGTCAGCAAACAGCCGACGCCGCAATAGGGACAGACTGAATCAACTTCGCGATCGGCCTTGATTTGATGCGCACCGGTTGCATTGCTCAAGGCCCCGGTGGGGCAGGCAGCGACGCATTCGCCACAGGCAACGCAGGTGGATTCACCCATTGGGTCACCGATATCGAACACGATTTCGGCGTGATGCCCACGCTGCGCGAGGCCAATGACATCGTTGACCTGGGTCTCGCGACAGGCGCGCAGGCAGCGCGTGCACTGGATACAGGCGTCGAGATTGACCGCGATCGCCGGATGCGACAGATCGGGCCGCGGCTGGTGACGGGGTATGAATCTGGGCTTACCGACCTCGAGCTTGTCGGCCCAGTAAGTCAGCTCGTTGTCCAGCGTATAGGACTTCTCGGGCATGTCCGAAAGTAACAGTTCGAGCACCAGCTTTTGCGATTTTTGCGCGCGCTCATTGTCCGACTTGACGACCATACCGGGGGTCGGATTGCGGCAGCAGCTCGGTGCCAGCACACGCTCGCCATCGATCTCGACCACGCAGGCACGGCAATTACCATCGGCACGCAGGCCCTCGGTATAACACAGGTGCGGGATCTCGGTGCCGGTGCGCTCCGCCGCCTGCAGAATGGTTTCACCCGGCAAGGCTTCGAGCACTGCGCCGTTCAGCGTGAACTCGATAGTTTCGAAGATGGTTTCGGGATTCGCAGCCATTACTGATTCTCCTCTATGCCGAGCTCGTGCGGGAAATACTTGATTACCGACAGGATCGGATTCGGCGCTGCCTGGCCAAGACCACAGATCGACGCATCGATCATAACGGTCGACAGATCGTTCAATTGGTCGATATCCCAGCTACCGGTTTCCATGATGCTGACTGCTTTTTCACAACCAACCCGACAGGGCGTGCACTGACCGCAGGATTCATGCGCAAAAAACCTGAGCGAGTTGAGCGCGGCCTGCTTGGCACTGTCCTGGTCTGATAACACCACGACAGCGGCGGAACCGATGAAACAGCCGTACTCCTGCAAGGTGTCGAAATCCAACGGGATATCACCGAGCGATGCCGGCAGAATTCCACCCGAGGCGCCACCTGGGAAATAGCCGTAAAAACGGTGTCCATCGAGCATGCCGCCGCAGTACTCTGCGATCAATTCACGGATGGTGATACCTGCCGGAGCGAGATGCACACCCGGCTTGTTGACCCGGCCTGAGACCGAAAAGCTGCGCAGGCCCTTGCGCCCATTGCGACCCTGCGAATCAAACCAGTCACTGCCTTTTTCGATGACATCGCGAATCCAGAACAGCGTCTCACAATTATGCTCGAGTGTCGGCCGGCCGAACAGACCCAGCTGCGCCACATAAGGCGGACGCAGGCGCGGCATGCCGCGCTTGCCTTCGATCGATTCGATCATCGCCGACTCTTCGCCGCAGATATAGGCACCGGCACCACGACGAATTTCAATATGGGGTAAATCGTAGCCGGAGTGCCGCTGCAGATCATCGACTGCCTGCTCGAGGATGCGAATCACCGACGGATATTCATCACGAATATAGATGTAGCAGGAATCAATATCGATTACCTGTGCGGCGATCAACATGCCTTCGAGAAAGCGATGCGGGTCGGAAAGCATGTAATAGCGATCCTTGAAGGTTCCCGGTTCGCCTTCGTCGATATTGATTGCGCACAGGCGTGGCGCGGGTTGATCGCGCAAAATACGCCACTTGCGGCCCACCGGAAAACCGGCGCCACCGAGGCCACGCAACTGGGTCCCTTCGAGTGCCTCAACGATGGCGTCAGCGCCAATATCGCTCGCCAGTAACCGCTCATAAAGCTGGTAGCCACCATTCGCACGATAGCCATCATAGTCGACGCTGTCTGCGGGTAACGGCTGTTCGCGATGCCCGGCATCAACTGCCCTGGTGACTGATTCGACCGTCGCAATGTCAACGGTATATTGATCGACAACCGCTACCGGCGCCTTGTCGCAACGCCCGACACAGGGCACTCGCTGCACGCGAATCGCATCGCCGAGCCCTGCCTCGAGGGCCGCGATCAAATCTTCGCAACCAGCCATTTCGCAGCTGACCGATTCACAGACGCGTACCGTCAGAGCTGCAGGTGCAGTTTCACCCTCGCGCACGACGTCAAAATGGTGATAAAAACTTGCGACCTCGTAAACCTCGGTCATCGACAGGCGCATCTCATGCGCGAGCGCGGCCAGATGAGCCGCCGACAGGTGGTGAAACTTATCCTGGATTTTGTGCAGATGTTCGATCAAAAGATCGCGTTCGCGGGACGCATCTCCGAGCAGACTTTGCACCTCGAGCAACGCGTTGAGATCAACGACCCTGCCCTTGGGCTTGCCACGGCGGCCCTGTTTGCGATTGTCGACCGCGTTGCTGTTGTGCTCAGGCTGTGACATATGATTTCTCTGCTGTTGGTCGATCCTGAAAAAAGCCCCCGCTGTTAACGAGCGGGGCAAAGTTTAACCCAGGGAGGAGCTTGCAAAAACCAGTGATTGCGCCACAACTACAACTTAATGCGCCATCACTGTGATGATATTGGTATTACTCAACAGGTAGCTGGTGACACCCCCGAACAAACGTTGTCGAGTCCGAGTGTGGCTGAAACCGCCTACCACCAGGAATTCGGCACCAATTTCCTGGCAACTGCTCAGCATTTTCTTGCCGACGTTGGAGCCCGCACCGCCGATAACGTGATGGTCTGCCTTGCAGCCGTGACGCTTGAGATAGCCGATCACATCTTCGACACCGGCCTCACGTTTCTTCGACACCAGCACACTCACTTTTTTCATTTGTACAAGCCACGGCAAGGTCATGGACAACGCGCGGCTCGCCTCGACACTGTCGTTCCAGCCGATCGCGGCATGATCGACCTTGTGCGCCTGCCATTCCGGTGCGGGCGGGACGATCAACATGGGCCGGCCTGAATTCAACATCAATGACTCGTGCAAATCGCCCACGCCAGCCCCGCCAATTTTATTTTTCCTTGGCCGCATCATCGCAACCACATCCACCAGGCGCGACTCCCGCACCAGCACCGACTCGGCATCACCTTCATAAACATGCAGCGACGCGGTAACCCCCGAAGCAGCGGATGGCCTGGCCGTTTTCTTGACGCCGCCCGCGGCGATAAAGGCATTGAATTGTCCACGCACCGTATCCGCAAGCGCGGCAACCGCCTGGTTGCTCATCTCGACGTATTCCTTGCGATAGGAGGCTGACAACCCACTGAACATGAACGGTTCACCACTTTGCTCGCTGACGTGCACGGCCTTGATGTGCGCATCGAAGCGCTCGGCCACCACCAGCGCGGTATACAACACCTCGACGCTGGACTCGGTACCATCCAGGGGTACCAGGATTATCTTGATCATCTGCATCAACCTCGCGTTAGAACAGGCCCTGAATGAGGCCTGCATCATCGATATGAATCTTGTCGGCAGCCGGAACTCGCGGCAGGCCAGGCATCGTCATGATTTCACCACAGACGAATACCAGGAAGCCAGCCCCTGCGGACAGGCGCACTTCGCGTATCGGCACCACGTGCCCACTGGGAGCTCCCTTCTGGTTCGGATCGGTGGTAAAGCTGTACTGGGTCTTGGCGACACAAATCGGCAAATTACCGAATCCGGAATTCTGGAACTGCTCGATCTGATCACGGACTTTTTTATCGGCGCTGATATCATCGGCGCCGTAAATACGCGTGGCTATGGTGCGCATTTTTTCCCACAGCGACATATCGTCCGGATAGAGTGTCTTGAACTCGCTATCACCCTTGTCGATCATCGCAACCACGTGCTGCGCCAGGTCTTCGGTACCGGCTCCACCGTCAGCCCAGTGAGTACAATCGATTGCGGTAGCGCCGAGTTCGGCAGAGGTCTCGCGCACCTGCGCCACTTCCGCGTCGCTGTCGGCACTGAAGCGATTGATCGCCACCACCACGGGGACGCCGTAAGACTTCAGGTTGCTGATATGGCGCGCCAGATTGCTGCATCCTGCCTTTACTGCCTCGACATTTTCATTGCCGAGATCATCTTTTTCGACACCACCATGCATCTTCAGCGCGCGAATCGTGGCCACCAGCACGACTGCAGCGGGGCTTAAGCCTGCACTGCGGCACTTGATGTCAAAGAATTTTTCGGCACCGAGATCCGCACCGAAACCGGCCTCGGTGACCACGTAATCGGCGAGTTTGAGTGCGGTCGTGGTCGCAATGACAGAATTACAGCCGTGCGCGATGTTGGCAAACGGACCACCGTGAATGAAGGCTGGATTATTTTCCAGTGTCTGTACCAGGTTCGGTGCGATCGCATCCTTGAGCAGAACCGCCATCGCTCCCGGCGCATTGACGGCATCGGCGGTAATCGGCTGGAAATCCCGGGTATAGCCGATAATTATCTTGCTCAGGCGCTGCTGCAGATCTTCTAGGTTGCGCGCCAGGCAGAAAATTGCCATGACTTCGGAGGCAACCGTGATATCGAAGCCATCCTCACGCGGGAAGCCGTTACCCGGCCCACCGAGCGAATTGGTAATGGCCCGCAAGGCGCGGTCATTCATATCGACGACGCGCCGCCAGCTGATGCGCCGCGCATCGAGACCAGCCGCATTGCCCCAGTAAATGTGGTTATCGATCAACGCCGACAACAGGTTGTGCGCAGCGCCAATGGCGTGGAAATCACCCGTGAAATGCAGGTTGATGTCTTCCATCGGGATTACCTGCGCGTGACCGCCACCGGCGGCGCCACCCTTCATGCCGAAGCAGGGACCGAGGCTGGGCTCGCGCAGGCAGACGATGGATTTCTTGCCGATACGACACAGGCCATCGTGCAATCCGACCGATGTCGTGGTTTTACCTTCGCCGGCCGGGGTCGGTGTGATCGCGGTAACCAGAATGAGCTTGCCATCGGGCTGGTCTTGCAGGCTGGCAATGTATTGCGGATCAATCTTGGCTTTGGTTCTGCCATAAGGCATCAAGGCTTCGTCCGGTATACCAATTTTTGTCGCAATCTCGCCGATGGGCTTTGCCGTGGCGGCGCGTGCTATTTCTATATCACTCATTCCTTTCTCCCCGGACTGGCGTACCAGTCAGCTATTGTTTGGACTGCAGTGTTGATTCTGCAAACTGATCGTCTATGTTCCCAGCGCCGAGCCAGGCTCGATCCCCGCCGCACTGGCATATTCAGCCGCAGCCAGCTTACCCGCGTCCGCGCGCACTTTCATGATACGGATAGCGGCATCAAGGGTCGCCACCAGAATACCCGCCTCGTCGACAGCCAGCACACTTCCGGGCTCCCCGTTACCTTCGGCCTTGCGGCTGTCGAAGATCTTGAACTCGGCACCGTTAAAGGTGGTCCAGGCACCCGGTTGCGGATTGGCGCCACGAATCCTGTTATACACTTCATCGACGGGCTTGTTCCAGTCGATTTGTACATCATCTTTGCGACACCATCCCTCGTAACTGCCAGCTTCGGGATCTTGCACAGCACGCGGCGCAGTACCGTTGCGCACCAGCTCGATCGACTCCATCATGGCTTCGACACCAAGGGGATACAGTTTGTTGAAATATACTGACCCCAGCGTATCATCGGCTTCGATCTCCACTTCTTTCTGCAACAGTATCGGCCCGGTATCGAGACCGTTATCCGGCCAGAAGATCGATAGCCCGGTTCTCTTCTTGCCCATGATGATCGGCCAGTTGATCGAGCTCGGTCCCTTGTGCCAGGGCAAGAGCGAAGGATGGTATTGAATCGAACCGTATTTCGGCACGTTGAGCGCCTCTTCCGGCACGAATAACAACACGTAGGCCATCACGCACAGATCGGCTTCATGGCTCGCCATCTGCTCCCAGACCGCGGGATTTTTATAGGACTCGGGTTGATAAACCGGCAGCCCTTTCTCCACTGCAAATTCCTTGATCGGATCCAGTGGCCGGCCTTCCTTGTCGGGTGCGCAATACACCGCGACAACTTCGTCTACACCCTTGTCCAGAATGGCCTCGAGAACCGATTTCCCGTAAGCCTGCTGTCCATGTAAGATTAATCTCATAGTATTTCTCCGCTAGCCACGAACCGCCCGTGCGGCTTGCAACACCTGTATTAAACTACGCCCGCTTCCTTCAACGATGCAATTTCCTCGGCGCTATAACCCAGTACCGAGGCGAGAATTTCTTCCGAGTGTTCGCCAAGCAGCGGCGAACGTTCCACCACGACATCGTTGTCCGAAAGCTTGACCGGGCAACCCACCGAAAGATAAGGCCCGCGCTCCGGATGATCGACTTCGACGATGGTGCCAGTCTCACGCAATGACGGTTCTTCGGATATTTCTTTCATCGACAGAATCGGACCCACCGGAATGTCGAGCGGGTTGCAAATTTCCATGACTTCATACTTGGTCTTGGTCATGGTCCATTCTTCGATCGCGCCGAAAATCTCGTTTAGATGCGGCAGGCGTAATGGAGGTGTCGCAAACCTGGGATCCTCCTTCCACTCCGGCTTGCCGATCACGTCGCAGATCTTCTGCCACACAGCGGCCTGGGTGATGAAATAGGTATAAGAATCGGGATCGGTTTCCCAGCCCTTGCACTTGAGTATGCGACCCGGTTGGCCACCGCCGGAATCGTTGCCCGCGCGCGGTGTCGCCTCACCAAAGGGAACGCCCTCACCAAACTGTGAATATTCTTTCAGCGGCCCTGCCTTCAGGCGCTGCTGATCGCGCAGCTTGACCCGGCATAGATTCAGTACACCATCCTGCATCGCCGCCAGCACTTTTTGACCACGACCAGTTTTATCACGATGTATCAGCGCCGCGAGAATACCGAAAGCGAGGTGCAGGCCGGTTCCGGAATCGCCGATCTGGGCGCCGGTTACCAGCGGCAGACCATCACGAAAGCCGGTAGTGGAGGCAGAGCCACCCGCACATTGCGCGACATTCTCGTAAACCTTGCAGTCCTCGTAAGGCCCGGGACCGAAGCCCTTGACCGATGCCATGATCATGCGCGGGTTTAATTCCTGGATGCGCTCCCAGCTGAAGCCCATGCGATCCAGCGCGCCCGGCGCAAAATTCTCCACCAGCACGTCGCAGGTCTTGATCAAGCGCTCCAGCACTTCCTTGCCGCTTTCATCCTTGGTGTTCAGCGTCAACGAACGCTTGTTGTGGTTGAGCATGGTGAAGTAAAGACTATCTGCGCCTTCGACATCGACCAGTTGCTTGCGTGTGGCATCGCCGACACCGGGACGTTCCACCTTGATCACGTCCGCACCCATCCAGGCCAATAGCTGGGTACAAGTGGGGCCAGACTGGACATGTGTGAAATCCAGGATTTTAATGTGGTCTAGAGCCTTGGACATTGGTTACCTCTGAAAAAAGAGTGTTAGATATCAAATGAATTACTTGTACATGGTTTGCGCCTTGGTGCCCGGCGCATATTCGTTCGGGTCTACCCAGACATTGACCACAGCGCATTTGCCGGTCCTGGCAATGGCCTCGCGCGCGCGCTGCATCGCAGGTTGGATCTGGCTAGCCTCATGTACTTCCTCACCGTAACCCCCGATCATTTCGCCAAACTTGGAGAAAGGCACATCACCGAGCTTGTTGCCGATATCGCCACGCTCCTGGCCATACTTGGCGAGTTGGCCGTAGCGAATCTGGTTCATTGCCGAGTTGTTACCGATCACGGCGAGATACGGCGCGCCAAAGCGCTGCGCGGTTTCCATGTCGAATGAAGTCATGCCGAAGGCGCCGTCACCGTAGAGGCAGACTACTTCCTTGTTGGGATGGGCGAGCTTTGCCGCCATCGAAAATCCGGTGCCGACACCGAGGGAGCCGAGCGCGCCCGGATCCATCCATTGCCCGGGATTACGCGGACGCACCGCCTGCGCGGAAATGGTGACAATGTCGCCGCCGTCGCCGATGTAAATCGTGTCTTCACCAAGAAACTCATTGATTTCATAGGCCAGGCGATAGGGATGAATCGGGTTCTGATCGGTGGTGAACATCGGCATCAGTTTTTCCAGCTTGGTGGCTTCGATGTCGCGCAGTTCGGCCATCCACTTCTGCCGTTCCTGGCGTGCACCGTTGTCGCTACGAGCCGATGCCGCCTGTTCAACTGCGGCCAGGATGGAACCGGGATCGCCGGCAAGGCCGAGGCTGATGTCGCGGTTCTTGCCGACCGTGGCGTAGCTCTGGTCGATCTGCACCAGGGTCGCCTCTTTGGAAATGCGCTTGCCGTAACCCATGCGAAAGTCGAAGGGGGTACCGACAATCAGGATGACGTCAGCATTCTTGAAGGCATCGCTGCGTGTGCGATCGAAGTGATGTGGATCGCCCTGCGGCAGCATGCCACGGCTGGCGCCGTTCATGTAGGCCGGAATATCCAGCGCACGCACGAAACTGATGGCTGCATCGGCACCCTGTGACGCCCACACCTGCTGTCCCAGCAATACGGCCGGGCGCCTGGCTTTCACCAGGATATCCGCGAGCTTTTCGATATCAGCCGGATCGCCGATCGACTTGACCGATGCACGGTAGGAACCGGGTTTGGGGATGATCGCCGATTCAATCGGAATCTCGCGATCGAGTATGTCGCGCGGTATTTCGAGGTAGGACGGGCCGTAGGCACCATTGAAGCATTCGCGCGCAGCCATCGACACCATGTCGGCTACTCGTTCGGTAGAGAACACGCCCGAGGCAAATTTGGTGATCGGCGTCATCATGTCGACGTGCGGTAAATCCTGTAGCGAGCCCATCTTGTGCTGGCTCAATGAACTTTGCCCGCCGATGTGCAGAATTGGACTTTCGGAACGAAATGCAGTCGCAACACCGGTAACGGCATTGGTACAACCGGGACCCGCGGTGGTCACCACGCAACCCAGTTTGCCGGTCTGGCGCGCATAACCATCGGCAGCGTGCGCAGCAGTTTGTTCGTGGCGCACATCGACGATGCGAATGCCTTCATCCAGGCATCCATCATAGATATCGATGATGTGTCCACCGCACAGCGTGAATATGGTATCGACGCCTTCGGCCTTGAGCGCCTTGGCGACCAGGTGACCACCCGATATGACCGATCCATCTTTCGTTTTTGCCTTCAGCGTGTCTGTGGCGGTATCTGATACAGTTGACATAACAATTAACTCCTTTCTTAGCTGTGCCGGTTCGATATTGATACCGGTCTGAAATGATGACTATTTCCGGCTGACGCCGGTGTTATCGATCAGGTTAATCCAGATAATCGACATAACGATCAATGTGTTTAGCCAGTTCGAGCGCGTGATCTCTGACCAGTTGCTCGGCACGGTAGGCATCGCGTTCCTCGATCGCCTCGATGATACGACTGTGATCCATCACCGACTGCGCCACCCGGTCGCGATCCTTGATGGTGCTGGCCCGAATCGCGCGCATGTGGAAAAACAATTGATCCGCCATTTGCGTGATCAGCTCCGAATGACCGAGCCGGATAATGGTTTGATGGAACTCGATATTGGTATCCGAGTACTCATCGATATGAGCACGCGCGCCGTCACCGTCGAAAGTCGAATAGTTTTTACGTAACCGGGAAATCTCCTCATCACTGGCGCGACTGGTCGCCAGGCGCGCCGCCATGCTTTCAAGCGCGGCCCAGACGTCGACGATATCGAGGATTTCATCTTTGCTCTTGCGCACCACGAAGGCGCCACGGCGCGCGATATTTTCCACAATGCCTTCCTGCTCGAGGCGTGATAACGCTTCGCGAACCGGGGTACGACTAACACCGAGCTGCTCGCCTAGAGCACGTTCGTCGAGGCGGATCGGATCACGGCTGCCATAGATATCCATATGCCCGATCAATTCGCGCAGGGCTTCGTAAACCTGGGTCTTGAGACCCTTGGCCTGTGCCAGCGGTACTATGCCAGGCAAGCTCATGCCACGATCCCACTCGAAGTTGCGTAATTTGGCATCTTCGAGCTCGCCTATTGAACTTGTGCTTTTGGCTTACGTAGCCGGTCATAAATGATTTTCAGCAACGGCAGAAACAGCAGGAGAATTGCGATAATCATGATCGGACCTGCGTAGGTGCGAGTGAAGAAAATCGAAAACTCACCATCGCTGATAATCAGCGACTGGCGCAACGCCGGCTCGGCCAACGGACCCAGCACGATGGCCAGGACTGCCGGCGCAAGCGGATAATCGAGTTTACGCATCAGGTAACCGACGATTCCAAAGATGATCATTAGCCAGACATCGTGCATCGACTCGGTCGGCGCATAGCCGCCGATCAGGCACAGCACGAAAATAATCGGTGCCAGGATAGTAAACGGCGTTTTCAGTATCCTGATGAATACCGGGATGAACGCCAGGTTGATGATGACCGCAAATAGATTCGCCGCATACAACGAGGCAATCAGGCCCCAGACGAATTCACTGTGATCGGTAAACAGGCGCGGGCCGGGCTCGAGGCCCCAGATGACCATGCCGCCCAGCAGAATGGCCGTCGTCGGCGAACCGGGGATACCGAGCGTCAACATCGGCAACATGGAGCCGGTACTCGCAGCGTTGTTCGCCGCCTCCGGCGCAACCACGCCCTCGACGTTGCCCTTACCGAACTTTTCAGGGTGACTGGAAATCTGCTTGGCGATACCGTAAGCCATCAACGAGCCGGGCGTAGCTCCGGCCGCCGGCAGGATGCCGACGAAATAACCCAGCACCGAACCCATCAACATCGTCTTCCAGGTCCCGACCAGTTCGCGCAGGTTGGCCAAGGTGCGCTTGACCGTGACGGTCGCCTCGGAGAGCATGCTTTCACCGCCGCCGAGGGCGTGTTCCTCGACCGTCCACAGCATCTCGCCGATACCGTAAATGCCGATCGCCAGTACCAGGAAATTGACGCCGTGCAGGAAGCCGGTGATGTCCCACAACACCAGGCGCGGTTCGCCGGAAATGATGTCGAAGCCGATAGCACTGAGCACCAGTCCAATCGAAATCGAAAAAATAGTCTTGAAAATATCGTCACCGCCGAGGCCGACGAAGGTGGCAAAGGCCAGCATCATCAGCGCGAATTCTTCCGGCGCACCAAACACCAGCGCAACGTGCGCCAGCGGTGGCGCGAAAAAGGTAAACAGCACGACCGAGATCGAACCGCCGACAAAGGAGGCTACCGCGGCAGCCGTCAACGCCTTGTCGGCCAGACCCTGTTTCGCCAGCGGCCTGCCGTCAAAGGTTGTCGCCACGGCGGTCGAGGCGCCGGGGATTCCGAGCATGATCGAAGAGATAGCACCGCCGTACATCGCGCCGTAATAAATCGCCGCGAGAAATATGATAGCGCCGGTCGGCGGCACCAGGAACGTCAGCGGCAACAGGATCGCAACACCATTGACCGAGCCCAGGCCGGGCATCGCACCGATGAATAAACCGAGTGCACAACCGCCGATGATCAGCATCAGGTTCTGCGGCTCGAACACCACCAGGAAACCATCGCCGAGAAGCTGTAATGTCTCTAACATTTATTTGTCCTTTTTCAACAACGCCCAGGAAAAAACAATCGGCTAAAAAAACATCTTGTAAAGCGGCAGGAACAACGGTTCGGTGATTCCCTTGGGTAGAATGATTTTTAGCGTGATCTCGAAAAAGTAAAAAATGACGACGGGAATC
>Ga0316187_10000738_pt1 | contig 26748 bp, 21 predicted proteins | sample CroRivburrow1_MG_FD_204927 | JGI IMG/M metagenome (GOLD analysis project Ga0316187, IMG submission 204927) | Coastal sediment microbial communities from Maine, United States - Cross River worm burrow 1 | ecosystem: Environmental > Aquatic > Marine > Coastal > Sediment | place: USA: Maine...
CCGCCCTGTGACAGCGCCCTTTGTATAAGTAGCGAACCCAGTGTCACCCACGCCTCTCCTACTTTGTCGTCGATGCTCAATGCTCTGCGCGCCAGGGGCAAGAGATCTTCGTGATAGTCCTCACTTTCCTTGGCCGGGCAACCGGCATGAACGTGGCCACCGCTATAATTATGATGGAGCCTGCATGCATCGGCTAAGCCTGTATAAGCAGCCGCGAATTCCGGGTCCAGTTCGATGGCACGTGAGAACTGCTCGACAGCAAAGGCGAGGTCTTCCACCTTGCGATCCCGAAGCCGGTCACGACCCAGGAGATACGCCGTATAGGCTTCCGTATTCTTGGTCGGTGCCTTGTCGAGCCGTTCCTCCTCAGTCTCCGTCAGGGTCATGCGCAGGCGGTTCGTGATGGAACGTGCGACATCGCTCTGGATCAGGAACAGGCTGGTGGCACTCAGGTCGCGATCGTAGGTCTGTGACCACAGGTGGCTGCTGTCACTGGCGTCGATCAGCTGCGCCGTGATGCGGACCTGGTCACCATCCTTTCTTACACTGCCCTCGAGGACGTGCCGCACATCGAGTTGATCGGCAATCGTGGCGATGTCGACGTCCTTGTCCTTGAACGAGAACGACGACGTGCGAGCGATGACTTTAAGGGGCCCGATCTGGGCCAAGAGGTTCAGAATTTCCTCGGAGATACCGTCCGAGAAATACTCCTGCTCGGGATCGGTACTCATGTTCTCGAACGGCAGCACCGCGATTGAGAGCTCCAGCGGTTCGCGCGGCCACCACTTGTCGTAGGCGAATATGATCAGTCCCGCCGACAGGATGGCGATGATGACAAAGTCCATGCGCCGGCCAGTCACATGGGTGATCGACTGGCCTTCAGGAATATCCTTTTCGCGACTTACGCCCTCGGGCGTAATCTCGAAGATCCAGGAAGCCAGCAAGGCGATGGGAAAACCAATTGCAAGTACGCCGAGAATCCACGGTCCGACCTGTTCCGTCAGCGCGCCGAGGTCAATCAACACCCCGGCCACCTGCATCACCAGCCAGGCCGCCACCACGTACAGCGCCGCCATGCGTAAGACGTTGCGGCGCCGGAGTTCGGTGAACAATCGCACGGTCTCTCCCGCCGCTGCCGCGATTACCTGTCATTGTATCCTAACGCGACGCGCAACCTGCTTTCGGAGGATCGCAGTTCTGTGGCCAATACGTATTGACGCCTATAGCGTCGGACATCCATTCTGATCTAGTAAGGGAGGAGATAGCCGTCCGCTGCACCGCCGGTGCCAGGATGGTTTTCCGCGTGCGCCGCGACCTGCACCTTCGACTCTAGCCTCCCCCATTACCGGGATAGCCATGGGCTCCCGGGCAAGGGGGTTGCAGGCATGATCAAAAACATTATTGGCCAGATGCTCCTGTTGTTATGCGCGGGCGCCATTGTCTGTCCGCCGGCATGGGCACAGGAACAATCCCAGGAACGCGAAGCCGACAACAGTGAGGTCGAAGAAATTGTCGTCACGGGAACCCGGATCAAGCGGCGCGATTTCTTCACGCCATCGCCACTTATGACCATCTCGGAAGACGAGATCGAATATTCCGGCCAGTGGACACTCGAAGAAACTCTCAATCAGATGCCACAGGTGACACCGGACTATGGTCGTGCTTCGAACAATCCGGGCAATGGCATGGCGCGAGTCGCGCTACGAAACATGGGGCCGGGTCGATCACTTGTATTACTGAATGGCCGGCGCGTCGGGGCATCGGGCAAAAGCGGATATGTCGATATCAATAATATTCCGCAGACATTGATCGAGCGTGTCGAGATCATTACGGGCGGAACGTCCGCCGTTTACGGCTCGGACGCATTGGCCGGCGTGGTCAATTTCATTACTAGGCAGAATTTCACGGGTTTCGCAGTTGACGCCTCGGCCAGCGTTACAGAGCACGGTGACGCCCAAAGCTATGATTTGAGTCTAACCTACGGCCACGACCTGGCCGATGGTCGAGGCAACATCACCGTCTACGCCGGTTTGCTGCAGCGCGAGGCATCGTTCGCCGACAGTCGCGAGTTTACGAAGTATGCCTGGCAGGAGGACTGGGAAGGGAATCTCGAGCAAGGCGGGAGCGGCGCAATACCGGAAACGGGTATCTACTACCCGCCACTCTTCTGGCCTGAGGACCCGGACGCTGATTGGCCGAGAACCACGTTCTATGCCGATGGCAATCCGCGGCAAATGGTCTTTCCCGACGATTATTACAACTATGCACCGGCCAACTATCTGCAGGTGCCGCTCGATCGCGAAGCATTTGGCCTGATGGGCCACTATCCGCTTACCGATCGATACGAGGCTTATCTTGAAGCCTCGTACACGCACACGACGCCCGCACAGAACTTGGCGCCTACACCGGCGTTTGGCTGGGTTGAGGTCAATCTCGACAATCCTATTCTGACACCGGCCGCCCGTGACCTTTTTACCAATCAGTTTGCTTGCGACGCTAACCTGGCCTGCGTCTATATGGGAAGGCGATTCGTGGAAACGGGACCACGAATCATCGATGAGGAGAATGACTACTACCGGATCACGGCCGGCGTGCGTGGTGAGCTGGGCAGTAACTGGGAGATAGACGGTTGGTTGAGCTATACGCGTGCTACAACTGAGAGACTACAACTCGGTGATGTGTCGCGCTCGCGCCTGCAGCAGGCCCTGCTCGTTGATCCTGTGACTGGCAATTGCACCGACCCGACTGGGGGCTGTGTCCCGGCTAATATCTTTGGCGCTGGTAACCTGTCCCCAGAGGCAACCGAGTTTGTAGGCTATCCGCCATTCGAGAACCCGTCCCAGCGCGTCCACAAGCTAGCAAGCGTGTTCGTGTCCGGCTCACCCTTATCGACCTGGGCCGGAGAACTCGATGTTGCCGTGGGCCTCGAATGGCGTAGCGACGAATCGCAATGGCTCGTGGACGAAGCATTGTTCACAGGGGATCAGTTTGGCTGGGATAGAACTTCACCAGGCGGCGGCGATGACAGCGTGACCGAAGCCTATGTCGAGACCGTAGTGCCGCTTGCAAGCGATCGACGATGGGCCAACTACCTGAGCCTGGAACTCGGGGCAAGGTACTCGGACTACAAATACGCCGGCGGCGTCTGGACCTACAAGGCCGGACTCGAGTGGAGACCGTCGAATGCTGTGCAGTTCCGCGCAATGGGCCAGCGCAGCGTACGCGCACCGAACAGTTTCGAGCTGTTCGAGGAGCAACGATCGTTTGTCGATATGCCATTGGGTTGGACGGACCCATGTACCGCATCTGAGGACCCGCTTGGACAGGGGCCATCATTTGCCGAGAAGTGTGTGATACAGGGCTTGCCTGAGGACCAGGTCGGCGTGTGGGAGGCCGTGGACGGATATCCGCTCGAAATTATCAACGGCGGCAACCCGGATCTGGAACCCGAGGTTGGCCAAACGCTGACCGTTGGCATGGTTCTGACTCCATCGTGGCTGCGGGATTGGCAATTCGCGCTCGATTTCTATGAGATCGAACTCACGGGCGCCATTGGGAAAATCGACAGCCAGGAAGTTTGCTTTGACGATGATAATACGGAGCACACGTTCTGCGACCGAATAACGCGTGACCAGACAGGCCACCGGGTGCAGGAAGTCTCGATCAAAGGCAACAAGGGACTGTTGTCGACCACCGGATTCGACGTGCAAGCGTACTATCGCGCGGAACTGCCTGACCTATTTGCGATCGGCGACGGGTCTGCTGGTATCGACGTCAATATCATCTGGACACACCTGCTAGACCAGAAGGACCAGGAAAGCCCCGCCACCGAAATCCAGTCCTGCGCAGGCTACTTCGGCGGTCAGTGCCGCACCTCTGGCCGTAGTGGCAGTGGCTCGGATACGACGTTTACCCAAGACAGAGTGCGGGTTAGCATCAATTACTTCAGCGGGCCGTTCTCAACGCATCTCGGTTGGCGCTGGATTCGAGGGAGCGATAACCACGAGCTGCTTGAGGATAACTACGACCCGGCTGTCAAATCCGTCCCCAGCAAGCAGTATCTGGATCTCGGAATATCATTCGAGTTCTCGGAGCACCTGGTTGCCCGGCTTGGCGTGAACAACATCCTTGACACCGACCCACCGCAGATGGCCGATCATACATGGGACAACAACACCGACACCGGCCTTTACGATATTTTCGGGCGCAGCTATTACCTGTCATTTTCGATGCACTACTGACGAAGGCCATGGAGCGGAAAGCGTGCCGATACTCAAGATCCCCAATCGGTGGGAAGCCGCGATCGACAAGTTCCAGCGGAGCAAAGTTCTGCCTGAGTACCTCGGCAAGGACTACTGCAAGTACTACGCGATGGTCCGACGGGCCGAGGCAGAGCAGTACCACAACAAGATCGCCCAGCTCGACTTCGACTGGTATTTGCGAGGAGTCTGATAATCGGTCGCAATTCTCGGCCAATCCCCCCGCGGGGGGACGCTATTCGCGAAACTTAAAGTGAATTCTAGGAATATTGCCGCGGTAACGTCGAGTGGCGCCTTTTACTCGACCAGGACTGAGCTGTGTGCCGGAGTGCTGATACGGCGCCCGGCGACGGGCCCGGCCGAGGACCTGTCAGTCCCCGGGAGCCCCATTCGTCGTGCGGGTCTTCGCCCGCATTGACCGGACTACGGCTGTTGGATATTCAGCACGAATCCGCCGCTGACAGTGATGACGCCGTCAGCCGGTATCGTCCATAATCCCTGATCCTCAACCGTCTCCGAGAATGTGAGGTCGAAGATCACGCCGCCCGGCTCCCCGGCACCCAGGCCACCGAAGCCGATGTTGAACAAGACACCGGTATTGAAATCCACAGACTCGGTGTAGTCCTCCAGCGTTAACGTTCCGTCGAGCAATTCCTCGTCGTCCTGGCTCCAGCAATTGGTGAACGTCCACGAGAAGTCATCGCCATTCGAAAGTTCACCGGAGCCGAGCCAGGTTAGCGTGAACTCGCCCTGCGCGAGGACGCCTTGCGGCGGGCCACCCGTGAACATGTCGCAGACCTCTACATACGGGTTATTCAGCGGCACCAGTTCCAGGTCGTCGAGAACACCGGCGACGTTAAAGAATTGCTCGACGAGGAACTCGATCACACCGAAGGCCAGTGATGCGTGACGTTCATAAGGCAGGGCCTGCTCGTCGTCGAGCAGATCCATGAACTCCTCCCAGGTATATTGGAAGGTTCCGGCAAGTGAATTCAACTCTACGCCGTCGGCGAGGATGACCACCGAGAAGAGCAGCGCATCAGGATAGCTGACTATAAGAGTACCGCTGGTGGGCGGCTCGCCGACCGTTGCCACAGTGTCCGTCTCGAAGCTCACACGAAACGTCTGGTCCAGCGGCGATCCCTCAGGGCTCGTGACTGTCAGAACGAAACTGTTACCAGCGCGGAGCAGGTACGACAGAAAAGTCACGTCATTATTCGCACCCACATCGAGATCCAGGTTGCCGGCAAGCAGGCCATCATCCATGTCGATCGTGACCGTGAACTCATCGCCGACCTCTGCCGTCAATAACTCACCGTTGTTCAGGTTGCCGAGGAAGAAATTGTAATTATCCAGTATGACCAGTGGCGCCTCGACGTCGTCGGGCTCGACGACACCACCGCCACCACTGCCCCCACAGCCCACCAATAGAAGTACAAAATAGATTAGATAGTTACGCATTTCAGCCGCCTCCTTAATCGTCAAGCTTTCCATGTTCGGCAGCCCGGCGATCTTGGGGTCCTTCGTCGCGTCGCAGAAGGCGTGGCGGAGGAAGCGAGGACCCATGGCTTTGCGTCGCCAGCTTTCGCTGGCTTTGCCTTTGTCGGAGTAATTATGGAGGCGGATGGGAAACAGTCAATTCTGGGATGTACTTAAATTAGGGCGATTAGCGGCGGTTGGATCAGACCTTTACTGCTGTAAAGACGTGCGCGGATGTCGGGAACACCGCCTCACCCGTCGGCCCGGCATACTTGCCAAGTGTCTTGTCGGACTCGATCAGGACTTCATTGATCTTGTCCTCACTGAGAAAAATCTCGAACAAAGGAAGCCAGCCTCGTAGCTCCGCTTCAACCATTTGACGTGAACTAGGAAATTTCGCCGTTTCGGTTTTAGCTTCGACCGTTATCTCGTTGAAACCGCCACTTTCCAATGCTTCCATGACAACATCAGAATCGCCGAGACTGTAGGGTAGCCGCAATGCGTCAGCAGCAGCGGTCCCAACATGCTCCTCTAATACAGAAATAATGTCCGCGTAGGCCGGGTTGTGCTCGACCGATCGCCAAACTGCGATTGCAACCGATCCGCCCGGCTTCAATGCCCGGTGCATTTCCCTGGCCGACTTTTTGCGGTCCTCGAAGAACATCATGCCAAACTGGGAAATCACACAATCAAACGTTTCATCCTCGACGTCCAAAGCCTCAGCGCCGCACAACACCCAATCGATAGCGGGCTCTATTTCCTTTGCTGCGGCCAGCATGCCCGCTGCGGGATCGGCACCGACGACCCGACCACTAGCACCAGCACGAGCTAATGCGCTCCGGGCGAGCACTCCGGTTCCACAAGCAACGTCCAGAACATGCGAGCCTTCCCCGACGCCCGCGCTTTCAACCAGGTGCTTCGTCCACGCCTCGAACAGCGCGGGAACAAATAGGGCTTCATAACCACGCCCTGCTTCGATCAGGTCTTCAGATACGTCATGGTCCATCGGTCTCACCATTCTTGTTGTTTTGATCAGGATTGAGAGACTGCTTCTTCGAATCCCAACGGCTGCTCTTAATAGTGTAGTTGTCGCTAAAGCACCTGTCCTTCAGCGTTCGTCCACCCAGCGGTCAAATTCCGTCCGGCAGGTTGAGTTTGGTACCTGCAATCTGAGCCTCGCTCAGTCCGGCGCGTTCGCGCAATTCCTCCCACCCGGGCTCGCCGTGGAGGCCTTCAAATATCGGGTCCCACATCACAAATCCGAACCCTTCTATGGACACCGAAAAAGCGAGCCGAACGAACTCCAGTGCAGTCTCGTTATCGCCCTCCATCGCATAGAGCCTGGCCGTTCCCCACGGACCGCCAAATTTTTCAAGGTATTCACTCTTGATTTCCTCGTAACCTTTCAAGTCGCCGGCTGAGAACAGTGCATGGGCCTGGAGAATGAGTCGCTCATTTTCGAAGCCAATGTCACTGAAAATTCTGAATGCATTGTCGTAGTCACCGCGCGCCATGTAGACCTCGCCCAGATCCGCCTCGCCGTTCGGCGCCATCGCCATGCGTGTACGGGCGACGGCTTCCGCTTCATCCAGCCTGTCCGCGCGCACCAGCTCGACCACATAATCGCTCATGCAGTGAATACAGTTTGGATCGCGTTCTACGGCTCGCCGTGCAAGCGCCAGACGAGATTCGAAATCCCCGATGAAAAGCGCGAATGCCATAGCGGGGCGTAATACCAGGCCATCGCTTGCGTCAATTTCGAGGGCCTTTTCGATTATGCGTGCGGCGCGAGGTATGTCTCGGTCCTCCGAAAAAACGCCCCAGGACGTGAAAATGATTGCCTGGGCGTTATTCGGGTCGATTGCCAACGCCATGTCGACGAGTTCCTGACTTTTGCGATCGGCCGCCTCACCCGGATAAACGGCCTCATCACCGTTATTTCGACTTTCATAGCCGATTATGGTCGCGAGATACATCAATGCTGGTACGTAGTCCGGATCGCTGGCCACGACTTCTTCCATAATCCGGACAGCCTCGGGATCGCCATACAGACCGATCTGAATCAGTCGCGCCTTGGCCCGCAGGAACAACGCATAAGTTTCGGGATCGGTCCGATATGCGTGGGGGGCTTCGCCAGTCAGCTCGATTTTCAGCTGGTCGATAATTTGTGCCGACACTTCATCCTGTATCGCGAATATATCGATCAGGTCGCGGTCGTAAGTCTCGGACCACAGGTGCTTGTCCGTCGCTGCCTCGATAAGCTGCGCCGTGATACGGATACGATCTCCAGCATTGCGCACGGAACCCTCGAGCACGTAGGCAACATTCAGGGCATCACCGACCTCCGGGATATTGATGTCCTCACCGCGATAGGCAAACGACGACGACCGCGAAACCACGCGCAATTGGTGCACCTTGGCGAGAAGGTTGAGGAGTTCTTCCGAAATGCCATCGGAAAAGTAGTCCTGCTCGGGGTCGGAACTCATATTGACGAAGGGCAACACAGCGATCGACTTATCGATCTCTACCTGTACCTGGGGCTCGAGGAAAAATTTATCGACAGCGAAGTAGCCGACAGCCAACAGCAGCACGACGATGATTCCCCGATCCATGCGGCGGGCACGCGATGGAGGAATGGCCTGCCCTGTGTCCCGGGTGATTCCCCCGGATGTCCATTCGAAAACCCAGGCGAGAATCGCGGCTGGAATAACGCCAACGACGACGATGTTTATCAGCGTCGCCATCGCTTGTTCGGAGAAACCGTAGGCAGGGAGCACGAGGTCGGCGATCTGTAGCAGCAGCCATGCCGCAGCCAGGTAACCCAGAACGACCCGGATTACGCCACGACGCTTTAGCTCATTCAGCAGCGACACGCCTGACCCCTCTTTAGAACCCCTGATAGAGAATAGCAGGAACGCCGCGTCGGGCGAGCTGAGTCCCCACTATTAAATGCCTAGTCGTGCTTGGCCGCGCGCTCCAGGTCAGCATCGATCGTGCGTCCGGCACGTATGTAGTGCCAGCCAGCCCAGGGCAGAATGATGCTCGTCACGATCAACAGGCTGTAACGCATCGACTCTTCAGCGAAGCGTGCTTCCAGAACATCGCTGAGAACTCCCGTCAGCAACGGGCCAAGCGCCAGGCCTATGACGTTGATGATAAGCAGCGCCAACGCCGAAGCCATGGCCCTCATACGCAGCGACACGAGACCCTGTGCCAGCGACAGAACCGGCGCCAGGTAGACATTCGCGGTTGCGGCTGGAATTAGAAACAACAGCAACGCGGTTTGCCACGAGTTGGAAAGAAACATCGCCGCGTACGGAATTGCCGTGAGCAGCACCGTAAGCCCGATGAACGACAACGCGCGGCGGTGTTTCGTCTGTCCGAGATGATCCGCGATGTAGCCGCCGAGAAAGAAGCCCGAGCCACCGACGATGCCGATAATGAGTCCGAGATAGATACCGACATCTGCGACGGGCATGCCGTAACTCCGCACTAGAAAGCTCGGCAGAAAACTGATCACCGAGTAACCGACGTACGACGACAAACCAGCCGCTACTGTCATGTGTACGAAAGACGGTCTGCGCGACAAGAACCGTAGCGTTTTCAGGAACGATGGCTGTTCGCTAAGCGCTTCCCTCCCCTCGGAATGCCCTCGCTTCGGTTCGGCCACCGTGAAACGAACGATCGCCGCCAAAACGAGGCCGGGTAAGCCGACAACGAGCAGCGCCTCTCGCCAACCAATGTTCTGCGCCACCCAGCCACCGCCGAGATAAGCCATCATGATGCCGGCCGAAATACCAATCGTGTACACGCCCATCGCGGTCGAGCGTTTCTCGGGTGGATACAGGTCGGCGATCATCGAATGTGCGGGCGGACTACAACCAGCCTCACCCACGCCGACACCGATACGGGCAAGCGCCAACTGCGCAAAGTTTGCCGCCATGCCCGACAGGGCCGTCATGCCGCTCCAGACAGCAACGGCGACCGCGATCAGGTTGCGGCGATTGTGCCTGTCTGCATAGCGTGCGACCGGGATACCGAGAACGATGTAGAACATGGCGAACGCGGTGCCGGTCAGGAACCCCAGCCACGCATCCGAAACGCCGAACTCGTCACGAATCGCCGGCAGCAGGATCGCCAGGATCTGCCGGTCGATAAAATTGAACATGTACACGACAGCAAGAATGACCAGCGCGTAGCGCCGAGCGGCTACCGAAATCGTCGGGGTAACCGTCACTGGGTCTGGCTGTTCTCAGGCGCGACACTACCGGCATTGGGTCGACGTGTGTCGGAGGCGCCGCGGAACGCGCCGTCGCGATAGCCAACGGTTTGCAGGCTGCCCATCATTGACCGCGCCGGAGAAATTGTGTGGCCCATCTGCTCAAGCAAGCGGATGGTATCGGGACTAATGCCAGGCTCAACGCGAAGCGTATCCGGATACCACTGGTGATGAACCCGCGGCACGAGTGTTGCTTCGGCGATATTCATGCCATGGTCGATGACATTGACAATGAGTTGCAGCACCGCGGAAATAATCACCGAACCACCCGGGCTACCGGTGGCGAGGCGCGGCGTGTCGCCGTCGAACACGATGATCGGTGTCATTGAACTTAAGGGCCGTTTACCGGCAGCGATGGCATTGGCCTCACCGCCAAGCAAGCCGAATGCATTGGGCACACCGGGCCTGACCGCGAAATCGATCATCTCATTATTGAGCGCAAATCCTGCGCCCGGCACAAATACGCCGGAACCGAAAGAAAAATTGATCGTATAGGTGACCAGCGCGACGTTGCCATCGGCATCGATGACACTCAGGTGTGTCGTGTCCAGACTTTCAGCGACTGGCGGAACTCCTGGCGCCACGTCTTCCGATTTCTTCGCACTTTTCATATCAATCGTGGCTGCCAGCTGCCGACCATAAGACTTGCTGGTCAGCCAGTCGACTGGCACATCGTATTGGGTGGGATCACCGATATGCCTGGAACGATCGGCAAAAGCCAGGCGCAACGCCTCGGCCAGAAGATGAATCGAAGCTGCGCTCTCCGCTCCGTATTCCTCGACCGGAAAGTTCTCGAGGATATTCAGCATCTGAATGATGTGAATGCCACCAGAGCTTGGCGGCGGCATGCCGACGATATCGTAGCCTCGGTAGGTTCCGCGAACGACTTCACGTTCAATGGCTTCGTACGCAGCCAGTGACTCGGCGTCGATAAGCCCACCGGCCCTCTCCATGTCAGCGACGATTTTGGCCGCGATTTCACCTTTGTAAAACGCATCGGCACCATGCCTTGCGATCGACTCCAGCGAATCGGCGAGGTCCGACTGCACGAGGACATCGCCAGGCTCGTACGTTGCCCCGCCTTCCTTGTAAAGATAATTACAGGTTGCTTCATTACGGCACAGGCGTGCCTGGTTCTTGACCAGAATCTCAGCCAGGTCATAGCTTACAGTCACGCCCTCACGCGCCTGTCGAATTGCCGGTTCAAGAACCCGCTTCCAGGGCAGGCGCCCATATTTCTGGTGCGCGTGCCAGAATCCGGCGACCGTACCCGGCACACCCGAGGCGAGATGACTGAACATGGCCCTGTTCCGGTCTATTTCGCCGTCAGCATTGAGATACATATCGCGTGTCGCTTGCAACGGCGCCATTTCGCGAAAATCGATGGCGATATCGGTGTCGGTTTCCGCATCGTGGAGGAGCATGAAGCCGCCTCCGCCGATATTGCCGGCGCGTGGCAGCGTAACGGCGAGCGAGAATCCAACAGCAACAGCCGCATCTACTGCGTTGCCGCCTGCGGCGAGAATTTCCGCACCGATGGCAGAAGACAGGCGATTCTGTGCGGCGACCATGCCATCTGCAGAACTTTCCGGATGAACGAAATTGTCGTAGCGATAGATCGGCTGGACGGGCGCGGCCGGCTGCGACGCTTGCTGCGCGTTCGCACACGCGGCAAGCAGAAACACCGGCAGCAGGAAACTACGGTAGAACTGCACGGAACACAAAGAAGAACAGGATGGCCAGGATCGCACCGGCAGGGATCGTCACGACCCAGGAAACCAGGATCCTCGCGACCACTCGAAGGTCGATCGCCTCGATACCGCGTGCCATACCAACACCGAGGACCGCGCCAACGAGCGTATGCGTCGTTGAAATCGGAATCCCGGTACCGGACGCGATCACAATCGTCGTCGCAGCAGCCAGTTCGGCCGCAAAACCGCGACTTGGCGTCAGCTGGGTAATCTTCTTCCCGACCGTCGCGATAACGTGACGACCAAAGGTCGCCAGACCGATGACGATACCGCCGCCGCCGAGCATCAACACCCAGATTGGCAACGATGACTCTGAAGTGATCGTGCCGGTCGTGGCAATGGCGATGACAGCTGCCAAAGGACCGATCGCATTGGCGACGTCGTTGGAGCCGTGAGCAAATGCCATGCCGCAGGCCGTGAGAACCATCAAGACGCCAAATACTCGCTCAACGGTATAGAAGTGCTGACTCTTTTCCGCTTTCGGGTCCGGTTCAATCCGTGCGATGACGACTGCCCCAAGCACTGCGATGGCCACGGCGACGCCAATGGCCAGCAGGTAGCTGTCGCGCAAACTGATATCCAGGCCCACATGCTTCAAGCCCTTGAGAATAGTCACCAGTGTGATCGTAAACGCGGCCAGGAACATGTAGACCGGCACGTAACGTTTGGCTTTGGCCAGCGGGTCGTCCTGGCTAAGGATGAGTCTTTGCACACTGCGATAGATCAGGTAAGCGATGAATCCGGCAGTCAACGGTGAAACAACCCAGCTCATGACGATCGTGCCGACCTTGCCCCACTGAACGGCGTCAATACCAATGCCGACGGCCGCAAAACCGACGATAGCGCCGACAATCGAGTGTGTCGTCGAGACGGGCCAACCGTTCCTGGAAGCGATCAACAACCACGTTGCTGCTGCGAGCAACGCCGCGAGCATGCCGTAGACGAGCAGCTCCGGAGTTCCGGCGAGCAGGTCCGCATCGACAATGCCCTTGCGAATGGTCGAAGTAACTTCGCCGCCCGCCAGTACAGCACCGGCGAACTCGAAGATCGCCGCAACGAGAATGGCCTGCTTGATCGTCAGTGCTTTCGAGCCAACGGACGTGGCCATCGCATTGGCTACGTCGTTAGCGCCAATGCCCCAAGCCATAAACAGGCCGAAAGCCGCCGCCAGGCCAATGTAGATGTATTGTGCTTCCATTAATGGGTCCCCCGGGTATGCAAGCATCCCGAAATGTTATTTTGGTGTCCTACGAAAGCAGTAGTTCGAGGCGACGGCCAACACGTTCGGCCATGTCCGCAATTTCGCCGGTAATTTCGATGACTTCGTAAAGGAACATCGCGTCGATCGGGTCCAGCGTCTTCTCTATCTCGAACAGAGCGGAACGCAAAACAGTCTGTTGCTCATCTGTATCTGTCTCTATTCGATCGAGTTCCTCGATCATGTCAGCGACCAGTGTCACTTCGGCACCTTTGAACCCGGCCGTAAACAGTTCGTCCAGTTCCCTGACACTCTTGCGCGCCTGCTTCGTAGCGTCGATGTTGCGGTCGACGAACTCTTTGAACTGCGGCGCAATTTGCTTGGGGATCTTCATCTTGCGCCCGAATATGACGCCCGAAACATCCTTGGTGCGATTGGCGATCTTGTCCTGCACCAGCAGCAGCTCAAGCAGGTCCTCTCGTGGTACCGGCATGAACAGGCTTTTGGGCATGTTGATGCGGATGTTCTTCTTCAGGTTGTCGGCTTCGTGCTCGAGCGCTTCGATCTGCGCGCGGACCTCAGCCATACGCTTGAGGTCGCGCCTGATGACCGCATTGACGAATGGGCGCAGTTTCTTTGCACATCGATACACGATATCCATGTGCCTCTCGAGGGGCCGAACCGGCGATGAGCCGAATATATTTGCCAGCATATTTGCCATTGGTCTTATTCCTCCCCGGCCGCGTACGGTTGCGCGACGCGCAATCCTACCACGCGGTTGGCCCCAAATCGCGCCATCCGGCATGCTAAACTTCGCGCCTTTCGGGCAACCGGGCAATCCGTAGAACTACGACATGACATACTGGCTAATGAAATCGGAACCCGATGTGTACAGCATCGACGATCTCGAGCGCGATGGCCGCGAAATGTGGGACAGCATTCGCAACTACCAGGCCCGCAATATGATGCGTGACGACATGCGGATCGGCGAAGAGATCTTCTTCTATCATTCGAACTGCAAGGAACCGGGCATCGTTGGCATTATGAAAGTAGCCAGCGAGCCGTACCCGGACCCCGTGCAATTCGACAAGAAGTCCCGATATTTCGACCCCAAGAGCACAAAGGAAAATCCACGCTGGATCCTGGTGGATGTCGAGTTTGTCCGTAAACTAAAACGCAATATCACGCTGACCGAGATCAAGGCGGAGAAGAGCCTCGAGGACATGATCCTGACTCGCAGGGGCAATCGACTGTCGATCATGCCGATCGAGAAAAAGCACTGGAACAAGATTCTTAGCCTCGAGTGAGTCGTGAAGAAGAAGTGGACTCTATTGGCGGCCGCGCTGCTGGCGGCAGGACTCTGGGCGGCGACGCCATCCCGGCTGGAGTTTGACGCGCAGGCGACCCTGCCTGACCTTCCAGTTGCCAGTGTCATTCCCGGTGCCGAAGAGCGCGTAGTCCGGGTTTCCGACGACCGCACCGAGTGGGCAGTCGTGGCCTTGCACGGCTTTTCCGCGACCCGGCAGGAAACAGCGCCGCTGGCAGAAACCGTGGCGCAGGAACTGGGCGCGAACCTGTTCGAGGCGCGCCTGGCGGGCCATGGACTTACCGAGAACGCGTTGCAGGGAGTCAAGGCCGAACACTGGCTTCGTGACGCCGCTGACGCGCTGGAACGCGGCGCCGAGCTGGGCGACAAGCTGATTGTGATCGGGACGAGTACCGGAGCGACACTCGCCACCGCCATGCTCGACCAGGAGGTGGCGCAGCGCATCGATACGCTGGTCATGATTTCACCCAACTTCAAACCGCAGAATAAAGCGGCTCCGTGGTTGACGCGTCCCGCTGGCCCGCTCATTGCTCATCTCACCATCGGCGATATGCGCTGTTGGGAAACGGAAAACGAATTGCAGGCGCTCTACTGGACAACCTGCTATCCAACCCCGACGGTTGTCGAGGTCATGCGCCTGGTCGATCGCGCCAACCGGATGTTGCCCGCGGAAATATCTCAGCGCCTGCTCGTATTCTATTCCGCGGATGATGACGTCGTCTCGTCACAGGCAGCAATCGAGATTATTGACGCAACAACATCGCCCGCAAAAGAGTTCATCGAGATTGACACGTCCGGCGAAGCGAGCGACCACGTACTGGCCGGCGACATCATGGCGCCCGGCAATACCCGGAGTTTCGCCGACGCGATTGTCGAATTTATTCGGCGCCCAGCTCCCTGAGACGCGCCTGTATCGGACCGGCACCACCCAGCGCCAGCATGATGACCAGATCGCCTGGCTGCGCCCAGGACAGGGCTTCTTCCAGCGTTTCGAGTTCTTCGTCGTTATGGCCAATCTGCTCGTCAGTTGCGCCCTGCTTCTTAAGCTCGTCGCTGATGACGTTGAACACGTCACCCGGCTCGCGGCCGCGATAGTAGTTCGCCAACTCCGAAACGACGACGCGATCAAGGCCGATTTCCCAGGCGTCGCGGGCCAGCTCCCGAATCAGCTCGTCAGGTCGATCGCCTGCCTGTCCGAAACAAAGCGCCCTGCGTTCTGCGGGAATCGCCCGGGCCATGTCGAACAATGCGCCCATAGCGGCTGGATTGTGGGCGAAATCGATCAGCACCTTGAAGCCGTTCAGATCATAGAAATTACAGCGCCCGGGATTTTCATCCTGCTGCATGGTCGTTAGTCCGCTGGCGATATTCTCGAGCGACGCACCGAGGCACCAGGTTAATGCACCAGCCGCCAGCGCATTCGCCACGTTGTGACGCGCGGCACCACCCAGCGCCAGCGGAATTTCGCCAGCGCGACAAATCCGTTCACGTTCACCGTTCTCGACCTTCAACAACTGGTCGCCATCGAGGATGAATGCTGTGCCGTTGGCGGCGATGTGCTTTGTTACCGTTTCGTTGGTGGGATCCAGGCTGAACCAGATGAGCTCGCCGTCGTAGTCTTTCGACCTGGCCACCAGCCGATGGTCGTCGGCATTGAGAACCAGGCGCCCTGCTGCGCGCACGGCATGGCTGACCACCCACTTGATAGCCAGCAACTCATCGAGGTTTCGGGAGCCGAAATCCCCGAGATGGTCTTCGCTGATGTTGGTGATCAGGGCCGCATCCGCGCGCTCGACTCCGAGGCCGCGGCGTAACAAACCTCCGCGCGCTGTCTCGAGTATTGCTACGTCGACCTCTTGCTCGCGCAACACTGCACGCGCACCGCCCGGCCCGGACCAGTCATCACGATCGATAATGCGTTCATTGACCGCAATCCAGTCCGTCGAGCTGACACCGACATTGTGGCCGGCCACGCGCAGAATGTGTTTGGCAAATCGCACGGTTGTCGTCTTGCCATTGGTTCCGGTGACAATGCCGATCGGGACATCGCGGAACGTCTCCCACTCGAGCGCATCCGGAATTTCGCGTACCGGCCACGTCTTCGAGCTGCCGCCCAGGCCAACCGACACTTCGTCATCATCCCAAAGCAGCGTCGTGTTATTGGCAGCCGCCTCATCGATAAGCCACATAAGCTCTACGTTGGCTTCGTCTGCAGCGGACTGTTTCAACGTGGCGACCGCCGCGTCGAAATCCGGTTCTTCCTTCGAGATACCGAGCTCGAATGCACTGGCCGCCCAGGCCCACTCATTGATTTCCGAGGCCGCGTACAACTGATCGATGGGCGCGGAAAACGCGAGACTGATGCCGCCCTGCAAATGGACGAATGCGAACTCCGCCGACGGCCAGTCGAGCGCCTCGAGCATGCGGCCGACATTATCGGCCCAGACGGGAACCAGGCTCTCGCCTTCCTCAGGCGTACACGCGACGTCGAGAATCGATCCCACGCCATCGAAAACAACGTTTGGCCCGGTTAGCCGGCGTGCGTCGATGAACTCCATCATCGCTTGTCAGTCGCCTTCTTCGCGCGCGATCCGCACGCCGCGTTCATCACTGATAATTTCGAGGTCGTCGGCAAAATTGAAGTCCCCGAAATCTGGAAGATCGACAGTGGTTGCCGTTTTCTTGCCGCCGTTGTCCGTGCGCGATCCGGAGTTGAAGTAGATAATCTGCTTCCAGGTACGCTTGACGTGATCGCCGAGCACGAGAATCAGGTCGCCGGTCTCGGCCATTTCCAGCGCGCGCGCGTTGGCTTCCTGCTCGTCCGGAATGACCTCGATCTGGTCAGTCGATATCCCTTCCTCGAGCAGTTTGTTCTTCAGCATCGTGGGGACTTCATCCTGGTCCCTGCCACGGCGATTGTCGTCTGCGCGACAGATGAAGTAGTCGAAATGACCGGATGCGATCTGCGCGATCTCGCGGATGTCCTCGTCGCGCCGGTCTCCCGGGGCCGACAACACGATGACGCGCTTGCCTTCCACATCAAACCGGTCCACCAGGTCACACATTGCTTTCACGGCTGCCGGGTTGTGTGCGTAGTCGAGAATCACGCGGAACGGATGCTCGTCGTAAATGTTCATACGACCAGGTGCCTGGAAGAACGTCGAATCGAAGGTCCGCAATCCCTGGCGAATATCCTCGAGACTGATGTCCATGTTGTACGCCAGTGCAGCCGCGAACATCGCGTTCTGTACATTGTGCAACGCACGGCCTTCGATGGTCGCCGGAATCAGGTGGGTCCACACGAGCGGCGTGTGCGACTCGTTATCGTAGATCGTGATCAAGTGACCGTTCATCCCCTGCTCGAGCACAAACGCCTGGCCACCCGTCTGGATGTGTCGCTTGACCAGCGGATGTGCCGGATTCATGGTCACGTAGCAGACCGTCTCGGCATCCGTGTAATCGGCCATCTGCAGGCACAGGGGGTCGTCCGCATTCAGAACAGCCGCGTCCTTGGCGATCTCGATCGGGACACGCTTGATCTCCGCCAATTGCTCCAGCGTATCAATACCGCGAAGTCCCAGATGATCGGCCGTCACGTTGAGGCAGCCTGCAACATTGCATTCCTGGAAGCCCAGGCCGCTGCGCAGCATGCCCCCGCGTGCCGTTTCCATAACGGCCGCGTCGACAGACGGATCGCGCAGAATCATGTGTGACGAGACGGGTCCCGTCATATCGCCGGGTACCGAGAGCTTACCGTCGATGTAAACACCGTCCGTCGACGTCAGACCAACAGTGCGTCCGGACATCTTGAGAATGTGTGCCAGCATGCGCGATGTTGTCGTCTTGCCATTCGTACCCGTGATCGCCGCTATCGGAATACGGCTCGGCGAATCGGGCGGGAACAACATGTCGATCACAGGACCCGCTACATCACGCGGTGTGCCTTCACTCGGCGCAACGTGCATGCGGAAGCCTGGACCGGCATTCACTTCGCAAATGCCGCCGCCCGCTTCGCGATAGGACTCGGTGATGTCCTTGGTCAGGAAATCGACACCACCAATATCGAGATCGATAGCCTTGATCGCCCGAATAGCCATCTCGCGATTGTCCGGGTGGATGACATCGGTGACGTCGATCGAGGTGCCGCCGGTCGACAGGTTCGCCGTCGAGCGCAAATACACGATCTCACCGCTCTCGGGCACGGTGCTGCGGTCGTAGCCGAGCTTCTCGAGCAAGCGTTCGGCCTGGTGATCGAACTCCAGCCGCGTCAGTACCTTCTCGTGGCCGACGCCACGACGCGGGTCCTCGTTAACGATCGCGACGAGTTCTTCGATCGTGTGCTTGCCATCGCCAACGACGTGGCCGGGCACCCGCTTCGCAGCCGCAACGAGCTCTCCGTTCACGACGAGAATCCGGTGATCGAAACCCTCGATGTAACTCTCGACGATAATCGTGCTGCCGTGCTCCCGCGCCTTCTCAAAGCCGACTTCGACTTCGTCAGGCGTGCGCAGATTGATCGCGACGCCGCGTCCATGATTGCCGGCAAGTGGCTTGAGCACGACCGGGTAGCCAACACGCTCGGCCGCTCGAACTGCGTCCCGAGCGGTCCGCACCAGCATCTGCTTGGGTACGGGCAGACCAAGGTCGCGGAGTATCTCGTTGGTCTCTTCCTTGTCGGATGCCAACTCGACTGCAATATTGCTGGTATGCCCTGTCGTGGTCGCCTGGATGCGTTGCTGGTATCGGCCGTGGCCAAACTGCACCAGGCTGTAGCGATTCAGCCGCAGCCACGGAATATCCCTCTCCTCCGCTGCTTTCACGAGCGATGCCGTGCTCGGTCCGAACTCGCGACGCTGTGCATAGCGAATAAACCGATCGCGCTCTTCCTCGAAATCCCAATCGTCGCCGGGTGCGCCTTCGAACTTGAGCTCAGCAGGAAGCAGGCTGCCGATGAGATCGAGTGCGAGCTTGCTCGCTTCGCGCCCGACCGTCGCGTCCTTGTACTGGAACACCATGTTGTAGAAACCGGGGCGATCGTCGATCGAGCGGGTCCGTCCATAGGTGACGTCCGAGCCGGCTACCACCTGCAGCTCGATTGCGATGTGCTCCATGACATGACCGAGCCACGTTCCTTCATCCTCACGCAGCCGGCGTACGAAACCTCCGGGTTCCTGGTAGGAGCAGCCATGCTCGTGCAAACCCGGCAGCATCTCCAGCAACGGTCCGATGAAGTCCTCGCCGAGTCTGCCGGTCGGCCAGGTCTCGAGCTCACCCAGGTCCAGGACGTGTCGGATTACCGGGAAGCGAGCGAATACATTGGGCCCCACATAGACGTTGGTACTGTCGATTCTCATAGTGTTTGCCTGCCTGTTCTTGTTGTTATTCGGCGAATGCGTCGCGGGACTCGATTTCGAAACGGCCGCCGGCAACCAGGATGTGCAACTTCACACCGATCAGGCTGACGGGCTCGCCGCGACGCGCCTTATCCATGGAAGAATACTTCAAATCGCTCGGGTCGATAATCGTAATTCCACCGCTGCCAACAACTTCGAGCTCGTCTCCGGGCCGGATAAACGCGGCCGTATCCTCGTCGAGGCCAATACCGACCGCGAATGGATTGTAGGCGAGCGCCGTCAGCAGCCTGCCCAGGCGGTCGCGCTCGCGAAAATGCTGATCGATGATGAAAGCGTTCGTCAGGCCGAGTCCTGGCGCCATGTTGACCATATCCGGGCTCGGCGTACTGCCTTCCTTGCCGCCGGCGATCATGTGCTCGGGCATAAATGCGGCCCCCGCCGACGTACCGGCCACGTGCATGCCTTCAGCATTGCGGCGACGAATCGCCTGGGCGATCGCGGTGCCTCCGATCGTTGTCGAGAGGCGCAGCTGATTGCCACCCGTCATGAAGACGCCATCGCATTTGTCGATGTAACTCAGGTCCTCATCCGACTGGCAATCCTCGCGAGTCACAAAGTGCAGGACCTTCGCGTGCTTGACGCCGAGAGAGCGGAATAATTTCTCGTAGTTGCGCCCTGTATCCTCGAGTTCGGAAGCGGTCGGAATAATGCCAATGCGCGCGTCTTTGCCGCCGCAGACGTCGACAAACCGGTCAAGTATCTCGGGGTTATTGAGTTTTTCTTCTGCGCCGCCAATCGGAATAATGTAACCACGATCGGCGCCGGCGATGTTGTTTGCGGGACTCATGAATAGCTCGGAGGGCGAAAAAGGCGGCCATTCTACACAAGAAAAGGGCACATCTTGCCCTTAATGCTGCAAAATGGCGCACGTGAAAGAGACAAACTTACCCCTGGGCCGGGAAACCGACTATCCGCACAAGTACGCACCGGAAGTCCTTTGCCCGATTTCTCGCCAGGAGTCTCGTGCGGCGCTCGGCCTGGTTGATGAATTGCCGTTCACGGGCGTCGACATCTGGAATGCCTGGGAGCTGACCTGGCTGGGACCCGGCGACCTGCCGAGAGTGGCGACTGCGGAGATTCACGTACCGGCTGATTCGCCGAATATCGTGGAATCGAAGTCACTCAAGCTGTACCTCAATTCGTATGCGATGAATTCGTTCGCGTCGGAGACGGCTGTGGCGGAAACGATCGCCCGCGATCTCTCGCCTTGTGCGGGTGCGCCTGTGAAAGTCAGCGTCTTGCCGGTTTCTGGCACTGAAGCGCGGCAAACGGCGAGACTCGCGGGTACCAGTCTCGACGATCTCGAGGTGACCTGCACGGATTGGGAAGTGAATGCCGACCTGCTGCAGGCCGATCCATCAAACACCGTCGCCGAGGACCTGCACTCCCACCTGTTACGCAGTTTGTGCCCGGTCACCGCGCAACCCGACATTGGCAGCCTGCAGATCAGCTACCGCGGGCCCAGGATCGATCGTGCGGCGTTGCTGCGCTACATCGTGTCGTTCCGCGAGCACAACGATTTTCACGAGGCCTGTATCGAACGCATGTTCGTCGACCTCCTCGAACACTGTGCCTGCGAGGATCTGACAATTTATGCGCGCTACCAGCGCCGTGGCGGTATCGATATCAATCCGTTGCGCTCGAACTCCGGCGAGAGACCGCTCAATCTCCGCCTTTGGCGGCAGTAGTCAGTCAGACCCGAGGTCTTCCTCGGAGAGTTCGTGTCCCCAGCTTTGCTTGGCCGTCAGGTAGCGCTTGTTGCTCTTCGTCACACCCGTCACATGTTTCACGCGCGTAATCCCGTCGACGCCATACTCGCCGAGGTCGTTCACCTTCTTGGGATTGTTCGTCAGAAGGCGAAACGGCTTGCCGCCGACAAAAAACTTGAGCAGCGACGCGGCGTCACTGAAGTCGCGAGAATCATCGGGAAGCCCGAGTGTGCGATTCGCCTGGTAGGTGTCCTCGCCTGCATCCTGCAGCAAATAGGTCGCGGCCTTGGCCCACAAACCGATGCCGCGTCCTTCATGGCCCGCCATGTAAACGAGCATGCCACCATTGCCATCGGACCGAATTCGTTCCAGCGCCGTTTGCATTTGGGGTCCACATTCGCAGCGCTGTGAACCGAAGACGTCGCCGGTCAGGCAACTGGAATGGACGCGAACCAGCGGGTTCTCCCATTTGCCGGGATCGCCGATGACCATCACGCTATTCACGGCCATGTAGGACGCGAGCGTCGAAAACGACTGTTGACCGTTTTGTGCCCGCAGATCGTCGGCCAGTTCTTCGATCTTGCCGAGCTCGGTGTTGCGCACACAGGCGTACCACTGCGCATCGAATTCACTGTCGCAGAGACGTAATGGCAGGGGAATCGGGCCAAGAATGCTGATCGTATGGCCGCCAGCGACGGCGTTGCCTGCCTGGATGTGCGACCCGTTGCGATCGATCTGAAACAGGGTGCCTTGCTCGGTCAACCGTTCGCGGACCGTGGGATCAATGTAGGTGAACATGCGGCGGATTATGCAGGATTCGGCGAATTTTGCGACGGCTGTCACTTGCTGACCACCGAGTCATTAAGTATAGTTACTGACCACAGAGTCAGTAAAGACCGCAGCATGTCGGACCAGCCCAAATACCAGCGTCGCAAGGAAGATCGCCCGCAGGAAATCGCCGATGCGGCGTTTGCGGCGTTTGCCGAGAATGGTTATGCCGCGACGCGCATCGACGACGTCGCGCAGCGGGCCGGTGTCAGCAAGGGACTCACCTACCTTTACTACAAGACCAAGGAAGATCTCTTCAAAGCCGTCGTCAAGAACGTCGTGGTTCGACGCGTCGACGTGTTAATTGGTGACGTTGAGTCGACCGACCTGTCATCGGAGGCGTTCATTCGCGGCCCTCTTCTGAGCTTCATGAAGAAAGTACCCGGGTCGCCAATCGCGATCGTTATTCGCCTGCTCATTTCGGAGGGTCCAAGGCATCCCGACCTTGTCGACTATTACTACGAGAATGTCGTCGCTCGCGGGCTCGGGGCAATCACAAAATTTATTGAGCGCGGTGTCGAGCGTGGCGAATTCCGGCGTGAGGCGCTTGACCACCAGCCACACCTGTTCCTCGCGCCCATGATGCTGTCGATGATCTGGCGACTGATCTTTACCAACAAACCACTCGACACCGACCAGCTCATGGAATCCCAGGTGGATATGTTGCTCGCGCAACTCAAGGCGTGAGCGGAGTACCAGGAATGAGAATAAACACAACGATGCTCGCGGCAATCCTTGCGATTTCAGGCTGCGCCAACGAAGAGAACCCCAACAGCGCGGTCGGCCAACTAGCTTCGGACCGCTACGAACTGACCGCGGAAGTCGGCGAGCCAATCACGGCAATCCGTGTTGCCGAGGGCGAACGGGTCACGGCCGGCCAGGTGTTGCTAAGCCAGGACGACACTCGCGCACGTGCAAGACTCGCGGAAAGCGGCGCAGCGCTTGCACAGCAACAGGCGCGGCTCGACGAACTGGTGCGGGGACCGCGCTCCGAGCAAATCGCCGCCGCTCGAGCCAACGTCGAGGGTGCGACCCAGGACCTCGAATATCGCCAGGCGGAAATGAAGCGTGTTGAGGATATTCACGCCCGTGGCCTCGCGTCCCCCGATCAGCTGGATAAGGCGTCTGCCGCAGTCGACGCGGCGCAGGCAAATCTCAAGCTGCGCCTCGCACAACTGGAAGAGATGCTCACAGGCACAACCGTCGAGGAGCTCACGCAGGCAGAACAAGCCGTCGCACAACTGGCCGCACGACACGATGCCATTCAGGTCGACCTCGAGCGCCATACGACACGAGCGCCGGTCGATGGCATCGCTGATAGCCGTTTATTTGAAACGGGCGAGCGCCCCGCACCCGGTCAACCGATGATGATAGTGCTCGGCGGTGAGCAACCTTACGCACGCGTATTCGTTCCCGAGACCATTCGTGTGCACATCACGCCCGGGACCGCTGCCGTGATTCACGTCGATGGCCTCGACGAAGCACTCGACGGCGAGGTCAGGTGGGTGTCCAGCGAGTCGGCGTTTACGCCCTACTTTGCGCTGACCGAGCGCGATCGCGGTCGCCTGAGCTATGTCGCGAAAGTCGACATCACGACCCAGCGGGATCGACTGCCCGATGGCGTGCCGGTCGAAGTTGAATTCCTGGTCGACTGACCCGGGCGATGAACAGCGACTACGCAATTGAGGCTCGCGGCCTGTCCAAGCATTTCGGCGAACTGAAAGCCGTCGACTCGCTCGATCTCAAGGTTCCACGCGGCCAGATCTACGGTTTTCTCGGCCCGAATGGCTCTGGAAAATCGACCACGATCCGTATGCTCTGTGGGCTGCTGACTCCAACTGAAGGATCGGCAACGGTCCTTGGCACCCACATTCCGGGCAAGGCGCGCGACCTGCGTCCCAGGATCGGTTACATGACGCAGAAATTCTCGTTGTTCGGCGACATGACGGTTTTGGAGAACCTGCAATTCATTTCCGAAATCTACTCCTATCCCAAAGCCGACCGGAAAGACCGCATCGAGGAGTTGCTCGTGCGCTACGACCTGACCGAGCAACGCCGCCAAATGGCCGGCACGATGAGCGGCGGCCAAAAGCAGCGACTGGCCCTCGCCTGCGCGGTACTTCACAAGCCGAACCTGCTCCTGCTTGACGAACCAACCAGCGCGGTCGACCCGCAGAGCCGCCGGGACTTCTGGGCAAACCTGTTTCGCCTGGCCGAAGGCGGCACCACGATCATGGTATCGACGCACTATATGGATGAGGCGGAGCGCTGCCACCGGCTCGCGATTCTCGATCGTGGAGTGAAAGTTGCCGATGGCACGCCGCAACACCTGCAAGCCACTACTGGCATGCACGTGGTCGAAGTTCTGGCCGAGGATCCCTACGCCGCGCAGGCCGCAATCCATGATCTTCCCGAAGTCGCCAGCGTCACCCAACTCGGTGTGCGCCTCCGCGTGCTGATATCGGAACGCGTAGATCAACCTTTGAGGATCGTGGAATCGGCACTGGCGCGTGCGGGCGTCCGGGCGGAAGCGACTATTTCATCGGCGACACTGGAAGACGTCTTTGTCGCGGTCACGATGGGTCCCGAGGAGCGCGCCGCATGATCTCGCTGTCCCGCATGGGTGCTATCATCAAGAAGGAAGTCCGGCAATTGCGCCGCGACCGACTCACATTCGGCATGGTCTTCGGTCTCCCGATTATCCAGATCCTGTTGTTTGGCTATGCAATCAACACCGACGTTCGCAATCTGCGCGCCGCGGTGGCTGACCAGGCCAACACAAGCCTGTCGCGTGAATTCGTCGCCAACATCGGCGCGACGCAGGTCGTCAAATTTGTGGACCAGGCCGAAACGGCGGAGGAACTGGAGGCGATGCTTCGCCGCGGCGATATATCCATCGGCGTCTTCTTACCGCCGGATTTCGACCGCCGTGTTATCGACCAGACGCGCTCGGCCGTCCACATTCTCGTGGATGGCAGCGACCCGACCGTACTTGGCGTCGCCAATCAACTGCGCAATGTGCCGGTTCAGTTCGGGTTTTCCGCGCAGCGCCGGCCGGCCGAACTGATTGAAACCCGCGCCTACTACAACCCCGAGCGCCGGACACCCGTCAATATCGTGCCAGGTCTCATGGGCGTTATCCTGATGATGACGATGATGCTGTTCACGGCGGTCGCCATCGTGCGCGAGAAAGAGCGCGGCAATCTGGAACTGCTGATTAATACGCCGGTGAGCTCCGCCGAACTGATGGTCGGCAAAGTTACCCCCTACATACTGATCGGCTTATTGCAGCTCGGCATCATTCTCGGTGTCGGACGTTTGCTGTTCGACGTCCCCGTGCGCGGCAGCGTCCTGGACCTGTACATCGCCGGAACCGCCTTCATTGCCGCGAAGCTATCGCTGGGCCTTCTAATTTCGACCGCCGTGCGTACCCAGTTCCAGGCCATGCAGATGACGGTTTTCATCCTGATGCCGTCAATCCTGCTGTCGGGGTTCATGTTCCCGTTCGATGGCATGCCAAAGGTCGCGCAATACATCGGCGAGGTGTTACCGACGACGCATTTCATCCGCCTGACGCGCGGCATCATGCTGCGGGACGCACCGCTTCTCGAGCTGACGCCCGATTTTCTCTACCTGGTGGGCTTCACGCTGGTCGCTATGACTGTCGCGGCTCTGCGCTTCACCAAGCGACTGGACTGATTCACAGGCAATCATCGCGACACGAATCCCGTATTGTCATTCCAATTCCGAAAGACTCGCAAAATTGCGCTCAATCTGGTCCAATCACGGCCCATGGCAGCTCAAACAGAACAGACCCCCACGGTTTTTATCGTCGACGACGATGCGGCTATCCGCTTCGCGATGCAGGCACTCATGGATTCGGTCAATCTGGACCACGAGATTTTCGCCTCGGCGGACGACTTCCTTGAAAAGTTTGGGGAGCAACGTCCCGGATGCCTGGTGCTCGATATTCGCATGCCCGGCCTCGGTGGACTCGAATTGCAGGAAGAGTTGATCAAACGCGGTAACACGCTGCCGATCATCTTCATTACGGGCCACGGCGACGTGCCTATGGCAGTCGAAGCCATGCAAAAAGGCGCGGTCGATTTTATCCAGAAACCGTTCCGTGATCAGGAGTTGCTGGATCGAATTCGCGAGGCACTCGCGACCGATGAAGAACGGCGCGAAGAGCAGCAGCATCATGCCGAGGTCGCCGGCCGGCTCGAACGGCTGACGAATCGTGAACGGGAGGTCTTTGACCTTGTCGTTACGGGCAAGCCGAACAAAGTGATTGCCTATGAGCTGGGCGTTAGTCAGCGCACCGTGGAAATCCACCGTGCCCGAGTCATGGAGAAGATGCAGGCAAGGTCACTGGCTGACCTCGTCAAAATGCATATGACGGCCTAAAGGCGTCGTTGGCGACGCTCGTCAAACTCAGCACACTCTATGCATTCGTCGGCGTACGGGTAGACCTCTAGCCGGCCTGGCAGTATGTCCATACCGC
>Ga0316187_10000740_pt1 | contig 26686 bp, 14 predicted proteins | sample CroRivburrow1_MG_FD_204927 | JGI IMG/M metagenome (GOLD analysis project Ga0316187, IMG submission 204927) | Coastal sediment microbial communities from Maine, United States - Cross River worm burrow 1 | ecosystem: Environmental > Aquatic > Marine > Coastal > Sediment | place: USA: Maine...
TGAAGCCTGCTCGTGCTCGGTCAGGAGGTCGTTCACCTGGCCGCGCAATTCGCCCCCGACCTGGGTAGCAGCCATACGTACGATACCCACGGCCTGCGGGTTGCGGTCGGCAAAAGCCGTCGCTGCCTTCAGGTAGGCCCCGAGGCGCTCTTCGGTAGTGCCAGGCCCTTCGAGTGCGGGTCGACTCGCCATCTCCCAGGCAGCGAGACTCCGGCCCAGAAGGTCCATCAGTAGATCCGCCTTCGAATCGTAATAGTTGTAGAGACTCGCCTTGCGCACACCCACGCGCTCGGCGATCTCGGACATGGAGGCTCCTCCGTAGCCGCGACGCGCAAAGAGCGCCGTAGCCTCCAGAAGCAGCTTCTCGTGCGTTGTTTGGGACACCGTTTGCAACACTCACCTCCTACCGAACGGTCGGGAGCTTCCGACCGTTCGGTAGGGTAGCGTTACAACACCCAGATGTCAAGTGAAAACCGCCGTAAATCGGCCCGATTTCAGCCCCGATTCCGATTGCCACTGGCGTGATTTCGCCGTAGACTGTTCATAGCCCAAGAGGGCTTCGTCAAGGCACTTGGATCGGTGCCAAAATCGGAGGACATGGCATGACCGAGGTGAGAACTGCGAAGGGCGACGCGACTTCAGGAACCGTCACCTGGAAGGGCCTATCAGAGGGCCTGGAGATCAACCTGCCAGCCTGGAATCCTCAGGCGGAACGCATTCTCGTGCCAGCAGTCACCGCTCTCTTGGTACGCCTGCACCGGGAGCTGCAGCCTGCCCGCCTGGAGCTGCTGACGGCTCGGGTCGAGCGTCAGAACTCGTGGGACGCGGGCGGTGTCCCCGGTTTCCTGGAGGGAGAAATAGCCGAGATCGCTCAAGGCGAATGGCAAATAGCACCCCTCGCCGAAGATCTGCTCCAACGCAGGGTGGAGATCACCGGGCCGATCAATGACACCAAGATGGTGATCAACATGCTGAGTCGCACCGCGACCGGCGATCGGGCCGACGCGGCGATGCTCGACTTCGAAGACTCCATGAAGCCGGCCTGGGCCAACGTGCTGCAGGGCGTCGAGAATCTTGCGGCCGCGGCCGTCGGCACTCTCAGCTTCGTCAAGCCAGCCCAGGGCGACGAGCCAGAGAAGACCTACGAACTCGACCCCGAGGACATGCCCCTGCTCATGGTGCGCTGTCGAGGCCTTCACCTGGACGAGTCGAACCTGCGCGTCGACGGCCAACCCCTGGCAGGCGGCATCATGGATTTGACCCTCTCGGTCTTCCACACCGCCAACGTGCTCAGAGCCCAGGGAAAGACGCCCAAATATTACGTGCCGAAGGTCGAGCACTACCTCGAAGCCCGGTGGTGGAATACGCTCTTCACCCGCCTCGAGGAGGAAATGGAGCTACCGAAGAGTGCGCTGCGATCGACGTTCCTAATCGAGACTCTGCCGGCCGCCTTCCAGATGGAAGAGATCCTCTACGAGCTCCGGGACCACGCCACGGGACTCAATGTGGGGCGCTGGGACAAGATCTTCAGCGACATCAAGACGCTGAAGGGCCACCCGGATCGTGTGCTCGCCGATCGCGCGTCGATCTCCATGAATCGTCCGTGGATGAGGAACTACGCCAAGCGGCTGATCAAGATCTGTCATCGGCATGGCGCTTTCGCCATGGGAGGCATGGCCGCCTTTACCCCTGGCCGCACCGCCGAGCGGCGCCAGGAGCAGACGCAGAAGGTCATTGACGACAAGCAATTCGAGTTCGCCCTCGGCCACGACGGCTGTTGGGTGTCACACCCCTACTTCATCGCGCCGGCCATGTCGGCCTTCCCTAAAAAGAACCAACTCGATGTGATCCCCGATATCGACGACCAGCCCGAGCTACTACCGGAGGCCACACCGCCGCTGACGCTGGAGGGCGTACGCACGAACGTGCGCGTCGGCATTGCCTACGTCAAGGGCTGGAATCAGGACATCGGCTGTGTCGCCTGGGACGACCTCATGGAGGATCTGGCCACTCTGGAGATCTCGCGAGCCCAGATCTGGCAGTGGCTGCACAACGGCGTCATGCTCGAAGATGGAATCGAGGTCACCAGAGAGCTCGTCCAGCGGGTGTTCGAGGAAGAGCTACAGAAAATCGAAGAGGAGATTCGCGAGTTCATGCTCGGTCTCGACGAGGAGACCATCGAAGCGGAGCTTGGGCGGTACAGGCAGGCGAAGAACGACGCCTGCGCCATCTTCACCGAAGACGAGTTTCGCCCGTTCTTGAAGATGAGCTCGGATCTGGTGCAGTGACTCGAGCTTCGGCCGTAAGCCAATTGATTTCAAGAGGAGAAGTGACATGACCCGACCCACAGCTGACCAGCTGAAGAAGGACTGGAACGAGAACCCACGATGGGCCGGCATCGAGCGTCCCTACTCGGCCGAGGATGTCGTTCGGCTCAGGGGAAGCCTGCAGATTGAATACACGCTGGCGCAGGTTGGAGCGGAGAAGCTGTGGCGCTCCATCCACGAGGAGGACTTCGTCAACGCCCTGGGCGCCGTCACCGGCAACCAGGCCATGCAGCAGGTCAAGGCCGGGCTGAACGCCATCTACTGCTCCGGCTGGCAGGTGGCCGCCGACGCCAACGAAGCGGGAGCCATGTACCCCGACCAGTCCCTCTACCCAGCCGACTCGGCTCCGGCCCTGGTACGAAAGATCAACAACACCTTGCAGCGGGCCGATCAGATCCACCACTCCGAAGGCGACGAATCCGTAGATTGGTTCAAGCCCATCGTGGCTGACGCCGAAGCCGGCTTCGGCGGTGTGCTCAACGCCTTCGAGCTCATGAAAGCGATGATCGAAGCCGGGGCGGCAGGCGTGCACTTCGAGGATCAGCTCTCCTCCGCCAAGAAGTGCGGGCACATGGGCGGTAAGGTGCTGGTCCACACCGGCCACGCGATCGAGAAGCTGGCAGCGGCCCGCCTGGCAGCCGACGTCATGGGCGTGCCGACCGTGCTGATCGCCCGTACTGACGCCAACGCCGCCAGTCTGCTCACTTCGGACGTGGACGAGCGTGACCATCCTTTCCTGGTCAGCAAAGAGCGGACCATCGAAGGCCTCTACCGGGTCAAAGCCGGCCTCGAGCAGGCCATTGGGCGCGGCCTGTCCTACGCTCCCTACTGCGACATGATCTGGTGCGAGACCGCCCATCCGGACCTGGACGAGGCGAGGAAGTTCGCCGACGCCATTCACGAGAAGTTCCCAGGCAAGCCCCTGGCCTACAACTGCTCACCCTCCTTCAACTGGAAGCAGAACCTCGACGACCCGACCATCGCCAAGTTCCAGCGCGAGCTGGCGACGATGGGCTACCGATTCCAGTTCATCACCCTAGCCGGCTTTCACTCCCTGAACTACATCATGTTCGAGCTGGCAAGGGGCTACAAGGAGCGGCAGATGGCGGCCTACGTGGAGCTCCAGGAGCAGGAGTTCGCTGCCGAGTCCAGCGGCTACACCGCCACCAAGCACCAGCGTGAAGTGGGGGCCGGCTACTTCGACCAGATCACCACGCTCATCACCCAGAGCGACGTACTATCGGCCATCCAGGGCTCTACCGAAGAGGAGCAGTTCGAGGAGTCGCACGTGTAGGGCTGCGCCCTGGGCTTAGGGGCTCGAGGGCGTAGGGGCTTATGGGCGTAGGGGTCCCGGGGTTTGGGTCCCCGGTTCTGTGCGATAGAGCAGGTCGACGGTCTAAGGTAGGTCGCTCTCCAGGGGCACGCTCACCAACTTGAGATCGCCGTTGGTCTGGTTGTAGAACGCGACAACAGGGGTCCCATCGGGGCGGATCGCCATAGCCAGGAAGGACTTCATGGTCTCCTCGTCCTGAGCCACTACCCTGGGAGTCTCGAATCCAGCGCACGCCTGGTCCTGGCAGCGAATCAGCTTCACGAAGCCGCCGATCAAATCGTAGTAGGCGACCACCGGCAGCCCGTCATCGCCGATGCCGAGGGCGGCAAAGCTGCCGACCAGTCCGTCGGTGTCCAGGGTCGTAATCGACTCGTCACCGCCTGCACAGGCTGGATCGTTGCAGTGAGCCACTCTGAGATCGCCATGCGAGTGATTGTAGTAGCTGATCACTGGCAGATCGTCGGCGCCTATGGCCACCCCGGCGAAAGAGCCAGCGCTGACCGACTCATCGACGACGGAGATCTTTGCCTTGCCGCCGGTGCAAGCGGAGTCCTTGCACTTGGCCACCTTCAGCCGGCCCTGATTCGAGTCGTAGTAGGAGATCAGTGGCGTGCCATCGGTCGAGATCGCAATCGAGCTGAAAAGTCCGACGCAGTCCTTCTTGTCGACGGTCGAGACGACCTCGTCGCCACCGACGCAGGCCGGATCGTTGCACTTGGCCACCTTGAGATTGCAGTTGTCGCGATCGAGGTAGCTGATCACCGGCAGACCGTCCTGGCCAATCGCGATCGACGTATACAGACCGACGATGCCTTCGGTATCCAGCCTCGAGATGGTCGCCTCGCCCGAGCAGTCGGGAGTGCTGCACCGGGCGACTTTGAGGTCTCCAGCAGTGGCGTCGAAGTAGCTGAGAACCGGGAGACCCTCACGGTCGATTGCCATCGCAGCGTAGCTCCCGACGCGGTCTTCACTGTCGACGGTCGCGATCGAGACTCCTTCCGAGCAAGAGGACTCGACGCACTTGGCGACCTTCAGATCTCCCAGCGTCTCGTCGAAGTAGGCAACAAGGGACAACCCATCGTTGCCGCTGACGATCGCGACGTGGCTACCCACCTGACCGGCGTTGTCCACAACGGTGCCTGAAGGAATTGACTGCGCAGCGGACTCGCGAGTAGCCTGCGACAGCAACGGTGTGGTCGCGGCGCCGAGCAGCGTGATGGTGAGCGCGGTCTGGACGAAGTTCTTCCACATGACTGGGTCTCTCCCGACTGCTCTACCTGGCTGCTTGTCCGCCATCGTGCCGCTACGGCGGCTGCTGAATGAAAGTGGCACCAGAGTCGCCGCGTCCTGGGCTGCCGCCGAGGGCGATGTCGGCGAGACGTCCGTGGTCGATTACCCGCGGCTTTTCGTAGGGGCGACGCCCGGCAAGGACCTGCTGTGCCGTTTCGTCAACCGAAACGTCAGATGGCGCTACGACCGGGTGGCAATCAAGTGGCGTCTTCACGGGTCGATCTTACCTCACCAGACGGATCATACGACGGCCCTTGAGAGGTTGCTGTGGAACTCCAACCCTGACCGGCGCCGCCAGAGCTCGAAGCTGACACAGTGCCACAGGACGACGTCCAACGCAGGGCTGATCGCCCCTCCCAGAGAACGGTAGACCCAGCTGGGATCTACGTAGCGGGGCCAGATGGCATTGTGCGAACCGAGCAGCTCCTCGACGATGTGGCGGTCTTTCCCGCGCAAGCCTGCCTCGAAGAGCGGCGTCAGGACCGTGGGCTCGGTGCGCTGCAGAATGGAGTCGGTCAGCAACCCGGTCAGTGCTTGCCGAGCTATGGGCTTGTATCGCCCGTGACGGTAGAGATGATGCGCTGGCACCTGAAGCATGAACTCCACCAGGCGGAGATCCCGGTAGGGATCGCGCAGCTCGACTCCCTCCCGGCAGGCGTAGGAGTTCTCGAGACTGAAACTACGGGCCGCCCTCACGCCGGCTACGGCCTCGAGTTGGTTCGGACGCAATCCTCGGGGCGTCTCGAACCTCGGCTCCGAGACTTCGGTCACCCGTCGCCGCGCCTCTGGAGTCAGCCACGGAAGCTCAACGGAATGCTGCCGGAATAGCGTCCGTTTCACTCTCGCAGGCCACCTCAGCAGGCCCGAGCGTCGTAGCGCCTCTTCGGGTCCCCGTCGGCGAACTTCAGCCAGCAACTCGCTCGTCGCCTGCAGGGGATGGCCCGAGAGCGTCAAATCTTCGAACCAGCACTCGCCACCCGTATAGAGTGCGTCGGCGGCAGAACAGTTCAAGACCACGCGGCTGCCGGCCCCGGCTGCCAGCGAAAAGACTCGTCGTTTGAGCTCCCGATAGACGTTGTCTTCCGGGGTGCTCGGGTGGCAGCCCAGCACACGCTGATGGGTGAGGGGAACGGCGTCATCGCAGTTGACACGCAGCGCCTCGAGATTCCAACGCTCCACGACAGGGTCCATGAAGGAGCGCTCGTCGCAGCTGTCAAACTCGTCGAAGATCCAGGAGACGGTCCGCAGCCGCCACTCCGGATGTCTTCGCCCCAGCTCTTCGGCTCCGAGCGCGGCGGCCGAAGTCGAGTCCAAACCGCCACTCATCATCACCGCCGGAGGAGTCGTAGCGCGCAGCCGGCATCGCACGGCCTGACGCAGCAGCTCGAGGAACTCATCCTCCAGATCCGAATCCGAGCGTCGACGCATTTGCGGATCGGCTCCAGGCTGCCAAAGCTCGGCTCGGCGCACCGATTCCTGGTCGACTCGCAGTATCTCGCCCGGCAGCAGCTCGTCAACCCGCTCGAAGAACGTCGAGCCATCGGCAGGCACCCGCAGGGCGAAGAAACAGGCCAGGTGTGTCTCGTCGAGAGCCACTCCGACTTCCGGGTGGGCGAGCAGCGCACTTTCTTCCGAAGCCACCAGAAGCTTGTCATTGCTCAGGTGATAGAAGAGCGTCCGATCGCCCAGAGGGTCTCGAGCGCACACCACCTGGCGTCGTTCGAGATCGACGATTACCAGGGCATACGGCCCGATGAGATGCTGGCAGAAGTTCTGGCCCCAACGCTGGTAGGCGGCCAGCACCAGCTCGGCATCGGAGACAGGGCCTACTCGGTCAGACCCCGCAGACCCAAGAGCTGCCAGCAGTGCCTCGCGGTTGTCGAGACGGCCGTCGAAGACCAGTAGGACCTCGGCCGGCATGGCCGTGAGCGGCTGACGCTCGCCGACCTCCTCGGGCGTCGTCCAGAAGTGCTGGTGCGCGAGTCCGAGCCAGCCGCGGACGAGCCGATCACAGCCGTCCGGACCGCGCGCCGACAGCGCCCTGATCATCCTGTCGAGCAACTCGGCCTCCACCGGAGAGCCATCGCGGTGAGCGATGACAGCAAAGGCGCTCACGTCGAGGACAGCCGACGCATCGCTGCCTCCTCTGGTATCAGTTCCGCCGACTCAGGGCTCCACCACCAAGGTCGGATCACCGAGGAGCGTCCATCCGAGAAGCACATCGAGGCGCTCGGGGTCGGTGAGAGCGAGATCTTTCTTGGCATCGATCAACGCCTTGCCCAGCCGCTGTCGCTGGCTTCCGATCTGTGCGAACAGCCGCCGCCCAAGCTTCTGTTCGGACAGCGCCTCGGTCAGCGTGGCGGCACCCAGCACCGCCGCGGCCCCTCGCCCGTCGTTGAGCAGCAGCCGATGACCCAGCGTATCGTACGTCGGCATCACGTGGTACGTGTTCCAGCAGCCCCACTGGGTGATCACGGTCGGCCGGCCGAAGTTCTCGAGCGCATCCGCGTCGCTCGAGTCGAAGAGGCCGTCGAAGCTCCACACCGAGGGCCCCGAGTGACCGAAGTAGCTGGTCAGTGCCACGCCGTAGTCGATCTCGTCGATCAGCAGCTGACGGGCCTCCTCGAGATACAGCTCGTCGAGATAGACCCTCTCGACCTGCCAGGTGCCCGGCAGGTAGCCGAGCATCTCCTCGCTGGCCGCGCTGAAGGAATAGCCGGCGGGGGCGTCGTAGGCGTCGGCAGAGAATACCGCCGTGCGCGCATAGTCGATGTCGGCGTAGCGCAGTGTTCGGTCGAGGATCGCCTCGAGCTCTGCTGTCGTGCGCACCGGCCAGCGTCCGACGGCCACCTCGGGGACTCCATCGCTGTTGATGTCACCGTAGAGCGGATCGACCGGCGCAAAACGGACAATCGGATCGGTTTGGGTATAGAGAGCCGGTACGAAGCTAACTGCTCCGCCGCCGAGATAGTCGAAGTAGTCGTAGGTGTCACCACCGACCAACAGCACATACCGGGTGCCCAGCTTTCGATAAGCGCGCCGGATGAACTTCCGAATCGCTTGCGGGTCGAATACCCCATGACTGAAGCGGTGGTACAGCTCCTCGACATTGACGACCTGCACGCTCAGACCCTCTGAGCGACGAGCCGCGACCAGCGGATCCAGGTTGTCGACGAAGTCCGGATGCGCGATGATCAGCATCTCCGCTTCCATATCCACGGTGGGATTGCGCGGTGGCGCCGGTTCGGCGAGCGGCATCTGAAGCGCCTCCACCGTGGACACGTAGTAGGTGGCTGGGCTCTCGCTGCCCGAGAAGGTGGCGCTGTAGTCACCGGGAAGGCCGCTGATCTGCACGGCCTCGAGGATCTCGACGCCCTCTTCCGTCACCCGATACACCACGACGTCGGCGGACGGCAGACCCTCGACGCGAAACGCCTCCGCCGCACCACTGAATCGCAACCGACCTGCGGAAGCTTCGAAGCGGCGCGGGAAGCGGAGACGGTAGCGGTCGTAGTTCACCAAGTCGTAGAGGGCTCCGGTGTCATGCGGTAGCAACACCCGCAGGCTGTTGTTCCCCGGGCCCAGCAGCCAGTCCGGAATCTGCGCTCGAACGGCCCGGTCCTCGAAACCGTCAAACCATTCGTCGGCCAGCTCGACCCCGTTGACTTCTAGCACCACGTGATGATCCGGCGCTTGCGGAAAATCGGTCACTCCCCACAGTTCCACCGTCAGTTCGACAGGCCCCGCCTCCGGCAGCCGATCCTCGAGCTCGAGCTCGAAGAACGCTTCGACCGGCCCGGAGATCGCCAACAGTCGGGTGTCGTAAAAGGGGTCGTCTCCTGGTGCGGCAAAGTCATAGGCTCGATTGACTTCTGCGGTCCGAGTCTCGTAGTAGAACCCCGGAATCCTCGCCGACGCCGACGGCATGGCCGCGTCGCGTCCTACCCGCGCCGCGTACCGAGGGGCCGCGAGCAACGTGTAGACGTTGGTGTCGGTGTAGAGCGTGTCCAGGCCTCGGCCGACGAATTCGACAAACGAGCCCGCGCCGAAACGCCCGGGTCCGCCCACCCGGATGGGCACCGGCTCACCGTTCTCGAGCAGCGCCAGCCGCGCTGCAGGAACTCCGCGCAGATCGACCCCGGCCGCCACCAGAGCCTCGTAGGTGACTCGGTAGAGGCCGTCCTCGCGCACCCGCAGATAGACCGGCGCGGCGCGGCCCAGAGCCGGGCGAGATCCCATGCCCGAGCCGCCGCCAAGACCCTCAAGCCGCCTTGTCTGGCGCGCCGCCGCCTTGCGATGGTGCTCACGACGAATCCCGACCCAGTCGGTGCGCTTCACGTTCCAGACCTGGCTGCCGTAGGTCCGGCCGAGCTCGAACGGGCCGTGATAGCGCGTCTGGCCATACAGATCGACATCTTCGAGTACGAACCGGTCGCCTTCGACGCCCCACGCCTCCAGCGCGTAGCGCTGCGGCGTCAAGGCATCCCCGACCTGCGACGGGATCAGCGTCTCATTGAGCCGACGCAGACCCTCCTCCTCGAGCACATAGAGGTGGAAACCGAGGTTTCCGGTCTCGGTGGCCGTGGCCCACTCGAAGGAGACGCTGCCGCTGCCTTCTGCGTGGAAGTACGCCAGTGTCACCGGCGTGGTGATGAAACCACCGCTCCAGAAGCCGAAATCCTGATCTGCGACATCGCTTCCAGCGATCGTCACCGGCTGCAATCCGGCGGTAGCACCCTGTGTCGTTTGCAGATAGCCGTCGACCTCGCTGCCGGAGGTATCGACTGCCACGAGATAGTTGCCCGCAGGCAGATCACCCAGGCTGTAGTTGCCGTCGGCATCGGTCATCGTGCTGCCGATCAGGGGCTCGTCCGGATCCAGCACGCCGTCGCCGTTGAGATCGTTGAACAGGAGCACCAGAGCTCCCTCGACCCCGGACTCGCCAGGACTGTCGAAGTCGCCGTCCTGATTCTGGTCGTCGAAGACCGTGCCGGAGATCGAGTACGCCGTGCCGGCCGGAGCCGCATAACCGAAGTCCTGGCCGAAATCGCCACTGCCTCCCGTCAGGGTCAAAACGCCCTGCTCGTCACAAACCGTACAGGTGCCGGCTTCGTCCGGATCTCCTGTCTGGACGAAGGCCGAAACCACACCGGTGGTGTCGGTCACCCGCACCACATAGTCTTCATCGGGCAAGGAGTTGAACTGGTACTCACCGTTCAGGTCCGTCACGGCGTTGCGCACCAGGTTGTCGAGCCCTGGAGTGATCACGCCATCACCGTTGACGTCGAGCCACAGCTCGAGCGTGACACCCTGGATTCCCGACTCACCCGGGTCCTGCACTCCGTCTCCGTCGGCGTCGTGCCAGACGAAATCGCCGATCGTGCCCGTGCCGCCTGAAGGCGCAAAGCCGAAGTCGATGTCCGCCGGCGTGCTGACACCACCGGAGACCGATACCGATCCCTGCCGATCGCAGGTCGAGCACACACCCGGTTCGTCCGGATCGAACGACTGCGGCAGCCCGACAAGGATGCCGTCGATATCGCTGATCTCGACGGTGTAGTTGCCGTCCGACACGCCCGAGAACAGATACGTGCCGTCAGCCGCCGTGGTCGTCGTGGCGATGATGTCGCCCGAGTCGTCGACCAGATTCACCGTCACACCGGCCAGGCCGGGCTCACCGACGTCCTGCACCCCGTCTCCATCCTCGTCCAGCCAGATGCGATCGCCGATCGTGCCGGTCGTACCGCCGTCGAAGCCGAAATCGAGCTGGGTCATCACATCGTTGGCGGCGACGGTGAGGTTGTAGGTGTCGTTCCCACCGAGATTCGTGGGAGTCGTGTTGTAGCCGCTCGGCAGCGTCGCCGAGTCGTAGGTAATCAGGAAGTCGCCAGGTGCCAGGCCGGTTACCCACCAGGAACCGTCCGGCTCCGTCGTCACCGTACAAGGCGTCGAGTCACAACCCGGTCCGAGAAGCTGGATCTCCACGCCGCCGATCCCGAGCTCGCCGGGATCCTGCAGACCGTTGCCGTCGGCGTCGTACCATACCCGGTCGCCGAGCACCGCGGTGCCGGCAGCGGCCAGGTAGCCGAAGTCCGCACCGTCAAAACGCTCTGCGGCCGAAAGCGCGATCACTGCAGAGGGGTCTGTCCCCGCCGGATAGGTGGTCTCGACCAGATCACCGGCCCCGGTGACCGGCAGGGTCGACTCATCGACATCGACGAAGTAGCTCCCCGCCGACAAGCCATCGAAGACGTAGTCGCCGTTGGCGTCGGTCACGGTCGAGGCAATCAGGGTGTCGTTCGCCGGATTGAGCACGCCGTCTCCGTCGGTGTCCTCCCATAGCTCGACCGTAACGCCAGCCAGGCCTGCCTCGTTGGGTCCGGCCTGCCCATCGCCATCGGCATCGAGCCACAGGCGATCGCCGATCGCCGCCGTGCCCGGTCGCCGTGTGTAGCCGAAGTCGACGTCGCTGTCGCCGGGCTGGGCCGACAACTCGTCCAAACCGCTAGTCAGACTGTAACCGTCGAGGAACCCGGCATCGTCGGTGACCCGCACGGAGTAGTTGCCGGTCGGCAGATCGGGGAAGACATAGTCGCCGCTGGCGTCGGTGGTCGTCGTGGCCAGCACGTTGCCCGCGTCGTCCAGAAGCACCACGGTCACGCCGGCCAGGCCGCTTTCACCGGGGTCCTCCACGCCGTCGGCATCCTCGTCGTCGAAGATCCTGCCGGAGATGTCGTCCAGGGCGCCGTTCCGGTAACCGAAGTCGAGCGATTGATCGCCCGTGGTCAGGTTGACGACCGTGGTGCTGAGGCTGTCGCAGACCGAGCAGGTCCCCGCCTCGTCCGGGTCTCCGGTCTGGGTGTAGCCGGTCAAGGCACCCGCCGTATCGGTCACCACCACCGTATAGAGCTCGGGCCTGAGCCCGACAAAGGAGTAGGAGCCGTCGGGTGCCGTCGTGGTGATCGGACAATCGACACCCGGAGTGCAGCCGTTCTGAAGCTCGACGGTCACGTCGCCGAGACCGATCTCCTCGGGATCCTGCACCCCATCGCCGTCGGCGTCGTTCCAGATCACGCCTCGCAGGCTGGCGGGAGCGTTGTAGCCGAAGTTGGTGCCAGTGAAGCTGGCGCCCTCGATTCCCACACTGAGCTGCCGCATTTGTGCCGGCTTCGTCGTGCCGCCAAGACCGGAGAGCTGCCCGGTCACGTCGGCGATCTCGATGAGGTACTTGCTGTTGTCCACGAGGCCGTCGAAGGAGAAGTCGCCTGATGCGTCGGTGACCGTCGTGGCGATGATGTTGCCGAAGGCATCGCGCAGATTCACGGTCACGCCGGCGATCCCCACCTCGTTCGCATCCCGAATCCCGTCGCCGTCGCTATCGACCCAGATGCTGTCGCTGATCGAGAACAGCGCGTCGTTGTCGAAGCCGAAGTCGACCTCTGATGCGACACTGCCCGACGCCACAGTCACCGGAGCGCTGATGGTGCCGCCTTCGCTCTGCGGTCCCGAGGTGGCCGTGTAGCCGCTCAGCACCATGGCCGTGTCGGTCACCGCAACCTGGTACTGACCGGGGCCCACGCCGGTAAACAGATAGGAGCCATCGACTGCTGTCGTCGTGCTCGCCACCGCCACGTCGTCGGCAGTGCCGAGAATGCCGTCCGCTCCCGGACCCATCAGGTCGACGGTGACGCCGCCGATTCCCGGCTCACCCGGGTCCTGCATCCCGTCGCCATCGGCATCGCTCCAGACGAAGTTGCCAATCGCTCCGGTGCCTCCGACGCCGCCCGGGGCGGTGTAGCCGAAGTCTGCGGTCAGCACCTGCTCCGAGCCAGTGATGACGATCGGATCGCTGACGCCGCCGCTGTTGCCCGGCGACGCCACGAGACCGGTCGGAACACCAGAGAGGACCGCCACCGTGAAGGTGCCTGGACTCAGGTAGGCGAACAGATAGTTGCCGTTCGCGTCGGTCGTGGTCGTCGGACAGTCGACTGCCGGCGTGCAGACCCCATCGCGCAGCTCGACCACGACGTTGGCCAACCCGTCTTCGCCGATGTCTTGAATGCCGTCGCCGTCGACATCGAGCCAGACGCTATTGCCGATCGCCGCACCCACGTCGACCGGATCCACGACCGTGTCCTTGTTCGGATCGGGCTGCTGGTCGCTAGTCATCTCCGCAGTGTTGAAAATATTGGTGACGTTGAAATCGAGCGGATCATCGACCGTGACCTGAAAGGTGAGCAGCGGGCTCACCAGGACGCTGTTCGAGGTCGCGGCGGCAAAGACCGAGGAGTCGCCGGCTGCCGTGGCCGTAAGGGTCACGCTCCCCGGCGTGGCTCCGGCATTGGCCGTACAGGTCCAGACGAAGGTGATCGGCGTATCCACGGCGATGCTCTGACTGGCAGGGCTGGGCGAGCCACAAGTCGCACTGGCGCCGTTCGTGCCAACGACAGTCAGCGCTCCGGGTGTGACGTTCGTGTCGGCCGTATTGGAGGTCAGCTCCATCGTTACCGTGATCGTGTCGTCGTCGCTCACCAGCGTGCCCTCGGCGGTCATCGCCGTGGTCGTGCTCGCACCGAGGCTGGCCGCAAGGTAGGTCACGTCAATGAACGCATGTCGGCTGGCAGTGCCGTCCTCACGCGAGTTCCACTGCGCGTCGCCGGTATCGCTGCCACTGGGGTCGAGGATGATGCCGTAGTTCGGCAAGGTGCCGTCGACCCAGTCCTGCACCAGAGGAGTCACATCCACTTTGCCGAAGGCGTCGCCCCCGACCGGCGTGAAGCTGCCATAGACGGTTCCGGCGAAGTCTCCTCCGGCGCTCGTCCACGAGGTCGAGCCGTCGGTGGTGTTCCAGTTGGCGCTCTCCGTCCAGGCGCTGGTCAGGTGCTTGACGTTGGCCAGGTGGTTCGAGCGGGCATTGGCCGAGCTGATGAGGAGGGCCGCCGAGTTGATGGTGGCGTTGGACGGGATGCCACCGCCCTCGAATTGGAAGAGCGCGCGCTTGATCTTGGTCGCCTCCGGCCGGGTCTGGACCGGGTCGGTGCCACCATTGTTTTGGGTCGGGTTGTCCTGGTTGATGAAGGTGTCCTGCGTCACCGCCAGGGTGCGCCGGACTGTAGGCGAACGATAGGTGACGGTGATGAACGGGTGCCGAGACTCGTCGCCCTCATCCCGCGATGACCACTGAGCGTCGCCAGCATCACTCCCTCGCGGATCGAGAATGACTCCGTAGTTGGTCAAGGTGCCGTCCACCCAGTCCTGCACCAGGGCCGTGATGTCGGCGGTCTGCTGCGCATCTCCGCCGACCGGTGTCAGGGTGCCGAGAACTACCGAGCTGAAGTCTCCACCGGGCGTTGTCCACGGTGAGTTCCAGTTGGTCGATGGCCCACTCCAGAAGGTAGTGATCCGCTTGATGTCGACCAGGTGGTTGTCGCGGTTGTTGCGCGAGGTGATGGTCAAGATTGCGCTGTCGACAACGGCGTCGGGTGGGATCGAGGTATGAAAGAACTGGTACAGCGCACGATTGATCTGGCCCGCCGGCTGTGGTCGAGTGAGCAGCGTGGACTCGGTGCTGTTGTCGGCGCTCTGGTCGTCTTCTTCGATGTAGGTGTCTTGCCGTGCCACCAACTGCACGGTCGAAGGGCAGCCTCCAGGGCTGTTGAAGGTGTAAACAGCGCGAATGAACGGCCGTCGCTCAGTGGTGCCGTCCTCTCGGGACTCCCATTGGGCCTCACCGGCGTCGACTCCGCGCGGATCCAGGATGACGCCGTAGTTGGACTGCGTGCCGTTGACCCAGTTCTGAACGAGCGAGGTGATATCAGCCTGCTGCTGACTCGAATCCGGAGTCAGCGTTCCCAACACGCTCGAATCGAAATCGCCACCTGCCGTTCCCCAAGCGATGGAGCCGTCCGTGGTGTTCCAGTTGGCCGTTTCGGTCCAGGCGGTGGTAACCCGCTTGATATCGGCGAAGTCTCCACTACGCGTGTTGTTGGACTGGATCGTCAGGATCGCACTGGAAACCGTAGCCGCGGCCGGCAAGCCACTCAGATCGAACTGGAATAGAGCCCGATTGACCTTGTCGGTTTCTGGTCGGGTCAGTACCGGATTGGTGGTGCTGCGGTCTCTTGTCGGATCGTCCTGCTCTATATACGTATCCTGGCTGGCGGGCAGATCGACCACGTCGCCACACAGATAGCCACCGATGTTCGAGCCCGGCGTGCCAGGCACGTTCGAGCCCAGGTCCCAGACCAAGGGATCCGGACCGCTGTCCTGTGGCGGACTGGCGCTACCACCGACGAAGGTGGTGTAGGTCGGGATCGTGTCCGCGACCTCGACGTTGGTCTGGAGCTCCAGACTGTCATTGCGTGGCGCGATCGAGTAGGTGATTACATCCCCCGGCAGCACGCTGCCGCTGACGTTCGACAGCTTGCTGACCCGAGGGTTGCCGTCGAAGACCGGTGCCTCAGCCGAATCGTCCGAGGACTCGCCCGTGCCGGTGGTGACGATCGCCTGGTTGACGATCGCCTCGGTGCCGGCCGGCAGGTTGGGATCGATCTCGACCAGAAATTCGATCTCGGTGCGCACGCCGGGGCCCAGATTGCCCAGAAGCAGGCCACCCTCGTCGAGCGGAAAGGGTGTGGCCGGGGAGGTGTCGTCGGGCACCGGGACGTCGTCACGCGTCGTGGTGTTGACGATGTAGCTGGTATTGGGATCGAGCGTGTCGGAGAGCGTCACGTCGGTCGCCGTAGCGGTGCCGCTGTTGAGCACGCCGATGGTGTAGCGCAGCGCGTCACCCGGATCGACCAGGCCGTTGCCGTTGACATCGACCGCCAAGGCGCCCTCTTTGGCCAGGATGATCGGCGGCACCTGGAGCACCGTGGTTCCCAGGTCGAGTGCGGGATTGCCGGTCGAGGCGGTAAACGGATCCTGTCCCCACGCACCGGCCAACAGCGCCCCATCCTTCGGGCTGGCGGCGGTACAGGTCGTATCGGTCGTGCTGAAGACCCGAAGGCCGGTCTGAGTTCCATCCGAATCGTAGATCTTCAACGACTGGTAGGCGCTCAGTGCGGTGGTCTGGTCCGGAACGCCGTCGTCGTCGAAGTCGACACAGACCGTGGTGGCGGTCCTGGCCGTGATCCAGACCGGGCTGCTGTTCTCGGCACCGTCGCTTCCCGGCGCCCAGCCGACCTTGAGATCGATCGACAGGCTGGACTCCGGCAGCACCGTGTGGCCCCAATCATGGGTGGTGCGCTCGTCGTCCCCGGCCGCGAGAGCGAAGAAGGTCCGGCCGTCGGAGGAAGTGAAGCCGGCGCCGGAAGAGCTCGCCGGTCCCGGCATGATGAACTTGACCACCCCACCCGCCGGCACCGTCAGCGGGCTGGTCCCCGAGGGCGTGGTCACGTTCACGGTCAGATCTGTCGAGTGGGGATTGAACAGGTTGACCGAGGCGTAGGCCGTCCGCCCGGCATCCGTTCCGGTCACCGTTCCGACCGGCGCCAGGTAGCTGTCACTCCACTTGTCGAAGGGCACCAGGGCGAACCACCGCGCTTCGAAGCGCGATCCGACGTCACCCGTGAGCTCGTTGACTTGCACCGGCGCCGTGGAGGTGACCTCCGAGCCGGCCTGCGCCCCATCGACGGTGAAGCTCTCACCCTCGGCCAGCGTTCGAGTGATGTCGTCATTGCCGTCGCCATCGACATCGACCGACACCTGGGTCTCGTCCTGCCGGGCCATGATCAACAGCCGTGAGTCCTGGAACATACAGAAGGCCTCTGTATCGTCCGTGCCGCTGGTCGTGGTGCAGGAGGTGGCGAGATTCTCGCCTCCAGGAGCCTGATACGACGTTCCCCAATCGCGAGTCGGAAAGACTTCCACCGCTCCCGCAATGACGGTTCCGGTGGTGGACACCGGCCACGCCGCTCGGGTCACCGCGATCGGCCAGGTCGTTGCCAGTTTGTCACCACCGTCGAAAAGGACATTGGCCGGAACCCGCGGAGAGGCGGGGACGACATTGTCCAGGGTTATGACGTCGCCGCCAGTGATCAAGTCACCTGGAATCCCCGGCGGCGAACCGTTGCTGGTGTCGCCGTCGCCCCAGATCTGCGTTCCGCCCGGATTGCCAGCGCTGTAGAGGTTATCGGGATCGTCGATCGCCACCTCGAAGTCGTTCTCCCACTGGTCGTAGTAGATGATGGTGCCGGTCTGGGTCACCGTGATGCCGACGACTGTGCGAATCGAAGTATCACCCCCTAGCGGTGTCCCGCTGGTGTCCTGAGCCTGGAAGGCCGTCAGGATTCCCTCCTCCGGCAGAGGCAGATAGTAGAACTGCACCGGGTGATCGGCGGCAGCCGGAGCCGCAGCCAGGACCAGGATGAGCAAAGCTGTCCAGGTCCAGAATCGACGCGGCACATCTCCCACCCGGGATCGTTCGCGTCCGTTCGTTGTGTTTGTCATGGTCGTTCACTCCGCCGGTCTGAGCCGTCGTCGCTCGAAGCCTCGAATACACGACTGCGGTCTCGCATTTGCCTTGCCTCGGCCTCCTCCTCGACCCCAGGGAATTGTTCCCGATGTCGCCAGAGGCCGCTATGATTGACTACACATCGAGGGTCTCCACAGTTGTTCCGAACCAACAAGACCGGAAGGCGTGGGGATCGCCTCTTTCACGTCCCTTGAAAAGAGCAAACGGAGTGCCAAACCCCTCACAACCGAAGGAAGATCGACCGAAATCAGGACGGGCTCCAGAAACACCTCGTAACCGTTGATTTTAAAAGACTTAACAGAGGCTATGAAACCTGGGAGAGTACCAGGGACCGGCCGAAAAGAGCTCGATGCCACCACGAACACTCCAAACTCGTCAATTTTCGTCAAGGCACCTGTCGAAAAGTCGGAAGAAACGCCGAATCTTCGGTGTAGCCTGCTGGGGCTACAATGGCAGCGAATCCGGGATTCCTGACTTCGGCCCGAAGCTTCGGCGGACAGTGGGCGATACATACTGATGCCATGCCCCCGCTCCGAAATCTGCTCTTGATCCTCCATGCCGGCCGCCTCGTCATGGCGGCGCAGCAACTCCGCCGGGGCCAGGCGCTGCCGCAGGTCCTGGCCAGGATGTGTCGGCTGCGCGGCCTCCCCTCGACGGTCGGTGCGGACGAAGGTCACCGAGCCGTCGAGCGGGCCGCCTCGCGACTGGGCCGATTCGGGCTCACCGACACCTGCCTCATCCGCTCGCTCGCCCTGGCGACACTCCTGGCTGATCGCGACGAAGTGCAGCTGCATCTCGGGTTTCGCTCTACTGACTCAACCGAGGCGGTGCTCTCGGGACACGCCTGGGTCACACTCGGTGGCCGGGCCCTGCCCGACGACTATGCGACCCTCATCGACGGTCAAAGGTGCGAGGACGTAGCGGTCCTCACCGCAATCCGCCTGGTAAACCACCGAGACCCGCGGAAGAAACCGTGAGCTCGCTCGAGGATTGGCCCTGATGCCAGACAATGTGGGCGATTTCCAGCTGCGCTTTGCAGAGCTGCCGCTGCGACTACAGCTCGAGGGTTTTCCAAGCGAGATTGCACACTCGATTGCCCGCCAGTGGCTTTGTGGGATCCGCTCTGCGGCGGGCGGCAGCAATGCCTACCGGGTCCGTCTTCACAAGGAGCCCCGCCTACGCTTTCGGCCGCCGGCATCGGAGAGACTTCAGCGGCAGATCCGGCTGCGCGCCAGCACGGTGGGCTCGACCACCCAGCTGCGGATGCCAGGGACCCGCACGAGCTTCATTGCGGACCGACCCAGAGCGGAGATCGAGGTTCATCCGCACCTCCTCCGCCACCCGGGCCTGATGGAACTAGCGGTCGGTGGAGCGCTGGGCCATGCCCTTGCCCTGGCAGGAGCCAGCTTCCTGCACGGCGCTGCAGTCATCGTCGACGATCTGCCGATCCTTCTCCTGGGCGAAGCCGCCTCGGGCAAGTCGACCGTTGCGGCAGCGGCGCTGGCTGCTGGCGGGAAGGTGGTATCCGACGACAGCCTGATCCTCTACCCGACGGCTTCCAGCCGGTTCGGAGCTCGCACGCTACGTCGAGATTTGTTCCTGCGCGAGGGCAGTCGGTCCGTATTGCCGGCTCCCCTGCAGGAACGCCTGCAACGCGTCGGACCAGCGATCGACTCTCGTTGGGTGCTCGGTCGAGGTGACGCGGCCTCGGCCTTTCGCACCGCGATCGAGCCCGCTGCGCTTTGTGTGCTGCGAAGAGATCGTCGTCTCAAGGCCTTCAGACTCACTGCCCTCAACCAAGCCAGGGCCTTGACCTCGCTCCTCGAAGCCAATGCCAGCCCGCATCTGCTCCACCCCGGATTCGAAGGCGAGCAGCAGGCGCTGCTCTCGCTCTGGAGCCGATTGACGTCCACGATCCCGGCTTTCGAGCTGCGCCTCGGGCCTGCGGTACTCGAAGCACCCGCCGAGGTTCTTGCAGAGGTAGTCGCTCGCCTGCAGGCATGGAGAGCCGACGCCCTGGCCAGCCGCGAGGTGTAGTCTTGGCAACGGCCGGCCGACGATCGCCCCCATGCCCACCCTAGAAGACATCGCCGCGGCACTGAGATCGGACCTCTGTCTGAGCAAGACGCTCGACGACGGCACCGGAGTCGTCCTCGACCTGGGAAGCTCCAGAGTCCTGGCGCTCAACGCTACCGGAGTGTTCCTCGTCGACGAGATCCTCCAAGGCACCAGCACTTTGGGCGACCTCGTCGAGGCGCTCACTACGAGCTTCGAGGTCGACCGTGAAACCGCCGAGAACGATGTCCGGGACTTGCTCGATCAACTGGCTCGGCACCTAGTCCCCGAAGCGGATTGATCGCCGCTTCTACTTGGGTCGCTGCAGTCGCAGCCAGGCCGCCGCTGACGACAAGGTCCGACCGACCAGATCGAACGGCCGCCAGAGTCGCCAACCCAGGTAGCCCATCGCCGTGCCGGGTCTGCCGTAGAGAATCTCGACCTGATGGTTCGACAGCCACACGGCTCGCCAAGCGGTTCTGACGATCTCCAGCAGGCGGTTCCGGTCCCCCCTCCCCTCGAGCCGCCGCCCGAGCTTGAGTGAGTTCAAGTAGTCGGGGTCCAAGGAGCCCGCCAGCCAGTGACTCAGCAGGGTCGCTGAATCCGACTCAGCGCACGTGATTGTCGAGCTCTTCTCACCGGCTGACAGACGCCGCAGGACATCGATCACTGCCGAGACCTCTTGCCCACTGACATCTCCTGCCACCCAGGCAATCGATTCCCGGGCCACGGACCTTCCTTCCGGCTGGTCGAACCCGAGGTCCTGGAGATCTGCGATCAGTTGGAAGGCCGGATACGCCTCCGGTGCCTGACCATGGTGACTCAAGCCGTGAGTCAGAAGGTGGGCCACCAGAAGAGACTCGGCGGGCAGGAAGGTCCCAGGCGGAAGGCCTTCCGCCTCGACAACCAGATTTGTTTCGAAGCACTCCCCGGCTGTCGCATAGCCCCGATTGTCGAACCGGATTCCATCGATCTCGTGATGGATCTCGATCGCCGATCCAAGGGAGTGCGTTATCGCGGCGAAATGATGCTCCGGAGCCCGGATGCCCGAAGGCTCACAGCCCGACTCGAGGAGGGTTTCGTAAAGCCGCGCGCCGCTCTCCCTTGGCACCAGAACATCGATGTCCCCGGTGCGCCGCGAGCCAGGAAGAGTGGCTTGCATGAGTCGCAAGGCCATCCCTTTGAGCCAGATGACGGGGATGGACAACTCACGGGCCAGCCTGGCGAGGTCTCGGCAGACCTGCTCGTGCTGGAGTTCCATACCGGTATTCAGCACGGTATCTCGATCGAAGAGCTCGATGCTCTCGGAACCCACCTCGACCTCGAGAGTCTCTCTCGGTGTCCGGGTCCGAATTCTCGCCATCAGCGAGAGCTTCTGCGCGATGTCGCAGGCCGCGTGGCGATCGAGCTCCCCGACTGCGCCAACTCGTATCGAAGGTGGCCCGAACGCTCGCAGGAGAACCCAGTCGATCTCTGGAGAACCCTGGAGATTCGGCGGGCGGAATCGGATCCCGGTCCGAGCCATGATCAGCCCGCGAGCTGCGCCTCGGGCAGGAGGCGGTCGAGGTAGCTCCGCAGCTCTTCATCCGCGCCACTGAGCACCAACTCGCGCAGGCGACGCACGGCAGCTTGAATCTCATCTGAGGAGTAGGCGTTCACCTTGCCGATGTAGATCTTGGGATGCCGCGTCTTCGCCATGTCCTCGCCCGCGGTCTGCAACTCCTCGAAGAGCTTCTCTCCCGGACGGATGCCGCTGTAGACGATATCGACGTCCTCGTACGGCTTGAGGCCCGACAGCGTGATCATGTCCTTGGCCAGGTCCAAGATGCGAACCGGCTCCCCCATGTCGAGCACGAAGATCTCCCCACCTTCACCCATGGTGCCCGCTTGTAGAACCAGTTGTGCTGCCTCGGCGATCGTCATGAAGTAGCGAGTCATCTCCGGGTGAGTGACCGTCACGGGACCACCGGACACGATCTGCTGGCGGAAGATGGGAATCACCGAACCGGTGGAGCCCAGAACATTGCCGAATCGCACCGACACATAGCGCGTGTCGTGGCTTCGATCCAGCTCTTGAACGACGAGCTCGGCGACCCTCTTGGTGGCGCCCATCACCGAGGTAGGTCGCACGGCTTTGTCGGTGGAGATCAGGACCAAGGCCTCCACCCCGAACTCCCCGGCCAGCTCACCGAGTGCCCAGGTGCCGAGGACGTTGTTCCTGATTCCTTCGGCCACATTCAGCTCCACCAGGGTGACGTGTTTGTGCGCCGCGGCATGAAAGACCACCTGGGGCCGAGACGCGGCGAAGATCCAACGCATCCTCGAGGCATCACAGACGTCTGCGACCAGAGGCTCGATCTCGATCTCCGGCCACTGGGCTCTGAGCTCGCGGTCCGTCTCGAAGAGCACGAATTCAGCCCTTTCCACCAGCAGGAGTCGCTGCGGACCGTACTTCGCCACTTGACGCGCCATCTCGGAGCCAATCGATCCGCCGGCGCCCGTCACCATTACGGTCTTGCCTCGAATGAAGCTCTGAACCTCGTCCTCCTCGAGCTTGACCGGCTCGCGGCCGAGGAGGTCTTCGATCTGCAGCTCGCGAAAGCGCGTTATTCCGACGCGCCCATCGAGCAGCTCGTAGAAGCCTGGGATGATCTGCGCGCGGATCGGGATGCGTTCGCAGATGTCGACGATGCGCCGAATCTTCTCTCGCGATACCTGCGCGATAGTGATGATGACGTGGTCGAGCTCGAGCTCGGAAGCGAGTCTTGGTAGATCACGAGTCGATCCGAGTACCTTCTTGCCCTGGATGACAGCACCCTGTTTCTGCGGATCGTCATCGACGAAACCCTCGATCCAGAGGTCGATGTCGCCGCGACCCTGGATCTCCTTGGCTGCCAGCACCCCTGCCCGCCCGGCACCGACCAGAACGACGGGCTTCCGACGACCGGAGGTGCCGCTGCGCTGATGCTTCTCATAGCGCTCGAAGACCACGCGTCGCAGGACTCGAATGGCCAAAACACCGCCGAAAGCCAGCACCGTATCGATGACGATGACGGACAGCGGCACACGCCAGTCCTGGAAGCGCTCCGGCAGACCCAGTCTGAGCACCAGGACCGGCAGCGCCGACCAGAAGGCCGCCCGCCCGAAGGCCCAGATCTCTGCCAATCCGATGTAGCGCCAGATGAAGGAGTAGACCCCTGACACCGCCAACGCGACGAACTGCAGCAGCACCACGTAGGGCAGCTGGACCCAGACAGCTCTCATCTGCGACGCAGGAATCTGGAAGTCGAAGCGCAGCAGATACGCCAGTAGAAACGTGGCCACCAGGACGGTCAAGTCGAGTGCATACTGGGCTCGGCGGCTGAGCAGCCGCCGCCAGACGCTCATCCGGACCGAGTCCGGCTGCGAAGCCTCAGACTTCGGTTCCATGGCTCTGTTCGACTCGGGCACGCAACTCTTCGATCGATGGTGGTGGGGTTTGCGCTGGCCGAAGCACCGCCATCATCGTCTGTCCCAGAATATTCAGATCCGACCGGGCGGTTCTCTCTTCCACATACCTCTCGTAGCATTGAAGCTTATAGGGCTGCAAGATCTGTTGATAGAAAGCTCCGGGATCCTCGGCACCTGCCAACAGCTCCTCTTCGTTGCGAAGCTCTACGGTGACTGGATCGGTCAATCCGGGTCGTACCGACAAAACCCTCTGCCAGGTCGGGTCATCGAGGTCTACATAGGCAGGAACCTCCGGGCGAGGGCCCACCAACCCCATCTCCCCCCGGATGACGTTCCAAAGCTGGGGAAGCTCGTCCAACTTGAACTTTCGGAGCCATCGGCCGACTCCGGTGACTCTCGAATCGCCGCCTGTGGTGATCTGCGCTCCCCTTTCGCCGATACGCATCGATCGGAACTTCACGAGCTCGAAGGTCCTGCCGTTCTGCCCCACTCTGGCCTGCTTGAAGAGGGCCGGCCCACGCGATCCCACCCTTACCAGCAATGCAAGAAGTAGCAGTACCGGTGCCAGCACGAGCAACCCGAGGCACGAGACACCGACCTCGAACAGGCGAGGCAGCCCTCGGCCCGCGGTCGGCCCGCTAGCGGCGGAATCGAGCGACGACATCGGTCACGGCCTCGATCACGTCCTCGACATCCTTCTCGGTCAATCCCGGATGAAGAGGCAGGCTCACCAATCTCCGGTAACTTTCCCAGGTAACCGGGAAGTCCTCGGGGCGAAAGCCATACTTGTCTCGATAGTAGGGGTGGAGGTGAACGGGTATGAAGTGCACGGAAGTGCCGATCCTGCGACGTGTCAGCTCCTCGATGAACTGCGCTCGATCGATCTGCAGCCGCTCGAGTCGCAATCGAATGGCGAAGATGTGCCAGGCGGACTCGCACCCGTCTCGTTCGACCGGGATCTCGATCTCCGGCAACTCGGCCAGGGCCTGTGAGTAGCGCTCTGCGACCTCCCTTCGGCGTTCCTGAAACCTCGGAAGCTTGCGGAGCTGCTGCAGTCCCAGGCCCGCCTGGATGTCGGTCATGTTGCACTTGAAGCCCGGAAGCACCACCTCGTAGTACCAGGAGCCCTCTTCCCCGTAGCGACTCAGAGCGTCCCGAGTCATGCCGTGCAGAGCCCACGGTCGAGCCCTCTCGATCAGCTCGGCATCGCCGGTGAGCATTCCGCCCTCACCGGTGGTGAGGTTCTTCGTCGAGTAGAAGCTGAAGGCCGTCAGATCTCCGATCGATCCTACCGATCGTCCCTGGTAGGAAGCGGGGAGCGCGTGGGCTGCGTCTTCGAGCACTGTCAAGTCGTTGGCTCGCGCCAGGTCGAGGATTCTTCCCATCTCACAGGGATGTCCATAGAGGTGGACCGGCAAGAGAGCTCTCGTTCGCGCCGTGATCGCTTTCTCGATCTGGCCCGGATCGACACACAAAGTGTCGGGTTCCACGTCCACCAGCACCGGTGTCGCCCCGACGTGCTCGATGACATGAACAGTCGAGCTGAAGGTCATCGGCGTCGTGATGACCTCGTCACCAGGCCCGATTCCCGCGGCGGCCAACCCGACCTGCATGGCGTCGGTCGCCGAGGCCACGGCCAGCGCCGACTCGGCCCCGACGGCACTCGCGAACTCACCTTCGAAGCGTCGAACCTTCGGACCTGTCGTAATCCATCCAGATCTGAGGGTGTCGACGACCTCGGCGATCTCTTCTTCGCCGAGACAGGGAGGGGAGAACTCGAGAAAAGTGTCACGCATGGGTGAATCGTCCGTCAGGCCGCGTCGCTGGGTTTGACCATCACAGCCACCAGATGCGATCGAAGAAACGGCAGGCACTCGAGAACAGTGGCCAGAGTCCAGCTCCGTGGGGCCAGAGCGCGTGCCAAGGGCGGCATGAGTGTGACCGATCGAATCTTCCCACGGAATTCGGGAAAGAACTCAGCGATCTCGGCACGGCCAGTCCTGCGGACGTTGCGATTGGACGGGTTGTTCCACCGAAAGTCGTAAACCAGGGCGGCACCGCCAGGCCGAAGAACCCTCGCAACCTCCTGGGCGACGCGGACTCTGGCCGCCCGTGACAAGATCGAAGTCAGCACGGTCGAGACGATCGCCAACTGAAAGACACCGTCCTCCCAGGGCAGACTCCTGGCGTCGCCCACTTCGAGGTGGGCACCCGGAAAGGCTGCTCTCGCCACCTCGGCGCGCACCGCATCGATCTCGATTCCATAGAGGTCACTTGTCTCGAGCCCCCAGCCCTGCAAGGTGGCGAGCCAACCCACTCGCCCGTAACCTACCTCGAGGCACCGTTCACTCCGCACGGGAAAGGCTCCCGCCCGACGCAAGAGGTGTGCTGCCACCCTTTCGCGGCCCTGCCTCATGAACAGCTCGGCGGGTTGCCAGGGTGCGTAGAGGGCTTGGTCGATCGCCAACTCGCGGCGCCGATTCTCGCTCACGATCCGCGCGGCTTCGCCGGACTCGAGATTCTCGGGGTGATTCACTCTGGGACCTCCAACCACTCACCAGGTTGTCGACGCTTCCCATCGACAAGAGTCGACCGATCCCCCCAACGATTCCTGAATCGGAGCAGTCCGAAGAGGAACCCCAGACCGTAGCCGAAGTGAAGGGCGGCAAAAGCAGCCGGCAGGGCCGGCAACAATCGGATTCCCTTGCCGAGCGCGACGCCGACGGAGGCGAGCAGGTTCGCAGCGAGGTACAAGCCTCCGATCAGCAGCGGGACAGGCCAAAGAGGGGGCACGAAGAGCGCCAGAACCCCGCCGCCGAGCAACGCGGCGATCAACGCCGCAGGCGCGAACTGCCGGGCGCTCATCTGCCTGGGGTGTTTCTGGAGAACCCTCACCTTCCAGAACCCGTACTGTCGGTACTGCCGCCATAGTCTCCCCAGCGATGTCCTCGAGTAGTACCGGGACCGCAGGTCCGGATCCAGGAGAAGCTGGCCGCCGTAACCCCGGATCCGATAGTTGTACTCGTCGTCCTGGTTGCGGATCAGCTCTTCGTCGTAGGGACCCGCCGCCACCAGGGTAGCCTTCGGGTAGGCGGGGAACGGAATCGTGTCGGCGAGCCTAGGCTCGGTCACTCCCACCCGAAAGGCCGATCCACCGACCCCGAATCTAGAGCTCATCGCGGCGGCGATGGCTGCCCCGGCAACCGTCGAGCTCACCGATTCGACAGGTCCGCCGACACCGGCCGGCGCCTGGCGGGAGTCGCTCAGCAGCTCGACGCACCGTTGCACGTGATTCCCTTCGATCTCACAGTGACCGTCGATCCGCAAGAGGATCTCACCGCGGGCCTCGCGGGTGCCGATATTCAGCGCCGTCGCGACGATCTTCTGTGGGTTGTCCAGGAGCCTGATCGACAGATCGGGCCTGTCGGCTGCGACGGTTTCGATGTACTGTCTCGTGCCATCCGTCGACATTCCGTCCACCACCAGGATCTCTACCCTGTCGGATGGGTAGTCCTGCGCCAGTACGGCTCCAAGACTCCGCTCGATGAAGTCCCTCTCGTTGCGGACAGGCATGAGGATCGATACCAGGGGAAGTTCGTTGTAAGAAGGCGTCATCTGGCCGTGTCGCCTTTGTCGAGCCTGGAAAGTACTGCCTGGAATTTTCCGCCTGGACCGAGTGGAATCGCGTCGACGACTTGAACCACCACCCGGACCTGCGAGCCAAGTCGTTCTTGGACACGAGCGACAATTGTGTCG
>Ga0316187_10000741_pt1 | contig 26668 bp, 18 predicted proteins | sample CroRivburrow1_MG_FD_204927 | JGI IMG/M metagenome (GOLD analysis project Ga0316187, IMG submission 204927) | Coastal sediment microbial communities from Maine, United States - Cross River worm burrow 1 | ecosystem: Environmental > Aquatic > Marine > Coastal > Sediment | place: USA: Maine...
GCTATCAAGTCGCGCGAGACATGCAGGCTGCGCTGCGTGGTGCCGTCGCGGATCTGCGAGTTCATCGCGAGTCGGTCACGCCGTGCCCGAACTGCGGAGCTCCGGCCTCTCTCGCCCAGAACTTCTGCGGTGAGTGTGGTGGACGGCTTGCCGGGCCTGAACCGTCTCTTGGGAGCAACCGCTCGCTCCGGCCCTCGTTCTACCCGGCACTTGGGTCGCAGCGATCGTTCGTGGGCCGTGAGCAGGAGCTCACCCTGATTCGCGAACATCGCCATACGGCAGCACAGGGGGTGCACTGGGTTCACGTGTTTGGTGAGCCCGGTGTTGGCAAGACACGCTTCCTGACCGAGATCGCCGAGATCGCCGCGGCCGAAGGAGACCTGGTCATCGGCGCGGGCGCGCATTCCACGGGCGCCCCGGTTCCGTACTCTGCGATTCGTAGAATATTGGCCGAGCTCCTCGAAGTCGACGACTCGGAGCTCGCGAGGATGGCCGACCGCGGGGAAGAGCTAGGCTCGGAGCTCGCGGACGCGGGCGTGGACGAGGTGATGAACCCTGCAGGGTTGCTGGGTGGCGACGGCAGGTCACGAACCGGAGCCGTGGCCGAGGCTCTGGCCTGCGCCGTGCGCCGGGCCCGCGGTCGTGCGTCGAGCGGCCGGGTCATGTTGATCGTCGATGACCTTTCCGATTGCGACGGGCTCACCCAGCGTACCGTCATCGAGCTGGCGCGTGTGCTGGGCAACGAGCCGGTTCTCTTGGTGACCGCCGGCGACCACGATCGGGGCGTGCTGGCCAGCGAAGCGATCCGTCTGGACGGGCTGGACTCCGAAGAGGCAGAACGATTTTTGGCCGGATCCTTCCATCTGCGCTTGGTGTCTGGCCTTCATAAGCTGACCGAGTTCGTCGGCGGAAGAATCTTGCCCTTGCACCTCGAGCAGTTGGAGGCGCTTGGAGTCTCTCCGGACGACGGACCGCCGCCGAGGATGGCCGACGCGATCCTGCAAAGGGTCGAACGGGTCGAAGTCGATGCGCAGCGCTTGCTTCAATCAGCGGCTGTCCTCGGCCGGACCTGCGATCTGGACGTGCTGCGCGCCGTTTCGGGGAACACGGAGTTGGTGGGCCTCGATGAGCTTGCTGGCAATTCGCTCGTGCAGCTCGATGGCTCGAAGGTGAGCATCGTCCATCCGTTCATCGCAGATCTCATGGCGGCCTCCATTCCTGCCGAGGCACGCCGCGGGCTCCACCGCCGCGCATACGAAGTCTTGAGCGAGCTTCGGGCGCCGCAGGAGGTTCGTGCGGTGCATGCCTTCCACGGCGTCGAACCGGTGACCAGCCTCGTGGTGCTCGAAAAGGCAGGCGACGCGTCGATGGCTCGAGGGGACCACCTCGGCGCGGTGCTCGAGTATCGACGTGCGCTCGAGCTCGCCCGGCGCGAGACCTTGGAAAGCGGAGACACGGTTTACGATCGAGCGATCGCGACGTTCAGCCGCAAGCTCGGTGAGGCGCTCGCGCGCTCGGGCGACCCGGCGGGCGCGGACGGTGTCCTTCGCGAGGCGCTCGACCTGACGATGCCGAGGAGCGCTGATCGAGCGAGAATGTTGTTGTCGCTCGGACGGATCGCCTCACGCCGCGACCGCCCCCGAGATGCCATGCGCCATTTCGGGCAGGCGCTCGAGCTCGTCGCCGGAGTCGAGCCCTCGGTCGAGTCACACCTGCAAGTCGCGATCGGGCGCATTCGTCGCATCGAAGGCAATCCGGACCACGCGGCAAACGCGTACAGGCGCGCGCTCGAGCTCTTTGCCGAGATGGACGTGCCGGCACACGTGCTTGCGCGAACCCGACTCGAGCTCGCGGATGCGCTGACCGCGGCGGGAGACCATGAAAGCGCTTCCCACGAGCTTGGCAGCGTCGAGCGGGACGGCAGGGCGAACGGCGCCACGAGCTTGGTGGCCCGCGCCGTGGGCATGCTCGGCTCGATCGACGAGCTGGCAGGACGCGCGCGCGATGCCCAGGTTCGCTATGAAGAAGCAGCCTCCCTGGCCGCTCAGGCTGGCGACGCCCCCGGTTATCGCCGCTGGCTGTCGGCCAGCAAAACGCTCCGGGCCAGCATCTAGCACTCTGCTATGCTTCGCCGCATGCGGCGCTTCTGGTGGATCTGCGTTCTGATCGCTGCGCTTGGCTGCGATACGCTCGGTGAGTTCAGCACCGGGGACACGGACGTCTACCGCGGTGAGATCGCGGGCGTGAATGATCCGCTCAACTGCCCCGACGGGATCGACTGCTCATTCATTCGCCGGGGGTTTCCCTCTGGGGTGACCCTGGACCTCACGTTCGATCCTGAGCAGCAGTACGAGAACCCAGGCACGATTTCGACGAGCGGCGAGGATTGCGGCCCGACCTTCACCGATACCCTGCTCCTTCCGATTCCGCCGCTCGCACATGATCAGCTCGGGCTCTACGAGTTCCCGGGCGGCGGCAGGATCCGGAACTACATGTTCGTCGCGCGTCCCGAATCGGGCCCGCTCGCGGGGCGAGACGCGATGGTGTTCTTGTCGCTGCTTCGTGGAGGCAGCATCGAGGTGCGCCTGCTTGCCGGCCCCGGCCTGGTCATCTGCGATCCCGCGGATTGCGCCGCGATCGATGCAGGTCAGTGCGACTATTTCGGTGTGTTTGGGCTCCGTCGAGAGCAGCTCTGATGCGGGTGCTCGGGATCGAAAGCTCTTGCGACGAAACCGCTGCAGCGTTGGTCACCGAGACGGGAGAAGTGCTGGCGGACGTGATCGCGAGCCAAATCGCGATGCATGGGCCGTACGGCGGCATCGTTCCGGAGCTCGCGTCACGCGCACACATGCAAGCGATCATCCCCGTCATTCGCGAGGCGCTCGCCAAGGCACCAGGTGGGCTCGCCGGCATTGACGCGATTGCGGTCACGCAAGGGCCTGGCCTGGTGGGCTCGCTCTTGGTGGGCGTGCAGGTGGCCAAAGCGTTGGCTTGGAGCATTGGCAAGCCTCTGGTGGGGGTGAACCACTTGGATGGGCATCTCCTGGCCGTGTACTTGCGGCGGCCGGGTAATGACGAGCCGCAGGATGGGCCGGCAATGCCGTACGTGGGACTGCTCGTCAGCGGAGGGCACACGGCGCTCTATCGAGTGGAAGCCTTCGACGACATCGTGCTCCTGGCGCAGACGCGTGACGACGCCGCGGGTGAGGCGTTCGACAAAGCAGGCAAGCTTCTTGGCCTCGGATATCCGGGCGGGCCGGAGATCGATCGTTTGGCTGCCCGTGGAGACTCCAGCGCGTTTTCGTTTCCCCTCCCGATGGCGTCCCGGAAGACCCTCGACTTCAGCTTCTCAGGTCTCAAAACGGCGCTCGCACGCCACGTCCAGCAGCATGGCGTGCCGGGCGACGAGCAGGAGCTCGCCGATCTCTGCGCTTCATTTCAAGGAGTCATCGTCGAGAGTCTCGTTCGCAAATCGATCCTCGCGTGCAAGCAGGAGGAGCTCGACCAGCTCGTCATCACCGGTGGTGTTGCGGCGAATCGTGGTCTACGCGCGCGTGCCAAGGAGGTCTGCGAGGACAACGGGATTCGGCTCTTCGTTCCGCCTCCGATTTCGTGCACCGACAACGCTGCGATGATCGCGATGGCCGCCGCGCATCGTTTGACAGCCGGTGAGCAGGACGACCTCTCGTTTGCTGTCTACTCGCGGGACCCGGACCGGCGCCGCGGTAAGTTTCGCCGTGATGGATCGCTCGTCGAGCGCAAGTAGGCGCCCCATGAGCGAGAGTGCGTCCGAGTCGATTGTCTCGCCCTACGTCGAAGTGGCCCTTCCGGTTCCTCTTCGAAAAGTGTTCACCTACAAGGTGCCGAAAGGATTGGAGGGCGCCCTGCAGGCGGGCAGCCGGGTCGCGGTGTCCTTCAGCCGCCGCAAGCTTGCGGGTTTCGTGGTGGGCGGCCGGGAAGAGCTTCCCGAAGGTGTGGCGCGCGCGCTTCCCGTCGCGGGGCTTCTCGAATCCGAACCAGTGTTCACGCCGGAGCTCCTGCGATTTTTGGACCAAGCGGCGAAGTACTACATGCACCCGCTCGGAGAGGTCCTCCGAGCCGCGGCACCGGCGCTGCCTTCCGGGGCGATGCGCCGGCTGCGGGCCGATGGCTTTCTCGAAGCCGCCGAGAACCTCCCTGGTCAGCGTGTGGCGCACCACACGACCTGGAAGGTGACCTCCACCAGCAAGGATGCCGAGGGAATTCGCCTGGGCGGGCGGCAGAAGAAGCTGATGGACCGGCTCGCGGACCGCGAGTTCGTTCTACTCGAGGAGCTTCGCGGTGAGCTGAGCGACCCTCGCGCTGTCGTTCGATCGCTCGTAGAAAAGGGTCTCGTCGAATTCGAAGAGGTCGAAGCGAGCCGCGATCCGTTCTTTCGTTCTCCAGTGACCCGCGACCAGCCGCACGCCCCGACCGCAGCTCAGAAACTCGCGATCGACACCGTCAATGAAGCAATCCTCTCACGAACGGGCGAGGCGTTCCTTCTGCACGGCGTCACCGGTTCCGGAAAGACCGAGGTGTACCTCCGCGCCATCGACGAAGCTCGCAAGCTGGGCCGCGGCGCCGTCCTCCTAGTCCCGGAGATCGCGCTCACGCCACAGCTCGTCGGACGTTTCCGTGCGCGTTTCGGAGATGACATCGCAGTGCTTCATAGCGGTCTCACCGCGCGACAACGCGAGGATGCCTGGCAGGCGCTCCGCCGGGGGCGGGTGCAGGTGGCGATCGGCGCGCGCTCGGCGTTGTTCGCACCGGTCGCCGATCTCGGGTTGATCGTCGTCGACGAGGAGCACGACCCTTCGTTCAAGCAGGACGAGGGCTTTCGCTATCACGCCCGCGACATGGCCTTGCTCCGGGCGCAGTACGCGGGTGCGGTTTGCATCCTCGGGAGCGCCACGCCCTCGGTCGAGACGTATCATCGAGCCAATCAGGGCAGAATCCGCTTGCTTTCGCTCCCCACGCGCGCCACCGGCGCCTCCATGCCCGAGGTCGAGATTGTCGATCTTCGCCGCCACCGAAAAGGGCCGACCGGTCACCCACTTCTTTCCGGGCCGCTTCACTCCGCGATTGGCCAATGCTTGGAAACCGGTCATCAAGCGATCCTCTTCCTCAATCGTCGCGGCTTCTCTCCAAGCGTGCGCTGCGCGGCATGCGGCACGGTGGCCGAGTGTCCCGCCTGCAGCGTCGCGCTCACCGAGCATCGAGGGCAGGGCGCGCTGCGATGCCACTACTGCGATTTCCATCGGGCGGCTGCCATGGCCTGCGCATCCTGTGGAAGCATGGAGCACAAACGCATCGGGGTCGGCACCGAACAGCTCGAGAAGTCCGTCGAAGAGAGTTTCCCCAAGGCGCGTGTCGCTCGGCTCGACCGCGACACCGCATCCGGGGATGGCGTGGAGGCGGTGCTCGACCGATTGCGAACCGGCGAGGTCGACGTGCTGGTCGGCACGCAAATGGTCACCAAAGGCCACGACATCGCCACGGTGACGCTCGTCGGTGTCGCACTCGCGGATCAAAGCCTCGCCTTCCCGGATTTCCGCGCGTCGGAGCGAACCTTCCAGCTGCTCGCGCAAGTCGCTGGCCGCGCTGGCCGAGCCGACACCCCCGGCAAAGTCGTCCTGCAAACCTACCAACCCGATCACCCTGCGGTGCGCCTCGCCGCCCAACACGACTACGAGAGCTTCTACGCAGAAGAAATCCGCGCTCGCGAAGAAGTCGGCTATCCGCCCTTCACCCGCCTCGTCACAGTTCGAGTCCATGCAGGCGCCGAAGCCGACGCGCGCGCCGCCACCCAAGTCCTCGCCGATACCGCCCGTCAACACCAGGCCGTCAAAGACGGCGCGGTCCAAGTCCTAGGCCCAGCCCCCGCCCCCCTAGTCCGCCTCAGAGGCCGCTACCACTACCGCCTCATGCTCAAGTCCCCCGACCGAAAACTCCTCCGCAACGTAACCGCCCACCTAGCCGCCCGAATAGACCAGGGCCTTCCCCCAACTCACGCTACCCTAGACATCGACCCCCTCTAGGATCACCAGGGGGCGGGAGATGGTTTTGGCGTAGTTGCGCCAGTGGGGGTTGTAGGCTTCGGCCTTGGGCCAGATTTGGGCGCGCTCTTCGGGGGTGACGGGGCGGGCTTGGATTCGGCGGCTGGTGTTGCCGATTTGAATCGTTGCCGCGGGGTTTGTTTGGAGGTTGAGCCACCAGGCCGGCGGGGATTCTTTGCCACCGTTCGAAGGGTAGATGATGACGTCATTGCCGTGGGGCATGTAGACGAGGGGGGTCGTCCGCTCCTTGCCAGTTTTTCGGCCGGTGGTCGTGAGGAGTAGAACTTTGCGGCCTAGGCTGACGCTGCCTACGAAGCGGCCGCCCAAACTTTTGTAGAGCCTGGTGTGGAGGTGCCCGAAGAGGCGCCAATCACGCCCGCTCATTCTGCGGCTGCCTGCTCGTTCTGCCTGCTCGGTTCTCGAGCGGCGTCTTCGGCTGCGAGGAAGCCGAAGGTTAGCGCCGGGCCGATCGTGCCGCCGGCGCCAGGGTAGGTGCGCCCCATGACGGATTCCGCCGAGTTGCCCGCGGCGTAGAGGCCCGGGATCAACCGGCCATCTTCCCTGAGCACGCGGCTGTGCTCGTCGGTGACGAGGCCGCCTTTGGTTCCGAGGTCCCCGGGATAGATCTGCACTGCATAAAACGGACCGGTTTCGATCGGGCCGAGTGAGCAGTTGGGCTTCACGTTCGGGTCGCCGTAGTAGCGATCCTGCGCGCTCCAGCCACGGTTGAAGTCCGGGTCTTCACCTTTGACGGCGTATTCGTTGAACCGTGTGATTGCAGCCTTCGCGGTCGCCGCGGGAATCTTGAGTTGCTCGCAGAGCTCGTCGAGGCTCTCCGCCTTGTAGAGGAAGTTCCCGTCGCGATAGCGGCGCGGGAGCTTCTTGTCCGGCATGACCTTCGCGGGCGCCACCGGCCCAGCGATCGACGACTTGCGATACGTCGCGTCGAAGATGTGGAACCAGCGGGGGTCAGCCGCGCCGGTCTTCTCCACGTCGTCGTACATGCCATTGACGACATCGATGTACGGCGCCGCCTCGTTGGTGAATCGCTTCCCGTCCTGGTTGAGGAACAAGCCATGCGGCAGGCTCTTTTCGACGACCAACACCCAGGAAAACGGCGACCTCGGCACCAAAGACACCGGTGTCCACCAGGCTTCGTCCATGAGACCAAGCGCCCCGCCGGCCTCGGCTCCCATTCGAATGGCATCCCCCGTGTTCGACGGGGTTCCCGCCGTCCACTCGGTCGTGATGGGATGCCGCTGATACTTCTGACGCATCTCGAGGTTCCGCGAAAAACCGCCCGCCGCGAGCACCACGCCACGCCGGGCTTTCACGCGAAGGATTTCGCCTTCCTTGTTGAGCACCGCGCCCACGGCCTTGCCATCTTCGAACACCAGTTCTTCGATGCTCGTGTTGAGCCACGCCCGGATGTTGCGATCCTTGAGCGAAAGCAGGAGCCGGCCCATCAGCGAGTTGCCGGCACAGAGCTTGGTGTCTCGTCCCCAGCGCTTCCGCTTGAAGTGGCGCAGGAAGTACAAGAACATCTGCCACGCCATGAACACCATCGTTGTGAAGCCGACGCCGATCGCTGCCTGCGCTTCCTTCGCCGTGATGCCGAACTTTCCGAGAATCTGTGACTGCGGGTGAGGCCGTCGTAGCCGGATCAAGTCCTCGCGCAGCTTCGACCCATCGAATGGCAGCGGGTCCATCGACCGCCCGCCGTCGCGTCCACCTGGCGCCTCGGGGTAGTAGTCGGTGTACTTCGCGAGCGGGACGTACCGGACGTGGGTCTTGTCGTGCAGGTACGCGAGCACCCGCTTGCTCTCGCGGATGTACAGCCACAGGCGATCGTCGGGCACTTCACCCTTCGTGATGTGCTTCAGGTATTTGAAGCCCTCTTCGTCGGAATCGGGGATGCCTTCGCCCGCCATGCCGGGGTTGTTCGCTACCCAGCACACGCCGCCGGACATCGCCGAGTTGCCCCCGTAGAGCTCGCTCTTTTCGACGAGTAGCACGTCCAATCCGAGGTCGTGCCCGCGTACGGCCGCTCCCATCCCGGCCGCGCCGCTCCCCATCACGAGTAAATCGACTGTACGGTCCCACTCCGCCATTGCGGCGCTCCTTTGTTACGGGTCGGTTCGCAAAAATAGAACATGTTCTAGCGACGTGGCTCTGTCAAACCCACTGGATCTTGCGGCCACGGGTGCCTGGCGCTAGAAAAAGCAAAGCTTTCCAGGGTGTTGAGCGGCTAGTCGCTCGGAGGTTCCACGTTGATTCGGCCCATTCTCTTTTACCCAGACAAACGTCTTCGCGAGCCCGGCAAAGAGGTCGAGGAGTTCGGTGCTGAGTTGCATCGTTTGATCGAGGACATGGCGGAGACGATGTACGCGGCGCCGGGCGTCGGATTGGCGGCTCCACAGCTCGGGATCTCGAAGCGCCTGTTCATCGTGGACGTCGCATCCGATGAGGATGAGCCGAGCGACCTTCGCGTCTTCATCAATCCAGAGATCATCGCCACCGAGGGCGAGACGACCTTCAACGAAGGCTGCCTTTCCTTTCCCGGTGTCCGCGAAGACGTCGACCGTGCCGAGCGGGTCACCGTCAAAGCGCTCGACCAGGATGGCAATCCGTTCGAGCTCGAGGCCGAAGGCCTCTTGGCGATCGCGATTCAGCACGAGAATGATCACCTCAATGGCGAGTTGATGATCGACCACCTTAGCGTGTTGCGCCGCCGGATGCTGCACCGCGCGATGAGCAAGCGAGCCGCGGCCGACGCCGCGCAGTGACAGCCTGTGCGGACCATCTTTTTCGGCAGTCCCGACTTTGCGGTGCCTTGCCTCGAAGCGCTGCACGACATTAGCGACGTTGCCGTCGTCATCTCCCAGCCGGACCGTCCCGCAGGGCGGGGGCTTGCGGTGCGGCCGCCGGCGGTCAAGAAGCGCGCGCTCGAGCTCGGACTCGAAGTCTGGCAGCCCCGGAAGGTCCGGACCGCCGAGTTCGCCGAAAAGCTTCGAGCCCTCGACGCCGACGTGGCGGTCGTGGTGGCGTACGGCCGGATTCTCCCACGTGGGGTGCTCGACGCGCCGCGAACCGGTTGCGTCAATGTCCACGCGTCCTTGCTTCCACGCTGGCGTGGCGCGGCGCCGATTCAATGGTCGATCGTCCACGGAGACGAGGAGACGGGGGTGACGCTGATGCAGGTCGATGAGGGCATGGACTCGGGTGCGATCCTCGCGACGGTCTCGACGCCCATTGCGCTGGACGACGACGCTGCGACGCTGAGCGACCGGCTTTCGAAAATGGGTGCGGAGCTCCTACGGGAACAGCTCGCCCCTTACGTCGCCGGCGACCTCACGCCCCAGCCGCAAGATGAGGCCGCAGTGACGATGGCGCCTCTCCTCAAGAAGGAGCACGGGCGCATCGACTGGAACAAATCGGCTCGAGAGGTGCATAATCAAATCCGCGGCATGAATCCTTGGCCTGGCGCACATACGGTTCTCGGAGAGCGACGCATCAAAGTGCATCGCACGGTCGCGTCGACGCTCGATCCCGAAGGCGCGACCCCTGGTGAGGTGATCGCGCTCGATCCGGAGGCCATCCTGGTGGCTTGCACCGAGGGCACCATCGAGATTCAGGAGCTTCAGGAGAGCGGCCGAAAGCGGGTCGACGCACGTTCGTTTGCAAGCGGGCGTGGGGTCGCAGTCGGCGACCGATTTTCGAGTGAAGGGACCGACGCATGAAGATCTACACCAAGACAGGCGACGCAGGTGAAACCGGTCTCTTCGGCGGCGCCAGGGTGTCCAAAGCCTCGCTTCGTGTCGAGGCATACGGCGAGGTCGACGAGCTGAATAGCGCCGTGGGTTGGGCGCGGGTCGCGGTTTCGGGCTCTGATCTCGATTCGCTCCTCAATCAAATTCAGAACGACCTATTCGAAGTCGGCGCGGAGCTCGGCTCGACCGAGGACCGGAAACAAAAGAGCGCGATGCCACTCATCGACGAGCCCCAAGTCGAAGCCCTCGAACGTGCAATCGACAAATACGAAGAAGGTCCACCAGCGCTCACCTCGTTCGTTCTTCCAGGCGGAAGCGAAAGCGCCGCCCGATTCCACCTCGCGCGCTGCGTGTGCCGCCGCGCCGAACGCTCTCTCGTCGAGCTCGGCGCACAGGAAAACCTGCGCGGAGAGCTTTTCCGGTACATCAATCGATTGAGCGACCTGCTCTTCGTCCTCGCGCGCTACACCAATCACATGGCGGGGGTGGAGGACATCCCCTGGAAAGGGCAGGGCGGCTAGGGCATGTCGTCCTGCTCGAGCGCGAAGTCGCGAGTTCCGACGCTACCGTCGGCAAGCACGTCCCCTGGCAAGTCCAGGCCCTCTCGAATCTCCTCGATGGCCTCGTAGAGGACGGCTCGTTCGGTCGAGAGTTGGCGAATGATGGTCGATCCCCACTGGCGTTTCGCGCGGATCTTGATCGACGTCCAGGTGCGCCTCACGAGCTCCACGTAGACCAACGCCAGCGCGCCGCCAAACGCGCCGATCAGGAACGTCGTGATGCCCGCAGCCCATGGCGCCCGGGGGATTCCCACGAAGGATTCGTGTAGCTCGATCTGACCCAGGCCCACGAGTAGGGCGGCGATCAACCAGGCAAGAGGGAACAGAACCAGGCCGGAGAGCAGCTTCACCGTGGCCGTGTCCTTGTACTGCTTCGATGCGAGGCGGGAGATCAAGTTGGTCAGGAAGTAGGGACCTGCGTTGATCAATGACCCGAGGACGAGAATGGGAGGAAACACGAGGAACACCACCGCGGCCTGAGCCGCCAAGAGGATGGGCAGCCATTTGGACTCAATCTGTGGCGGCTTGTCGAGATCGTCGTCGTCGAGCTTCACCTCGAGGAGCGCCTGGTCGTACGCCGATACGCGGTCGAGCAAGGCCTGCACGCGATCGGGCTCGGTCTGCAAGCGCACGTAGTAGGCCTTCCAGACCCGCGCCATCCCCAGGGTGCGTTCGACCATGTCCGGCGCTTTGAGGCTCACGCCGGCTCGCTTCGCACGCTCCGCTCGCACGAGCGACCGGACCCGATTCATGAGTTGGTTGAGCTCCCAGCTCTCGGTTGCGTGAGTGACCTCCTGGAGAACCGGCTCCAGGACATGCATTAGCTCGGTGCTCCGAGCGCGGAGCGCCTCGTCGTCGCCTTCAGCGATCGGCGCGAGAAGCTCCGATGGCAGCTGCAGTGGAGCGTGGAACTCGACGAGCGCATCGGATCGGAAGGCGGTCTTGTCGTCATAGTGAAGACCGACCGGAACGATCACCGGTGGCACGCCGTTCTCATCGCATAGTTGCTTCGCGCGGTAGTAGAGCCGGGCGGCGCCGCTCTTGAGCTCCTGAAGAAATGGGTCGTCGTGACTGACCCCCTCCGGAAACAAGGCAGCGAACCCGCCATCGCATACCGCCTGGGCCATCGCGTCGAGGCTCTTCTGATTCGCTGCCCGCCGGGTGTCGTCGTCGGCATCCTTCAGATCCGAAGCGCGGAAGATCGGAACCGTCCCGAGCGCCTGCATGAGCCGCCCGACCACCGGCCACTTGAACAAGCCATGGCGAGCCCCGAACACCACCCGACGTGGAAAGCAGCTAATGATCAGCGCCGGATCAACCAACCCATTTGGATGCCAAGCAATCAGGATACCCCCGCCGGTCGCAGGCACGTGCTCAACCCCGCTCACCTCCACCCGACGAAAGAAGAGCCCCACCAGAAACCGCACCACCCGCACCGCGCTGCTCCGGTTGACCTCCATCCCCCGATACTATCCGCGGAAAAGGGGTCAGACCCCTTTTTGGAAGTGTTAACCTTTTGAAAAAGGGGACTGTCCCCTTTTTGCGATACGCGCTAGACCGGGCGGGTTATGCGGAGCGGGTTGGCTTGGAGCTTGGTGGTGGCGCTCGCCTTGGTGGGATTGGCTTGCAGTAAGAAGGTCGAGGAGGTCGTCGTGGAGCCTGATTCGGTTCCGGCGACGCCGGTGGTGCGGGGGCCTGCGGAGTATGTGGGGACGCCGGCGTGCGCTTCTTGTCACGAGGCAGAGCACCAAGGCTGGCTTGGGTCGCATCATGACCTCGCGATGCAGAAGGCGACGCCCGAGACCGTGCTGGGCGACTTCGATGACGTCACGGTCAAGTACTACAAGGAGACGGCGCGGTTCATTCGTGATGGCGATGCGTTTGTGGTCGAAGCGCTCGGCGCGGATGGCAAGCGCGCTCGCTTTCCGGTGATCTACACATTCGGCGTCGATCCGATGCAGCAGTACCTAGTCGAGGTGGAACCGGGGCGCTTGCAGTCGTTCTTGTTTGCCTGGGATACGCGCCCAAAGGGGGAGGGCGGCCAGCGTTGGTTCCACCTGCAACCCGACGAGTACATCGAGCCTGGCGATCCGCTGCACTGGACCGGACCGAGCTACAACTGGAACTACTCCTGCGCCGACTGTCACTCGACGGCGGTGAAGAAGAACTACGACCGGGCGTCGAAGCGCTACGCGACCGAATACTTCGAGATCAACGTCGGTTGTGAGGCGTGCCACGGGCCCGGTTCACGGCACGTCGAGCTCGAGGAGGCGAAGGCCAAACGCCGCCCAGCCAACACCGGCTTCGACCGCCGTCTCCCACCGCCCGAAAAACGAAAGTGGTCGTTCGTCGAAGGGGGTGACATCGCCGTGCTCGCCACCTCGCAGCCGAGCGATGAAACATCGACCTGCGCGCCCTGTCATTCCCGGCGCGCCGACCTCGGCGGGGACGGAACGAGCTACCACGACCGGTATCGCCTCGCCGCCCTGGACGAGCTCCTCTACTTCGACGATGGCCAGATCAAAGACGAGGTCTATGTCTACGGATCGTTCCTGCAGAGCAGGATGCACGCGGCGGGCGTGGTCTGCAGCGACTGTCACGACGGACACACCGCTGAGCTCCGTGCCGAGGGCAACGCGCTGTGCACCCGATGCCACAAAGCCGCGACCTATGACGACCCGAAGCATTATTTTCACGAGCCCGGGACCGATGGCAGCCTCTGTACCGACTGTCACATGCCGCAGCGCACCTACATGGTGATCGATGAACGCGCAGACCATCGATTCGGGCTCCCACGTCCCGCGCTTGCCGCGAAGATCGGCGCGCCCGATGCGTGCACCGGCTGTCACTCGAAGAAGAGCGCCGAGTGGGCCGAGGGTCACATCGATAAGCACTTCGATAAGCGGGCTGATGATGTGTTTGCCGAGGTGCTTCACGCCGCGAGGATGCAGCAACCTGAAGGCGAGCCTGGGCTGATCGAGCTCGTCGCAACCGGTACCGCTCCTGCGATCATACGCGCGACCGCCCTCCTCGAGCTCCGCAATCTGGCCTCACCCGCGCTGCCCGCCTTGCTGATGCGCGCTGCACGCGACCCGAGCCCCATCGTACGCCGGACCGTCGCTGTCGCCTCCAGAGATCTGCCAACCGAGCAACGTCCAGAAGTTGCTCGCGAGCTGCTCCGCGACCCGGTGCGCACGGTGCGAATCGAAGCCGTTGCCGCACTGCTCGGGACTCACGCGGGTGCGTGGAGCGAGTCGGACCGTGCCGCGCTGAAGGCAGCGACGGCGGAGTACATCGAAGCCAGGGCGTTTAACGCCGACCGAGGCGAAGGCCTGGTCGACCTCGCGCATGTGGCGCTTCTTGCCGGCGACGTCGAGCATGCCGAGGGCAATCTACGCGAAACTCTCGATATCGATCCCACGTTCACGGCCGCCTATGTGAACCTCGCGGACCTCTACCGAAGCCAGCAGCGAGACGAAGAGGCGGAGACGGTACTTCGTGAAGCGCTGAAGGCCGCCGCAGATCGCGGCTCCGTCGAGTTCGCACTCGGCCTCACGCTCATACGGCTCGGGCAATCTTCAGAGGCGATGGCGCACCTGCGCCGTGCCCACGAGATGCGCCCAGAAGTCATTCGGTTCGGTTATGTGTACGCGGTGGCCCAGTTCGACAGTGGGCAGCAAGCCGCTTCACTCCAGACACTCGAGCGCATGCGTCAGCGCTACCCCGCCAACCGCGACATTCTGCGTTTGTTGGCTGGTTACAACCAGCAGATGGGGCGCAGCAAAGCCGCCGAGCGATACGCTGCCGAGCTCAAGAAGCTTGGGGGAAGTCCGTGACACGGCGAACGATGGCGCTTGCGCTGATGCTCGCCATCGGCACAACGACCGTCGCCAACGCGGCAAGCGCGCAATACGACGACCCCTCGAAGGTTGGCTACCCCCACATCGAGGTCGGCATCGACGTTGGCGTCATGCTCTGGAACGGCGTCGACCGAGACATCGTTCGTCCTGGCGGTACCGTAGATGCGCGCATCGGCTGGAACTACAAGTGGTGGGTGCCGATGGTTGCGCTCGGCTTCCGCGGAAACGGCCTCAATCTCAAGAACCTCCCAGGCGCGCCCCCGGACACGCGACGAGAGACGCTGACCAATATCTACTTCTCGCTAGGCATGCGCTTCGTCACCCCCAACCGAACCCGTGTCGCCCCGTTCCTCGACGGCTGGTTCGACTTCAACTGGTGGCATCTCAACGAAACCCAAATCCTCTGTAACGCCTGGTACTGCACCGGAACCAACCAATACCGCTTCACCCCAGGCTTCCACGGACGAATAGGCATGCAGATCCGCGTCTCACGCCAGGCCGACCTCGAAATCGGCTTCGGAGCTGGCTACACCTTCCAAGGCCAGTTCTTCCCGACGAACCGCTCCTGGCTGGAGCCATCCATCGGCTTCACGTACTCGTTTCCGGCTGGCTACGAGAACCGAACTTCGATCAAGGGCTACTGATGACCCGGACAGCTCGCCGGCCGCAGATTTGTGGACGGCGCCGTTCGCGTTTCCGGATAATCGTCCACATGAAGAAGGCACACCTCACAGCACTCATCCCTGGGCTCCTCTCCTTGCTCGTGGTCGGTTGCGGCGGCGACAGCAGTAGCGACCCCGGTCTCGTCGATCCGTCGGATCCGAACGCCCTTTCTCAGGTCATCGTGATCCCCGGCGCGGAGCGCGTGGCCGGCCAACCACCTGCAAGCTCCGGCACTGCGGATGCGCCCATGATCACCGGAGGAACCGATCGGGAAACGGACAGCGGAGATCAAACGGTCATCGAGGTGGGCTACGATTCGCCCACGGGCTACGTGGACTGCTACGTGCAAGTGATCGGAGCGGACGACTATTTCCTGATTAGCGTTCCAAGCACGGAGACCACGGGACTCATTCAGATCCCGGTCAACATTCCAGAGAACGTGGCCTCGGGTGCCTTCGACTTCTACACTTGCATCTCCGGGGCAAACGGTGGCGTTTCGAACCCCGTCAGGACGAGCGTGGACGTGACCTACACCGGCACCCCTCCCGGCGGCGGCGGTGGCGGGAACGTCATCTGCGCAACGGACGATCCGAGCGTCGGTGCGGTCATCCCTTGCCCGAACGGCCAATCCCTCGACTTCTGCATCGATCAAGGCAACGGCGATTGCTGGTACGCGATCGGTGGAAACCGTATCAGTTGCGGGAACTGCCTCTCCAATCAGAACGCCATCACCGAGTGCGCCCAACGCGCCGTCGAGATGTGCATCTAGAACAGACGACGGGGCGCGCCGCCGAGGTGCGGGCGCCCGGCCTCGTCCCAGGGCCCTGACGGTACCGATCCCTCGGCTTCACGTACTCGTTTCCGTCTGGGGGCCCGTTCGCGGTAAGATGTAGGTATGACCCGTCTCGTGGTTTGCTGTGCCCTCGGCCTCGTTGTCTTCGGTTGCAGGAGCCGAGAAGAACCCGCCGCACCGTCGAACGTCGTAGAGGCGCTGCCGCCCGACGCCGTCGAAGTTGAGGCGCAACCCCCCGCCACCGATACGGCGGCGGACCCCGAAGAGGCTGTTGCAGCCGAACTTGCAGCCGAACCCACCGAAGCCGTCGAGGCTGCACCCGTGGAACCGGCTCGGGACCTCGCGGCCGAGCTCCGCGCCGCGATCGGAAGTCCCGCGGACTGCGTGCGCGACTATCGACCTAGCAGCGCAACGCTGATTCGCATCAACATCAGCGCCGTCGTGCGTCCGACCGGGATGCTCATCGAGCCGACCGCAACCAGTCGCGGGCTTTCGATGAACGACCGTCGATGCATCGAGCAGCGAGTAGGGGGAGTGACCCTGCCCCCGCTGAGCGGGAAAGCTTCGGAGTCCGTGTCTACCTACGTCGAGATTCAGTACGAGCCCCCCGCAGTCGAGGAGGACGACGTGGGAGCCCCACCGCCTCCGCGCGAGGGCGTCGTCCAGCCTCTACCCAAGAAGAAGCCTATCGCGCCGAGTGGTGTCCCGATCGAAGGCCCAGCAGCGGACCCGATCGAGGGGCCGAGCGGCGTTCCGATCGAAGGGCCCAAGGGCGTCCCAATCGAAGGTCCGAAGCCACAGCCGATCGACGGCTATTGAGTCGAGCATCGTCGCGTTGCAGGATGCGACTTTTGCGGAGTGGGCCGTATTCGCCGATGAGGCGTGCGGCCGGCGTGCGCATGTCGCGGCCCTATGCCTCCAGAATCTCTTGATCACTTTGCAAAGCGAGCCGATCGAAGCGCCCGCCGAGGCACAGCAGTCGCTCGATCTCTCGGAGCTCGGACCGCTTTCCACAGCGAGCGTTCTTTGCTCGGTTCTGTTTTCGCAAACGACCTCGGCCGCTTCGCCACGGCCTTGCTCCGTGGCGGCGAGCTCAATGGCGTGCGGATTCTAACGCCGGAAAGCGTCCAGTTGATGGCCCGTCCGGAGGTTGCCATCAAAAAGTGCGCACCCCGAAAGGGCATGACATTTGGCTTCGGGTGGTTTCGAAGCGACGAGGACGACAGGGTGGTGCTAGCCCACGGCGGAGGAGGCGCGCGAATTGCAAGGGCGGCAGTCGAGGCGATGTCAGTGGATCTCGACTGAGTCGCCTCTACAAACAGCAAACGACCGGTCACCCTCATAGCTTGCCCTCAGAACTAGACTAATCGACGCATAAGGGTTCGTATGCGGGCGGGAGTGAGGGCACCGATGAACATATCGACGACCATCGGGATCGCACCGGGCATCGGCCGCTGGCGTCTGCCTTGCTTGTTGCTCTTCTGCGTCGCGTCCGTGCTTGGGTGTCGCTCGAAAAGCGCCGAGCCGGGTCCCGCTGGGACGGTGACGACAACGCAGACGGAAGCTGCTTCGCCCGTGCAAGAAGCGCGTCTCCCCAAGGCCAGGACCGCGGGCTACGACGAGCTTCGCAACCCCTACTTCGGTCAAACGCATCAGCACACGGGCTGGTCGTTCGATGCGTTCATCTATGATGTGCAGCTTGGTCCAGAGAACGCGTTCCGCCACGCGCGTGGTGAGCGCGTGAAGCACCCGGCTGGGTACGATGTGCAGCTCAAGGTGCCGCTCGACTTCATGGTCGTCTCCGACCACGCCGAGTACTTGGGGGTGCTTCGGCGTATGGCCGACCCGAACGATCCTCTATCGCAGCATCCCTTGGCTGCGAGCGTCGTAGGTTCGGGCGACGACGTGCAGAAATCCACGACGGCGTTCTATGATCTCGTGAAGGCGACCATCCAGCCCGACGGGAGCACCAAAGCGGATCCCATATTGGCCTCGCCCGAGCAAAAGAGGAGCAACTGGAAAGCGCTGGTTGAAATCACCGACCGCTTCAACGATCCCGGTAAGTTCACGACCTTGCCCGGCTTCGAATGGTCCTCGCAGCCCAAGTACAGCAACCTGCATCGAAATGTCATTTTCGGGAGCTCTGAGAACCTGCCCGAGATGCCGTTCTCCTACTTCGACTCGCAGTACCCCGAGGATCTGTGGGCCTGGATGGATGCGCATCGCGAGCGCGGCGCGAAGCTCCTTGCCATCCCCCACAACGGCAACCTGAGCAACGGCGCGATGTTCGCGATGACCGACAGTAAGGGGCGCCGCATCGACAAGGCGTACGCCGAAATACGCGCACGCAACGAGCTGCTGGTCGAGATCGTGCAGACCAAAGGGCAATCCGAAACCCATCCCGCAATGAGCCCGAACGACGACTTCGCGGGCTTTGAGATTTGGACCAAGCCGGTCGGCGGGCCGGGCACGGTGAAAGTCGTGCGGACGAACTACGTCCGCAACGCCTTTCAGAACGGCCTCCGTCTCGAACGACGCCTCGGCATCAACCCGTTCAAGTACGGCGTCGTCGGCGGCGGCGACATTCACACGTCGATCGTCTCGCACGAAGAATACGCACATACCGGCGAGCACAATCTCAAGTCCGGCACCCCCGAAGAGCGGCTCCTGCAGGCAGTGCCCGGCGAGCCTTCGAAGATCGAGCAGGGAACGGCGGGCCTGAGCTGCGTCTGGGCAGAGGAGAACACACGCGAGTCGATCTTCGACGCGATGGTGCGGCGGGAAACCTGGGCCACGAGTGGTCCGCGGATCACTACCCGAGTGTTCGGGGGATTCCACTTCGGCCAGACGTCTCCTGGCGACCCCGGCTGGGTCGAGAAAGGCTACGACAGGGGTGTACCGATGGGCGGCGATCTCCCCATTGCCCGCAGCGGCACCTCGCCGACGCTGATGATCTGGGCACTCAAGGACCCCAACAGCGGCAACCTCGACCGCGTCCAAGTCATCAAGGGTTGGATCGACAAATCCGGCAAGGCGAGCGAGAAAATCTACGACGTAGTCTGGTCCGGCGACCGCAGAATCGGCCGGGACGGGAAGCTTTCGCCAGTGGGCAACACTGTCGACATCAAGAACGCCTCCTACACGAACACGATCGGCGCCGCTCAGCTCAAGACCAGCTGGACCGATCCCACGTTCGACCCCTCACTCCCCGCCTTCTACTACGTTCGGGTTCTGGAGATCCCAACACCCCGCTGGTCCACATACGACGCCAAGACCCTCGGGATCGAGCCTCCCAAAGGCTTTCCCGCGACTATTCAGGAGCGCGCCTGGAGTAGTCCCATTTGGTACCGCCCGTAGCCGGTTGCTCTTGACCGTGCCGAGTTCATTGTGAGAGATCAGGAACCGTGAAAGCATCCTCTTTCGAGCTGACCGAGAGTGGTCAACTGACGACGGTCAAAGCCGCTGATGCGCGGGGACGGTGGCGCGCAGGCGATGGAGCCTTCTGGATCGACGTGAAGGAGTGCTCCAAGGGCGAGTTGGAAGCGGTGCTCGATGAGCTCGATCTCGGGGATCTGTTGAAGCGCCGGTTGCTTCGTGTGGGCTATGGGACGAGCATCGTCGCGTTGCAGGATGCGACTTTTGCGGAGTGGGCCGTATTCGCCGATGAGGCGTGCAGCCGGCGTGCGCATGTCGCGGCCCTATGCCTCCAGAATCTCTTGATCACTTTGCAAAGCGAGCCGATCGAAGCGCCCGCCGAGGCACAGCAGTCGCTCGATCTCTCGGAGCTCGGACCGCTTTCCACGGCGAGCGTTCTTGGCTCGGTTCTGTTTTCGCAAGCGAGCAGGACGGCGCGCGCCACTCGTGCGCTTCGTGACCAATTGATCGCGCTCGACCAACGCATGGATGCGGACCCCGGGACCGTTGATCCCTCGGAGCTCGCGGACTTGAAGGGGGATCTCTTGCTCGCCGAGGCGATCAGCGAAGAGCAGGACGAGACCTTTCAGCTTCTCGCCCAGGCGGAGAGCGGCCCGCTCGACTTCGCCGCGCTCAAAGGCCCGATGAGCCTCCTGACCTCAACCGCCAACGCCACGCGACGGCTCAATGTTCGCTTGGAGGGTCGTTTCTTGGATCTTCGGCACCGAGCGTCAGAGTACAAGCAAGACACGCTAAACCTTCGCCTCGGCGTCCTGACCGTCATTTCGACCGTCTTCCTGCCGCTGACGCTACTTGCGGGGATCTGGGGGATGAACTTCGAGACCATGCCGGAGCTGAGGCACCCGTATGGCTATCCGCTGGCTCTCGGAGTCATGGTGCTCATCGCAGGCACCGTAGCCTGGTCCTTACGCAAGCGCGGTTGGTTCGATTGAGCTTCAATCTACATCCGAAAGTTGCACCGGGTTGGGCTCCACGCGCCAGATGTCGCGACTGTAGTCGCGGATGGTGCGATCCGAGGAGAAGTAACCCATGCGCGCCGTGTTGAGGATCGACATCTTCGCCCAGTGATGCGGGTCCGCCCAGGCCTGGCTGACTTCCTTCTGACAATCGATGTAGGACTGAAAGTCGGCCAGAACGAAGTAGTCGTCGTGATGGAGCAGGCTGTCGATCAAAGGCCGGAAGAGGGCGGAGTCTCCGTGCGAGAAGTGCCCGGATGCGACTAGATCGAGCGCGGCTTTGAGCGACGGGTTTTGCTCGTAGTGCTCGTAGGGCCGGTACCCCGTCCGGCGAAGCGCGTGAATCTCGTCGGTCGTGAGCCCGAAGAGAAAGAAGTTCTCCGCTCCCACGGCATCGCGGATCTCGACGTTCGCACCATCCAGGGTGCCGATCGTGAGCGCACCGTTCATCGAGAACTTCATGTTGCCCGTCCCAGAGGCTTCCTTGCCGGCGGTCGATATCTGTTCGGAAAGGTCGGCGCAGGGATAAACGAGCTGGGCCGTTTTGACGTTGTAGTTCGGGATGAACACAACCTTCAGCTTGTCCGAGATGTCCGGGTCGGAATTCACCACGTCGCCCACCGAGTTGATCAACTTGATGATGAGCTTGGCCATCGTGTAACCAGGCGCTGCCTTGCCGCCGAAGATGAAGGTTCGAGGCGCGGTCTCGAGGCCGGGGTTTTCCTTCAGCTGCCGATACAGGTCCACGATGTGCAGTGCTGCCAGGTGCTGACGCTTGTACTCGTGAATGCGCTTGACCTGCACGTCGAACATCGAATCGAGATCCGCCTCGACATTCATGAGCTTCCGGGCCTCCTCGACGGCAGCGCGCTTGCGCGCGGTCTTGACGGCCCGCCACTGCGTCTGAAAAAGGCGGTCATCCGCGAGCCCCTCCAGCCTGCGCAGCTGGTCCAGATCGGTGATCCACGCGTCGCCAATGTGCGCGGTGATCAGCTCCGCGAGCTCCGGATTGGCGAGTGCCACGAACCGGCGGGGAGTCACGCCGTTAGTCTTGTTGTTGAACTTGCCCGGATAGAACTCGTCGAAGTCCGGCATGATGCGGGTCTTCAACAACTCGGTGTGTAGAGCGGAGACTCCATTCACCGAGAAGCTGCCTACGGTGGCGAGATTGGCCATGCGCACAGAGCCGCCGCCGTGGTCATCGATCAACGACATTCGTTGTTGTCTCGCGTATTCGTCTGGGAAGCGTTCGCGTACGTCGCCCATGAAGCGAGCGTTGATCTCGTACACGATTTCCAGGTGACGCGGCAACAATCGCCCGAACATCGACAAAGGCCAGGTTTCGAGGGCCTCGGGGAGCAAGGTGTGATTCGTGTACGCGCAGGTCTCGGACGTGATTCGCCAGGCGTCTTCCCAGCTCATCCCATGCTCGTCGAGCAGCAGCCTCATGAGCTCGGGTATGGCGAGCGCCGGATGGGTGTCGTTGAGCTGAATGGCGAACCATTCATGGAGGTTGTCGGCCCGGCCGCCGCGAAGTTGGTGGAGCCGCAGCAGATCCTGAAGCGAGCAGGACACGAGAAAATACTGCTGCTGAAGCCTCAGTTCCTTGCCCTGGGCAGGTTCGTCATTCGGATAGAGCACTTTGGTGAGTGTCTCTGAGGCGACCTTGCGCTCCACCGCACCGTAGTAGTCGCCCACGTTGAAGCTTCCGAAGTCGAACGTTTCGGCTGCTTCCGCCGCCCAGAGGCGCAGCATGTTCATGTTGTTGACCTTGTAGCCGGGAACGGGCGTAGCGTAGGCAACCCCCTTGACCACGGTGTCCGGACGCCAGCGAACCCGGTAACGACCGTTCTCATCTTGATAGGACTCGGTGTGACCGCCGAAACCCACGGGGTAGTTGTACTCGGGGCGGACGATTTCCCACGGGTTGCCCTGGCGCAGCCACTTGTCGGTACGCTCGATTTGCCAGCCGTCGTGAATTCGCTGTTCAAAGATGCCGAACTCGTATCGCAAGCCGTAACCCACTGCGGGAATCTGCAACGTGGACAGCGAGTCCATGAAGCAGGCGGCCAGACGACCCAAGCCGCCATTGCCTAGCCCCGGCTCACGCTCTTCGTCGATCAGCTCGTCGAGGTCCTGCCCGAGCGCTGCAACCGCCTCTGCAACCTGATCGCGAATGCCGAGGTTCAGCAGAGCATTGCCTAGGGAAGGCCCCAGCAAGTACTCCGCCGACAGATAACAAACCACGCGCGTCGGCTGCGCCAGCAAGGACCTGGCCGTGCTCAGCCAGCGCTGCATCAGACGGTCCCGCACCGTGTAGGCGACCGCCAGGTAATAGTCCGACCGGGTCGCCAGTGCGGGGACGTTGCCGCAGCGATAGAAAAGGTTTTCCTGGATAGCCCGGCGCAGCGTTTCGACGCCAACCCCGGTTCGGTCGTCTTCAACGCCGAGCGCTTCAGTTTGTTTCGCCACCTATGCCTCCAGAGCGCTGATGAAAACGCGCCCCGAGCAGGATTGCAAGGCCGAAGCTGGAATCGGGTCCTGGCCGTGAAGACTAGTTGCCGATACGGGCGGTCATCCCAATCCAGAACCCGAAGAACCAGTCCTGGTTCAGTGAGGGGACGGTGTTGCCGGTGGCTGGGTCCGTGACGAAGGGACGCGAATAGTAGATGTCGTCTCCGGCGAACTCGGCGCGGGGTTCGAGACTGATGATGAGGTACTCGATGGGCGAGTAGCGGACGGTGCCGGTGACCGTCCCCACGTTTCCGATGCGGGAGCCGTCATCCGAGCCCAAATACTCGCCGCGAAGGCCAAGCGACCAGTGGTCGGTGAAGCGGTAGCTTCCCCCTAGGCTCACGCCCCACTGCCGGATCGCGTTGATCCCGGTGAGGGGACCCTGGGTCGAGAACTGGTAGTCGCCGTTGATGAAGAACGTCCAGGCCTTGGGGTTCCAGGTTGCGATGAGGTCGATGATGGCCTGCCAGTTGTGGTTACCGTCGGAGCCATTGGGGCTTCCCAAGCCTCCGAGGCGGAGGTCGGCGTCGGGGGCGAAGCGATAGACGATCTGCGCTCCAACCGTCGGAACCTGGACGGTGTTTCCCACGTCGCTCGGATACGCGGTTCCGAAGATGCTTCCGTTCGCAGTGACGACGGTGATGTCCACCTTGTCGTGAGGCTGAATCAAGGCGCGCAGACCGAGGTGGCGGAACGGCTGCATCTTGAAGTAGATGATCCCTCGGGTGAACGTTGGATTGCGCCACTCGTCCGCGTTCTCCACTCCAATGAACGCGGCGAAGTAACCGAGATCCAGGGTGAGTTTTGGGTGTGGAATCCAGGTGGCGAAGCCACGGCTGAGCGGGGCCAGCTCGGTCAGGCGTCCGACGTTTTGACCCCATCTGAGATCGATTCGCACCCCCCACTTGTCGGTTCGGTAGCTGACGTCGCCTCCGGCGAACACCAGGCCGAACCCGTGCGAGTCGGCGTAGGGATACTCGAGCTCGTTGTAAGGCCCGCCCACGCGGTGCGCGTTGAACATGTAGTACGAGCTCGCGAAGAGCTGCCAGGAGAGCCCGTCGGAGAAGAGGTTTCGTCGCTCGCTCGGTTGCTCGGGCGGCCGCTCGTCGGGTTGCTTGTCCGAATCCTCGCCGGACTCCGGGTCGGCGTGCGCAGTGGGTGGTGCCCCAGAGCCGATGAGCAAACCGGCCGCAACGCCCAGGATGACCCAAGTCCGTTTGGACACGCTCAGGTTAGTAGACAAAACCTGTTGGAGTCGCAAGCGATTTGTATTCACGAGGTCACCGCGGGCATCCTGAAAGCGAAGGGCTTGAATCGATTGCTACGCTATGAACGCGCGTCGGTGTAGTAGAGTAGCGCCATGAGCCCATCATCTCGACTCGGCTTCTTCGGCTTCTTCGGCTGTTGCGCAACAGCCTTGCTTCTCTCTGTGCCCGCGACGGCCCTTGCGGAGGAAGCGGCGGATGAGCCGGCGCCGGTAGCGGACCGCGCCGTTGAAGAGCTCGTCGAAGTTGAATCTAGCCAATCCGAGCAAGATCAGGTCAACACTGCCAACAACCCGCTCGCCGATATGATGGCCGTATCGCTCCACAACTACTATTTCCCGAAGCTCAACGGCATCCCTGACGAGAGTGCGAACACCTTTTGGCTTCGCTTGGTGACGCCGGTATGGCGCCTCATTCCCCGCGTCTCGCTTCCTATCCAAGTCGCGCCTGCGCCGGATCCGATTGCATCGGGGGAAAGCAAGGTTACCGGGATCGGCGACTTGAACATCTTCGCCACCTTCGTGGTCACCCCGGACGACTCTCCGGCGATGTTCGGCATTGGCCCGATCTACACGGCGCCAACCGCCAGTAACGACGCTCTCGGCCACGGGAAACACGAAATCGGCATCGCCGCGCTCACGGTCTGGACGAAGGGGGTCATCCTCATCGGCGGACTGGTCAACTACCAAATCGGGGTCGCCGGCGACAGCAACAAGCCCAGAACACAGTTCATCGCCGCGCAGCCGTTCTTCATGCTGCAGCTCGGGAGTGGCTACTATCTGCGCTCTGCGCCGATTTGGTATTTCGACATCGAGCAGCCTACGTATAACGTTCCCTTCGGATTGGGCGCGGGGAAGGTGGTTATCACCGAGAAGGTCGTTTTCAACCTATTCATCGAACCCCAGTTCGCCATGGCGCTCCGTGGCGTTGGGCAGCCGGCCGTCCAGATCTTCGCCGGCATGAACATGCAGTTCAAGGTCGGAAGGAAGAAGAAGAAGGACGCTCAAGCGGCGCATCTCGTGAACCAGCTCCGTGCCGAGCAGTCGCTGCGGTCTCAGATGCAATAGGTGGCGCGACTACTCCTCGCCGCGCCTGTGTGTCTTGCGGATCTTGACGGCTCCGTTGAGCGCGCGGAGCACGCGGCGGTCGCGTTGGTAGGTGTCGGGCAAGAACTGCAGCGCGCCGTCCTCGCCCACCTCTACCGTCCAGTAGTAGAGCGACACGCGCATGGGTGGGTCGAGGTGGATCGTCTTGGTCTTCTTGCTTTTCACCTGTGCCTCGACCGCTTCTAGGCTCCAGGTCTTCGAGTCGTCGATTATCCATGCCGCGAGCTCGAGCGGGTCCTGCACATGGATGCATCCCCAGCTCATCGCTCGGAGGCGGCGGTCGTAGCCGAGCTGATTCGGGGTGTCGTGCAGCAGCACGCTGTGCCGGTTCGGGAAGATGAACTTCACGGTGCCGAGCGGGTTGTTTGGCCCGGGGTCTTGCCGAAGGGTGTAGGGCAGGGTCGACGCGGTATAGCGTTTCCAGTTCACGGACCTTGCTGGTACTTCCTTGCCGCTGCTGTCGAACACACGAAGGCCACGCTGCTCGATGTACCGCGGATCCTTCTTTGCAGCCGGCAGCACGGAGTCCTCCAGCACGCCTGGCGGAACGGTCCAGGTCGGGTTCAGCACGAGGTAGTCGATCTCGTCGACGAACAACGGCGTCTGCGTGTAGGTCTTGCCGACCTGCGCTTCGTTTTGCCAGACGCGCTTGCCATCCTTGAGGAAATAGATCTCGAATGCGGCGATGTTGACCACGACTTGCGTGGGCTCCACTAGCTGCGTGATCCAGCGCGCTCGCTCCAAGTTGACGCGTATCTGGTCGATGCGTTGCTTGACGGGCACGTTCATTGCGACGATCGTTTTCGTGCCCAGGTCCTCGGGGGGCAGGCGGTGTCGCTTCTGAAAGTGGTGCACGGCCTTTTCTAGGTCGGCGTCGTAGAGCTTGTCTCCGTTGTCCAGTTGTGTCGGCAAGTCTTCGGTCACGGCGAGGCGATGCCGAATCGCGGGCACTCGAGGGTCGCTCCGTCCCACCGAAAGCACCTTGCCCTTCGGAATTTTTTCCCAGCCTCCTACTTCTTCGTATCGGCGATATCTGGCAAGCGCCTTGCGGAACAGATCGTACTTGGGACGATGGGGCTTGAGATCTTCGATTTGCTGGTAGAGCGATTTGCTCGCCAGAAACTCGCGTACCCTCGCTGCCCCCTTTGCGCCGGTCCAGGTCTGGGTGATGTTGATATTGCGGTCGATTCGTTCCGGGTCGACCTTTCCGTAGAACGCGTTGTACGCCAGGCGCGCCAGCGCGTCGGTCAACAGGATGTCGAGATCCACTTCTCTCCCTACGTCGGGATGCGTGGCGAGCTCCTCGCGCAGCGTCTTCAGTCGGTCGAGGTAGTAATCCTGCGGGTCGAGCCCGTCCCCTCGTATGTCCACGATCGCGCGGAGCAGCTCATCTACCTTCTTGGGATCGGTCCACACTGGCTCAAAGCGGCTCTGCGGGTAGAGCTCAGCGATGAGCCGAACTGCTGTGATGTGCACCCCATCGACGGTCAGTCGGCCCGACGCTTGGAGCGCTTCCATGCGATGCCGAAGCTGACGCTGGGTGGCGCTCTCGTCGGCATGCGCGACTGACGAGGCGAGGGCGCCAAGCGTCAGGCTGGCGCAAATGAGAGAGGTGAGGCCTAACCTACGGTACATTCCGCGAGGTTGGGCTGCTCTCGAGATCGCGTCA
>Ga0316187_10000742_pt1 | contig 26656 bp, 23 predicted proteins | sample CroRivburrow1_MG_FD_204927 | JGI IMG/M metagenome (GOLD analysis project Ga0316187, IMG submission 204927) | Coastal sediment microbial communities from Maine, United States - Cross River worm burrow 1 | ecosystem: Environmental > Aquatic > Marine > Coastal > Sediment | place: USA: Maine...
TATGCACTGGATAGGGCAGACGCAATGATGCACAAGCTTGGCATAGATAATGCTTTGATCAACATAGGGGGGAACGTACTTGCACTTGGCAAGCATGGTGACCGTGCATGGCGGGTTGGCATTCAGCATCCACGTAAACCAGGCGCGTTGGCGACATTGGCGTTGAACGATGGCGAGGCTATTGGGACATCAGGAGATTACCAGCGCTATTTCATGATCGGCAGTGTGCGCTATTGCCATTTGATTAATCCGGATAGTGGTTATCCCATGCAAGGGGTTCAGTCAGTTACCGTGTTGACTAGGGGTGTGCGTGCTGGCGTACTGTCCGATGTGGCTTCCAAGCCGGTATTTATTTCAGGTGCGCGAGGTTGGGCAGCCGCTGCCAGGCAAATGGAGGTGCCCGAAGCTATGCTGGTGGACGAACAGGGCGCTGTTCACCTGACTGCTGCAATGCAGAAAAGGCTAGAATTCACTGACAATTTCATACGTCCAACGGTGGAACAGTGAGCGACCCAGAACCGGAAATCATCGAACGTAAAGTACGCCCATGATGGGAGCCAATGCTTTGCGTAAAATAGGTGTGGTCGTTGCCAGGGAACAACAGGATGATAGAGACAAGGGCAGAGTGGTATGCTTTTTATACTATATGGTTGGGTGATATTACTTGGTGTGGTATTTTTGTTTGTCTATATGGCAGACCTAATTTAACCGGGAGTAATCAAATTGGTCGGGATTTTGTTGGTTACGCATAATAAGTTGGGTGATAGTTTCCTCGATTGCGTCAAGCATGTGCTAGGGGAAGTGCCACTTCACCTTATGGCATTGTCAGTGTTGGCATCGGATGATGATCAGCAAAAGTTAATTGAAGGGCAAACACTCATCAAGCAGCTCGATACCGGCAGCGGTGTGTTGATATTGGCAGATGTGTATGGTGCTACTCCCAGTAACATTGCTCAGCAATTGTGTCGTTCTGAGCGCGTAATGGGAGTGGCGGGAGTGAATTTACCGATGTTGCTGCGTACCACGTGTCATCCACCCGCGACTCTTCCTGAAATGGCAAAAGTAGCGTTAGAGGGTGGCCGCGGGTGTATTACCTATATCAATCCGGAAAATTAGTATGCAGCAACAAGAAGCGCTGATAATCAATAAGCTCGGACTGCATGCGCGGGCTTCAGCCAAGCTGACTCAGCTGGCATCGAGTTACAAATGTGAGGTGATGCTGTCGCGCAACAATCGCCGTGTGAATGCCAAAAGTATAATGGGCGTAATGATGTTGGCAGCTTCCAAGGGTACAACTGTCAGTATAGAGACAAATGGTGAAGATGAGGTAGAAGCGATGCAAGCATTGCTTGATTTGACAGCTGATCGTTTCGGAGAGAAAGAATGAGTTTTACTCTGCATGGTATAGCCGTTTCCAGTGGTATTGCCATTGGACATGCCCACCTTGTGTCCCATACTTCTCTGGAAGTTGCTCACTATGTGTTGCCCAAAAAATTCATAGATGAAGAGGTTGTACGTTTTGATGCGGCGCTACTCGCGGCACGTAACGAGTTTTCCAATCTGCGTAACAATCGTCCAACTCAAGCGGCAGCCGAATTTGATGCATTCCTTGAATTACATCAAATGATACTTGACGATCCGCTGTTGAGCGTCGCCCCTCGCGAAATGATTATCCGTGAGCAGTGCAACGCTGAGTGGGCACTAAAAGTGCAAATGGAAACATTGCAGGAGCAATTTGACCAGTTTGAAGATGCTTATTTGCGTGAACGTCAGACTGATGTAAAACAGGTTGCCGAGCGGCTGCTCAAGCAATTGCTTGGGCAGCCCGGACATTTGCTACCTCCGGCCCGTCATGATGTTGAAATGATATTAGTAGCTCACGATTTAAGCCCTGCAGATCTGATCCAATTCAAGCCGCACCAATTTGCTGCATTTATAACTGATTTGGGTGGTGCCACATCCCATACCGCGATCGTTGCACGGAGTTTAAGCACGCCATGCGTAGTTGGTTTACGTACTGCTCGAGAGCTGATTCGTGAAGATGATGTGTTGATTCTGGACGGTCAGCATGGTGTACTGATAGTTAATCCGGACAAATCTATTCTCGCGGAATACAAGCTACTTCAAAGCGAATGGGATCTGGAACGCAAAAAACTCAAAAGGTTACGTACTGCAAGTGCAAACACGCTGGATGGCGAACACGTTGAATTACATGCAAACATTGAGAAGCCCGAGGATGTTTCTGAAGCTAAAGAGCACGGTGCAACTGGTGTAGGTTTATTCCGTAGCGAATTCTTGTTCCTTAATCGCGACGACTTGCCTGATGAAGATGAGCAGTTTGAGGCTTATCGAACTGTGGCCAAAGGGATGTCAGGACAGCCTGTAGTAATACGTACCTTTGACTTGGGAGCAGACAAACAAATCAAGGGAGCTGAGCGAGTAGCAAATAATCCGGCGTTGGGTTTGCGTGCAATACGACTATGTCTTGCCGAGCCACAACTGTTTCGTACCCAGTTGCGCGCACTGTTGCGTGCTACACATTACGGTAACATCAAGATACTAATTCCGATGTTATCAGGTCTATCAGAGCTCAACCAAACTTTGCTCTTCATAGAAACCACCAAGCAAAAGCTTGATGAAGAGGGTGTACCTTATAACAAGGAAGTTAAAATTGGCGGCATGATTGAGGTTCCTTCTGCGGCGCTATCAGTCAACACGTTTGCCAAGAAACTCGATTTCTTATCTATAGGGACCAATGATTTGATTCAGTACACGTTGGCAATAGACCGAACAGATGAAGATGTCGCGCACCTTTACGATCCGCTCCATCCAGCAATACTGTATTTGTTGTCGCATTCCATCAGCATTTGCAATCGACTGGGTGTGCCAATTTCAGTGTGTGGTGAAATGGCTGGTGAGCCTGTATTTACTCGGCTGTTATTGAGCTTCGGTCTGCGAGAATTCTCAATGAACTCGACGCAAGTGCCTAGCATCAAACAACGGGTTCTAAGCACCAACTTGCCGGGAATTGCCCTGCTGTCCCAGAAATTATTGCGGGCAAGCGACCCATTAAAGATTCGCGATTTACTGGATAAGCTAAACGCCTAGTAAAACTCGTATTCGATCTGCATTCTGAAAGTATTGCCGGGTGCATTGCGGCTTGCGGCAAACAGCCATGCAGCGTTGTATTTGACCGCACGGTGATCGCCGAGATTAAGTTTGCCGAAGAATGCTGGGCCAAAGAAATGATTTAGATTGGATTGTTTGCTCCAGTCGTTCCATTTGCCCATTTCACCAAATCCTTGCACACCAAACTCCAATGCTGATTGCAGGCGGTATTTAGCCTGTAATTGGTAAAGTAGATTTGTGTTGTATGACTGTCCAGCCAATCCGAATTTACGTTTGAATAACACATTGCCGTTCAGTTGAAATCTCTGGAATTCAGTTTGAAATAATCCACCAACTTTCGCCTCCCATGATTCATTGGCAGATAACGGGATCTCTATCTCTGTGATTAGCCCAACATCCACTGCATATTCACCAATTTCTGTGAGCTGAAATTTATTTTCCCACTCAGCTTGGGAAACATCCTTTCCACCCTTGCTTTTGTATTTGAAAGCCACTTCGGTGAACCAGTATTCTGTTGCTCCTAAGCCAAACCCAACGCCGGTTGCCTCGCTTTGTATGCCATCTGGCAAGGAAGACGAGCCATACTTGATATCGATCTCGCGCTCACCGAATTCAACTACAGGGGTGTAAACATAATCCGCAGGCCCGGCGATGGCAAAGCTGTTTGAAATTGCGGCAAGTAATATTCCGCGCAGGAAAAATAAGGTAACTTTAATCATGTTTTTGCTCTTTGTGGAATACGACCGATCCATTTCATGCCGCTGGCTATCAGGATGAATGCGATAAGGTAAAAGATAACTTGCATACCTGCAGGCTGAGAATCATAGCCCACCAAACTATGCAAAAGCATACCGGTGATTGATGATTCTGACAGCAACATCGATGTATCCCAAAGAGGTGCTGCCAGGCTGGGCAGCATGTCTGCCTGAATCAGGAAGTGTGCAGCCTGAGATGCCATTCCTGCTGCGAGTAGCAAGACCAGTATTCCGGTTGCGGTAAAGAACCAGCGTAGCGGGATACGTAGTAGGCCTTTGTACATGATAAAGCCTACTGCTACACCAGCAAATAAGCCTGCCATTCCTCCTAGCAGCATCGATGATTGGTCGCTATTTTCTGATGCAGAAATTCCATACAGGAACAGCACCGTCTCAGAACCTTCTCTGAGCACTGCCAATCCAACAATGATTAGGAGAATTGAACATTCGCTAGCGCCATCCCGAATGGATTTACCAACATTTTTTGCATTAGCGGCCAGGACAGCTCCGTGTGATGACATCCAGATGTTGTGCCAGGCCAGCATCAATACAGCGATACCAAGTACGACAGCGTTGAAAAGTTCCTGACCGACACCACTGGCCCATTCACCAATCACATCTGTAAATGCAGCAACAATTCCTGCGCCTAGCAGGCCGACTATCACACCACTGGTAAGCCAGCGTTTACTGTGTGGCAGTCCGCGAGTTGCAGCAGCGAGTATGCCAATAATAAGGGCAGCTTCAAGAACTTCACGAAATATGATTACGGCGGCGGCTAACATAATTAATAACTCCTTACTTTGCGATGATCACGCCTTGGGCGGTCTTCGGATTGAATTCCCCAAAAAACTCATAACGTCCGGGAGCAAGCGGGCCGATAAATATGGTCGCTTTACGACGTCCGGAAATGATTTTTTCTCGGTTTAACGAATAACTTTCAAATTCCTCTGGAGTAGGATCTTGATTATCTACGCGCAGCTTGATTTTTGTTTCTGCCGGAATGGTTAGTTCTGCCGGAATAAATTTATGGTCTTTGATTACTATTGTGTAATCAGCGGCCCACACACTTAGCGGTAGTAATAGCGTTATAAATAGAATATTTTTCAAAGTACTCTCCAAAGGTTTTAAGAATGATAATCGTTCTTATTAACAATAGCAAGAGATTTCTACTAACAAATTTCTGGCCTAAATTGCCAGCCTTTTAGTTGTTGTGAGCGCATAACAAACTACTTTATATGGCTATTCATTATTAAAAGAGTGAGTAAAGCTATGTCGAGAATGCAATCCCAAAAAAAATACCGGGTCAGGAATTGATTGACAGTGTTTAATAAAACGCGGAAACTTCACCTCAGTGCCGATTTGACATCAGCTTGCGGGGCACTTAAATAATTCCAGCTAAAGCGAATCAACCCGATCCGCGCAAGCTGGCCGGGTTTATTTTTGGGTAAAGAGATTGAAAGAAACAAATAACATCGGCATTGTCAGCGTACAGCGCGCTTCATTCGACACTCCGCAGGTTTTCCGTAGCGGCGCGGTGATGTCAAGCTACGAGCTGGTTTATGAAACTTATGGCTCCCTAAATGCCGACAAATCCAATGCCATCCTGATCTGTCACGCGTTGTCAGGTAATCATCATGTAGCAGGATATTATGCCGATGCCCCAGAGAATCTGGGCTGGTGGGATAGTATGGTAGGTCCGGGTAAGCCGATCGATACGGAGAAATTCTTCGTCATTGGGGTTAACAATCTGGGGGGTTGTCATGGTTCCACTGGGCCTTCAACGATTAATCCGGAAACCGGCCAAGCCTATGGAGCAAGTTTTCCACTGGTAACAGTAGAGGATTGGGTCGAATCGCAAGCCCGTCTTGCGGATCAACTTGGAATAGAGCAGTTCGCAGCGGTGATCGGTGGCAGCTTGGGAGGGATGCAAGCCTTGCAATGGTCACTCGCCTATCCAGACAGAGTTCGTCACGTGTTCGCCATTGCCGCCGCACCACGACTTACGGCACAAAACATAGCATTTAATGATGTGGCGCGTAATGCTATCCTGACTGATCCGGATTTTTACGGCGGAGATTTCTATCAGCACGGCGTTGTTCCAACACGTGGATTGAGATTGGCGCGCATGTTGGGACACATCACGTACCTCTCAGACGATGCGATGGCAGACAAATTTGGACGGGAATTGCGCTCAGGTAGCTTTAAATATAGTTACGATATTGAGTTTGAAATCGAATCCTATTTGCGCTATCAGGGAGACAAGTTCGCTGCATATTTTGATGCCAACACATATTTGCTGATGACCAAGGCACTCGATTATTTTGATCCGGCACATGATTTTGGCGGTGATCTGAACAAGGCTTTCTCACACGCCAAGGCAGACTTTTTGGTGGTGTCGTTCACCACTGACTGGCGTTTTTCACCGACGCGTTCACGTGAGATCGTTAGGCCACTGCTGCATAACAAGCTAAATGTTAGCTATGCAGAAATTACCTCAAACCACGGACATGATTCCTTCCTGATGAAGGATAGTTATTACTTTGAAGTGATGCGTACCTACCTTGATAAAGTTGCAAGCGAATTTGGAAAGGGCCAACTGCCAGCGAAGGAAGCGGAAAAATGAGCCAGGATAATTTACAGTTATCCCGAAAACGTCCGGATTTTGCTGCGATTGCAGCCTGGATACCGAAAGGTGCAAGCGTGCTTGACTTGGGTTGTGGGGATGGAAGCCTGCTTCGCTACCTGAAAGAAACACGTGCAGTGACTGGATATGGTGTAGAGATTAGTGATCTCAATATTGCTTCCTGTATCGGCAATGGAGTGAACGTGATTCAGAATGATCTGAATGCCGGGCTGGCGGACTTCGAGAACAATTCATTCGATTACGTACTGCTTTCGCAAACCCTGCAAGCTACACGTCACACCGAGGCATTAATACAGGAAATGCTGCGAGTCGGCCGCGAGGGCATTGTCAGCTTCCCCAACTTCGGCTATTGGCGCAATCGCTTTAAGATACTTTTCGGTAACATGCCTGTGTCCAAAGATTTGCCCTACCAGTGGTATGACACGCCAAATGTGCATCTATGTACCTTGAAAGACTTTGAGACTTTTTGTGCCGACCACCATGTCGCAGTGCTAGACCGCCGTGTGATGACTGGCGAGGGCGAGGTGAAATTTCTGCCAAATTTACTGGGTAGTACAGCTGTGTATCGATTTCAACGTGGAATATGAATTGATGGACATCAAAATCTGCCGCGCAATAGTGCGATCTTAGTAGTAGTGAGAGCCGCTTAGTGACAGTCTGGCAGCAACTCTTCACCCGCCGTATGCTCATCTGCGTATTCACCGGATTTGCATCCGGATTGCCGCTGTATCTGCTATTCAATCTGGTGCCTGCGTGGTTGCGCAGCGAGGCGGTGGATCTCAAGACCATCGGTCTATTTGCGCTGATCCAGTTTCCCTATACCTGGAAATTTCTATGGTCGCCGCTGCTTGATCGCTACGTTGTTCCGATGCTTGGCCGCCGCCGTGGCTGGATGCTGATTACCCAGGTCGGCCTGCTTGCAGTCATCGCCTCGATGGGGGCGTTTTCGCCGCAAAGTGATCTGTATATCATTGCCTGGATCGCCACCCTGCTTGCCTTTCTCAGCGCTACACAAGACATTGTGCTGGATGCGTACCGCAGAGAGTTGCTGGCCGATATCGAATTGGGACTTGGCAATGCAGTTCATGTGAATGCATATCGTGTAGCAGGTTTGGTACCGGGTTCCCTGTCATTGATCCTCGCAGATTTTCTGCCATGGAGTACAGTGTTCATCGTCACCGCGTTGTTCATGGTTCCCGGCATTGTGATGACGCTAATGGTGAAAGAGCCGCATCGTGCAGCCCCACCCAGAACATTGCGCGAAGCAGTGGTCGAACCGCTCCATGAATTCATCACTCGCAAGGGTTGGAGCAGCGCGCTGCTGGTTCTTGCCTTTTTGTTTTTTTACAAACTAGGCGACAGTATGGCAACGGCACTGGCGACACCCTTCTATCTGGATATGGGTTTTTCAAAGACCCAGATCGGTTTGATCGCAAAAAATGCCGGGCTATGGCCATCTGTCATCGGCGGCATGCTGGGTGGTTTGTGGATGGTGAAGATTGGTATCAACCGCGCACTTTGGTTGTTCGGCGTGGTGCAATTGATCACTATTTTCGGTTTTGTGTGGCTGGCTACGATGGGGTATCACGCAGAGGTCACTTCGGTGGAACTCACCCAGCTCGCTATCGTGATCAGTATGGAAGCATTGGGTGTCGGGCTGGGCACAGTCGCCTTTGTCGCCTTTATTGCCCGTTCCACCCATCCAGCCTATACCGCTACTCAGTTCGCCTTGTTCACCAGTTTAATGGCGGTGCCGCGCACCTTTGCCAATGCCGCTACAGGTTGGTTGGTCGAGACCATGGGTTGGGCACAGTTTTTCTTGCTCTGTGCCGTGTTGGCAGTGCCGGGGATGTTGTTGTTGTTCAAGGTTGCGCCGTGGAATGAGAAAATGTCGTCGAAGGGTTAGCGATCCTCAACAATAAAAGTCTCGGTGTGCGGCCCTACACACCGATTACTATATTTGTGTGGTTAGAGACAAGCAAGTTAAATAGCTGCCGGGAAACCCCAGCGAAGTTGATTTTTTTTGTTACAAGCTAAATTTTTCTTAGGAAAACTTTTGATTTTCGTTGATAGTTATAAAGTGACTTCTTCTGCTCAGGCAGCGCAGAGACATCGCTCTCAACGAAGCCGCGTTCGATGAACCAGTGTGCAGCGCGGGTAGTGAGTACGAATAAGTTTTTGATACCTTGCGATTTGGCGACGGAGATAATGTGGTTGAGTATGGCGACACCGTAGCCGCGATTCCGGTTTTGTGCGTCCACAGCCAAGCCTGCTAGTTCGGCAGAAGCTTCATCCGGGAAGGGGTACAAGGCGGCGCAACCAACGGTGCGGTGGTCGTGTTCCAGCACCACAAAACGGTCGATCTCCTGTTCCAGTAGTTCACGATTACGCCTGACAAGGATGCCATCTTCTTCCAGCGGACGCAGCAGTTCTATGATACCACCGATGTCATCAATGCTGGCGTCACGCAGGGTGTTGAGCGTGCTTTCGACAATCATCGTACCGATACCTTCATCGCTGAACAGTTCCTTGAGTACAGCGCCATCGGTGTGACGGCTGATCAGGTGGGTACGTGCCACACCGGCTTCGCAGGCTCTTACTGCGCAGGGAAGAAACAGCGATACATCATCTGTGAGTTTACGCTTGGCGGACAGCACATGATTTGCCTGCGCGACGGTGAGTTCTTTGAGTAGCGTGCCTTCCTTGTCCTGTACGCCGTCCGTATCCATCAGGAACACCAGTTTGTCTGCATCCAGTGCGATAGCGGTAGCAGTTGCGACATCTTCGAGTGTGACGTTGAATGCCTCGCCTGTAGGTGAATAGCCCAAGGGTGAAAGCAGTACAACCTCGCCGAATTCCATACGGTCGTTCAGTGCGTCGACATCCACCTTGCGCACGCTGCCGGTGTGCATTAGATCAACGCCGTTAATGATGCCGATAGGTTGAGCGGTGATAAAGTTGCCGCCTGCGACACGGATGTCGGCATTGGCCATCGGAGAGTTAGGCAGCCCCATTGAAAGAAGCGCTTCGATCTCGACGCGCACCCGTCCGACTGCTTCTTTCACGCATTGCATGGTTTCAGCATCGGTGAGGCGTATCCCATGATGATAAGTATCGTCGAGGTTGGTTTTCGACAAGTGTTGTTCGATTTGCGGGCGTGCACCATGAACCAGAACCAGTCGGATGCCGAGGCTAGCAAGCAGATTGAAATCGTGGGTTAGCTCGACAAACTTGCCATCCGCGACGACTTCGCCGCCAAAAGCGATCACAAAGGTGCGGCCACGGAACGCATTGATATAAGGCGCAACAGAACGGAACCAGGTAACGAAATCGGCAGATTTGGTGATGGGCATTACTACTCCTACAATTAAACCTTTGCTCAGGAATGCATCATGCCGTGCTACGACTCATCTAGCAACTGATTGAGCTACCAGCCATCTGACTGGTGAAACTACTAGCCAATCCACTAAGCCATCAAAAAACGATGGCAAGTGGCACGTTATAAGCCAAAAAGACGGTGAGCAAGTCATTACTTAATATTAGGCGAGACATAGTTTTCACCTATCGGCTGCTACTGAAAATCTCCCCACAGGGTTTGCAGGGCTGCCACGCCGGAAATAGCTGCCGTTTCGGTGCGCAGCACACGCTTACCCATGCAAATAGAAGTGAATCCACATTGTCGTGCGGCGTTGCTTTCTGCCTGACTGAGTCCACCCTCGGCTCCAATTAACAATGCGATTTCATTTTGTGGTTTGATTAGTGAGGGCAAGGCGACAGTACTTTCCGGCAACAGGACAAGTTTGGTGAATTGTGATTTACGCATTTGTTGTAACCACAGCATGATATCAAGTGGCATGTGTATCTGTGGTAACACATTGCGTCCGCATTGTTCACAGGCAGAGATTGCGACTTGGTGCCAATGCTCGATCCGTTTTGTAATGCGTTCCGGGCTTAGCTTGGCAACACTACGTTCGGTGGCTAGCGGTTGGAATTCGGCAACACCTAATTCGGTCGCTTTTTGTATTATCCAATCCATCTTTTCACTACTCGAAAGAGACTGTGCCAACATGATATGGAGTGATGACTCGCGGTTTGCATCAACTTCGACAATGTTATTAATGACGACACGTTTGCCACTAATTTCAACTATCAGGCCGTGTCGCTCATTGCCTAAGCCATCGAATATTTCTACCTTGCTACCCTCTCTCAGCCTCAATACGCGTGAGGCATGATGCGCTGCACCCTGAGGCAGATCGAAAGAGTTGCCGTGTGGCAATGGTGGTGGACAGTAAAAACGAGGCATGTTGAACAAAAAAGTTGGTGAAGGGGGCATGATAATATAATGCCCCCAAGAATATTATCAGGAATATGAAATGGTTAGTCTACAACCCCCTATATGTGATTTTGGTTGGCAAGCACGTGATTTTGATCTCCCAGGAGTGGATGGCAAGCAATACAACCTTGCCAGCGCCCGTGGTAAGAAAGGCCTTCTGGTGATGTTCATCTGCAATCACTGTCCATATGTGAAATCCATTCGTGATCGTATCGTGCGCGATACTCGAGAGCTGCAACAGCACGGTATAAACAGTATTGCGATCATGTCGAACGATCCTGCCGACTATGAAGAAGATTCATTTGAAAATATGAAACTTGTCGCTCAGCAATATGACTACCCTTTCCCATATGTATGGGATGAGACACAGCAAATTGCCAAGGATTATGATGCAGTATGTACGCCTGACTTTTTTGGTTTTAATGCCGAAATGGAGCTTCAGTATCGTGGAAGATTGGATGCATCTCGCAAGGAAGTTGTTGAAGGTGCGCCGCGTGATTTGTTCAACGCAATGGTGCAGGTGGCAAAAACCGGGCATGGCCCACGTGAGCAGATTGCCAGCATGGGATGCTCAATCAAATGGAAAGGTGAATGAGTAGTTACACTGCAGGCAGTACGCGACCACTAGTCAATGAGGTAATCGAAGCCGTTAAGCTGGTGGCAGCAGAAGAAATCATGCCACGCTATCTCAAGGTGGCGCGTCAGCATAAAGATGATGGCAGTTTGTGTACTGAAGCAGATCTGGCTGCGCAGCATGCGTTGAGCAAGAAATTGCAGACGATTCTCCCGGTACCAGTTCTTGGTGAAGAAATGACAACTGCTGAGCAACAATCATTGTGGAAGTCTGGCCATGAGGGTTTGTGGTGTATTGACCCGATTGATGGCACGTCAAATTTTGTACGGGGCCTGCCATATTTTGCTGTATCTGTTGCATTGCTGCGTGCGGGTGAGAGTGTGATGGGTGTGGTTTACAACCCAGTGGCAAATGAAATGTTTGCAGCAGAACGCGGGAAAGGAGCCTTCCTTAATGGCCAAAGATTGGTGGTCCGTGAAGAGAAAGTTACACTTGGAGCTGCATTGGCATCGGTTGATTTAAAGCGGCTGGATAAAGCCCTGGTTGCCAGGCTGGTAAGCGATACACCGTATTGTTCGCAGCGTAATTTTGGTGCGAGTGCGCTGGATTGGTGTTATACCGCTGCTGGCCGCTTTGATATGTGCCTGCATGGAGGGCAAAATCTTTGGGATTATGCCGCCGGTGTGCTGGTTTTATCCGAGTCAGGTGGGCACTACTGTTGTATCGACAACGATGATTTTGTGCAGGGCGACATCTGGCAACGTTCAGTGATTGCGGCACTAGATAAAAAACTGTTTCAAGAATGGAAAAGCTGGATACGGGCGCAACGGTGATTTGCCGATAGTGAAGTTATGGAGGCTGTGTGAAGATATTGATACTCGGAGCCGGACAAGTCGGCTCAACCGTGGCGGAAAGTCTGGTCAGCGAGGCAAATGACATTACTGTTGTAGATTTTGATGGTGAAAAACTGCGCCAGCTACAAGACAGGCTTGATCTGCGAACTTTGGCAGGAAATGCCACGCATCCCACGGTTCTTGAACAGGCAGGAATAGCTGACGCGGATATGTTGTTGGCTGTAACCCAGAGTGATGAGGTCAATCTTGTGGCTTGCAAGTTGGCTGCCAGTCTTTACAACACACCTACACGCATTGCACGAATACGCGCAGCAGATTATCTGGAACGCCCGGAAATTTTCAATGCTGATAATTTCTGCGTTGATTTTTCAATTTGTCCGGAACAAATTCTCACTGACCATATCGCCAGACTTATAGAATTTCCAGAAGCTCTGCAAGTACTCATATTCGCAGGCGGGAAAGTGTCGCTGGTGGCTGTGCGTGCTGTGGAAGGTGGGCCGTTGGTTGGTCGTCCGTTGCGATTTTTACGTACTGATATGCCGAAAATCGACACGCGGGTGGCGGCAATTTTTCGTCAGGACAGATCGATAGATATGGATGGCGACACAGTGGTGCAGGCTGGCGATGAAGTATTCTTTATTGCAGCAACACAGCATATCCGCACAGTGATGCTTGAATTGCGGCATATGGATACTCCCATCAAGCGTGTGATGATAGTTGGTGGTGGAAATATTGGTCGGCGTCTGGCCAAGAGATTGGAAAAGGAATATCAGGTCAAGTTGATCGAGTACGACAAGGAGGCTAGCGCCAGACTTGCCGCAGAGTTGACTAATACCTTGGTGCTCAATGGTGATGGTACCGATGAAAAGTTGATGCAACAGGAACATATTGGAGATATCGATGTGTTTTGCGCCCTGACCAACGACGATGAAAATAACATCATGTCTTCCTTGCTTGCAAAGCAAGGGGGTGCGCGAAAAGTGATTGCGCTGATCAATCGTAGTGCCTATGTCGGCCTGATGCATAGGGGCAGCATTGATATTGCGCTTTCTCCCGCGCAAGTTACGATAGGTTCCCTGTTGGCTTATGTTCGGCAGGGCGATGTCGAAGTGGTGCACTCTTTGCGTCGGGGTGCTGCTGAAGCTTTGGAGTTGGTGGCGCACGGGGATCGTGAGTCCTCTAAAGTTGTAGGAAGGCGTATTGATGCAATTAACTCACCGAAAGGTGCGACGATAGGCGCGATAGTGCGAGGTAAAGAGGTCATCATCGCCCATCATGATACGGTGATTGAGTCAGATGACCACATCATCGTGTTTGTCAATGACAAAAGTATGGTGCGAAAGATCGAGAAACTATTTCAGGTTAACCTCGGGTTTTTCTGATGCAACGCGCATTAACCGTTGTTCACGCTTTGGGCTTGATGCTGGTGGTGTTTAGCACAGCCTACTTATTGCCTGTTTTTGTGTCTTATCTATATGACGATGGTTCCATGGCTGATTTTATTATGGCAATGGCTTGGACCTTGTGCATAGGTATATTGATGTGGTTGTCGACGCGTCGCTATAAAGGCGAATTGTCAATACGACATGGCTATTTGCTGGTGGTGGGTATGTGGACGACAATGCCTGTAGTGGCAACATTGCCGCTGTTGTTGATGGTGCCGGGGTTGTCTTTTACAGACGCTTATTTTGAAGCTATGTCTGCTGTTACCACTACCGGTGCGACAACCTTGAGCGGTCTGGATACATTACCTCCCGCTATCAATGTGTGGCGGCATGAATTGCAGTGGTTGGGTGGATTGGGGATTATCGTGTTGGCAGTAGCGATTTTGCCCTTGCTGGGTATTGGCGGTCGACAACTGTTCAAGGCAGAAATGCCCGGACCGATGAAAAATGCTGGTCTGACTCCTCGTATAGCTGATACGGCACGTAATCTGTGGGTTGTTTATGCAGTGATGACTATCATATGTGCATTCGCCTTGAAATGGGCAGGGATGAGTTGGCTGGATGCTGTGTGCCATGCATTCTCTACTATGGGATTGGGTGGATTTTCAACGCATGATGCGAGCGTTGGGTATTTCAATTCCGAGCTGATCGAATTTGTAATGATCGCTTTCATGTTGATTGCCGCAATTAATTTCGCATCTCACTTTCTTGCCTGGCATGGCAAATCATTACGTATCTATCGCTATGATACTGAGGCACATGCCACGCTTGGACTGATATTGGCAAGTTGTTTTGGCATTGCCTTGTTTCTCTGGTGGAACGATGTTTATACTGAGTTTCTGACCGCACTGCGGCATGCGACCTTCAATGTGGTCTCCATTGGTGCAAGCTCAGGGTTTGCAAGTGCAGATTACGGGCAGTGGCCAATTTTTGCACCCTTGTGGATGCTGTTCGTCGGATGTATAGCGGCAAGTTCGGGTTCCACGGGTGGTGGCATCAAAATGATACGCACCATGATTTTGTTCAAACAGGCTGGGCGAGAATTCCTAAAATTGTTGCATCCTGCTGTAGTAGACCCGATGAAAATTGGTGGCAGGGTCGTTACTAATAACATCGTATTTTCGGTGTTGGGTTTTATCTTTTTATATTTTATGACTATCGCTACCCTGGTTTTTGTTCTGTTGATTAGTGGTATGGATTTCATTTCAGCCTTTTCGGCGATTTTGGCATGCATCAACAATTTCGGTCCCGGTTTGGGTGCTGTGGGTCCTTCCAGTAATTATGCGGCATTGAACGACTTTCAAACCTGGGTGTGTACCTTCGCGATGTTGGTCGGTCGGTTGGAGATATTTACTGTGCTGATTTTGTTTACACCACATTTTTGGCGTCGCTAAAATCGTCATGACACCCATGCTTAGATACGTTAGCATTACTGAGGATAAAATCAAATCAATATGATAAGCACATTAGTGTCAAAGCAAGAGGGAAACAAATGAGCGATGGTTTGCCATTGTCCGGTATGAAGGTGTTACTTATTGACGATAGCAATACAATAAGACGGAGCGGAGAAATATTTCTGTCTCAGGCGGGTTGCCAGGTAATTCTTGCTGTCGATGGATTCGACGGTTTGGCCAAAGTGGTGGACAACCATCCCAATATTATTTTTATTGATATTATGATGCCAAGACTGGATGGTTTTCAGGCTTGCGCATTGATCAAAAAAAACCATCAGTTTAAAAATACACCGGTAGTGATGTTGACGAGCAAGGATACTTTGTTTGATCGTGCGCGCGGAAAACTAGTTGGTGCGAATCAATATTTACTTAAGCCATTTAATAAAAAAAGCCTGATTGAAACCGTTATCCAGCATACTCAGAAGAATCAGGAATCAGCCTATGGCAATTAAAAAAATATTGGTGGTGGATGATTCGGCTACAGAACGCCATGTTATCGAGGGGATATTAAGTGCGAATGGATTTGAGGTTGCGTTTGCTGAAGACGGTGAAAAGGGTGTAGCGCAGGCTAAAGAGATTAAACCTGATTTGATTATTATGGATGTGGTGATGCCAGGAATGAATGGTTTTCAGGCTACGCGGGCGATTACTAACGACCCGGATACCCAGCATATTCCGGTAATTATTTGCTCAACCAAGAATCAGGTGACCGATAAGGTTTGGGGTGCGCGTCAGGGAGCAAAAGAGTACATAGTCAAGCCGATAAATCCCGCTGAGTTGTTGGAAAAAATCGCGGAGCTTGTTTAAGTAGGTCTTGGAACTCATGTCAAAGCGACTCAACCTCCTTGAATTTCAGCAAAACCTGATTGAACGGTTGCAAGGGAAAGATGCGCCTGCGGCCAAAGTGACTACTTTGGGTGTGCAAATTGCAGGAAGTAACTGGTTGGTGGATATGCCAGATATCAGTGTTGTGTTGCTTCTACCACGTTTGACCATTGTCCCATTCACCAAGCCATGGTTTCGTGGAATGGCAAATATACACGGGAATTTATACAGTGTTGTGGACATGGCAGCCTATCAGCAAAGTGTGGGGATTAGTCAATTTGGTCCAGCGCAGGCATCAGGAGAGGCTGGCAATAGAGTGTTGCTGGTTGCAGAGAGATTTGCTTTTAATGTTGCGCTGTTGGTTGATCGCGTGTTGGGTCTGCACGATACCCAGAGCTGGCGCAAAAATGAATCAGACAGTCAACAAATTGAATATATAGATGAGCATGGTGTTCCATGGCGCAAGTTGGATGTGAAAGGTCTGCTTGAGCAGCAAGAGTTTCTGCAAATAGGCGTTTAGCAATTTTCCCCAAGAAAGAGCCAGTATGTTATCGAAACAACTATTACCGGAGTCAAAATTGAGGGCGCTTGGTATAGCTGCGGTAATTTTTCTGGTTGTGACGGTTCTTTCTGCATACGTAAGTAATCTTGAGGCGCAAAATAAAAGTGCTTATGTTGCGCTTTCAAGTCAATTAATGGTGCTATCGCAAAGCCTTTCCAAGGAAACGCAGCTGGCTTCGTCAGGAAACGCGGCGGCGTTCGTCGAATTGGCTAATATCAGAAAAAGTATGGCTGCCGTTATTAATAAGCTGAATCAAGGGGACGATAAGTTGCCGGCTGTCAAGGGGGAGTCGCGCGTTGCGTTGGATGTTTTGATAAAGGAGTTAAGCAAGGTAATGCGGGAACTAGAAGCGCTGGAGCTCGGGCGTGCAGGATTAGTCGCATTGGGAAAAACTGGGGCAGCGATTAGAAAATCAAGTGCTGAGTTTCGTGATTTGACGCATGACATGATGGAGAACGATAGTGGCTTGCAGAAAGAGCAGGTGACACGTTTTACTATGTTGTCTGAACGTGCTGGCAAGGACATTAGCTTGGCTTTGGGAATGGAAGTGGCGGCAGAGCAGATTTCCCATATAGGGATTGGGATCCTCGCAGCGGAGGAGAGTCTGGCAACTCTGCCAGCAGAAAATCCCAAAGTTTCACGTGTTAACGAACTGTTCGGTGCTTATCGTAATAATTTACAAATTCTGGTTTCTCAATCTCGCAATCTGGTGGCAGCAAAGCAAGCAGCTAGATCAATCCTTGGTGATTCTGAATCATTGTTAACTAGCTCGCAGCGTCTGTTGGAGATACATCAGACAACTTCTGTAGGACGATTTGCGTTTTATGCTGCCGTCTTGTTCAGCGTATTGTTCTTGTTGTCGATTGCGTTGCTGGCTGCGTACTATGTGAATGACTCTCGACAGCGTACAAATGAAGTGATGCGCATAAATCGCGAGAATCAGGATGGTATTTTGAGATTGATGAACGAAATGGGAGATTTGGCTGAAGGTGATTTGAGGGTGCGCGCGACGGTAACAGAGGACATCACGGGAGCAATAGCTGATTCGGTAAATTACACCACCGAGGAGTTTTGTAAGTTGGTGTCCCGAATAAACGTGGCTGCAGAACAGATGGGGCATTCAACCAGAGATGCCCAAGGCATTTCCCAAGGCCTTCTCGAGGCTGCTCAAAAGCAAGCCAATGAAATTCAGGGAGCTGGAGAAGCTATACAGTTGATGATCCAATCCATTAAAGAGGTGGATTCTATCGCTTCACAATCTGCTGATGTTGCACGTCGCACTTTGGTTGTTACACAGCAAGGTTCACAAGCGGTGCGAAATACAATTAGTGGTATGGATGGGATACGAGAGCAGATTCAAAATACTGCCAAACGGATCAAAAGGCTCGGAGAAAGTTCTCAGGAAATTGGTGAAATCGTTGACTTGATCACTGATATTACTGAGCAGACCAACGTGTTGGCCTTGAATGCAGCCATTCAGGCAGCATCTGCCGGGGAGGCGGGGAGAGGTTTCTCGGTTGTAGCGGAAGAGGTGCAGCGATTGGCAGAACGTTCTGCTGAAGCGACCAAGCAAATCGGTGTGCTGGTGAAGACAATACAGGGCGATACCCATGATGCTGTGGCAGCGATGGAAGAAAGTATTGTTGGTGTTGTGTCTGGTACGGAATTGTCCGATGTGGCAGGCAAGTCACTAAAGGAAATCGAGCAGGTGTCGAATGAACTGGCAACACTGATCAACAGAATTTCGATGTCCACCCAAGTGCAAACAGATATGGCCAGCCAGGTCGCTGAGGCAATGCAAGGTATATTCAAAGTGACTGTGCAAACTACCGAGGGGACACGATTGACTGCAAACTCTATTGCTCAGTTGGCGAAACTCGCGACTGACTTACGGGGTTCAATTGCGGGTTTTAAATTGTAGTATGAAAGCTTTTTCCTCATGACCGGCAATACCTCTTTTAATCCTAGTGTGCTCGCAGCTGTTAAGCCTGATATTGACAATACGCTAACTGAAATTGCTGCCCGGTTGCAGCAATATTTCAATGAGCCTGAAAGCAATGAGTCAATGTTGCAAGTTGCGCTAGATGAGTCAAGTCGCTTGACGGACATGTTAAAGAATTCCGGTTTGGATGGTGTGACGGTATTTTGTAGTGAGTTGGTGTGCGCGCTAGGTGAGCTTGGTACCAATCAGGAGCAAGTTTCTGATGCGCAACATGAGGTGTTCCACCGAGCACTTTCCGCTATAAGAGAATATCTTGTGATTTTGACCGGCGGCGCGAAAAATGCTGCATTACGTTTGTTCCCACAATATCAAGAGTTGAAAAAAATGCGGGGTCAGGAAGCAGCTTCTGAATTAGACCTGTTTTACCCCGATTTGGCGGTATCTTTACCGGAATATCTATTGGGTTCAATGTCAGAGGGTGATAATCCAGAAAATCTAAAAGCGCTACGAAGCAACTACCAACAGGCGCTGTTGCGATGGTTGCGACAGGATGATGCGTCCAATGCATCATTGCAGATGCTGCAAGCTCTGGAAGGAGTAATGCGATGTGTACCACAAGATGATGGGCGTGCATTTTGGTGGGCAAGTTGTGGTTTACTTGACTGTATCAAACACGATGGTCTCCCTCCTGAGCTAAATGCTCGGAAATTATTGGGGCGTGTGGATCAGCAAATACGTACTGTTGCTGAAGGCATCAATGTTGATGTGCGACCAGTCTTAAATGAAATACTTTATTTGATTGCACGCAGCCATGTAGTTAGTCCACTGGTAGAAGAGATCAAACAAGTATATGCCCTAGATGATTATCTGCCCGAGCTTCTGGAATTGCTGCCTGATGTTCAGGAGTCGATGATAGGTGATATGCGAGATCGATTGCTTGACGCCAAAAAATGTTGGGAGCGCGGCGTAAAGGGTGATGCAGCGGCCTGCGCACAATTCTTCCGGCATGCTGAGCAATTGGTCGAGTATAGCGAAAATCTCGAACGAGATAGCTTGCACCATTTGGCTAAGCATATTCTCAAGTTATCTGAGTATATAAATAAATCTGAACATGCACGACTTGTCGACATTGATATGGCTATGGCACTGCTGTTGCTCGAAGCAGGTATTAAAAACAGCAATTTCCTTGACGATAACTTCAAGGAGCAAGCAGATATTCTGTCCGAGCGCATGCATGTTGCGATAAAGCAGCAGCCAGAAGATATGCAGCAACTAGACAAATTGATTGATTTGCATTTCCAGATGACAGAGCAGGGCGAAGTGATGAACACTCTGCTCAACGAAATGTTGGCCAACCACCAACATGTCGAACATGGATTGAATGCATATTTCAGCAATGCGATTCAGCGTTCTGAATTGGCAGGATTGTTGCGTCTATTGGGTCAGATACGGGGTGGTTTAAGTATTTTGTCTCTGGATGTTGCCTCGCATCTCCTGCTATCTATGGAAACTGCCGTTCTCCGTTTTGCACAGACTCAGAATATGCCCGATGCCGAAGAAAAAGACACAATAGTTGATGCAATGAGTGGATTGGAAAGTTATCTGCGTCAGTTGGCGAGTGCCAAAAGAGGAGATGTTTCACAGCTTGAAAAAATATCGGCTGAACTGGTCAGGCAGCAACATGCTGCTGAATCAGCGGTTAGCATGCCATCTATCTTGCCTCAAAAAGACCTTTCGATGACAACTGCTTCGCCATCGGAATCATCGCTTGATATGCCAGAGAAGCAAATGAGCGACGAAGACCAGAAATTGATTGACATCTTCCTGGAAGAGGCTCGGGAAGTGTTGGGCGTTATGCGGGCCAACATCGAAATTTGCCAGTTACACCCTAACAGTATTGAACCCTTGGTAACGATAAGGCGCGGTTTCCATACGCTAAAAGGAAGTGGGCGGATGGTTGGTTTGGCTGAATTGGGTGAAGTCGCCTGGTGTGTTGAACGCGCTATGAATAATTGGTTGCAAGCCAAAAAGCCAGCGACTGACGATTTGTTGAAGTTCGTCAATACAGCTGTGCAGGCTTTTTCAGGCTGGGTAGATGTACTTGAAAGTCAGGGCGAACTGCATATCGAGGCTGGAGAGTTAAAAACTGTTGCCCAGAAAATAGAAGATGGGCAGGCTGTCGGAGTTATTCTTGAGCTGATTTCGCCAAAAGCTGAATCTGCAACAACGCCTACTCTGGAGTTTGAATTGGATGAGGTGGAAACATCAGAATCGGCAGCGTTGCCGGATATGCCTGTAACAGAATCCATTACGCAGGAAAATCTGGAGCCTAAAATTGAGGTGGAAGTTGGGTTGCAGGATTTGGAATTTACATCTGAGATTGAGACGACAACAGAATCGTCTTCGGCTCATGAATCCGAGACAGGGTTAGAGTCATCACTTGAATCAGTACAAGAAGTTGTCAGGGTAGGTGATATAGCGTTGTCACAGTCACTATTCAATATTGCCAGCACTGAAGCGGTGCATAATATGGCGATATTGCAAGCGCAGTTTGATGGTTTAGCTACGGAGACAAAACCCTCAATAAAACATGATTTCATGCGTGCAGCACACACTTTGGTTGGGCTGAATCAAACCATGGGTTTTGAAGCGATAGTAGATTTGGCAAGTGCTCTGGAATGTTGGTTGCAGGTGCGTGAGGGGCAGACTTTTTCTCTTGGCAAAGAGCAGCGGAAAATGCTTGAAGATGCCATTGCCGCCTTGGGAGAAATGGTATCGAATATTTGCAATCAGCATATGCCGCAAAGCCATGGAGACTTGGCAAATCAACTGCGTGCAGATGTTGATAATTTCACCACAGATCAGCCACAAAGCGGCCCAATGCCGAATATACGGTTAGAAACTCCCGCAGATGATAAACATGTTGAGAATCAAGATGAGCCTGGGGAGCCTCTGGTACAGGATGAGATTGATGAGCAATTATTGCCAGTATTCCTAGAAGAGGCCGAAGAGCTGTATCCGAAAATTAACGAGTGTTTGCGTGAGTTGAGGAAGCAACCGCAGGATGATAAGCAGGAGCAATCGTTGAAGCGACTATTGCATACGCTGAAAGGAAGCTCCAGGATGGTCGGGGCGATGCGTATCGGTGACATTGCACATGCAATGGAAGATCAGCTCTCCGCCGCAGCTAAGGCGAGTGAAGTGGTAAGTTACAGAGATGCGCTGGAAAGAAATTTTGATTTGGCTAATGCGCTACTGGAGGAATTGCGAGGCGGCGAAGTAGCAGTTATGCCAGGAGAAATTGAAGCGGGCGTGGAGCGGGGCCGACGTGCATCAGACAAACTTGGAGGCGGCAAAACGGATCGCCGTTCTACTGATCAAAGTATCATTGTATCGGGCAACGTGCTAAGGATGCGTTCAGAACTAGTGGATAAGTTGGTGAGCGATGCTGGGGAAATAAGCGTAGCACGTTCACGCATAGAAACAGAGTTACATACTTTCAAAGATGGATTGATTGAGCTGAGCTCAAGCGTGGTGCGATTGAGACAGCAGTTGCGTGAAGTGGAAATACAGGCAGAAACCCAGATGCAATCGAAAGCTTCGCTTGCCAGGAATAATGAAGAAGGTTTTGATCCGTTGGAGTTGGATCGCTTTACACGTTTGCAGGAATTGACGCGCTTCATGAATGAAAGTGTGCATGACGTACAAACTGTAAGGTATGCGTTGTTAAAAAATATGGAAGAAACATCTGTCGTGCTTCAGATGCAAGGACGCATTATCCGTGAGCTGCATCAGAATTTAATGAACGTACGCATGGTGTCATTTAGTAGCATTGCTGACCGTTTGTACCGAATCGTGCGACAGACAGGTAAAGAATTGGAAAAGCGCGTTAATCTGGAATTAACGGGTATGACTGTAGAGCTGGATCGCAGCATGTTGGAAAAAATGGTTGCACCATTTGAGCATCTGTTGCGTAACGCCATCGTACACGGCTTGGAAAGTGATCAAGCTCGTGTGCAGGCCGGTAAGCTTCCGATCGGCGAGATACGATTGAGCGTGCGTCAGGAAGTCAATGAGGTGATATTTGATTTTAGTGATGACGGAGCGGGTCTGGACTACGTAAGACTGCAAGAGAAAGCTATAGCAAGCGGCTTGCTTTCAGCAGAACATGAGGTTAGTGAAGATCAATTGGCACAACTCATTTTCTTGCCAGGGCTTTCCACTGCGACTGAAGTGACTGAGAGCGCAGGACGTGGCATCGGTATGGATGTGGTGCGTAGCGAAATTGCTGCATTGGGTGGAACCATCAATGTTCAGTCAAGGAGTGGATTGGGGACGCGTTTCATTATTCGTATGCCGCTTACCCTGGCGGTGACACAGATTGTGTTGGCTCGCTCAGGTGGGACAACATACGCGATTCCTTCGATTATGGTTGACCAGGTCAGACAGCTGAAATCGGCAGACATGATTAGCCTGAATAACGAACGAAAAATTGAATGGCGTGAAAGCACTTATCCCCTGCATTATTTGTCGCAACTCCTTACAGATACGCCGATTGTTCAGGAAAATCATCTGCAGAATCAGGTTTTGCTGTTGCGTAGCGGCGAGGAACGTATTGCATTGCATGTTGATGAGTTGTTAGGCAATCAAGAGGCCATAGTAAAAAATATTGGCATACAATTATCCAGACTGTCAGGTATTGCCGGTGCGACGGTAATTGGTACCGGGGTAGTGGTGCTTATTTTGAATCCGCTACAATTGGCACATCGCGTCAGTACTAGGTCTGGGAAAGCAGGTGCAGCTGAGCCGTCGGCAAATGTCAATATGCTGACCAGCCTTCCTTTGATCATGGTGGTAGATGATTCGCTAACCGTGCGTAAGATATCTACGCGTATGTTAAAGAGGGCAGGGTATCAAGTCGTTACTGCCTCCGATGGTGTCGACGCACTGGAACAGCTGGAAAATTTCACGCCTGATGTGATGCTGCTCGATATCGAAATGCCTCGCATGGACGGTTTTGAGCTGGCAAGTGAATTACGGACCAATCCAAAAACAGCGAATCTGCCTATTATCATGATTACCTCGCGCACGGCAGATAAGCATCGTGAATATGCTATGGAGCTAGGTGTTAACGCATATCTGGGTAAACCATATCAGGAAAATGAGTTGCTAGAGAAGATAGCAGCTTATGTTCCGAGCATGAAAGTGCATAAGAAGTAGGCAATTGTTCTCCTTTAGCGCATGAATGGGAATAAGCGAGTTTTATTCAAATTGTGCGGTCTCGCGGGGAAGGCTACAATGCTGTCATGTCCGATTTCAATTTGACCCACCACTTTTTGGTTGCCATGCCCGCTATGCAGGAGGGTTTTTTTGCGGGTACCGTGACTTATATATGCGAACACAATGAAAACGGCGCATTGGGTATAGTGGTGAATCGCCCGATCAATCTTTCGTTGGAAGAGTTGTTAGACCAGATTAGTATTCCATTGGAACAGCCCAAGCTGGCTAAAGTGCCAGTGCATTTTGGTGGGCCTGTACAGACTGAGCGCGGGTTCATATTGCATGAAACTCATGGTAATTGGGAATCCTCCTTGTTAATTAACGATAGATTGGCTTTGACGACATCCAAAGACATACTTGAAGCATTGGCCATTGGTCGTGGGCCACGCAACATTATTGTTTCATTGGGTTATGCAGGTTGGGATCAGGGCCAATTGGAACATGAAATTTCAGAAAATACCTGGTTAACGATGCCAGCTTCGGAACATATTCTGTTTGACCTGCCTGCAGAAGAGCGGCTTGCGGCAGCGATGGGCTTATTGGGAGTGGAATATGCTTCGCTAGCGGAAGATGCCGGGCATGCCTGAGAGAAATCTAGTTTCATTGGTGAGTAGCATTGACTTCAATTTTTACGCCTGAAGGGACATTGCTGGCATTTGATTTTGGCACTAAGCGCATTGGCATTGCTGTAGGTAATACCTTGCTGCGTAGTGCCCGTCCACTGGTTACCATAGCAGATGAAAAAACCGAAGTACGCTTTTCTATTATCACAAGTTTGCTGGCTGAATGGCAGCCCAGCGCGCTGGTGGTGGGGTTGCCTACTAATGATGACGGTACGCCGCACGAGCTGACCGCACTGTGCCGACGTTTTGCCAACCGCCTCAAGGGGCGGTTTAAATTGCCGACGATTTTACTGGATGAGCGTTATACTTCGCTCGCTGCGAGCTCACTGTTGAGCGAAGCTGGCATTCACGGCAGAAAACAGAAAGCTTTGCTCGACCAATATGCTGCGCAGCAAATTTTACAGGCATACTTTGATGAACCACAGGCAGGAATGATCGTATGAACAATCCTCAGCTGAATAAACACGGTGAATTTCAGCATTTGTTGTCTACAGAAGGCTTGCCGGTAAGCATTATCAGAGACATTCTCGACAGAGCGGCTACCTTTATAGATAATAGCGACGGACTTGAAATCAAAAATGTCTCGTTGCTACAAGGCAAATCGGTGTTTAACGTGTTCTTTGAGAACAGCACGCGTACCCGAACCACGTTCGAAATTGCTGCCAAGCGTTTGTCTGCAGATGTGGTCAATCTCAACATTGGTTCGTCTTCTACAAGCAAGGGCGAAACACTCCTAGATACGGTTGATAACCTTTGCGCCATGCATGCTGACATGTTTATTGTGCGTCACTCGGCAAGTGGTGCTGCACATTTCATTGCAAAACATGTTGCGCCTGAGGTTCATGTTGTCAACGCAGGTGACGGTCGCCATGCACACCCTACGCAAGCGTTGCTGGACATGTTCACCATTCGTCACTACAAAAAGGAATTCCACAACCTGAGCGTTGCTATCGTTGGGGATGTGCTGCACTCACGCGTTGCTCGCTCACAAATCCATGCGCTTACAACGCTTGGTGTGCCAGATGTGCGTGTTGTTGCACCCAAAACCTTGCTGCCTAATCACGTTGATAAACTCGGTGTGCGAGTCTATCAAGATATGGAACAAGGCCTGAAAGACGTTGACGTAGTGATGATGTTACGCCTTCAAAATGAGCGTATGCAGGGCGCGCTGCTGCCTTCGGCACAGGAATACTTTAAACACTATGGCCTGACGCAAAATCGGCTGGCTTTGGCTAAGAAAGATGCCATTGTGATGCATCCTGGTCCGATGAATCGTGGCGTAGAGATAGATTCCAGAGTGGCCGACGGCTCGCAAGCCGTCATTCTGCCGCAAGTGACCTATGGTATCGCGGTGCGTATGGCAGTGATGAGTATGCTGGCAGGGAGCAAAGCATGAAGACGCACATTAGAAACGGTCACCTGATCGACCCCAAAAACAAGATTAATGCCCTGCAGGATTTATATATCATTGATAAACGCATTGCCTCAATCGGCAAAGTTCCTTCAGGTTTTGTCGCCGATAAAGTGATAGATGCCAGCGGCTTGATCGTGATGCCAGGAATGATTGATGTCGCCGCACGTTTGCGAGAACCTGGTTATGAATACATCGCCACCTTGGAATCCGAGATGGCAGCTGCTGTTACGGGTGGCGTGACTTCCCTGGCTTGTCCTCCGGACACCGATCCACCATTGGATGAGCCGGGATTGGTGGAGATGCTTAAGCACCGCGCACGTTCGCTCAACCAGTGTCGGGTATTCCCAGTTGGTGCGCTGACATACGGATTAAAGGGTGCAGAACTCACCGAGATGATCGAGTTGAGTGATGCTGGATGCAAGGCTTTCAGTCAGGCTGATGCACCGCTGACTGATACTCGTGTCTTGATGCGGGCTATGCAGTATGCGGCAACATTTGGCTATCGTGTCTGGTTGCGTCCGCAGGATAGTTTTCTCGCCAAGGACGGCGTGGCGCATGATGGCGAAGTGTCAACTCGTCTGGGTCTGCCGGCGATTCCGGTAGTGGCGGAAACCATTGCGCTTTCCACAATGCTTCAATTGGCGAAAGAGACCGGAGTGATAATGCATATCTGCCGTATTTCCAGTGCGGAAGGTGTTGAGATGTTACGCACTGCGAAACAAGGTGGTTTAAAGGTTAGCTGTGATGTGTCAATTAACCATCTGCATTTGACCGAGATGGACATAGGCTATTTTGATGCGAACTGCCATTTGATGCCGCCAC
>Ga0316187_10000745_pt1 | contig 26607 bp, 24 predicted proteins | sample CroRivburrow1_MG_FD_204927 | JGI IMG/M metagenome (GOLD analysis project Ga0316187, IMG submission 204927) | Coastal sediment microbial communities from Maine, United States - Cross River worm burrow 1 | ecosystem: Environmental > Aquatic > Marine > Coastal > Sediment | place: USA: Maine...
CGCCGCCATAAAAAAACCGGAGCCGAAGCTCCGGTTTTTTTTGTTTAGATAGTTAGATTCGGTAATGCGGAATCTAAATTAGAAGTCGATCTGCCATTTGGCACCGGCGTAGAACAGGCTGCCATTGTCGGTATCCGGCGCAACGATAAATGGGGGCCGATCGCCCTCATCCTTGCCGAAGTCGCGGTAGCCGATTTCCGGGACGATGTAGACACCCTTGGCCACCGTGAACACGGCCTGCAGATAGTACTCCATGTAGTTGTTTTTTAAACTGATCCCTTGTATACTGTCGGTATCGAAGCCCACATAGCCGACACCGAACTCGAGACCCAGCGCTTCGGTCGGTTTGAAACCAAGCGCCAGCATGGCCATGATGTTTTTGGCGTCGAGAACATCGGTACTGACGATGTCCGCATTGAAGTCTGTGCCAAAATCATCATTGAACGTGTTGACAAAGCCTCTCTTGGTTCCCGTGAGATATCGATCGCCGAGCCAGCCGGCGGCCGCGCCGTTCTGATAGTAGCTCACCTGCGGCTTGACAAAGAACGGCCCGAAATTAAGATCGGCACCCAGGCCGAGCATCCACGAGTTGACCGAGTTGCTTTCGGTGCCGGTGAGAGGGGTTGCAGCCGTTCCAAGTGGTGTTTGAGCGGTCTTGATATCATAGGTCTGGTAGCCGCCGAAGGCCTGGATGCTCATCGTATCGGAGAGTTTGAAATCGTAGGACGCCTCGAGCTTGGGGATCAGCGTTTCGGCCGTAGAATTCGGCGTGCCAAGGTCGCTGGTGGTGGTGTCGATGAGGGCGACTTTCAACATGCCGGGACCCAGCATTCCCTCAAGGGCCAGCTGGGCGCGGCGGGAGCCGTAGGCGTTACCCACGTTGAGCAGACCGGCATCGTTGTCGAACACCTGTCCGGAAAGAAAGAAGGTGATCGGGGTGTAGTCTTTACCGACCTTGAGCCCCCAGCCCTCGGTGAACTTCCAGACGCCGTAGAGCCGGCGGGTGCCGACGTTGCCGCCAGCCTCATCCGAGGAAACGGAGAACTCGAAGCGGGCATCGAGCATGTCGCCCTTGACGGTGGCGCCGACGCGGGAGTTGCCCTGCAGCTCCCACTGCGTGGTTTTCGGCTTGTCTTCGTTGGCGACGGTTCTATTTTTGACTGAAATAAAAACGTTGGGGTCATCTGTCGCTTCCAAGCTTTTGCCAAGGTCTTCGCCGATGTAATAGGTTGCCATACGGGCGCTGCCGTACAGGTTCCACTCGTTGGCCGTAGCGGTGACGGCGAAAACGGCCGTGATCGCAACGACGAGTGCGATAATGGTAAATTTTTTCATCTGTAGTTCCTCCTAGAAGTGTGTTGAAAAAAAGCAATCCTCTAAAACATCCTCTTTAATAAATCATCCTCGTAAAACAATCCTCATCATCTAACGAATAACTAAAAACAAAACACCAAACACGAACGTGATTTCCCTTCCTCACCTCCTTTCAGCGTCTATGTGTCCGGCAGCTCGCCGCGCTGCCTGCGGAAAAGCGGCTGTCGCGTAGACCGCCGCTGAAACGGCTCAAAAACAAAACAGGGCGCGCATCCTGCCGGCATTTTCATCAAAAAAAGCCGATCGGAAAACGGCACCCCTCAAGACCAAACGACCCTGCCGGCCAACACCGGTCGACAGGGCACTGGAAATCTGAAAGAAATGATGCGACAAAAACCACGGTTCAGGACACTGCGAGCGGCTCATAGCAATATTCTTTCGATAAAGCGCGAATACCTTCCTCGTTGCTGATAGAAGATTCTCAGCCGCGCCCCTCTGCATCGCACCCGGTTTTACCCGGTCCTTTGGCGCATGGGGCGTTTAGTATCAAGCCGTAAAAGGGATGTCAAGCATTAATTAGTGTCCATCCATAAATGGTCTTTTTTCCGCTGGGCGGCGTTCTCCGCGGGTTTCCGGCTGCGGCGTACATAAAGTACGCCTCACCGCAAACCCTTGTGCGGCCTTGCCCAGTGAAAAAAATCCACATTTATGAATTGGACACTTAAAAGCACCTTGAAAAGATCGCGGATGGGCACTAATTAGCGAATTGGCCGCTAAAAAAATTAGCGCTCCGAAGGCCTTGCCGTCAACCCGAAAAAAGCCCTACCAACGCTCTCCCATCCTTGCCGGCAAGCCGGTTTTCAGACTCAAGGGCGGCTCTAAGGGCCCCAGCAAAAAATAATTCCACACCTTGCTTGTCTTTTGGCCCGTCTACTGCGTTACATCCACCGACACGTATCTCGATATGCGCCGCTGGATGTGCCTTGTAGACGAACCCAAATCCGGCGCAATCTTGTGTAATTATTTCTTACCGTGACCCTCACCCGCAATTCCCACCGATTCCGGTCTCTACGGTTCTGGAGATAGTAGCCGATTTTATCCTCAAAATCAACTTATTTTTGCGCTTTACGGCAATTTTGTTCAACAGTTACTTTAAAGAAAAAGGCTTGTCAAGGATTCTTATAATTATTTTTCGAAGAAAGGGGCCGAGGATTCGAGGGCCCGAGGATTCAAGGGATCAAGTGTCTGTTTTCTTACGCTTTTTTATAAACCTTTTAACCGTCATCGAAAGGACTCTAGCCAACCTCTTTTCCGTCTTTCTAGGCATTCTTGAACCCTGGAATCCTTGACCCCTTGAATCCTAATAGAACTAATCTAATTTTCTGGAACCGATACCTTTTTTCGGATCGGGATAGCGGCATCAATGACCGATCAGCCATTTTCTTGTCCTGAGATAGCTGCGTTTGACCCAGCCCGACGTCATTTCGACGACGGTGCGGTGGTAAAACGGCCGGTCCGCCGCACTGATAAGGTCGATGCGCTTGCGGTACTTCAATTTCACGTAGGCATTGAAGTCGAATTTCTTGAACAGGCTGAAGAGGTAGCGGTTGACCGGCAGCAGTCCGGACTTCCGGATGACGGCGACGCCGAAATCGAGCAGGACAGGGTACCGGCCGTCGACCACCAGGATGTTGTCCTTCTTTTTCAGGTCGCCGTGCGCCACACCGGCCCGGTGCAGGTTCTTGATCTGCCGGAGCAGGGTATCGAAGAAAAAATCGCGGTCCGTGAGGCGGGCGTTCTGAATCGGGACGCCCGCGATGAATTCGAGCACCAGGAACCGTTTTTTAAGGAAACCGTGACAAACCGGGAGTCCCGGCAAACCGCAAAGCCGGCCGTAGACCGCGAATTCATTTTGAAGCATCCGCCGCCGCACATACGCCGCGAGGCCCCGGCCGAGCGGCGCTTTGACCACCAGAGACCGCTCGGCATCCCGGTAGAGCAGGGTATGGCACTGGTAGCCCCGGCCGAGGACATTTTGCCGTTCGCGGAGGCTGGCGGTGATCCATTCCAGCAGCACATCCTCGGGAATACCGGCAATCGTCTTCGGCATCTGGTGGCAGTTACCGTTGTGAGAATAACATGGATTGTTGATATATTATCTTTCCTGACCGCAGACCCGCAAATAGAAACTTGAAACTTGAAACTCAGAACCCGGAACCCGGAACAAGTGGTGGCTTAAAAGCCATGAGCGTTTGGTGCGAAAATAAGGTGGGCACCGGAGCCCGGATAAGCGATTGCGAAAGGCGGCTGAAACTCGCCGCCAACGGGTTCTAAGCCCGGACCCGGCCCGTCTTCAAATAAGGGAGTCGGGTTTGTTCTCCAATGGTGTTTCTATCACGCGGTATCGGCATTGGGTCCGGTCCAAGACCCCGTAGACGGCTCAAACAGTCAGCCGCTGTTCTCAAACGCTTATCCGGGCTCCGGCGCATCATTTTCACGCACCGTGGCGGCCTGCAGGGCAAGGAGGACGGCAACAGAATCAATAAAAGCCAGCCTCACAACCTGAGATAAAGAATGTAAAGGCAGGCGAGGAGAAAAAGGGCGATGAGCGGCTCACCGTTTTGACGGAGGCTCTGCCGGAAAGACCAGCCGCCCGCCGGACTTTTTTTTGACGTCAAGCGCGGCAGGAGTGCGTGGGTCTGCTGCCGCCAATGCTCCCAATCTTCTTTGAACAGGTGATGAAGCTTGTCGTCCTCACGCCGGATCGCCTGAGGATAGAATACCAGCAGGATCAGGATAAACAGCGGGCCGCTCCACCAGAGCCCGGAAGCCAGCGAAAATCCGCACCCCAGCAGGATATTGCCGACGTAAAGCGGGTGGCGCACGTAGGCGTACGGGCCGTCGGTCGCCAGGGCCTTGTTTTTCTTTATGTGACCGGAGGCCCACAGCCGCACGGCGATGCCGCTGCAAGCCAGAAGCACGCCGACCCAATAGAGCCCGGCAACCGGCCAACCCGCGACGCTCACCAGCACGACGAATGCGATTCCGATAAACTGCCGGTAACGGTCGCGACGATAGCGGATGTCGTGCAGAAATCTCTTGCCGCCGATGTCTTTGATCATTGAGCGGGATCTCTCTTTCATTCAATTCACGGCCTCGGCCGATTTTTTAAGCCTTGAAGTATGAAAGATTGTCAATGGGGTGTCAAGGACGTTTTCCGCGGTAGGAGCTCCGAAAGGACCCGTAAAAAACTCAATGTCATTAACTTTAACCTAAGGGGAGGTCTTGTCAGCGTTCAAAAATCCCCCAGCCCCCTTTTCAAAGGGGGAGACTCAATGGTGCGGCCTTTTTCAATGGCGGACTTTCAGCGGTATCCTTTGAATTAGGGGCTTTGATTAAAAACTTGCCCTAAATATAGATGGCCAACCGATTTGCGGTTGGCCGTCTAAGGAGGAAAACAGATGATGATTTGTTGAGGATGCAATTACTAAAGCAAGGTACATGCCAAAATCAACGAAACCGCAAACAATTCAAGTCCCGTTATAACCCCCTGATATTCAATACTTTTTTAACCCGTTATCTCGCACAGGTTTGCCCTTCCAAACACAGATAGAACCGGCGGTTCAAAATTATGAACCTCGATATGGGCAAAAATTAATAAAATAATAAATAACAGATAGTTAGATTATATCGGGCAGGTTCAAGATTTTGAATGCACCTGCAAGTGTTCAAATGCCGGCCGTGAACCGACCGTTTCGCGCTCATCTCCAAGGTTTATCGTTTTGAACCGGCTGTGAGGAGGCCGCCCGAATGCTCTTTCCGGTGCGGAAAATTGCCGGCGGTTCTTGGTAACCTTTTTCATGGAGACGGGTGACCGGATTTTAAAGTGGTCAACCGCCTGAGCGCAATAATCCCATCACGGTTAAATTAGAAATATACCACCCGGTACAATTTCATTAGATTAAGGCCCAAAATTCCCCCCTTTGGAAAAGGGGGAGACTCAATGGTGTCCCATTTTCAAAGAGAGACGTTCAAAGGCATTCTTTGAATTGATGATTTGGCGATGTCGCCCGTATGATTTTAGGATGATTGTGGACGGAGACGGACTTATAGCCCGACACCATCGATCACCGCCCGGCAATACCGGCACCGACCCTCTTCAAGGGCGGTGCTCCTGACCTGGAATCCCCACCGCTCGATGACGATTCTGCCGCAGTTGTAGCAAAGGGTGTTTTCACCGTCTTCACCCGGCACATTGCCGGTGTAAACATATCGAAGGCCGGCTTTCAAGCCGATGTCACGCGCCTTCAAAAGAGTGGCCAGCGGTGTCGGCGGCCGGTCGGTCAGCTTGTAGGTCGGATGAAAACGGCTGATGTGCCAAGGCGTCTCCGGCCCCAGGTCCGTCACCAGAAATTGGGCCAGCTTTTCCAGTTCCCCGCTGTCGTCGTTGAGGCCGGGCACGATCAGGGTCGTGACCTCCAAAAAAACCCCGCGGGCTTTCATCTGCTTAAGGGTCTCCATGACATTTGACAGCTTAGCGCCGCAGACTTCCCGGTAGTATCTTTCGTTGAAGGCTTTTAGATCGACGTTGGCGGCGTCCAGGTAGGGTTGAATCATCTCGAGCGCCTCATCGGTCATGTAACCGTTGGTGACAAAAACATTTTTTAATCCTTTGGCCTGGGCCAGCTTGGCGGTTTCATAGGCAAACTCAAAAAATATGGTCGGTTCCGTGTAGGTGTATGATATGCTCCGGCAGTGGCCTTTGAGAGCAGCGGCGACCACCTCCTGCGGCGTGCCTGGATCTCCGACGATCAAGCCCCGCTGGTCCTCGGGCATCTGCGCGATGTCGGCATTCTGGCAGAAACGGCATTTGAAGTTGCACCCGACCGTGGCAATGGAATAGGAGCGGCTGCCGGGCAGAAAATGGTAGAGCGGCTTTTTCTCGATGGGATCGATGTGCCGCGCGATCAGTTTCCCGAAAACCAGTGTGTGCAGCACACCGGCATGATTTTCGCGCACACCGCAAATGCCGCGGTGGCCCTCTTTGATGAGGCACCGGTGCCGGCAGAGGTTGCACTTGACTTTGCCGTCGCTCACGGTCTCAAACAGGTAAGCTTCCATGGCAGTTATCCTGTGCATGTGAACATAAATTCAGGGCATCCGAAGCGGTGCGCGTTTCATGTTCATGGGCAGTGTAGACGGACGCCGTTCCCGGCATCAACCGGTCACCATGGCGGTGGACGGTTTCGTCCTGGTGGCGTATGGCCAGCGGCCGGGTCCTGAAAACCGGAACCAGAGTGATCACCATCCCGACGAAGGTTCCGAACGGGCAGCGCTGCATGAAGCGGGATTGCTCGAAATTCTGGACGAAACGGCCGCACCCGGTGGGAAACTGGTTGACCGTCCGCCAGGTCAACGGCACCTGACCCGCGATGGAACGGATGAGCCGTTTCAACTCCCAGATACCGAAGAAACGGGCATGATTGAATATGGTCTCGTAAAATATCCCGGCGACCCGACGCTGGATGCCCTTGATGGCATACCGGTTGAGAACGCCGAGGAAAACCCGGTCTTTTGCGACGCGGCAGGCTTCTTCGAGGGCTTTACCCGGATCGTCGACGAATTCAAGGGTGGTCATGAAAAAAGCGTGATTGAAGGAATTGTCGTCGAAAGGGAGGTCCTCTGCGGATCCACGGTAAAGGCTGACCCGGTTCCCCAGTTTCTTGAAACTGACATCGAGCATGTAGGGTGAGGCATCGATTCCGGTAGCGTTCAGCCCCATTTCGACCAGCGGCACCAGGCTGGTTCCGGTTCCGCAACCGATCTCCAGAATCGTTTCTCCCCTGGCCGGCTGGAGCATGTCGATCATCAGGGCGTTTTCACGTTCGGCTTCGAGGCGATAACGCGGTTCTTCGAACCAGCGCTCGAAAGCTTGAGCATCCTTGAAATCGAACACGTAGCCCATGGCGGCAACTCAACTAAAATTGGCTTTCTATCCTGCCGGGTGATGACGGCATATTCAGGACTGCAGCTCGGAATCCGGATTGGCTGCCGGAGTGGCGGCATCGGCCGGTCCGGATTTCTTCTTTCGGCGTCGGCGGCGCTTTTTCTTACGCGTTGTCGGTGCGGCTTCCTCAGCGGCCGGAGTGGATGGCGTCGCTGCTTCGGTCGATTTGTCGGGCAGAAAGCCGAAAAAAGCACCGGGGTATTTCTGCGGCCAGGGTTTTTCTGAAGGTGTCTGGCGCGCCAATCTTTTTTGAACACGCTCTTTTCCGTGGACGGCTCGCACCTTGCGCCCCCGTGAGGCGGTCTTCACCGGGCCGCTCCGGTCGGTTACATACCAGTCATCTTCCGCCCAAACCACCGGAATTTTGTAGCCCAGCATCTCTTCCACGGCTTCCAGATGAAACACGTACTGTTCGCAGGCCAAAGAAAACGCCTTGCCGGTTTTGCCTGCTCTGGCGGTCCGGCCGATTCTGTGGATGTAGTTTTCGGCATCCTGCGGCAAATCGTAGTTGATGACATGGCTGATGTCTTCCACGTGTATTCCGCGCGAGGCGACGTCGGTGGCCACCAGGATTTTGATGCGGCCGTTTTTGAAATTTTCCATCAACTGGAACCGTTTGCGCTGGTGCAGATCACCGGTGATGCCCTCGGCCGGACAATTGTTGCCCTTTAGTTTCTGGGTCAGCCATTCCACACCGGCCTTGGTATTGATGAAGATCAGTACCCGGTTCCAATCTTCACGTGCCAGGATCCCCAGCAGCAGGGGCAGTTTTTGTTCTCGCCCCACATGAAACAGCATCTGGTCGACCCCCTCGACCGTCACCTCTTCGGGAGCGATGGAAATAAACTCCGGCAGGTTCATGTATTCGTAGGTCAGCTCCAGAACACGGTAGGAAAGGGTGGCCGAAAAGAGCATCGACTGCCGTTTGTCATAGCGCGGCAACTTTTTCAAAATATAGCGCATGTCCTTTTCAAATCCGAGGTCAAGGAGACGATCGGCTTCGTCGATGACCACGAGCTTGATGCCGCTGGTTTTAAAGATGCCCTGCTTGAAGTAATCGATGACGCGTCCGGGTGTGCAGATGACGATATCGACGCCCTCTTTAAGGATCTCCGCCTGCCGCTGATAGTCGATCCCGCCGACGACCTGGGCAATCTTGAATCCGGTATGGCGACCGATAAAGTTCGCCTCTTCGTAGATTTGATTGGCCAGCTCCCTTGTCGGTGCAACGATCAGGGCCGCCGGCAACCCCGGTTCGCGGTCGGTCAGCGCCAATAGTCGGGTGAATATGGTGACCAGAAAGGCCGCCGTCTTTCCGGTCCCGGTCTGGGCCTGTCCGGCCACATCACGGCCTGCCAGCGACACCGGCAATGTTTGCGCCTGAATCGGGGTACAATAGGTAAAACCGGCTTCGGAAATTCCCGAAAGAACTTCAGCCGGCAGATTGAGTTCGGTGAAGGTTGTGCGTGTGAGAAATTTTGGTTTTACCGCCCTCAGGTCGGAAGTCAAAGATTCGGGCTCGTCAGACATGATTTCCTCAAATGGTTGAAACACCGGACATTAACGAATTATACCCAATACGCGCGCCGATTATACCCATTTCATTATATTTTGCAAGAGATGGTATTTTATAGAATATCAATCGATCGGACTCTTGTTTTCAACGAGAATTTCTGCCGGCTGTCTCTCCTACTTGCCGCGACCCGCTCTTATGTGGTACCTGATAAAAACTTCAGACCAAATTCTAAATCGGAAACTGATCCTTGCTTCAAATGAAACCGCGAATGGACATCACCTGATGGACCGGGCCACTCTAAAAAAGGGAGGACGATAGTGAACCGTACCAAAAATTCTTTCCCGACGCTGATTCAGCGTGAAGACAGCCTGCTGGTTGTCATCGATGTTCAGAATAAACTGGCACCCCTTATCCATGACACGCCGCAGATTGTGGCCAACATCGTCAAACTCGTTCGGTTGGCCAGGGTGGTAGAAGTGCCGGTCCTTCTGAGCGAACAGGAAAACCTGGGAGAGACGGTCGATGAGATCAAATTGGAGCTGAAAGAAACGCCCCCTTTGAGAAAGCTGTCCTTCAGCTGTTTCGGTGAAGAGGCGTTCACCCGCCGCTTGAAAGCCCACGACCGCCGCACCCTGATTCTCACCGGAATGGAAGCGCACATCTGTGTCGCTCAGACCGCCCTCCGAGCCCCGCTGGATTATCGGATCGCGGTGATCGCCGACGCTGCCGCCTCGCGGTCACCTCATGACCGGGATGTGGCCCTTGAGCGACTGCGGGAAAGCGGGGTGGCGATCGCGTCCACCGAAATGCTGATGTACGAGTGGCTCGAACGGGCCGGCACCGACACCTTCAGAGCGGCCCTGCCGTTGCTCAAATGAGGGATAGCATGCTGGAATTTTTCAAAGTCACGGATCTTGCGAGCGTATTCAAGAATGCGGAGGCGTTCACTCCGGTCGATGCGGAAACCGTCCCGCTCCCGGAATCCTGCGGCAGAGTCCTGGCAGAGACCATTTCTGCCGATCGTGATCTTCCTGAATTTTTGCGGGCGACCATGGACGGGTACGCAGTCAAGGCCTCAGCCACTTTCGGGGCCTCCGATGGCAGCCCGGCTTACCTGACTGTCAAAGGCACCGTGTCCATGGGACAGACGCCGACGTTTTCAATCGCACACGGTGAGGTCTGCCGAATTTCCACCGGCGGCATGCTGCCTGAAGGCACCGACAGCGTGGTGATGATCGAACACACGGAAATGCTGGACGACACCACGATCGAGGTCTACCGCAGTGTGGCACCGGGCCAACACGTCGTGGAAGTTGGGGAAGATTTTCGTCGCGGGCAGGTCATTCTCGAAGCCGGTCAATACCTGCGGCCGCAGGAAACCGGCCTGCTGGCTGCCTTCGGACAGCAAAGCGTCCGGGTATTCAGGCGCCCGACGATCGCGATCATATCGACCGGCGACGAAGTCGTTCCGATCGACAGCACGCCGGTACAGGGCCAGATCCGGGACGTCAACAGCTATTCTCTTTCCGGGCAGGTGCTGGCAGCCGGCGGCATACCCGTGCGCTACGGCATCGTGCGCGATAACTACGAAGCGCTGTATGCGACCTGCCGCGACGCCCTGACCGGCTCGGACATGATCCTGCTTTCCGGAGGCAGTTCGGTCGGGGTTCGCGATTTCACGATCGATGTCCTGACCCAACTTCCCGATTCACGCATCCTTGTGCACGGCATCTCGATCAGCCCCGGCAAGCCGACTATTCTGGCCAATACGCAGAAAAAGGCCGTTTGGGGCCTGCCGGGTCACGTGGTATCGGCCATGGTCGTTTTCAAAGTCGTGGTTCAGCCGTTCATCGAGCATGTGGCGGGATTGTCCCCCTCGCAGCGACAGGCTTTCAGGATTCCCGCCCGGCTGAGCCGCAACATCGGTTCGGCTCAGGGACGCACCGATTTTATCCGCGTGCGCCTCACCCGTGACAACGATGAATACCGTGCCGAACCGATTCTGGGCAAATCGGGCTTGCTGAACACCATGGTCATGGCCGACGGGTTGATCGAAATCGACGTCAACACCGAGGGGCTCGATGCCGGCGCAGAGGTCGCGGTCATCCCGTTATAGTCTTCAAGATAAAGTTTTTGGACTGCGTTTTCGGTCGTCGGCGTATGCAGTATACAGCCTTCTCCCTCTGGCCTTGCCAAAATCTTTATCTTGAAGACTATACTAATGATTGGAAAAGAATGCATCCCAAACGTAATATCTATCTGAAAATGAAAACGCTCCAGGAGGCCCGGGACATATTGTTTCAGCGTTTCGGGTCGACCGGCGCCATGACCGGTGAAACCGTGCCGGTAACCGATTCGGTGGGACGCGTGCTGGCCGAAGCCGTCACCGCCCGGCTGTCATCACCCAATTTCCATGCGGCCGCAATGGACGGCATCGCGGTCAAAGCGGAAAAAACCTTCGGGGCCAGCGAGACGCGACCGAAAGAGCTGATCATCGGTCAAGACGCTTTTTATCTGAACACCGGTCACGTGATGCCGCTGGAGACCGACGCGGTAATAATGGTCGAAAAGCTCGATCGTCTCGACGAGCATCGGGTTCGGATCGAAGCGCCGGCTTTTCCCTGGCAGCACGTCCGCAAAATGGGCGAGGACATTGTCGCCACCCAGCTGCTCTTTCCCCAGAACCACCAGATAACGCCTTACTGTATCGGGGCGTTTCTTTCGGCCGGCATTTTCGAGGTGACGGTCCGCCGTAAACCCAATCTGCTGATCATCCCCACCGGTTCCGAGATCGTCGACTGGCGCCGCATCGACCCGGACCAACTGCACCCCGGGCAGGTACTCGAGAGCAACTCTTATGTTCTCGGCAAACTTACCGAAGCCTGCGGCGGCACTTATGTCAAACACGACCGGGTCCAGGACGACCTGAAAGCCATCAAAGCGGCGACCGAAAAGGGCCTCCAGAACGGCTACGACATGGTTCTGATCATCGGCGGCTCCTCGGCCGGTTCGGAAGATTACGCCCGCCACGTGATTGGTGATCTGGGTCATGTTCATGTGCACGGGGTTACCATGATGCCCGGCAAACCGGTGATCGTCGGGGAAATTAACGCCAAACCGGTATTCGGCATACCCGGTTACCCGGTTTCGGCGATCATTGCCTTCGAGCAGTTTGTCCGTCCCCTGATCCGCCGCCGACTCGGGCTGCCCGACATGGCACCCCAGACGGCAATGGTCGAGCCGACCCGTAAAATCGCCTCCAAACTCGGCGTGGAAGAATTTATACGCGTAAAGCTCGGGGAGGTGAACGGCCGCATCGTGGCCACTCCTCTGCCGCGCGGCGCGGGCAGCATCACCTCGATCACCGAAGCCGATGGCATCATCCGGATTCCAAACCACGTCGAAGGGATCAACGACCAGCAGCCGGTGGCGGCCGAACTGCTGCGCCCGTTGTCGGCCATCCGCAACACCATCGTGATCGTCGGCAGCCACGACAACACCTTGGACGTTCTGGCCGATCAGCTTCGCGCCGGCAGCAGCGGCCTGTCGCTGTCATCGAGCCACGTCGGCAGCATGGGGGGACTGATGGCCGTCAAGAGAGGCCTGTGCCACCTGGCCGGCTCGCATCTTCTCGACACGGCCGACGGCAGTTACAACACCGCCTACATCAAACGCTATCTGCCAGACCTCTTTGCCGCGAAGCAGGTCCGTCTGATCAACCTGGTGTTCCGGGATCAGGGCCTGATCGTTCTGCCCGGAAACCCGAAACGGATTAGTGGAATCGAAGACCTGGCGCGCGGGGATGTGACCATGATCAACCGACAGGGCGGTTCCGGCACCCGCATCCTGCTCGACTACCGTTTGCGGGAGCTGGGCATCGACCCGGGCCGGATCAACGGCTACGGCAACGAAGAATTTACCCACATGTCGGTGGCCGTGGCCGTCTTGAGCGGCACGGCCGACGCCGGTCTGGGAATCTGCGCGGCGGCTAGGGCCCTTAAACTCGACTTCGTTCCGGTCGTCACCGAACAATACGACCTGGTGGTGCCTGATGCGTTTTTCGAGACCCGGAACTTCCAGGTCCTTCTGGAGACCATCCGCAGTGCCGCCTTCAAGAAGCGGGTTGAGGCCCTTGGCGGCTACGGCACCGCTAAGACCGGTGAAATATTGCTCTAATCAGGATCGGCACAGGTGAAATATCGCATCATCGATCACACCGCGGATCTCGGCCTGCACGTGTTCGGCGACGATCCGTCCGAGTTGTTTGCCACCGCCGCCCGGGCCATGTTCGACATCATGGTATCCCCCGATTCGGTACACGCAGAGCAATCCCTCAACCTGCAAGTTGAAGGGGCGGACTGGCCGGACCTGATGGTCAACTGGCTGCGGGAGCTGCTGTATATGTGGTCGGGAAAAGGGCTTCTGGTGCATTCGGTGGACATTCACGCCATCGGTGCCCATCGCATCACAGCCGATGTCGCCGTTGATTCCTATGACCCGTCGCGACATGCGCTCGGCAACGAGATCAAAGCCGTCACCTATCACCAGATAACGGTCAAACGCAAATTGACAGGCTGGGAGGCAAGGATCATATTTGACGTATAGAAAGTCAACTACCTTCGGCTAAAGCGAAGGCTTGGGATTCAAGGGTGTGAGGAACCAAGTGAAAAAACCTTCCCTTGAACCCTTGGCTCCTGGATTCCTTGAACCCTTGTGAAAACATCAACCACTAAACTAATGTCTTCACCTGAAGACGAGGCCTTTTCTCCCATTCCCCAAGTGAGACAATTAAGCCATGCAACTCCGACAGCTCGATACTTATCGCTGGGAAATTCCGATGACCGGCTCCATGCGGGTTCCTGGAATCGTTTACGCTTCCGCCGACATGCTGAAGGGTTCCGATCAAAGGGAACCGCTCAAGCAGGTGGCCAATGTCGCCACCCTGCCCGGCATTCTCAAAGCGTCCCTGGCGATGCCGGACATGCACTGGGGCTATGGATTTCCCATCGGCGGTGTGGCCGCCTTCGACTGGCAGACCGGCGTCGTTTCTCCCGGCGGTGTGGGATATGACATCAATTGCGGCGTTCGACTGGCGGCAACCGACCTGGTCGAAAAGGACGTTCGGCCCAAGCTTGAATCCTTGGTAACCGCACTCTTCCAAAATATTCCATCCGGCGTGGGCTCGCAGGGTTCCCTGAAACTCTCGGTCCCGGAAGAAAAGAAGGTGCTCCGGGACGGCAGCCGGTGGGCGCTGCGGCAGGGTCTCGGAGAGGATGGCGACCTCGAGCACACCGAAGACGGCGGCTGTCTGCCCGATGCCGATCCGGAACTGGTGAGCGCGCGCGCCCTGCAACGGGGTCAAAAGCAGCTGGGCACTCTGGGGGCCGGCAATCATTTCCTCGAAGTCGGCCTGGTCGAAGAAATCTTCGATCCCCGTGTGGCCGGGGCCTTCGGTCTGTTCCAGGGGCAGGTGACGCTCATGCTCCACTGCGGGTCGCGCGGCTTCGGCTACCAGGTCTGCGACGATTTTCTGGCTTCGATGACCAAGCACGTTCAAAAACTCGGCCTCCAGCTGCCGGACCGGCAGCTGGCCTGCGCTATGATTCAGTCGGAAATGGGCTCACGCTATCTGAGGGCCATGGCCTGCGCCGCCAACTACGCCTGGGCCAACCGGCAAATTTTGCTGCACCGATCGCGCGAGGTCTTCCAGCGCGTCTTCGGCCTGGGACCGCGTGACCTCGGCATGCGGTTGGTGTACGATGTCTGTCATAACATCGCTAAAAAAGAGGAGCACGTTATAGACGGCAAAAAACGCACCGTCTGCGTTCATCGCAAAGGCGCAACCCGCTCCTTCCCGCCCGGCCACCCCGCTCTGAATGAAGGTTACCGTGTGGTCGGACAGCCGGTGATTATCCCCGGCGACATGGGTACGGCTTCCTATGTGCTGGTGGGAACCGAAAAGGCCCTGTCGGATACTTTCGGCTCCACCTGCCACGGGGCCGGCCGGCTGCTGAGCCGCAAGGCCGCCAAGAAGGCCAGCAAAGGTCGGTCGATACACCGTGAGTTGGAAGACAAGGGTATCCTGGTCCGCTGGACCGGTCGGGGCACGCTCGCGGAAGAGATGCCCGACGCCTACAAGGACGTTTCCGAAGTCGTGGCGGTCGTTCACGGGGCCGGCATATCACGCAAAGTGGCCAAGTTGCGGCCGATTGCCGTGGTCAAGGGCTGAAACAAAAAGCAGCCGTTCTCGATGACCATTTAAAATTCGATCACCCGGCGTAATTTGAAGGAATCTTAATTTCACCGTAAATTGCCGACCAAAAAAAGAGAGGGATTGATGAATCCACAAATGTTCAGGGAGTACGACATCAGGGGCATCGCCGGCAAGGACATGACGGCGGCGGACGCGGCCTTGATCGGCCGTGGTGTGGGAACCTTTCTGCGCCGGCACGACGCCCGCAGTATCACTGTGGGACGCGACTGCCGCCTGACCTCCGAGGCTTATTCGCAAAAACTGATCGAGGGACTCCTGGCGACCGGCTGTGACGTGACCGACATCGGGGTGTGCCCGACGCCGGTTTTTTATTTTTCGATCCAGCAGCTGAAAAAAGACGGCGGCGTCATGCTCACCGCCAGCCACAATCCCCCCGAGTACAACGGCTTCAAACTCTGCCTCGGGCTCGACTCGATCCACGGCGAAGACATTAAGGCCATCCTTGCCCTCATCGAACACGAAAATTTCACAGAGGGCCGGGGGCGGCTGTCTTCGGCCGCCATGATCCCGACCTATATCGATTATGTGGTGAACAACATCAGCCTGCCGCGCCCTTTGCGGGTCGGCGTCGATGCCGGCAACGGAACCGCCGGCGTTGTCGCGGTGCCCATCATGAAACGGCTCGGGTGCGAGGTACACGATATGTACTGCGAAATGGACGGTCATTTCCCCAACCACGAAGCCGACCCCACCGTTGCCGAGAACATGCAGGATCTCATCGCGCTGGTTCAGAAGGAAGGTTTGGATCTCGGCATCGGTTTCGATGGCGACGGAGACCGCCTTGGAGTAGTGGATGAGAGGGGGCGCATCATCTACGGCGACAAATTGATGATCATTTTTGCCAGGGAGATTCTTTCGCGAAAACCGGGGTCCACGTTCATCTCGGAAGTCAAATGCTCCAAGACCCTGTACGACGATATCGAGAAGAACGGCGGCCGGGCCATCATGTGGCGCACCGGTCACTCACTGATAAAGAAGAAGATGAAAGCGGAAAAAGCCGAGCTGGCCGGCGAAATGAGCGGGCACATATTTTTCAGCGACCGCTACTTCGGGTTCGACGATGCCACCTATGCCGCCTGCCGCCTGCTGGAGATCCTCTCCTCCACCGGTCGCAAGATCTCCGAGCTGTTGGCCGATGTGCCGCCGACCTTCACCACCCCGGAAATTCGCGTCGATTGCCCGGACGAGATCAAATTCGGCCTCGTTGAAAAAGTGACCGATTATTTCCGCCAGCATTACAGGGTGATCGATATCGATGGCGTCAGGGTTCTCTTCGACGACGGCTGGGGGCTGCTGCGGGCGTCAAACACCCAGCCGGCCCTGGTGCTGCGGTTCGAAGCCATGACGGAAAACCGCTTGCGGGAAATCAGAAATCTTGTGGAAGAAACCCTGAAAAAGCTGCGGTCATGAATTCTTTCTGCTTAAGGGTCACGGTAAGAAATAATTCCACAAGATTGCGCCGGATTATGGTTTGTCTACAAGGCACATACGCCTGCGCATATCGGGATACGTGTGGGTGGATGTAACGCAGTAGACGGGCCATAAGACAAGCAAGAGGTGGAATTATTTTTTGCCGGGGCCCTAAGTCCTATTTCTCGAAGTTGGTTGGCAGGCGGGTAAATTTACGGCGGCGTTCTTTATCTTTTCCGACCTTGACGGCCTGGAATCCACGACGGTCGATACCTGTCCGGCGATCCTTGCCGGACCTTCTTTCCGAAATAGTGATGGGGACCAACTTCTTGCGCCTGTCGCTCCACAGTCGTCGGCCGCCATTGTCCATCATGGCAATAAAAGACAATTCATTCATTATTCTGTCTGGTACCTCGATTCGTTTTAGGTAAGCGTTCACAGGGCACCGCATCTGCTTTGTTGTCGGGCACTTGAAGTACAAAAGTACGTCTGCGCGCCCGACGCCTTGCATCTGCGGCACCCTGTAAACGCTTACAATCAGGTGGTTTGAAGCGCATCGGAGGACTTTGCAACGTGGAATTACTTCTTGCTTGGGCCCTTATCCTGTTGCAGGGTCGATCCGGAAACAGCCGCCCCCTCCGAAGGGCTCAAACATGGATGCGGCTGACTGAAATCGCTCCGAGCAGCTCCGAAATCCAGTGCGTTTAACGAGGACACCGGTTCACTTGGTAGGTGAATTTCCGCCCCTTGTCAATCTCTCATTCGGTGCCCGGCATGTGGCGCCGGACCAGCTGTTTGTTTTCAAAAAATTGAGGCCAGTATTTTTTTCGATCGGCCCATCGCGGAGGCAAAAAAAGACTTGACATGCCACGTTGTGGTATGTCAGTATGCCATCAGTTGTCAGGTTGATGGACCTGGCACGACAACCTCCTTTCATTGTGGGCGGGTCATATCCCCTGTGACCCGCCTTTTTTTATGCTGTCGGTTTCGTTGACGGCGGGCTCGGCCGAACAGACCTTCATAATCCGGCGGGTATGTTGCTTGGCCTTCATTTTAAATCTTTCCAAAGCTAGGATGCAAACAACAATCGCCAGTACTGCGGCCGTCAGCAGCAAACCGTATAGTTCGGGACTCAACATTTTATTACCTTTCCAACTCTTCCAACTCTTGCGGAGGCGCCCACCTTATTTTCGTACTAAAATTAAGCAAATATTATGCCACTCTTGACGCACCGGCTTTTTAATTAGTCGCATTCTCCATTTTAAGGGGTGCCCCGCTACGGGTTAGCGAAAAAAAAATCGCAATTTTTGACTGAGTCCTTTCGCTCCGGCTGACTATTGACATCAACTGTGGCATCACCTTCAGGTTTTATGGGAAAGATTATTCTTCGATCAGGAAGTGCCTCTGACAGAGCAGGATGTCGTTATCATGTACGTCAACGTCGTCGGCAGTGATGCGGGGCCTGTCCTGCAGCGAAATTTCGTCAAGAAAATATATGGGCGGCTCATCGACGGGACGTCGCTATCTGCGATTCAGCTGTCGACTGCGGCCGGCCTGGTGGCAATGCTGGAACTGTTCAGTCGCGGCAGCTTAAAGCCCGGCTATGTCAAACAGGAAGACATTGCTGTCGAAGACTTCTTTTCGACCCACTGGGGTCGTACGGTTTATGGTCCCGCTTGTGATAAAAATCCGCATCATCCACCCGACCGCAGCCATTAAGTGTAATATAACGTATTACTTTGCCATATGTGTGTTGTCGGGATAAATTGGTTTAATTTCAGATAGCTATCGATTCGACCAAATAGCTATTGACAAGCAGAGTGGAGTTGATATGATGTCTTTCAAGGTTATACGCCGTTGTTCTATCCCCTGCCGGGGAGCATAGCTGGGGAGGGTTTAATTTGATCAGCAGCTTGCATTCCCTCAAGTTATAAAAAATTGCTAAAGCGCTTTTTCGAACCCTGTTGCTGACACGGCAACCGGGTTTTTTTTTACAGGAACGGATCACTAAAGATCCACTGGGCCAATTCCGCATGAAAAAAAAGCGCACCGGTAATAAGGATATCGTTGAAGTTGACGGCATCGGATTAATCCGCCTAAAACGCAGCCGCAGAGCCCGCAACATGAACCTCACCGTAAAACCGTTCAGCGGGGTGGGGGTGACGATACCGAGCGGGGTGTCCCTCAAACAGGTCGAACAATTTGTGGTATCCAAGACAGACTGGATCGCCAAACACCTGGCGCAGGCCAGACAATTGGAAAAAAGACGGCTGCACGCGGCCAGCGTGATCGAAGAGACAGATGCCGGGAAAGCCCGAAAATTTCTGGTGCAAAAACTCATGACCCTGGCGGAGCAACATGGGTTCAAGGTCGGCAACGTGTCGGTCCGCAAACAGAAAACGCGCTGGGGAAGTTGTTCTGTCAATAACAATATCAGTTTGAACATTAATTTGATTCATCTGCCGCAGCAGCTCATGACTTACGTCATCCTTCACGAACTTCTGCATACCCGCTTAAAAAATCATGGTCGGCAGTTCTGGAGAGAATTGGACGATTTGGTCGGTGACGCCCGAATGCTGCGATCCCGGCTCAATGAGTACAGCTATCTGTTGCTTAAAATTTGAGCGCCAAAAGGAATTTGTTTCGACAGGGGCGCGGTGCTGTGACAGCACCGTCGCTGCGGGGAGTGGCATGCCGAAGCGGAACAAACTGATCTTCATCACCCTCTTTTTTTCGATTTTTTCCACTATCACCGGTGTCGGCATTGTGGTTCCGCTTCTCCCGGTTTACGCCCGCAACCTGGGCGCCGGCGGCCTTTACATCGGGTTGATCTTCGGTGCTTTTTCACTATCCCGGGTTTTCTTTTTGCCGTATTTCGGCCGGTTATCAGACAGGAAAGGCCGCAAACCATTGATTGTTATCGGTTTGCTGGCTTACACCATCGTCTCCGTCGCATTTCTGCTGTCCAACACCATCGGCTCCCTCATCCTGATACGGCTCGTCCAAGGCATCGCCTCGGCAATGTTGATGCCGGTTATCCAGGCCTACGTCGGTGATATCACCCCAGCCGGGCGCGAGGGTTTTACGATGGGCCTTTTCAATATGTCGATCTTTTTCGGCTTGAGTCTCGGCCCGGTTCTGGGGGGTCTGATACATGATCGGTTCAGTCTGGATGCAGCCTTTTGGGGAATGGGAGGCCTGTCTCTCATCGGCTTTTTGTTAAGCCTCGTTTTTTTGCCACCGATTCGTTCCGAAAGAGTGGTTAGGCGGGGAAAACAGCCGGCCGGATGGAAACAACTGGTTCGGAACCGTGAGATCGCCGGGCTCTTTTTTTTTCGATTTGCCTACACCGCCTGTATCGGCATCATCTGGGGCTTCTTGCCGGTTCTGGCGGACGCCGAACTGTCATTGTCCAGCACCACCATCGGTTTTCTGGTGATGCTGGGAATTTTCGTCAGCGGCATCATCCAATTGCCGATGGGGTATGTGGCCGACCACCTCAACAAGAAGGCGATGGTCATCTTCGGGGGTGCACTGGTCAGCGGTGCCATTTTGTCTTACTTATGGGCTGATCACGTCTCGGAAATGGTTCTGGCCAGCGTCATGTTCGGTGTCGGAGGGGGGATCTGCATGCCGGCGCTCATGGCGACCGCGGTCCTCATTGGCGACAAAACCGAGGCCATGGGGTCCGTAATGGCGCTCCTGACGGTGGCCCATAGCATGGGAATACTGGCCGGATCGATGCTGGCAGGGTTGATGATGGATCTGTTTCACCTGCGGGCAGCGTTCCCTCTGGGCGCCGCGCTGATGCTTGCCGGCATCGTCGCGTTTACCCGTGTCACGCGGTTCCGTCATGAGCCGCCGACCAGCGGCGTACCGGAGCGCGTGGCCTGAAAACCGTCCGGCCTGCCGGCTGAATCAAATGGAGTGTCCATAAAGAAGCTGATTTAAAAAACGAGGCCAAATCCATGTGAGAAGGACCTCGAACTGATTGACAACCGCTGTATCAGAATTAATTTTAAGGTCATCTAAAGATTGTCAAAATTCATCGGATGATACTGTCGTCCTGTTTGGAAATCGAGAAAATATGGCAGAAAAACGTGATTACTACGAAGTGCTCGGATTAAACCGGCGTGCAAACGAAACAGAGATCAAGGCCGCTTATCGTAAACTCGCCTTGAAATATCATCCGGACAGAAATCCTGGAAATAAAGAAGCTGAAGAAAAGTTCAAATCAGCCGCCGAGGCATACGAAGTACTGCGTGACCCGCAGAAACGGTCGATATACGATCAATTCGGACATGCCGGCCTTGAAGGAACCGGATTTTCGGGTTTTGGTGGGTTTGAAGACATTTTTTCGAGCTTCGGAGATATTTTCGAAGATTTTTTCGGCATCGGCGGTAGCCGGCGATCCAGAAGCCGCACGCAGCGTGGAGCAGATTTACGTTACGACATGCAACTCAGTTTTATGGAAGCGGCATTCGGGACTGAAACCGGAATCGAGGTGGAAAAATCAGAAACCTGTCAAACCTGCAACGGTAGCGGCAGCGCGCCTGGTACGTCACCGGAAACCTGCAGCCAGTGCCGAGGAACCGGCCAAGTATCCCGTTCCCAGGGTTTTTTCACTGTCCGTACCACCTGCCATGTCTGCCGGGGTTCAGGCCAGACCATCAGCAACCCTTGCCCTGACTGCAAGGGTATGGGCCAGGTGCAGACGCGCAAAAAAGTTGCCGTTAAAATACCGGGCGGTGTCGACACGGGCTCCCGGTTGCGACTGACCGGTGAAGGGGCCGCCGGCCCCAACGGAGGGCCGCCGGGAGACCTTTACGTTTTTATTCAGGTCAAACCCCATGAGTTCTTCGAACGGCACGACACCGACGTCGTATGCCGTATACCCATATCGTTCGTTCAGGCTGCGCTCGGTGACAGCATAGAGGTCCCGACCCTTACCGGCAAAAAAACGGTCGAGATCAAGAAGGGCACGCAATACGGCGATATTTTACGCCTGCCCGGCGAGGGCATTTCTTCCTTGAGAAACGGCAATCGCGGCAGCCAGATTGTTCAATTTTCAATTCGCACCCCGACCCATCTGAACAAAAAACAGGAAGAGCTTCTGAGAGAATTCGCAAAGGTGGAAACCGGTAAACTGTCTTCGAAGATTAAGAGTATTTTAAAGGGAGACCGCCTTAGCGCGGTTTGAAAATCCCGGCATCCAAAGCAGTACCGGCGATCAACGCAACGGTAAAGGCAGGTTTAAACCATGTTCGAATTGAAGATCGTTACCCATTTCGCTGCTGCCCATCAGTTAAAAATGGTCGCGGAGAAGTGCGAAAACCTCCATGGGCACAACTGGAAGATCGAGGTCTGCCTGAAAGGTGAAAAACTGAACCCGGCGGGCATACTGATGGATTTTGGTGAGGTCAAAAAAGAGGTTGCGGATATCATGTCGCATCTCGACCACAAATTTTTAAACGAAATCGGTCCGTTTAACGAAAAATACGCACCCTCTTCCGAAAATATCGCTTATTACATTGCCACCGAATTGCAATCGGCTCTGAAAAATCGGCCTGTCTGCGTCAGCCGGGTCACCGCCTGGGAGTCCGACAACGCGTGCGCCACCTACATCCCCGCTTAAATCTTTTTTGAACCACGATCCTCTTTCCCACCGTTTAATCGACCGTGACACGACAGCAGCTCGTCTCGCGTTATAATTGCCGAGACCTGATCGACGTGCCGAAGGATGTTGGCGAGCCCTCCCTCTTGACGATCCACGAGTATAACCGCCATGACGACCGTCAGGCCCTCGGAACGGGCCCGTTCGATGGCCGTCACCGTCGATCCGCCGGTGGTGGCCACATCGTCGATGATCACCACCCGGTCCGACGGTCTGACATCGCCTTCGACCCAACGAATGATGCCGTGATCCTTGCGGGTCTTTCTGATGGAGAAGGCATTTATCGGCTTTCCGTTTAGTTCCGAAGCAAACGCCGTGGCCACAGCAATCGGGTCGGCACCGAATGTCAGCCCACCGACACCGGTGACGGCGAGGTCTTTTATCGTGTCGAACACCAGATGTCCCGCCAGATACATGCCACGCGCACTCAGGGTCGTCGGCTTGCAGTTGACGTAATATCGACTCGACTGTCCGGACACCAGTTTAAAAATCGGCTCTTCACTGTATTGGAAGGATTTCCTGCAGAGCAATTCGATGAGTTCCTGTTTCATCGGCCCGGTTCCTCCGACACCGACCGGTGGTTGCGGGTTGCACCGGCGGTAAGAAAGGCGTAGCATCCAAGTTAAAGTTGATTTCAAATGGCGAATTGGATATATAAAAGCCTCCACCGATTTTGGAAGAAGCCGGATAAATGGGTTTCAGTGGAGGCTTTGAGCAAGGAAAACTGGAGACAGCACTCCTTGAACTCGACCCCGTGTATATCAGCTGATTTCAAACCGGTCAATCTCAAACCACTGGAGAGCGCCTGTGCAAAGACATGCTCACGCCCAGAAGGGCCGGCGGCCAAGCGGTCTCAACCGTTGGCTGAAAATTTTTTTTGTGTTGGGTTTTTTTCTTTCGATTCCGTGCAATAGCGGTGCCCAGGAATCGGAGACCCCGATGACCCTGCGGGAGGCGGTGGAAACGGCCATCACCGCCAATCTCGATCTGCAGAGTACCGGACAGGAGATCGAAGCCGCCCGTGCCAACCGGAAAGTCCAAAAAACCAATCTGCTGCCCACGTTCAATGCCAGTTATCGCGGTGTCCGCAACGACAGTGGGCTGGGCGGATTTGCTACCGGCGCCACTCCCAGCGTGGGCGATACGTTTACCCTGACAACCGGTTTCACGCAACCGCTGTTTCAGGGTTTTGCCCTGATCAATCAGTACAAGGTCGCCGAGCTGGGGGTGGACGTTGCCGAACTGAGCCAGCAGTTTACCCGTCTGGAGGTTATTTTTCAAATCAAACAGGCCTACTACAACGTGTTGAAAGCCGAAAAATTGCTCGACGTCGCCCGCAACACGGTCAAGGTCCTGGAAGCGCAGGAGGAGGTGGCCCGCAACTTTTACGAGGTCGGCATGACCCCGTTGAACGACCTGCTGCAGGTTCAAGTTCAACTGGCGAATGCCCGCCAGAGTCTGATAACGGCCCAGAACAATCTGGATACGGTCGGTTCGGAATTCAACGTGATCCTGCGCCGGCCGGTCAACGCACCGGTTATGCTCGTCGACATCCAAACCTACACACCCCTTGAAAATGAGCTGAACTACTACCTCGGCCTGGCGATTCGTAACCGTTTGGACATTAAAATCGACGACCTGAGCATCCAGATCGCCGAAAAGGAAGTCGACATCGCCCGCAAGGACTACTACCCTTCGATTGTGCTCGAAGGGTCCTACTTCAAATCGGGTAACGACTGGGCCTTGAGCGACACCGAGAATTTCTCAAATCCTGACGGTTGGTCGTTCACGACCATCGCCTCCTGGGATTTTTGGGAATGGGGCCGCACCAAATACGGTGAAAGCGAGAAGCGCCGCCGTCTGTCACAGACCAAAATTGCCCGGCAGAAGACAATCGATCAGGCCCGATTGGAAGTGGAGGTTTCGTATCTAAAGGCCCGGGAATCGGAAAAGAACATCCTCGCTGTCGAAAAGGCGGTCGAGCAGGCCAAGGAAAATCTCCGCATCACCGATGAGCGCTACAAAGAACAAGTCGCGACGTCGGTCGACACCCTGGTGGCCCAGAATTTGCTGACCAGCACCCAGGTCAATTATTTCAACGCGCTCTACGATTTCAAAATCGCCAAGGCCTTTTTACAGAAAGCGGTCAATCTGGAAATTCTGGAATGAGAGACGGTGAAGAGAAAACCGCCCTAATCCGCATGTTCCATGTTTACCGCCACTACGGCGCCAAAACAGCCGTGGTCGATATCAGCCTTGATATCTACAAGAATGAACTGCTCTTTATAAACGGCCCGAGCGGTGCCGGCAAAACCACGCTTCTCAAACTTCTTTATCTGGCAGAGCCGGTTTCAGACGGGCAGATCCTGGTCAACGGGATGAATCTGACGCGTATTCCCCGCAAGAAGGTTCCCTTCTTGAGACGCAACTTCGGCATCGTTTTTCAGGACTACAAACTCATTCCGACCAAAACCGTTTATGATAATGTGGCGCTTGTTCTGGAGGCAGCCGGCCAGAAGCGAAGACTCATCAATAAAAAGGTCAAAAGCGTTCTGCGAACAGTCGGCATGGAACAACGGATCAATGCGCTGCCGCCGACGCTATCGGGCGGTGAGCAGCAGCGCGTGGCCATTGCGCGGGCGGTGGTCGGCGATCCCGAAATCATTCTGGCGGACGAACCGACCGGGAGTTTGGATGCTGCGGCCGCCGACCATGTTATCGGCCTTCTGAGAGCTTATCACACCCGCGGTGCGACGGTCATTATCGCCACCCACGCCAAAGAGCTGATTCGAAACGCCGGCAATCGCGTGGTCCATCTCAATGCCGGCCGACTGGTGAACAGGCCTGAAATTTGATCTATAACCAGTGGGTCGCGGTGACCTTTTAAATGGAATTTTTATTTTCTCCGAGAATTTCGGACCCCGAACGGCACCGCGTTGCTTAAGCGGTATTCCAGACGACAGGCAAGGAATTGACGATGCGGTATCTGAAACGCGCCTTGCAGGATATTCGGCAAAACCGGTTTTTAAGTCTGGTCACGATCGTCACCATCGCGCTTTCGATTCTGATCGTGAGTGCCTTCGCCCTTTTTTTCTTAAACGCCAATGACCTGATAAACGCCTGGAAAAAAGGGGTTCACATTATGGTGTACCTTAAAGACGGTGTCGCCGAAACCGAGATCTCCCGGCTACAGAAATTGCTGCACGGCATGGTCGGCGTCGAGGAGGTGGTCTTCATATCACGCGATGAGGCGCTCAAAAAGATGAGAGAACAATTGCCGCGTCAAACCTTCCTGCTGGACAATCTCAAGCAAAATCCCCTGCCCGATGCATTCGAAGTGCATCTGCTGCCGGCCACCCGCAATTGGGAAAAAATTGAAAAACTCGCCGAACAGTTCGAAAAACTACCCGAGGTCGAGGAGGTGGAATATGGCCGCGGATGGCTCGGTCGGTTTGCGGCCGTCTTCAATCTGTTCCGTCTGGCCGGTTACGCTCTGGGAACGTTGTTCTTTATGGCCGCCGTCTTCTTCGTCGCCAACACGATCCGTCTCGTGCTCTACTCCCGCCGTGAAGAGGTCGAAATCATGCGCCTGGTCGGCGCCGAAGACCGTTTCATCAAAACCCCCTTCTATATCGAAGGCATGCTCCAGGGTGCCTTGGGCGGCATCATCGGCCTGGCGATGTGTTTACTTCTTTTTCTGGTCGTTTCTTCAAACGTCACTCCGGAGCTCTTCGGCGGCGTATTTCAGATCCGTTTTCTGCCGATCAGGATGCTTGTCGCAATGGTGTTGACCAGCATGATGGTGGGCTGGCTGGGCTGCTTTGCCTCTCTAAAACAATTTTTTAAATAGTGCCCATCCACGGTTTCATTAAGGGCACTGATTAGTTTCCGATCCAGAAATGAGCAATTTTCTGCAAGTTCAAGGAAATCAAGGAATTGCGCGGAGGCGTACTCGTGTACGCCGCACAAGTGATTCCGCCGATTGACGCCGAAATTGCTGAAAAGGGCCATTTATGGACGGAAACTAAATAGGAACCGAGTATGCCGCAAATAAACACGGCGCCGACTTCCCGCCTCGGCATTTTATCACGTTGCATTTTAGCAATTGTATCCGTCCTGCTGGCGGCACCTGCGCTGCAGGCCGCAGAAATCGGTGTCGTCAGCGTTGACAATCTCAACCTGCGGCCCGAACCCGGAACCCGGCAACCGCCGATTATGCAGCTCAAGAAAGGGACCGAGGTCGAAATCGAAGAACATCTGGACGGCTGGCTCAAGGTCCGCCACGCCGGCCGGGTCGGTTATATTAAAAACAGCAGCGACTACGTGCACGTTTTGGAGGCGGCCGCCAGCCAGAAGGTTCAACCGACTGAATCTGCCTCTGCGCAGCAAATCCAGGATTATCGCCGGGAGTC
>Ga0316187_10000746_pt1 | contig 26605 bp, 18 predicted proteins | sample CroRivburrow1_MG_FD_204927 | JGI IMG/M metagenome (GOLD analysis project Ga0316187, IMG submission 204927) | Coastal sediment microbial communities from Maine, United States - Cross River worm burrow 1 | ecosystem: Environmental > Aquatic > Marine > Coastal > Sediment | place: USA: Maine...
ATATCCTGGTTTAGAAGCCGAAGAACGTGGACAAGGAGAGGCTATTGCTCGAAATATCTTAGAAATGACTCGTTTGAAAACTCCCATTATAACTGTCGTAATTGGCGAAGGAGCTTCGGGTGGTGCCTTGGGAATTGGTGTAGGAGATCGAGTTTATATGATGGAAAATACTTGGTATACCGTAATATCTCCTGAATCTTGTTCATCAATTTTATGGCGTAGTTGGGAATACAAAGAACAAGCTGCCGAAGCGTTAAAACTGACAGCGATTGATATGAAAAAGCTCAAATTGATAGATGGGATTATTAAAGAACCATTTGGAGGAGCGCATCGTAATAGAGAGGAAGCCTTTAAAATAGTAGAAAAACAAATTGTAAAAGCTTATGATGAATTAAAAAATTTATCAAAAGCAGATTTGGTTAAAAAGCGTATGGATAAATATGCGGCAATGGGTGAGTATAATAATTAGTTATGATGCTCCTGTCATGAACGTGACATTCATATTCAAAATTTAAACCTATGAAAGTTTTATCTGCTCAACAGCTTTATAAAGCAGACCAAATAACAATCAAAAAAGGTGGAATTATAGCCGTTGATTTGATGGAGCGTGCTGCGACATTATGCTTTAAATGGATTCATAACAGACTTCAAGGTAATTCAGTTCCAATACAAGTATTTTGCGGAACGGGTAATAATGGCGGTGACGGACTTGTCATAGCCAGACACCTTAAACAGCACGGATATGATGTTCATACTTTTATTGTTAATTGTGGCAATAAGCGTTCGGATGCATTTTTAGCTAATTATGAACGATTAAAAGAAATAGGCGTCTGGCCGGAAATGATCAGTTGCAGTTCTGAGTTTCCAAAAGTTGCAGAAGATGATATGATCATTGATGCTATTTTTGGATTGGGATTGTCAAGGAGTCCTGAGGGAATTATAAAAGAAACTATTCAATTTATCAATAATACGAATTCTTATGTGCTCTCCATTGATTTCCCTTCGGGATTATTTGCTGATAAGGCCGTAACAGATGTTGATTCTGTTGTAAAAGCGTACCAAACTTTAACTTTTCAGGCCGCTAAATTAGCGTTTTTATTACCTGACAATCAAGAGTTTGTAGGAAATTGGGATGTAATTGATATAGGCTTAGATGCTGAGTATTTAAGCACGGTAGAAACCGATATTTATCTCACCTATCAACAAGAGGCACAAATTTTATATAAGTTTCGAAACAAATTTTCACATAAGGGTAATTACGGGCATTCACTAATAATTGGTGGAAGTTTTGGTAAAATAGGGGCTGTTTTATTAGCATCTAGAGCAGCTTTAACAATTGGCAGTGGTTTAGTAACGGCTTATCTCCCTAAATGTGGTTATCAAATTATACAGACAGCACTACCTGAAGTAATGGTAGAAGTGGACGCTGAAAATGAATTACAGTATTTTAATTCTAAAATACAAGCTACTACTATTGGTATAGGGATAGGAATGGGTACCCATGTTAAAACTGTGGAAGGATTTAAACAATTTCTACAAAAAAATAAACTGCCTTTAATTGTTGATGCAGATGCAATTAATATATTATCAGAAAATAAGAGTTTATTGAAATTATTACCAGAAAATTCAGTTTTGACACCACATCCAAAAGAATTTGAGCGACTGGTAGGTACATGGAAAGATGATTTTGAAAAACTAGACAAACTTCTTACATTATCTAAAAAATATAAATTAGTTGTTGTATTGAAAGGGGCTTATACGGTCATTGCTTTTCAGGGGAAATTATTTTTTAATACTACGGGAAATCCTGCCCTGGCTACTGCCGGAAGTGGAGATGTTCTTACAGGTGTCATTACAGGATTGATCGCACAGCAATATACGCCAATTGATGCTGCAATTTTAGGAGTATATCTACATGGGAAAACGGCTGACCTGGCTATGAATTCTATGGTCTATGAAACATTTACTGCTACTGACAGCATTGAGTATTTATCTGATGCCTATTTGGATTTGTTTAAAGAAGAAATACCTGATGATCAGGTGAAGGAGGAAAATCAGGAAGAAAAAAATTCTAATTAAAAAAGCGGCACAAAGCCGCTTTTCAATTTATAACTATAATAGACCGTTTAATACTTCTTTAAGTTTAGGATTTGAAGGTCTTGGAGCATTAGGGTTGACAATATTACCTTTATCATCAATTAAAATAAAACGGGGAATTCCATCTATCTGATAATCTTCAGCAAATTTAGAATCAGTACCAGCAAAAAGTTGGATACCGCCCATTTCTTTATCCGCAATCATTTTTTTCCATGCTTCATATGCTCCTATTTTATCAACAGAGATACTTACAAAAGCAATATTTTTATCATGAAATTCTTTTTCAACTTCTTTCAAATGAGGAATTTCAACTTTACAAGGCCCACACCATGTCGCCCAAACATCTATATATACAAACTTTCCTTTAAGATCATCTAATGAGGTAGTGCCTCCATTATAGTTCTCATAGTTCGTAAATTTTGGAGATGGAGCACCTTTTAATTTTGCCATTTTAGAGACTTTATCATATTGTCCAGCAATAAAATTAAAGAGCATTTCAGTATCATTATTATCCATAGCTACCAGTGTAGAATCTAAATTCTTATATTCCTCTTTAAGATGAATAAATTCGTTCTTTTTCTCATTTATTGAATTTAAAAACACATCTTCTTCTAGCGTATACAAATCATTTAGATTGTTAAATGTCTGCTCTTGCATCAACATTTTTTTTGCTAAATAATTACTACCGTCACTTCCATTTCCTGTAAATGTCAAAGTTTCGCCAAATTCCTTAGTATCTAACGTCATAGCAATATCATATCCATTTTCTAAATAAAGAGCTGCATGCTTGTTACCATCTGTCATTGAATAAACTCCTTTAGAAACCTTTAGAGTATCGGTAAAGAAGTTATCATCATTTAAGCTTATGGTTTTAATTACCCGATTATTATTATCAAGAATTTTTATTTCTTTAGTATCGGAATTTGTTATGGTTCCTGATAAAGTAACATAATCTTTAATTACAGGCTCATTTTTACATGCCATTAATAATAATAATGTTATTAATGTTATAATTACTTTCTTCATTTTATATTTCATAAGTGATTCGCGTGCAAAAATATAATTTTTGTTTTAGTAAATTGTTAAAATTTACGTTAAATGATGCACCATAATAATATTGCATGATTGTTGAACTATTGAAACAATATGACATAAAAAAAACCTCGAATTTCAAGGTTTTCTTTGTCAGAATATGTTATAGTCAGACTCCTAAATTTGTAAATAAATCAACTAATTTAGGACTCGACGGTGTTGGAGCATTTGGGGTAATAATTTTTCCACTAGGATCAATCAGTATGAAACGTGGAATTCCCTTAATAGAATAATCTTCAGCAAATTTACTATCAGTACCTGCAAAAAGTTGGATACCGCCCATTTCTTTTTCCGCAATCATTTTTTTCCATGTTTCATACGCCCCTAATTTATCAACGGAAATACTTACAAAAGCAATATTTTTATCATGAAATTCTTTTTCAACTTCTTTCAAATAAGGAATTTCTCTTATACATGGTCCACACCAAGTTGCCCAAACGTCAATATACACGTATTTTCCTTTAAGATCATCTAATGACGTTGTACCACCTTTAAAATTTTCGTAATTCACGAACTTTGGTGATAATTCACCTTTTGCGGTAGTTTTTAACTTATTAAATGCTTTCGTAATTTCATTATTATTTACAGTATCCGTTGAATAAGCCATGAAATTGGTATAGAAATCCTTTAAGTTTTCTGTATAAGTTATCCCATATTTTGCATTGCTATATAACAGATCATTTTTTATCGTTTCATTTTTAACATTTTCATTTATTACATCTAAATAAACCAAATCATATTTTTCATTTTCACCATTTAATTTGTCTTCAGTTAAATTACTATAATGGCTTTGTAATATATTTCTATATGAAGATGAATTCTTGAAATCATCAATATTATTTAGATCAATATTCATTATTCCAGAATTGAAAGAATCAGAGGGCTTAAATTCAGGGTTTTTGGTATAATAACGATGAGCAGCTTCATAATTAATTAATTTATCTACAGAAGCATAATGAATATTTTTTAATTCTTGTGATGTGAAGGATTCTTCCAGGGCTGCACTATTTAACAATTCTATTAAACTGTTCTTAACTGATTTCACTTTTGTCACAAAACCGTTCTCATCAAGGGAATATAAAATAGAAGATTTTTCACCATACAATTCAGTTGATGTTTTACCTTTTGTAAGTAAATAATTATTAAGGCCCGCGTTTTCACCAGCAAATGTAATTATGTTAGTAGTGTCTTTATAATCATATGAAACTTGCAAATCTCGATCATTGGTCAAATATAGATCAACAACTTTATTCCCATCATAAAATGAATAATAACCTGTTTCTATACTTAATGTATCAAGAAAAGAACCATCGTCGTTAATTGCTAATTTTTTACTAAAAGCGTTACCAATATTATTGAGTTTTATAGTATCTTTTTCAAGATTTATTATGTTTCCAGATAAAACCATATAATCCTTTGGGTTTTCAGTTTTACACGCAATAATAGTAACAATTATTAAAAATGTAATTAGTATTTTTTTCATGCCTGATCTAAATTTTATTAATTTGCTTGCAAAGATAATCTTAATAGGATTAATTGAGTAATTACTTTGATAAAATATTTGCATATATGGTTCCTTATACTGAATTTTGAGCCATAATAAAATATAAATGGATTCTATTTATCATATAAATTCTAAATCCTTAGATTTAGCAATAATTCAAGACATTGTTTCTACTAATAAAAAACTACAACTGTCTGAAGATGCAAAAGAAAAAATTATTAGATGCCGATTATATTTAGATGAAAAATTATCAAAAAGTGATAAACCCATTTATGGTATAAATACGGGTTTTGGCGCCTTACATAATGTCAAAATTTCAAATGAAAATTTAACGATCCTTCAAGAAAACTTAGTGATGTCACATGCCTGTGGAACAGGTGAAAAAGTGCCAACAGAAATTGTCAAATTGATGCTATTCTTAAAAATTCAGTCGTTAAGTTATGGGCATTCAGGAGTACAGCTGGATACAGTGAATAGATTGATAGAATTTTATAATAATGATATATTACCAGTGATTTACACTCAGGGCTCACTTGGAGCATCAGGTGATTTGGCGCCATTGGCACATTTAGCTTTGCCGTTAATTGGTAAAGGGGAAGTCGTTTTTGAAGGAATTCAATATTCTGGACAGGAAATTCTTGAAAAGTTTAAATGGAAAAAAATTGTATTACAATCTAAAGAGGGTTTAGCTTTACTTAACGGAACGCAATTCATGAGTGCTTATGGGGTCGCAGTTTTACAAAAAAGTTTTAAGTTATCCTATTTGGCAGATGTTTTTGGCGCACTTTCATTGGATGCTTTTGATGGTAGAATAGAGCCTTTTAGTGACCTAATACATTTAGTACGACCACATAATGGGCAAATAAAAACTGCTAGGAAAATCAAAGAAATATTATCAGAAAGTGAGATTATTGTTCAGGATAAAAAGCACTTACAAGATCCTTATTCATTCAGATGTATGCCTCAAGTACATGGCGCCAGTAAAGACACTTTGAATTTTGTTAAAAAAACCGTTGAAACAGAAATAAATTCTGTTACGGATAACCCTAATATATTTGTTAATGCTGATGAAATTATTTCCGGTGGTAATTTTCATGGACAGCCATTAGCATTGGGCTTAGACTTTTTAGCTATTGCCTTAGCTGAATTAGGAAATATATCAGAAAGACGAACATTTCAATTGGTTTCCGGGTCACGTGGTTTACCTTCTTTTTTAGTAACCAATCCGGGTTTAAATTCGGGGTTTATGATTCCACAATACACTGCAGCGAGTATAGTAAGCCAAAATAAGCAATTGGCAACACCTGCTTCAGTAGATTCTATCGTATCGAGTAACGGGCAAGAAGATCACGTAAGTATGGGTGCTAACTCTGCTACCAAAGTGAAACGAGTCGTTGATAATTTAGAAACCATACTCTCAATTGAATTATTAAACGCCGTGCAAGCCATAGAATTTAGAAAACCTTTAAAAACATCACCTTTTTTAGAATCTTTAGTAAAAATGTATAGGACAGAGGTGTCGTTTATGGAAGAAGATAAAGTTTTACATGATGAAATTGTAAAAACTATTCACTTTATTCAAACTCTCGAAATTGATAGTAAAGAGTTATTTGATTAGTTAATATTCCATTTTATGAATTATATCCTATGGATTGATTTGAATTATCTTTCGAAGGTAGTATTTCTAAAAAATAATAGACAATAGAACTAATTGTACCAACAAGAACTAATAAAACGATCCACATTATTTTGGTATTATTCTCGTTTTTCGGGTTATTACTGGCATGGACTATATAATATATCATTATACCCATTTTAGCAATAATAGCCAGTACAATAAATAGTATCATTACAGAAATTGACTGGAAAAATTCTATCGGCACCTCTTGATGACTATCTTCTAAACGAATTGCTGTAGGAATAAATGCTGTAAAAATGTAAAAAATATATCCAAAAATTAAAAACATTGGTAAAAAAGTTAGAATACCTAACCAAATTTTTGTCGATTTTTTCACTAGACTTATTTTTAATTATCTAAAGGTATAAAAAATCCCTCCAAATAGGAGGGACCTTAATTACTCTTTCTCTTCAATAGATTTTTTGGGTTTTTTAATTTTTATGGTAAGCTCATCTTTTTCTTCATCCAAATCCATAAAAATACTGTCATATTCTTTAAGTTTAGAATTGACAATTTTTTCGGCCAAAGCATCTTCTATATATTTTTGAATAGCACGCTTAAGAGGGCGAGCGCCATATTGCCGGTCAAAACCTTTATCGGCAATATAATCTTTAGCCTTTTCACTTAATGTTAATTTATAACCCAAGCCATCAATTCTGTCTAGTAACTGTTCAAGTTCAATATCAATGATGGCATGTATATCTTCTTTTTCTAATGCGTTGAAAATAACAACATCATCAATACGGTTTAAAAACTCAGGAGCAAAACTCTTTTTCAGGGCATTTTCAATAACACCTTTAGCATGAGAATCGGCTTGCTGCTTTTTAGAAGCTGTTCCGAATCCAACTCCAGCACCAAAGTCTTTTAGTTGACGAGAACCAATATTAGATGTCATTATTATTATTGTATGTCTAAAGTCAATTCTTCGACCTAAGCTATCTGTAATATAACCATCATCTAAAATTTGCAATAATACATTAAACACATCAGGATGCGCTTTTTCAATTTCGTCTAACAATACTACAGCATAAGGTTTTCTCCGAATCTTTTCAGTTAATTGACCTCCCTCTTCATATCCAACATAACCAGGAGGTGCTCCAATTAATCGAGAAATGGCAAATTTTTCCATATACTCACTCATGTCGATGCGGACTAAGGCATCCGGAGAATCAAATAATTCTCTTGCCAACACTTTTGCTAATTGCGTTTTACCAACGCCTGTCTGACCTAAAAATATAAATGAACCAATGGGCTTATTAGGGTCTTTTAATCCAACACGATTACGTTGTATAGCCTTCACTACCTTATTAACGGCTTCATCCTGACCAATAACTTTGCCTTTAATCAAGTTATGCAAATCGGCCAAGCGCGTACTTTCAGCTTCGGCAATTCTGTTCACAGGTATTCCTGTCATCATAGAGACTACTTCTGCTACATTATCTTCCGTAACCGTTTCTTTATGTAATTTAGATTGCTCTTCCCAGGCTCCTTGAGCCGTTTCTAACTCTTTTTCTAAACGTTTTTCATCATCACGTAAACGTGCAGCTTCTTCATATTTTTGACTTTTAACAACATTATTTTTCAACTCCTTAACATCTTCCAATTGCTTTTCTAATTCAAGAACTTGTTTTGGTACCACAATATTTGTGATATGTATTCTTGAACCTGACTCATCAAGTGCATCGATGGCTTTGTCAGGTAAAAAACGATCAGTCATATATCGGTTGGTAAGTTTAACACATGCCTCTATGGCCCCATCCGTAAATATTACGTTGTGATGATCTTCATATTTGTCTTTAATATTATTTAATATTTGTATGGTTTCTTCAACAGAAGTTGGCTCAACCATTACCTTTTGAAATCGACGTTCTAATGCCCCGTCTTTTTCAATATTTTGACGGAACTCATCTAATGTAGTTGCACCAATACATTGAATTTCACCTCTGGCCAAAGCAGGTTTAAACATATTAGAAGCATCTAATGACCCGGTTGCGCCTCCAGCACCAACAATGGTATGTATTTCATCTATAAAGAGAATAATATCATCATTTTTTTCAAGCTCATTCATCAAGGCTTTCATTCTTTCTTCAAATTGTCCGCGATATTTTGTACCTGCAACCAGGCTAGCCAGATCTAATGAAACTATACGTTTATTGAATAAAATCCGCGATACTTTTCGTTCAATTATACGCAAAGCCAATCCTTCTGCAATTGCTGATTTACCGACACCAGGTTCGCCAATTAATATTGGATTATTTTTTTTTCGCCTACTTAATATCTGAGATATACGTTCTATTTCTTTTTGTCTACCTACAACCGGATCAAGTTTTCCTTCTTCTCCTAGTCGTGTTAAATCTCTTCCAAAATTATCTAAAACGGGGGTTTTAGATTTTGCACTCGTTTTGCTAGGTTTAGCACCTTCAAATGGGTTTTGTTTCTGCTCCTCAAACTCATCATCTCTTGAAGTATCTTCTGCTTTAGGAGTTTCCGTAATGTCATTGTCCATGAATAATTGACTAAAAACAGATTTTACTTCATTATAATCTATTTCAAACTTATGGAGTAATTTAGTAGTAGGGTCATTCTCGTTACGTAAAACACACAATAATAAATGTGCCGTACTTACGGACTTGCTCTTGAATAATTTAGCCTCTAAAAAAGTTGTTTTTAAGGCTTTCTCCGCTTGTTTAGTTAGATGTAAGCTTTTTTTATCATTTCCTGAAAAAGCATCAGTACTTGCAGGGCTAAGTCCTTCAATTTTTTTTCGAAGTGATACCAAATCAACGTCCAATGCATTTAACACATCTATGGCTTCTCCATTTGCTTTACGAAGTAAGCCAAGCATTAAGTGTTCTGTACCAATAAAATCATGACCTAATCGTAAAGCTTCTTCTTTACTATAAGCAATTACATCTTTAACTTTTGGTGAAAAATTATCGTCCATAAATAATAGATTTATGTTGTAAAATTAGTAGATTTTTTTCATATAGTCTTACAAAATTTATACCGAAGTTTTCATGTCACGTTAAAATAGTGAAAAACAGCATGTTTACTGGGCTTTATTGTTAATAAATAATAATAATATTAATACTTTTATATAAGTTGAAAAAATCGGAAAAGTTGTATATTGCAACCTTGTAAAAATCACTAAAAAATTAATAGAATTTTATGGCAGAAGGAGAAAAAATAATTCCTGTAAATATTGAAGATGAAATGAAATCATCATACATTGATTACTCAATGTCTGTGATTGTATCGAGAGCTTTACCGGACGTACGCGATGGTTTGAAACCAGTACACCGAAGAGTACTTTTTGGTATGCACGAATTAGGAATAAAAGCAACAGGAGCACATAAAAAATCGGCTAGAGTTGTAGGTGAGGTTTTAGGTAAATTTCATCCTCATGGAGATACTTCTGTTTATGACGCCATGGTAAGAATGGCTCAAGATTGGAGCATGCGTTACCAAATGGTTGACGGACAAGGTAACTTTGGTTCACCTGATGGAGATAGCCCTGCAGCTATGCGTTATACAGAAGTAAGAATGCAAAAGATATCAGAAGAAATGTTGGCTGATATTGATAAAGATACCGTCGATCATAGATTAAATTTTGATGATACTCTACAAGAACCAACTGTTTTACCTACAAGAATACCGAGTTTATTGGTAAATGGCGCATCTGGTATTGCGGTAGGAATGGCCACAAATATGGCACCTCATAACCTATCTGAGGTTATTTCGGGAACTGTTGCTTATATAGAAAATAATGATATTGAGATTGATGAGTTAATGCAACACATCAAAGCCCCAGATTTTCCAACCGGGGGTACTATATATGGTTATGAAGGAGTTAAAGATGCCTTCCATACGGGCAGAGGACGAATTGTAATGAGGGCTAAGACGGTTTTTGAAGAAGTTAATGGTAGAGAGTGTATCGTTGTTACCGAATTACCTTATCAAGTAAATGGTGCCGATTTAATGAAGAAAACTGCAGACCTTGTCAATGATAAGAAAATTGAAGGGATTGCAACGGTTAGGGATGAAACCAGTAGAAAAGGACGCCGTTTGGTGTATGTTCTAAAAAGAGATGCCATACCTAATATTGTTTTAAATAAATTATATAAATATACGGCCTTACAAACCTCATTTAGTGTTAACAATATTGCTTTGGTTAATGGTAGACCTGAGATGTTAAATTTAAAACAACTCCTTAAGCATTTTGTGAATCACAGGCATGATGTCGTAGTTAGAAGAACGAAATTTGAATTAAATAAGGCGGAAGCAAGGGCCCATATTTTAGAAGGATTAATTATCGCTTCTGATAATATTGATGAAGTTATTAAAATAATCAGAGCTTCAAGTAATGCTGATGAGGCTAGAGAAAATTTAATGAAACGCTTTGAATTGTCTGAAATACAATCTAAGGCAATTGTTGAAATGAGATTGCGTCAGCTAACTGGTTTAGAGCAAGATAAACTTCGATCAGAATATGAAGAAATTATGAAATTGATCGAAGACTTAAAAGATATCTTGGCTGATAAGGTCCGTAGAATGACAATTATAAAAGATGAATTGTTGGAGATCAAAGAAAAATACGGCGACGAGCGTCGTTCGGTCATTGAATACGGTGGTGGTGATTTAAGTATTGAAGATATGATCCCGGATTCTAAGGTGGTTGTTACAATTTCACATGCGGGTTATATAAAACGAACTAATTTGGATGAATATAAAGTTCAAAATAGAGGAGGAAGAGGGCAAAAAGGCGTAGCTACAAGAACTGAAGATTTCTTAGAGCATTTATATGTGGCTACAAATCACCAATATATGTTGTTCTTTACCCAAAAAGGTAAGGTTTTCTGGATGCGTGTATATGAAATACCAGAAGGTAATAAAACGTCAAAAGGTAGAGCCATTCAAAATTTGGTAAACATTGAACCTGATGATAAAGTAAAAGCATTTATATGTACGCAAGACCTCAAAGATGAAGATTATGTAAATAATAATTATGTCTTAATGGTAACTAAAAAAGGCCAGACTAAAAAGACTTCATTAGAACAATACTCCAGACCACGGACTAACGGTATCAATGCAATTACAATTAAAGAAGATGATGAATTATTGGAAGCCAAATTAACTGACGGGAATAGTCAGATTATGATAGGGCTTAAATCTGGTAAGGCAATTCGTTTTGAAGAGGCTAAAACCAGGCCTATGGGTAGAAATGCTTCCGGTGTAAGAGGAATTTCACTGGCAAACGATAAAGATGAAGTTGTAGGGATGATTTCTGTTAATGATATGGAAGATAATATTTTAGTTGTTTCTGAGAAAGGTTTTGGTAAGAGATCGAGTTTAGACGCATATAGAATTACTAATCGTGGTGGCAAAGGTGTCAAAACCATTAATGTTACTGAAAAAACCGGTAATTTAGTGGCTATAAAAAATGTGACGGACGAAGATGACTTAATGATTATCAACAAATCTGGACTAACTATTAGAATGGCAGTTGCAGATTTGCGCGTTATGGGGAGAGCCACTCAAGGAGTAAAACTTATTAACATTAAAGATAATGATTCGATTGCCGCGGTAGCTAAAGTAATGTCGGACGATGATGAAGATGAAAATGAAATTGGCACGGAAATTGAAAATAACGATTCAGAAGAAACAACAAACAATCAAGAATAATTAATTAAAACTAAAATGAAGAAACAACTAATAACGGTGTTGGCAATATTGATAGGATTGTCAGCTTATGCTCAAAAAGATGAGTTAAAATCAACAGAAAAAGCATTGAAAAATGGAGATTTGGTAACTGCGAAATCTTCCATTGACCAGGCTGAAGGACTTATAGGCAATACTGATAACAAATTAAAAGCTAATTTTTATTTTCTAAAGGCTAAAACATATTATGATATAGCTAAAAAAAATCCTTCTTTAGATGCCAACGCTTTTGATATTTCGGCTAAATCTTTTCAGGATCTAATGGCTTTTGAAAAACAAACCGGTAAAGCAAAATATACCGAAGAAGCCCAACCATTGTTAAGCAATTTAATAGTAGATGTTTCTGGTAAAGGAATTAAGCAATATCAAGAAAAAGATTATTCAAATGCGAAAGTAACTATGTATAAAACATATGCACTAAGTAAAAAAGATACAGCCTTTCTAGAATATGCTGCTACTGCTGCTTATTTGGATAAAGATTTTGATCTTTCTTTAGAACATTTCAATAAACTTAAAGAATTGGGCTACACAGGAATAGCAACCACCTATACAGCAACCAATATTGAGAGCGGAAAAACTGAAAGTTTTGGCTCAAAGAATCAACTGGATCTAATGGTTAAAGCTGGGCAATATAAAGATCCTAAAGTTGAAGTTTCTGAGTCTAAGTCAGCATCGGTAATAAAAAATATTGCCTGGATTTTGGTTGAAAAAGGTGAAGTTGAAAACGCAATGTCAGCAGTACAAGAAGCAAGAAAAATAGATCCTAAAGATATTAACATGTTACTGACTGAAGCAAATCTTTTACTAAAATTAGATAAGAAAGATGAGTTTGCTGCTTTAATGAAAGAAGCTATTTTGCAAGACCCTAATAATGCCATGTTACATTTTAACGTAGGTGTAATTAATCAGGAACAAGGAAATCTGGAAGAAGCTAAGAGCTATTATAATGAGGCCATTGAATTAGATCCTAATTATGCAGATGCGTATATTAATTTAGGTGCTATTATATTAGAAAAAGATAAATTATTAGTTGAAGAAATGAATAACAATTTAAGTAACTTCAAAAAATATGATGCTATCAAAGCAAAACAATTAGAACTATATAAAGAAGTTCTTCCTTATTATGAAAAGGCTTATACGATTAAAAAGGAGGAAACAAAAGAGGATGATATAGATATTGTACGGACTTTAATGAGTATGTATGAAAACCTTGAAATGAACGATAAGTTTAAAGAAATGAAAGCAATTTGGGACGCTTCAAGATCATAAAATTAAGTTGTCAATCTTAAAAAAACCTCTCATATGAGAGGTTTTTTTATGCTAGAAAATTTTTTTAATTACTCTCAATTTATGTGTGTGTTTTTTTATTTCAGAATTATAGATCCCACTCTGGTCCAGCCTGTCAATTCGAACTTTACCACTCGCATGGATAATGTAATTGTTGGCCAAGATTATCCCAACATGTGTAATATTTCCCTGATCATCGTCAAAAAAAGCTAGATCTCCAGGCTCAGATTCTTCAATAAAGCTCAAAACTTCGCCTTGAGAGGCTTGTTGAGAGGCGTCTCTTAATAATTTATAGCCATTAATTTTATACACCATCTGGGTTAATCCAGAGCAATCAATTCCAAAAGGAGTTTTACCTCCCCATAAATATGGAACATTTAAAAACATAATGGCCGTATTAACAATCACTTCTTTGGTAGATGGCATACCTGCTATATTTCCTTCAAATGAATATTTATTTTCATTAAGTTTAAAAATTTTATCTGAGTAATAGGGTAGTCTCGAGCCTAAAACAATAGTAAATAATTTTTGATCTTCGTCTTCAATAAAATCAATCAGTTCATTTGAAACAATAATAGGTTCTTCTGTAAGTTTCTCATAATCTTTTTTGTTAATTTTTAAACACTGCTTACTATCAATCCAACCTTCATAGTCATCGAAGGCAAGTTTAATTTTAAGCCATTGTTTAGATTTTTCGAGAATTTTAAAATGATCACCAAACAATAATTGCGAGACCATTTCACTTCGGTCATTAGCTTCAACTCTTAAGGCGATAATACTTAAATTACAAATACCGTAATTCATCAATAAAATATTAATTACTTTCTATTATAATAGCACTTGCACCTCCACCGCCATTACATATTCCTGCTGCGCCTAACTTACCATTATTTTGTTTTAACACATTGATCAAGGTTACAACAATTCGTGCACCAGAACAACCCAAAGGATGTCCCAATGAGACAGCACCACCATTGATATTCACTTTTTTTGCATCAATCCCTAATAACTTTGTATTTGCCAAACCTACAACTGAAAATGCTTCATTAAGTTCAAAATAATCAATAGAATCTAATGTCGTATCCGCTTTAGCCAAGGCTTTAGGAATAGCTTTAGCGGGTGCAATTGTGAACCACTCAGGTTCTAATGCTGCATCAGCATATCCTTTTATTGTTGCTAAAGGTTTCAAATTTAATTCTTTTGCTTTTTCACTACTCATAAGTACTAATGCTGCAGCCCCGTCATTTAATGTAGATGCATTGGCCGCGGTTACCGTGCCATCTTTATTGAATACCGGCCTTAAAGTGGAAATTTTCTCCATTTTCACATTCTTGTACTCCTCATCTTCCATGATAATTATAGGATCTCCTTTACGTTGTGGTACTTCAACCGGAACTATTTCAGCATTAAATTTACCTTCTTTCCAGGCCTTAGCAGATCGATTATATGATTCTATTGCAAAAGCATCTTGTTCTTCTCTTGAAAAGTTATGTTCGTTGGCGCATAAATCCCCACAGGTTCCCATATGTTTTCCGTCATATACATTGGTCAAACCGTCTTTTAACATACCATCAATTACATTGATATTGCCCATTTTTTGTCCTAGCCTTCCATTTAAGTAATGTGGAACGGATGACATATTTTCCATACCACCAGCAATAACAATTTCAGCATCGCCACATTTAATTGCCTGAGCACCTTGCATAATAGCTTTCATACCAGAAGCACAGACCTTATTTACCGTTGTACATGGCACAGAATTCGGTATTCCAGCAAATATTGCAGCCTGTCTTGCCGGTGCTTGTCCTAAATTTGCTTGTAATACACTACCCATTAATACTTCATTAACTTTGGCAGGGCTTAAATTTATTTTTTCTAGAACCGCTTTAATTACTACGGCACCCAATGTAGTTGCGGGCACACTTGATAAACTACCCAAAAAACTTCCGATAGGCGTTCTAACAGCCGAGACAATCACTACTTCTTTCATTGTAATACTAATTTTCTTTTGCGAATTTAGATAATTTATGCCAATCTATTAACTTTTTAAAACTAGTTTATGAAGTGTAATAAATATTACTTATCTCATTTAAATTTTTTATACTTTGCATGGCATTATCAAAAACGAAGTTAGCATGAATTTAAATGAAGAATATAAAAAACATTATGTGGCCGTAATAGGAGGTTCAATTTCAGGATCTGAAGCTGCTAGTTTACTAGCGAAAAATGGATTTAGAGTTGTTGTATTTGATATGAATGCCTTACCATACGGTAAAATCGAAGATGGATTACCAAATTGGCATATAAACTTAAGGAATAGACAAATTGCTGAAATTGATTCAAAACTGGATCATCCCAATATACGATATGTGCCAAATATAAAAATTGGTAGAGATATAGATTTTTTGGATCTACTTAATAATTGGGGTTTCTCAGCAATTATTTTGGCAAATGGGGCATGGAAGGACAGGCATTTACCAATTGCAAAAATTGATAAATTTATTGACAAGGAATTAATTTATCAAAATTCATTCATTTATTGGTTTAACCATAAACATGAGACAGAATATAAAGGCAAAGAGTACAGCATTAAAAAAAACACATTAGTTATCGGTGGAGGTTTATCATCACTTGATGTTGTAAAAGTTGTGATGATAGAGACTGTTAAAAGGCAGCTAAAATTAGAAAAAGGAATTGAAGTAGATTTATTCACTTTAGAAAAACAGGGTATAAAAAAAGTGCTAGACGAACATAATTTAACGTTAGACAATATCAATGTTAAAAAACCAAAACTTGTATACAGGCGTACTGCCAGAGATATGCCGTTAAAATCACCAAAAGACAAAACAAAAGAGAGTATCGAGGCGGCTAGAGCAGTGTCTGAAAAATTATTGAATAAATATTTGGAGAAATATTTCTTTGAATTTGTCCCATTGAGTATTCCCGTTAATTTTACTGAAAAGGATGGTAAACTTTCGGGTGTTATTTTTCAAAAAGTAACCGTTGAAAATGGTAAAATTAGACCACTGGAAGATAGTTTGTTTGAAATCAAAACTGACTTGCTAATTTCTTCTATTGGAAGTTTACCAGAGCAGATTAACGGCCTACAATATGAATACTCATCTTTAAAGATGAGAGATGAAGCTGACTACCATGTGTATGGATATGGAAATGTTTTTGCCGTAGGCAATGCAGTTACAGGTAAGGGCAATATTCTTGAATCTAAAAAGCATGGAAAGCAAATGACAGAATTGATCATGGATAAGCATTTAACCGAAGATGCATTTGAAAAATGGCTGATCAACCACAATAAACAAATTAGAGAAGATGTTAATAATCAGTTAGATTCAATTTTAAAAGAGATATCAGGATTAGACATTCAACCGGAGTCAATTATTCAGGGGATTATTAATAAAACAGATGAAATACATCGAAAATATAACTTTATGAACTACAGGGATTGGGTACTTAAAAATATTCCTGAAAGATTGGAAGATATCGTAAGTAAACAACCTAAATAAATCAATAACTGGACTTATTTAATTTAATAGAGATGTTATTTTTTTACGAAGCATTTGATATATAAATTAGACTTTAGTATTTATTTGAAGTGTAGTCTGTAATTTTTTTTTACATTGCATTACGGTTATAAAAGGCCCCTCTATGAATAAATTGAATTTGAAATCACTTTTGAATATTATATATCAAAATCACGCTTTGATATATAAAATATTTCTTTTCATTTTAACTGTTATTGCGATCGTTTATTTGTTTCCAAAAGGAGGTCATTTTAAGTATGAATTTCAAAAAGGGAAGCCATGGCAATATGATAATTTATACGCACCTTTTGATTTTGCTATTCAAAAATCAGAAGATGAAATTGATCTAGCAAAGAAGCAAATTGAAGCATCCAAAAAATTGTACTTTACATATAATGATAATGTTATAACAAGGGCTAAAGAAAATTTCATTAATAAAGTATCATTAACATTACAAGACTCATTACTAAGAGGTTATAGCAGAAGGAGCACAATTAATTTTGCCGAAAAATTAATTGATAAGGTTTATAAAATTGGATATTTAGAGAAAGATGATAGAGAAAAAGCTGATAATAAACAACTCGTTGCAATTATAAAAGGAAACGAAATAACCGATGTTGTATTCGATCAGTTATTAACGACCAACGATTTAAAAGACCATATTGAATCACATTTTAAAAAATCAAATTACAAGTTCTTAGATAATTATTTTACGAGTGTTTTTTTAGAAGTTTTAGAACCAAATGTATTTTATGATGATCAATGGACAAATACGGCCTTACAGGAGGAATTAAATAAAATTTCATACACTGAAGGTTTAATTGCCGAAAATGAAAGAATTATTTCAAAAGGAGACGTAGTAGAAGGAAAGAAATTTCAGATTTTAAATTCCTTAAAGAGCGAATATCAATCTCAGTTATGGAGTCAATCAAATTATAATTGGATAGTATTAGGTTATACAATCTTAGTCGCCCTTGCCTTATTAATGCTCTTATTATTTCTAAAGAAATATAGGGCACCTATTTTTGAAAACAATACCAAGATAACTTTTATTTTCTTCAATATTTTATTAATGGTATTATTGGTAACATTGGTGGTTAAATACCGTGTTGAATATCTATATGTAGTGCCTATTATTATTTTGCCAATTTTGCTTAAAGCATTTTTTGATGCTCGATTGGGCCTATTTGCCCATGTACTTACTGTCTTGCTTTTAGGATTCATTGTACCTAATAGTTTTGAATTTATTTTCTTGCAGATCATTGCGGGTATTGTGACGATTTTAACCGTTTCAGAGTTGTACAGAAGAGCTGATTTATTTATATCAATAAGTCAAATCACCTTGATTTATATGATTGCATACTTTGCATTCTCTATAATTCAGGAAGGGAATACACTAAAATTAAATTGGGAATATTTTGTATTGTTTGCCCTAAATGGTGTATTGTCATTTTTATCATTGTTTTTGATACTTATTTATGAAAAAATATTTGGCTTAGTATCAGATGTTTCATTATTAGAATTATCAAATACCAATTCTAAGTTGTTGAGAGCATTAGCTGAAAAGGCACCAGGCACTTTTCAACATTCAATGCAAGTAGCTAACTTGGCAGAAGCTTCAGCAAATGAAATAGGGGCAAATGCAATGTTGGTTAGAACCGGAGCGCTATATCATGATATTGGTAAGATGTTGAACCCCATGTATTTCACAGAAAACCAAACTACAACGGTAAACCCTCATAATGAATTAACGCCAAAAGATAGTGCTAAAATAATAATAGATCACGTAATTGAAGGGATAGAGTTAGCAAAGAAAAATAGATTACCCGATAGAATAATTGATTTTATTAGAACACATCATGGAACTACTTTGGTGTATTATTTTTATAAAAATCAAGAAATCCTTGATGAAAATGATCTTGATAAAAAGGACTTTTCTTATAAAGGACCAATACCTTTTTCTAAAGAAACGGCAATATTAATGATGTGTGATGCTGCTGAAGCCGCATCAAAAAGTTTAAAAGAACCAAATGCACAAATGATTGATAATTTGATTGAAAAAATAGTTTCAAGCCAAATGGCAAGTGGACAATTTATGAATGCCAATATTACTTTTAAAGAAATTCAAACTATTAAAAAAGTAATAAAGAAGAAACTCAATAACATCTACCATTTACGGATTGAATATCCAGAGTAGTACCATTAATATTCAATTTGGTATAAAAAAAAGAGAAGTGTTGGTACTCCAACACTTCTCTTCAACTTAAATAATAATAATCAACTAAACCTAAACCTAAATATTTTTTTTGGCTAAATAAAAATCAACCATTTCTAAAGACTTATCATCTATTCTAGCTTGCATTTCATCTAACGTTTTTGGTGGTGGCACAATTACCATATCTCCTTTTTTCCAATCTAATGGCATAGCAACTTTATATTTATCTGATGTTTGCAATGCGTTTAGTACTCTTAAAATTTCATCCATGTTCCTACCCACATTTAATGGGTAATACATGATCAATCGAATCTTTTTGGTTGGATCTATAAAAAATACGGCCCTAACCGCTGCAGTTTCGCTCTCATTAGGCTGCAACATTCCATACAATTTTGAAACTTTCATATCGATATCCGCAATAATTGGAAAGTCAAAATAAACACCTGTATTCTTTCTTACATTATCTACCCACCCCAAATGTGCATGAATACTATCAATACTTAAACCTAACAATTCAGTGTTTAGAGCAGTAAATTCACCTTTTCTAACAGCAAATCCACTCATTTCTGTGGTACATACCGGCGTAAAATCTGCAGGATGTGAGAACATTACTATCCACTTATCTTTAGCAAATTCAGAAAATTTAATTGGTCCTTTTGTCGTTATTGCTTGAAAATCAGGAGCAATATCTCCTATTCTAGGCATCATATTTAATGTAACTTCTGTTGTTTCCATAATTGGTTTTTATTTTTTTTTCATTCTGATAAAACCTTTTTTAAACGGTGATCTATTATCGTTCTATCTATATCAAAATTACATAAAAGGAAAATAGAATTCAGTAACCTAGGTTACATGTATTAAGTAATTTATTGAGTCATTATTTTTGACCAAATTTATAACTCAAACCCACCATCCAATAGAAAGTTTCTTTTAGATCTTCTTCAACCAATACTTCATCCACAAGAATGGTTGCTTTATTTTGCGGCAAAACAAAAGCAGGTAAAAATGAAAAGGTCAGTGATTTAGATGTATACCACATAGGTAAACTAATTTCAGCTGCCATCACATTAAACTTTTCACTTTCTTGAATAGTGATAGTAGTTACGGTTTCCGTTGTGCTTCCGCCTCCGCCGCTGCCGGCTCCATTACCATTTCCAGAACCTCGATCGCTTCCAATTCTATTATTGATATAGTATTCTTCATAAAAATTTTGAGATCCCAAATGGATACCTACTGTAGGAGAAATTTGAAACTTTTGATCATTTGTAATAAAATCATGACTTAACTCTGATGATAAAAATAGATCTGAACTGCTATTCTTGTTAAAATATGTGCTTGCAGCCACAGATATATTCATAAAATCAAGGTCATATGTTAGATAAGCCGAGATATCTGCCTCAACTTCTGATATGACATTATAGCTATCTTCATTAAAAAAATATTTAGTAACAGAGATATCACCACTTAATTTTTTAGACATAAAGTCGAACCCTGCAGAAATTAAAAATAGGTCAATTCTACTTTGATCTGATTTCGTAAGATAAGATAATGATCCTGTCCCATAAAATCCTGACTTATGATGATATGTCATAGAGGGGTATAAATACGGAGCAGTTATTGAATCTTTTCTACCCATAAAAACGGCATCGCTTATATAATTTATGTCAGCTGAAAAGTAAGATCCATTATTTTTTATATTTTGAGTGGCCAGAGCATCAGTTTGTCCAATTAGTATATTACTAAACAAAAATGAAATGACTACAATTGCCAAACTAAACCTAACATTTTTCATCTTGTAAGATTTTAAAAGTTGAATAAAAAGGGGTTATTTTTTTATAACCCCTATTAAATTTTCATTTATTTTTTTCCTTTATTTTTTTTAACTGTAGATTTTTTCCCTACATTTTTTTTAACTGTAGATTTCTTTCCTACATTTTTTTTGGCTTTCTTTTTTGTTTGAACCTGATTTTTATTCATTTTACCTTTACCCTGTGTTTGAACAAGATGTTGCCTGTACTGATACTGGTTTTGATGTAATTTGCCTTCCATATTCAAACATTCCCCATCTTGCAAACGTAATTGTTTCCGATCTTGATTTTGATAAGTGCCGTCGGGATTCATTATACTTCCATCGGCTAGATTAACTTGTTGTTGTAACCTGTTTTGAGATAGATTTCTAATTTGGAATAATTCACCGTCGACCATCATTATTTGGAACCGATTTTGATTCCGTTCTTGAATCTGAGCTTGATTTAGGCCTTTATTTTCTTGTTTTATTTTGTATCTGTACTGATACTCATTATTATATTTTACACCATCCATATCTAAACATTCTCCATCTCGTAATCGCAATTTTTTGCGATCTTTAGTTTGAAAAGTCCCGTTTGGATTTACAACGGTACCATCATTTAGGGTGATCTTGTCATTTAATCGAATTTGATCACGGTCCCGAATTTGAAGAACATCACCATCTACTAATAAAAGGCGTACTTGATCCCGATCTTGATCTTTTATTTTATCCTGATCTTTGTCTTGGGCTGTTAATCCTGTAGTTGCGAAAACTACAAGAACTAAAAATACTAATACTTTTTTCATGATATATTAAATTTAATTATTAAAAAATATGATATTAAAATGTTTACTTTAAATGAACTTTTGTATAGAATTTATATTTAAAATTCTTACTAAGCTCGTTTAATCTAAAAACAACTTAATTGAAAAATATACTGAAGAAAAATGCTTTATTTTCAGTGACTTTAGTCACATACGAAAAACCATTTTAAATGAATGATTTTTTATTTAATTGCAATTGAAAAGCATCTAAAATAGATAGCGTTACTTTTCTAAAAATATGAAAGGATAAAAAGGGCTAAAACTGTACCCTAAAAGTTACATTAGGGGTAAAGCCTAAGGCCTTATTTTTAACTTCTTTAAATTGGCCATTATCAATTTTATAATAATTATTGATAATGTTTGTGTGGTCTAGTCCATTCCATAATGATACCCCGACTTTTGCCTTAATATCTTTAGAAAGATTGAAGTTATAAATAGCAGAGGCATCTAGTCGGAGATATTCTTTTAACCTACTGTTATTCGCTGGTTCATAATTTAATTCATTGTTGACTATTTCACTTCCTTCAATAAGGGTTGTTGTTGGTCTTTCTGAATGCCAATTAAAACCGGCTGAAATCTTTAAATGAGAGTTTGAATACGATGTTCCAATTGATACAGCATGCGTGATATCAAGATTATTTGGAAAATTAATTTCTTCAAAATCATTAAAAGTATAATCATTATCTCCGTATGAATAACTAAGCCATGTACTAATTTTTTTAAATTTTTTATTGATCAAAAAATCTATGCCTCTAACTTCATAACTTCCATTGGTTCTTTCAAATATATACTGATTTAAAAACCCTTGACTTTGTGACGTGATACCTTGAACATCCTTATAATATCCTTCAGCACTTATTAACCACCCTTTATTACTATAGTTAAGACCCACTGATACTTGTTTGCTTGTTATAATAGGTATATTATCATTATTTGATAAAAGCCACCTACGTTTTTCAATACCTAAAAAATCATTTTGGAAATTGATTATTTGAGATGTATTTTGATGTTTCATTTCTCCTAAAAGTTCGATAGTGAAATGATTGAATATTTTTTGATTTAAACTTAATCTAGGTTCAACAATATGTTTATTGAATTTTTCAATATAGCTATATCTTATTCCTGCTTTTATGTAAGTCTTTTGCGAGTTTGATACATAATTAACTTGAGAATAAACCCCATGTTCTTTAATTACTTCTGTGACCTTGCTAACAAAGATGGGATCATCAACTTCTGTTAAGTTAGTTATTCCAGTTTCAGTAAATTGGTAACCATTTAAAAATGATAGTTGGTTATTGAATTTAAACCAGGAATTTAATTTAATTGAGGTCTCTGAAACGTTATTTTCTTGCCGTAATCGTTGATCTAATAAGATATCGGAATTAATGGCCGTTAATTCATAATCAGTTTCATATACTTGAAGATCAGTTACAAATGAATCACTCCATCTTTTTTTGTAAAAGATACCACCTGCGTAGCTAATCTGCGCAATACTACTCTCTTTTGATTCTTCAACTTGATTTATAATGGCATTTTCATTAAAGATCAATTCGTTATTTGCATGTAAAAAATTGACCCTTATCTGGTCGTCATCCGTAATATTATATATCCAACGCATACTGGTATCGTAAAAATCAAAATGTTTATTCGAATTAATTAAGGCAGCTGAATTATTCTCAACTTCTGTATCCTGAAATATCCGCTCAAAATAACTGGTATATGTGGGTGTTTCAAGTACGTCACTTATGGCTTTTCTAGCTGATACCTGAATTGATGAACTTTTGCCTATGGGTACATCTACAAAACCATCTGAATTTATAAAATTTATGCCAATATTACCCGAAAACGAATTATTAACTTTAGTATCAGTTTTCATTGATATAGTACCGGATACCCCTTCTGTCAGATCGACATTTGTTCCATTTTTTGTCACGGATACTTGAGTCGTAATTAAAGGATTAAAAATAGAGATCAATCCGAAAAAATGCCCCGTTTGATACATTTTAATGCCATCCCATAGAATTAAATTTTGATCATGCGTACCTCCCCTTATATTAATGTCAGATACGGTTTCGTTGATACTTTGTATACCTGGAAGTGCTTGTACAGTTTGCAGCACATCTGTTTCAATTAAGCCAGGTAATATTCCAAAATTAGTATAATTCAGATTAATTGTACCATCTGCAATTTTATCAATACCGCGGGTAATATAATTAGTTAAAATAATTTCAGATAAGGTCTCAATTTGAGGAGTTAAATAAATATTTGAACAAAAATTATTTTCGAAACTATTTGAGGCTTTAGAAATGGGATTAAAACCTAAATGCCTGAACGTAATGCTCTCATCATTTTGAGTAAGTTTCAATTCAAAATAACCAAACGAATCAGATATTGCATAGTTATTTTTTCCAAAAATTGAAACACCTTCTATGGCCACACCTAGTTCTTTATCAATTAGATAACCACAAACAATATTAGAATCGCCACTATGATTTATAACAATAAAATTGTTTTCTAAAAATTGAAAAAGTAGACCCGTCTTGTTTTTTAAATAAGAAATTACTTCTTCAAAATTAAGATCAGTTGATGGTGGTTCAATAAATATATCTTTGATTACAGTATCTGTGTATGTAAATTGATAGTTATATTTTTCTTGTAACTGGATAAGAATATCCGACAATGATTTTTTCTCCTTATCTATCTGACAGAATAGAAGAGAAGAAAATAAAAAAAATGATGAAAAGAGTATACTTTTACATATATTACTCACTACTAAATAAGGTAATTATATTAGATTGGTTTTGTTTATAAGTTAGGTCAAAAGGTACTGTTAAAGTTGTTAGTGCTTGTTCCAGATTGTTATGTACAAAGCCTCCTGTAATTATTTTGTCTATATTAATGTTTTGTGTTTTAATGACAACATTATATTGTCTTTCAAACTCTTCTAACATTATATATAAAGGAACACTTTTGAAACTGCTTCTGTTTACAATCCATTCAGGCTGGCTGTTATATGTCGAATCTATAGAAACCTCATTGTTCAAAATTCTATATGAGATTCCTTTGGTTAGTTGCTGCGATTTTCCGTTGTTGTTTATCGCAACAACTCCTTCAAAACATTTTACCTCAAAATAATTATCTCTATTTTTTACATTGAACTGGGTACCTATTACACTTACAGTACCTCCGGTAGTGATCACATTGAATTTTGATCCTTTAGCCACTTTAAAAAAGGCCTCTCCTTGTAACGAAACTTCTCGTTTATGATCCCATTTTTTCTTACTGTACTCCGCTTTAGATTCACTATTTAAAATTACGGTCGAGGCATCTGGTAAATTAAAAGAATTATTTTGACTAGCCAAGGTTTCTATGGTAGTCAAATTATTAAAGAAGAAAGCAAAATAAATACTTAGACTTATCACAAACAAAGCTGCAATTCTAAATATTACTTTATAGTTACTTAATTTTATAACGGGGGTCTTCTTATCTTTAAGATCCTTTTTATAATTATTATATGATTTAACCGATGAAAAATGAGAGGCCTTAAAATACTTGGCGTTCTCAAGAATTTCAAGATTGAGATCATAATCATCTAGTTTCTTGAATTCTTCCCATTCAGTATCAGACAATTCATCTGCCAACCATTTTTTTATTAAGTATTCTTCTTCCATATCAATATTCTTCTTATATATGAAAACAACTTACAAGCAATTTATCCTGAAAAATTAATCAAATTTCTTTAATTCTATTTTTATTTTCGAGAAAGCAGTATAGATCCTATACTCAACTACTTTTTTAGTAATATTCAATATCTCTGCAATTTCTTTATGTTTTTTACCTTCAACTTTGTTCAATAAAAATACAACTCGTTGTTCTTCCGTCAATGTACTCAATGCGCGTTGATATTTTTGTAAATATTGTTCCTTCTCTAATAAAAATTCAGGGGTTTCGTTCGTAAAATTTTTAGGCTTAACATCTTGGTATTTTAAAACTATTTTCTGATGTTTAAATTCATTGAGCATCATATTTTTTGCAACCATAAATACAAACCCTTTGGCATCTTTCAATACAACTTTTTTACAATTTTCCCATAATTTTAAAAAAGCTTCTTGAACTTTATCGTTTACGTCAAATTGATTTCCGTATTTATAGTAAAGATAATCATGTAAGTCTTTTGAATAATCATTATAGATAGATGAAAAAATTTTTTCGTCACAAACATTGTCTGGCATATTCCTTATCAATTAATCAATTGAAGTTGTCATCTAAATTAAATAAAATAATAATTTTTTTCAGGATTTTTTGAAAGTTAATTGTTTTTAATACTATATAGGATATTTTTTATTTAAATAATTATGATAAGTTATATAACCAAGCTGATTACAATCTCCACATTAATTGTTCTTTTATTTTCTTCGTGCAGAGAAGAAGTACTGATTGATATTCCAGGAACCAACGAGTCGTTAATTAAAGCAAATACGACGCTGGCCGGATTAATGCAACGTACTTCATTAAAGGATGGGTCTAAAGACAATATTATTGATAATGCCAATTGTTTCAGTATTAAACTGCCGGTTACAGTAATAGCCAACGGACAAGAGATTACTGTAAATAATGAAGACGATTATGATTTAATTGAAAATATCTTCGATGAGTTCGAAGACGATACGGACGAAATCGAAATCATGTTTCCTATTACTATAATCCTTAATAATTTTAATGAAATGGAAATCACAAATCAAAGTGATTTTAACAATTTCAGGAACGGTTGTAATGGTGAAAATGAACATGACGAAGACATCGAATGTTTAGATTTTCAATACCCAATCAACGCCTCTATATATAATGTTTCCACTGAGCAA
>Ga0316187_10000747_pt1 | contig 26602 bp, 25 predicted proteins | sample CroRivburrow1_MG_FD_204927 | JGI IMG/M metagenome (GOLD analysis project Ga0316187, IMG submission 204927) | Coastal sediment microbial communities from Maine, United States - Cross River worm burrow 1 | ecosystem: Environmental > Aquatic > Marine > Coastal > Sediment | place: USA: Maine...
TATCGAAATGGCGAACAGAACAACGCCAGCAAGAATAATCAGGAATGTCCAACCCATAATGCTTCTCCAAGCGGTCCGGTGTGAGAAAAGTGTAACAAATCACCCGCTGGTAGCGAGGGTGACGTTAGTCATGACTGGTTTTGCGCCATCTCCTTTTCGATCCTGGCCCAGGAATCCCGCAAAGTGACGATGCGGTTAAGTACCGGCCTGCCCGGTTTCGAATCAACATTGTCGTGGCAAAAATAGCCGGTGCGTTCGAACTGGTAAAAATCACCGGCCTCTCCATTTGCAACCTGCGGCTCAACAATCGCATGCTGGATCACATCCAACGAATGCGGGTTGAGGAATTCGCGGTAGTCATGATCTTTCTCACCCAGCGGGTTGGGCACGGTGAACAGGCGATCGCACAAGCGAATCTCAGCCGGCTGGCCGTGTTCAGCGGATACCCAGTGAATGGTGCCCTTGACCTTGCGCGACGCGCCCGGCATGCCGGACCTCGTGTCCGGATCGAAAGTACAATGGAGCTCTGTCACTTCGCCCTTCTCATCCTTGATTACCTCGTTGCACTGCACGATGAAAGCATTACGCAATCTGACTTCGCCTCCAGGCCTCATGCGGAAGAACTTCCGCGGCGGCTCTTCCATGAAATCTCCACGTTCAATCCAGATTTCATGGGTCAGGGCGACTTTCCGCGTTCCCATCGCTTCATTCTGGGGATGAACGGGCGCCTCCAGCCATTCCGTCTCGCCTTCGGGATAATTCGTCAGGATGACTTTTAACGGGTCCAGCACCGCCATGGTCCGCGGTGCCCGCACATTGAGGTCATTGCGCACCGCATTTTCCAGCACGCCCATCGGAATGATGCTGTCGGCCTTGGACACGCCCATCTCGGTCCAGAAAGCGCGGATGGCTTCGGGCGTGAATCCGCGCCGGCGCAACCCAGCCAGCGTAGGCATGCGGGGATCGTCCCAGCCATTGACCAGGCCTTCCTCGACCAGTTCGCGCAAACGGCGTTTACTCATCACCGTGTAATCCAGGTTGCCGCGGGCAAATTCAATCTGGCGCGGATGGCAGGGCGTCGGGATATTGTCCAGGAACCAGTCGTACAGCGGCCTGTGATCTTCGAATTCCAGCGTGCAAAGTGAATGCGTGATGCCTTCTATGGCATCCGAAATGCCATGCGCCCAGTCGTACATCGGGTAGATATGCCACTCATCGCCAGTGCGGTGATGCGAAGCATTCCGGATCCGGTAAACCACCGGGTCACGCATGTTCATATTGGGTGAGGTCATGTCGATCCTGGCCCTGAGCGCCAGCGTCCCATCGGCGAATTCACCAGCTTTCATCCGTTCGAACAAGTCGAGGTTCTCTTCCACCGGGCGGTCCCGGTACGGACTCTCGCGACCGGGCTCGGTCAGGGTACCGCGGTGCGCCCTGATTTCCTCGGCGGTCAGTTCCTCGACGTAGGCCTTGCCGGTTTTGATCAGGTGCAGCGCGTAGTCATACAGTTGATGGAAATAATCCGAGGCATGCAGCAGTTCATCCCATTCGAAGCCCAGCCAGCGAACGTCGTCCATGATGGCCCGCATGAAGTCCTCGTTTTCCTTCAGCGGGTTGGTGTCGTCGAACCGCAAATTGGTGCGGCCGCCAAATTCAGCCGCCACTCCGAAATTGAGGCAGATCGATTTCGCATGACCGATGTGCAGATGCCCATTGGGTTCCGGGGGAAATCGCGTGATGATGCGGTCGTGCTTGCCGGATTCCAGATCCTTGATGATGATGTTTCTGATGAAATTGGTCGGAGTGGTTCCGTTTTCACTGCTCATTGGGGTGATCCTGCCGGCTGCTGGCCTGTAAAAACGATGAATTCTACCGTAATCGGATGGTAAACCACCATGCCCGGATGCCGATCATGGACTTCTGTATCACACGGGCACATAACAATTTTCTGGCTGGCGGTCGCAATTAAGTTCCGGATTGACCATTGGGCTGTCATCCTGTCTCGCTGCTGGATTGTCCAGCTTACCGGAAAATTTCTGAATCGTTACTAAACTAAGGCTACGGTCAGGGGGGCCAAGCAATTTTTGACCGGGATTTTTCCATACAACTGAATGAGAGTATTGCAAATGCAAATATCAAAAAAACTGGCTTTGATCTTCACATTTACCTGCCTGTTCTGGTTATTGCCGGCACAAGCCCAGGAAACTGACGGTGTCGCCTCTGGCGTATTGATCACGCCCAAAGCAGGTCACGAAGAAACGCTGATCACGGCAATCACCGAATACCATCACTGGATAGCCCAGTTCGAAGGGCATATGGAATATACCTGGTATGAAATCCTGACAGGACCCCATACAGGCAAGTACATGGCCCGTTCCGGTAACCACAACTGGGCGGATTTCGATGCCGAATATGACTGGCAGGAAGAATCCGGGAAGGTGTTTGCTTCCAATATCGCGCCTCATATCGAAAGCATGCACCGCACCATGACCGAAGAGATGAGGGAGTATTCTCACTGGCCGGAAAGTTTCGACGGTTACACCCACTTCACGGTTGAGAACTGGTACATCAAAAACGGCCACGGCAGAAAATTCCGCACCCACCTGAAGAAAATCGTGGAAACATTAAAAGCGAATGGCTTTAAAAACTACTGGGGCTTTTTCGATGTCGTGACCGGCGGTCATGGGGGACAGGTGCAGTTGGTATCAGCCAACAAGGGCTGGGCTGACATGGCGGACACAGACCCTTCATTCTACGACATCATGAGCAAGGAACTTGGCGGTGATGAAGCGTTCAACGCATTCATGTCCGAATGGGGCGCCACCTTCAAATCGGGTGCGAACTGGACCGTGAAACGCATGCCGGAAGCAAGCGATTACGGCAAATAATCAAGACTCTGTATTTACGTCGGACAAACCCCGGCTTCGGCCGGGGTTTGTCGTGAGAGCGTGGATTGGAATTTGCCCCGGATTCATCGGAGCATCATGAAAAACCGCCCGGCAAAAAAAAAGCCCCGGATTGTTTCCGGGGCTTGAAAGCGCATCGCATAAGGCATAGAAGTGTGGGGACTGCCTGTTTTGAAAGACGATGCGCAAGGCACAGTCAACTTACACCACCATCATAATGAAACCGTGTTAAAAAACTGTGAATGGAACGTTTCGTTATCGTGATAAATAGCCTCGGACCGGCAAAAACCGGTCAGGCCACTTGTTTGCGAGCCTTTTTCAGCGTGACCAGCAACAGTGAAATCGCTGCAGGGGTCATCCCCGGAATGCGGGAAGCCTGGCCTATGCTCTGCGGCCTGGTATGCTCCAGTTTTTCGCGGGCTTCCGATGATAGCCCCCGTACCTGGGAATAATCGAAATCGGAATGGATCATCATACTTTCATTCCGTTCGCGACGTTTGATGTCATCTTCCTGGCGATCCAGGTAGCCTGCGTAGCGAACCTGAATTTCCACCTGTTCCGCGACCTGCGCGCTGGCAACGCCTGGGCCAATGCCGGCGACCGAAACGAGTTTGCCATAATCCATTTCGGGACGCTTGAGCAAATCAAGTGCCCGGCATTCCTTGCTGATTGAAACGCCATGAGCCAACTCCAGCGCCTTCGCCAATCCATTTCCAGGCGCCACCCACAGGGACTGCAATCGTTGACGCTCCTGTTCGATCGCGTCGCGCTTCTCGCAAAAAACCTGCCATCGGTGATCATCTACCAGCCCGAGTTCACGTCCGGTTTCGGTCAGACGCAAATCCGCATTGTCTTCCCGCAGGTGCAAGCGATATTCGGCGCGGCTGGTGAACATCCGGTAAGGTTCCTGCGTCCCCTGGGTCACCAGGTCATCAATCATCACTCCCATGTATGACTCGTCACGGCGTGGCGACCACAACGATTCACCTCTGGAGCTGCGGGCTGCATTGACGCCAGCAACCAGGCCCTGGGCCGCCGCCTCTTCGTAACCTGTCGTACCATTGATCTGGCCGGCGAAAAACAGGCCGGGCACATGCCGGGTTTCAAGCCAGGAATGCAATTCCCTGGGATCAAAATAATCGTATTCAATAGCGTAACCGGGCCGGGTGATGTGTGCGTTCTCAAATCCACGAATCGAGCGTACGAAATCCACCTGGATATCAAATGGCAGGCTGGTGGAAATGCCGTTGGGGTAAAGCTCCCGGGTATGTAGCCCTTCCGGCTCAACGAAAATCTGGTGACTGTCACGATCTGCAAAGCGAACAATTTTGTCCTCGATGGATGGACAATAACGAGGCCCGGTGCCTTCTATGGTTCCCGAATACATGGGTGAACGGTGCAGAGCCCGGCGAATGATCTCGTGCGTCTCCACGGAAGTGTGGGTAATCCAACAGCACACTTGCTCGGGATGGTCTTCCTCGCGCCCCAGGTAAGAGAAAACAGGCCGTGGAAGGTCGCCGGGCTGTTCTTGCATGACATTGAAATCAACGGATTTGCCATCGATCCTGGGAGGTGTACCCGTCTTCAAACGGGCTACCCGAAATGGCATTTCCCGTAAGCGGGCAGCCAGCACATTGGATGGTGGATCACCTGCACGCCCACCTGAAAACTGCTCCTCACCAATGTGAATCTTGCCGCCGAGAAATGTGCCGGTCGTTAATACGACGGTTGCAGCCCGAAACTCCAGCCCCGTGGCTGTCCGGCAGCCGGCCACACGACCCCCTGCCATCAACAGGTCATCGACGGCTGCCTGGAAGATCAGCAGATTTTCCTGCTGTTCCACCGCGGCCCTGATATGGGCGCGATACAGGTTGCGGTCGCATTGCGCGCGGGTGGCCCTTACGGCCGGCCCCTTGCGGGAGTTCAGTGTTCTGAGTTGAATTCCGGCAGCGTCCGCCGCCCTGGCCATGATTCCGCCCATGGCGTCAATTTCTTTGACCAGGTGCCCTTTGCCAATCCCACCAATCGCCGGATTGCAGCTCATCTGCCCGATGGTTTCAATGCTGTGAGTCACCAGCAGCGTCCGCGCTCCACTGCGCGCAGATGCAAGCGCAGCCTCGGTACCGGCATGGCCGCCACCGATCACGATCACATCAAACGCTTCAGCAAGCTTCATCATTGGAATTTCCAGTCCAGGGACCGCGCATTGTACTGAATTTCAAGAAATTACGCAGCTACTGCCTGTTCCTGTTCGAGGAAGGATTGGAATAAGGACCCGAGCGCTTTGGTGCGCTGGAGCGAGTCACGGACCGACTTGCACTACGGCTGCCAGCGGCAGAAAAAGACGGCGCGCTTGAGCTCCTGCCGGTTACCGGCAATGAATTTCTTGAGTCATGGGTGCTGCGCCTGGTTGATCTGCCGTTATAACCTGTCGGGAAGGGACGAGCAAGGTCGTTTGAACGGCGGATTTCAATCAATGGTGCGTTTGTGGGCATAGCCATATGGGGCGGCAAAAACGGTGGACTGGTTTGTCCACCCGCCGGCTGTAGTTCGTCAGGCCTGGGGAAACTGTGCGGTGGATACCGGTAGACATGATGGCGCCGGTAGAAGTCATAAAACGGGTGATAGAACGAAGGATTATGGATTGAAAAGTAGTATGGATAATAATAGGGGCTGTAATAGACAAAGAGTTCGGCAGGGTAACTTCCCATCCACCACGGGTAGGTAACAATATCACTAGCCCATAGCGCTGGGTTACCGTATACCGGCCCGGCAGTCTGCGCTTCTGTGATGTAATAAGCTCCATCGCTGGATGTATGGACCGGGTAATAAGGCGTCGCACAACCCGCAAGCAGAAACAGCAGTAAAATGTTAAAGAGTAGCTGCATACCTGCTTTAAGCATAGCATGCGCGCATGATTCACTCATTGGTGGAGATCAAGTTCATGGCTGGAAAAACTTACGAACTGCAGGGCTATACCATTGTCCTGGACAAGATCGTTTTCATCACCCGGGTTTTTGAAGCCGAGGATGGAGAAGGATACCAGTTCAATCTTCGGTTTTCGGGTGACCTGCGCCTGGCGCCAAAGTTTCCCACGCGCCCTGAGGCCGACTTGCAGCGTAGCCTGCTGTGCAAGGCCTTGAACGGCGTTCAATCCTGAGCTTGCACCAGTTTTGCCCCCGCCTGGCCAGGCGCAAAAATAGTTACCTCCAGCCATGCAGTGCCTGAGCGACTGATTTCAGATCCGGGCTCCACCGTAAATTCCTTGGTGGAATGCTGCTGGCCGTACTCGGTCCAGTTGACCAGCATGGCGTTGCCCGCATAATCAACCGCTTCGAAACGGGTCCTGCAATCGGACCGGGGCATGATATTTCCGCATCCGGCAAAATTGCCTGTCACCGGCACGGTGATCATGACATTTTTGACCGGATAGACCAGTTCATTGCGTATGATCATGCCGTCGAGTGCAACAGCCGAGGCTTCTACCGGCGTCCGCTCGTTACTGATACCGCACCCCTGGAAAAGCACCAGGCAGGCCAGGATAGCTGCCCGACGCACCAACGAATTCATCGTTTACTGCGCGACTTTTCCATTCCCAGGGCATTGCTTACGATTTCTGAGACATCCGGCGACAAACCATCGCAGGCCTGGATGCGTTTGAGTTGCCCTTTCATCAATTCGCGCCTGCCGTCGTCAAAACGCAGCCAAGCATTGAAGGCGCCGGCCATACGCGCCGCTACCTGCGGATTCAGATTATCCAGCGCCATGACCTGTTCGGCGTGAAGCCGGTATCCGGAACCGTCAGCGGTATGGAAACCGGTCGGGTTCATCATCGAGAAAACGCCAATGACAGACCGCACCTTGTTCGGGTTGGCCAGGCTGAATCCCGGGTGATCGAGCAGTTGTCGCACCCGCCAGACTGCATTTTTGCCGGGTAAGGCTGCCTGCATGGAGAACCATTTGTCCATGACCAGCGCATCGTCGCTCCACTTTTCTTCGAATTCTGCCAGCAGGCGGTCGGCGGAGTCCGCTTCGATCCGGACCAGGCCCTGGAGAGCGGCCAGCGTGTCTGTCATGTTGTCACTGTTTGCCAGTTGGGTTTCCGCCAACTCCACCCCTGTATCGGTATGGAGCAAAAAGGAAAGACAGGTGTTTTTCAGGCTGCGTTGCGCCATTGATGCCGGCGCTTTCGAATAGGGCGCCCGATCGTTCATCGCTTCATAGCGCTTTAACAGCTCGGCCTTGAGGGCTGATGCGAGGCTGGATTTGACGAAATCGCGCGCGTTGTGAATGCCATCGACATCAACGATATCCATTTGCTCCGCCAGGTAGTCCTCACCGGGCAAGGTCATGGCCTCGGCAATCAGAGCCGGATCGGAAGCCTGGTCAGTCAACAAGGCCTGGAAGGCTTCTGTGAGGTCCTGGCCCAACTCCAGTTCCATTCCGCGTGACAGGCTTTGCACATGACCCAGGATTTCGCGCTGCGCCAGCAACTGCGCAGCATTCCATCTCACGAAAGCATCCCTGTCATGGGCCATCAAGACCGCCAGATCTGCGCTCGAGTAGGGATAGTCGAGCTTAACAGGCGCTGAAAACCCCCTCAGCAGGGACGGAACCGGTTGCTCGGTGATATCTTCAAATACGAAATCCTGTTCCGCCTCCTCCAGCAGAAACAGGCGGGAAAAACCGCCGGATTGATCTTCGCCCGTCAGCCGCAACTCAAGCGGCCTGCCCTGCCTGTCCAGCAAGCCAATCTCAACCGGTATAACGAGCGCTTGCTTGGATTCCTGGTCATGCGTTGGAGGCGTATGCTGTGCGAGTGTCAGGGTAAAAGTCTCGGTATCCGCGTCATGACATCCTCGTATTTTCAATTCGGGCGTGCCGGACTGCCCATACCAGCGGCCAAACCGCTCCAGGGACACACCGTTGGCATCGGCCATCGCCGCAAGAAAATCGTCGCAGGTAACCGCATGTCCGTCATGCCGTTCGAAGTACAGTTTCATACCTCGCTGGAAACCTTCTTCACCCAGCAATGTATGGTACATCCGGATAATTTCCGCTCCTTTCTGATAGACGGTCATCGTATAGAAGTTATTGATTTCACGATATTTATCAGGGCGAATGGGGTGTGACATCGGACCCGCATCTTCGGGAAACTGGCGACTGCGCAGCTGCCTTACATCCTGGATCCGCTTTACCGCCCGCGAGTGCATATCGGAAGAAAACTCCTGGTCCCTGAATACCGTCAGCCCTTCCTTGAGCGTCAGCTGAAACCAGTCCTGGCAAGTGACCCGATTGCCGGTCCAGTTATGAAAATATTCATGACCAATCACCCCTTCAATGCCCTGGTAATCGGAGTCTGTCGCCGTATCCGGGCGCGCCAGGACATACTTCGAATTAAATATATTCAGGGACTTATTTTCCATCGCCCCCATATTGAAGTCATTGGTTGCGACGATATGGTAAATATCCAGGTCATACTCCAGGTCAAAACGGTCCTCATCCCATTTCATCGAGTGAATAAGCGACTCCATGGCATGAGCACACTTGTCGCGGTTGTCATGTTCGACATAGACGCGCAACGTCACCTGCCGCCCGCTGCGTGTTTCGAAGTGATCCTCAACGCACGCCAGGTCTCCTGCAACCAGCGCAAACAGGTAGCAGGGCTTGGCAAAGGGATCACTCCACCGAACCCAGTGGCGGCCATCATCCAGGCTGCCCGAGTCGATTGCATTGCCATTGGAAAGCAGAACGGGATAACGCTCCTGGTCGGCCACGATGGTCACGTCGTAGCAGGTCATCACGTCCGGCCGGTCGGGGAAATAAGAAATTTTCCGAAACCCTTCCGCCTCACACTGAGTAAGCAGGAAGCCACTGGACGGATAGAGCCCTTCCAGAGCAGTGTTCAGCTGCGGCCTGATCAGCACTTCCAGATCCAGTATGCAGTCGCCCGAAATATTGCGAATCACAAGCTTGTCAGCATTCAGTGCGTAGTCACCATCCTGCAACGCCTCGCCATTCACCCGGATCGAACGCAATTCCATCTCCTGGCCATCCAGTTCAATATCGTTAACCGGCATAGCAGTGGCGCCAGGAGACAACCTCAGCGAGGAAAAAACACGGGTCGCATCCTCTCCTATTTCAAAGCGAAACCTGGCGCTTTCCAGTATCCAGGGCCAGGGTTTGTATTGCTCGCGGTAAACCGTTCTTCCGGACGATTCTTTTTTCATGGTATTTCCTCGATTGTGGGCAGTATTATAGGCGCAAGATCGCCAAAGAGAAGTTGCAGATGAATCCTGTTACGGAAGCAGATATTCCAGACATTGCCGATATTCACCTGGCGCATGCCCGAATCCGGCGTGCCGTGCGCCAAACGCCTGTTTTGAATGATCCGCTTTTAGACCAGGCATTGGGTTGCAAACTTTACTGCAAGTGCGAGAACTTCCAACGCAGCGGAGCCTTCAAATTCAGGGGAGCAAGCAACGCTATTGCCTGCCTGCGCGAAGAGGGGGCTTTGGGCGATGTGGCAACCCATTCGTCGGGCAATCATGGCGCCGCACTGGCGCTCGCAGCAAGCCTGGACGGCCGCTTGGCCCACGTTGTCATGCCTGACAATTCATCTCCGATGAAAATCGAAGCGGTCAAAAGCTATGGCGGGCAGGTCCATTTCTGCGCGCCGACCAACGCCTCGCGCGTGGAAGAACTGGAAAAGCTTGTGTCAAAAGGACTGATTCCGGTGCACCCATATGATGACTCCCGAATCATCGCCGGACAGGGCACCGCGGCGCTCGAGTTGGAGCAGGAGGTCCCGACCCTGGAGCAGGTTGTCACGCCGCTTGGGGGCGGTGGCCTGATCAGCGGAACCGCCATCGCGACCCGCGCCTGGGGTGTGGATGTCTTTTGCGTCGAGCCAGAAGGCGCTGCTGATACGGTAGCCAGCCTGGCCCAGGGCGATATCATCGAAGACTTTCAACCCGATACGATCGCGGATGGTCTCAGAGCCCTGGTTGGTGTGCGTAATTTCAAAGTGATCCGGGAGTCGGTCCGCCAGGTCCTGACTGTAAGCGATGAGGAGATTCGCGAGGCAATGCTGCTGTTCTGGCAACGGCTGAAAATCCTGATTGAACCCTCATCAGCGACTGTCATCGCCGCAATCCGCAAACATCCCGAATTGTTTTCCGGAAACAAGGTAGGTGCAATCATAAGCGGTGGAAACATCCATCCCGCAGACTGGCTGACACTTACTCGAGAGAATCAAGAAAAACCGTCGCAACCCTGACCAGAAAATCCTCATCAGCCTGGTCGAACCGGCCGGTCTCCGGACTGTCGAGATCCAACACGCCCAGCAGTTGTTGGTTGATGATCAGCGGTATGACTATTTCAGAGCGCGATGCCAGGTCGCAGGCAATGTGGCCATCGAAGGCATGAACGTCTGCCACTCTCTGCACTTCCCATGTTTCTGCCGCTGTCCCGCAAACACCGCGCCCCAGGGGAATCTCAACACAGGCAGGCCGCCCCTGGAAAGGGCCTACGATCAACCGTCCGCCCTTGAGAAAATAGAAGCCGACCCAGTTGACCTGCTCCATCGAGTGAAAAAGCAGCGAAGAAAGATTCGCGGCGTTGGCAACGAGGTCATTCTGTCCTTTCAACAAGGATCTGGACTGTTCAAGTAATTGATCGTAATCAGTCATCCTGGCTCTCACTCAGACGCTCGAACACCAACAGCTGGTTATTGGCTGGCAACAAGTTGCGAGCTATGAACGACAGTTGAGTGCTCGCTGCCAGTTTTTCAAGCGAAACCAGGTCCCTGATCCCCATGGACGGATCACGCTCACGCAAACTGCGGTCAAAGCGTTTATTGCTTTCCGACATGCTCCCGTCCCTGTTCCGAAACGGCCCGTAGAGACAAAAAACTCCACCCGCACGCAACACCTTGCCGACGCCTGAAAACATCGCCTCAACAGCCGGCCAGCCCATGATATGCGCGGTATTCGCTGAATAGACAGCGTCGTAGCGCCTGCTGGGCCAGGTTTTCAGAACATCCAGTTCCAGCGGCGGCAGAATCGCAGTGGTTCCTTGCAGCGAAACTCGTGCTTTCAAACCGGGCAGATACTCCGGCCGGTCGGACGGCTGCCAACTGAGCCCCGGAAAAGCCGGTGCGAAAAATACCACATGCTGGCCGGTGCAGGATCCGATTTCGAGAACGCAGCCTTCTGCAGGAAGCAGCGATTCCAGGACTTCGAGAATCGGTTCCCGGTTGCGCTCGCACGCCTCGGAAAACGGCAGTTCATGCATTGCGGGAGACACATGGCAAACGCCCGGGATATACCCGGGCGTGTTGATTCAGTTCAGGACCCACGTGTCAGAGAATCGCCCGGTCTTCCACGATACTCGGCGTCACGAAGATCAGCAGTTCACGTTTCTTGGACTCGTTGGCCCGGCGGCGGAACAGTGCGCCGACGCCCGGAATATCACCCAGCCATGGCACTTTCTCTTCCCTGGACAATGCCTCGTCCTGGAAGATGCCGCCCAGTACGACCGTGTCGCCGTTGGCCACCAGGACCTGGGTTTCCAGTTCACGTGTATCGATCGAGGGAACCGAACCACCGCGGGACGTCTGGTAAATTTCACCTACCGTATCCTGCTTGATGTTCAGGTCCATCTGCACGCGGTTATCCGGCGTGATCAGCGGTGTCACTTTCAGCTCCAGGACCGCTTCCTTGAACTGCACAGCGGTTGCACCCGATGAAGTGGACTGCTCGTACGGAATTTCCACACCCTGCTGGATGAAGGCTTCCGCCTGGTTGGCCGTAACGATGCGCGGAGTAGAGATCACTTCACCTTCACCCTCGGCTTCCAGCGCAGACAGCTCAAGATCCAGCAGAACATTGCCGGTCAGGAATGACAAGCCGATGGTTGCCGCATTGGCTGAAGGCGCCGGCAGGTTTACCTGGTACCGATTAGGATAGGCCGGAACATCCAGCAAGCCATCATCTCGCGGATTGATCGCCGGATTAACGATGTCAGTGGCGCGGCCGTCCGCTGCAATCACGCCGATGTTACTGCCTGGGTTCAGGTAGGTCACACCAAAACGAACACCCAGTTCATGGGCGAATTCGGAGCTGGCGATCACAATGCGCGATTCGATCTGTACCTGGCGGACCGCGTAGTCCAGATCGGTAACGAGTTCCTGGATCTGGATGATTTTTTCAACGGTATCTGTGACCAGCAGCGTATTGGTGCGCTCATCGATGGTGACGGAACCACGTTCGGATAACAGGCCGTACTCGGAATCGACGTTGCTCGTGGACTCCGAGATCAGGTTCATCAGGTCTTCCGCCTTGGCATAGCTGACCTTGATCAGGACAGTTTGCAGAGGTTCGAGAATGCGACGATCCATTTGGGCCTGGAGCAGCTGTTGTTCACGGGCTGCGATTTCCGCGGTCGGACCAATCCAGATCACGTTGCCATTGCGCCGCATATCTAGGTTGCGCGCGTCCATGACGATATCCAGCGCCTGGTCCCAGGGCACGTTGGTCAAACGCAACGTGAGGTTACCGCCAACGCTGTCTGCGACCACGATATTAAGATCGGATACGTCGGCAATCAACTGCAGGACCGATCGGACCGGAATGTCCTGGAAATTGAATGTGACCTTGGTGCCTTCATAGGTTTTTTCTTCGAAGAACTTGACCTCAACTTCTTCGACAGCCGCTGCCACCTGCGACATCGGCTTCACTTCAATAATGATGTCATTACCGGACTCATAGGCCAGGTGCTCATACAGCCCAGCCATCGTAAGCTGAACCCGCGTGCCGGAATCGACGCCAAACGAGTCGATGAATTGCACGGGGGTAGCGAAGTCCATGACGTCCAACCGCTGATCGAGAGCCGCCGGCAGGATTGAATTGAACACGTCCATATTCAGGCTATTGGTTCCTTCCTCAATGGTCATGCTGGCGCCGGGCCGGTCCAGACTGATGATGACGCGGGCCTGACCTTTCTCGCCAAGACGAAAATCGACATTGGTCACGTTGAACCCGTCGTAGGCTGACGGGGTGGGCGCTGCCGCGGAAGCCTGGCCACTGCCGGCGATCGTCAGGACAACTTCGCCCGACTCTGCGTTGTAGTCGTAGGCAGCCGCGCCGGACATGTCAACCACCAGTCGCGTTCTGCCGCCGGCACCTAGCGCAGCATATTGCTGCACGGAACCGATACCCACGTAAACCGCTTCAGAATCCAGCTGACTGTCTGTTTCGCTGAGATCCATGACGATTTTTGCCGGGCTTTCGGTGGCAAATACGCTGACCTGTGGAACGTCCCCGCTGGTCTGCAATGAAATTGCAACACCGCCATCGGCAGTAGCCTCATGGCTGATTCCGGTTACGGTGCTCGCCGCAAATGCCAACGTGGCCGGCGTTATCGTCAGGGCGAAGATCAGCCCTGAAAGAAGTCCTTTTCTCCAAATACGCATGCTGCGCCCTCTCTCACAGGTTCGCGGTAAATTCATAGTGCATTCCATGGTGTTCATTGCGGTGCCTCTCGAAATCCGTCGCTTGAGCGTTGCCATTCCTAGCTCCCACCCAGGGCGACTGAAGCTTCCCTGACCAGCCAGCCGCCAATACCATCGGCAATGAACTCACTCAGTTGAACCTCATCATTGGAGATGCCGTTCACTTTACCGTGGTTCTTACCAATATAATTTCCGACCGCAACCCGGTGAACTACGCCATCCGGATCCCGTATCAGTGCCCATTCCGATGATTCCTTTGAAAACGTGCCAACCATGGAAAGCGTGTCGAGTTCGAACCTCTCCAGGTATTCCCTCGGCCGCTGCAAATCAGGCCTTGGGCCCTTCGCCGGACCACTTTGCGCTACCTGGTCACTACCTTCGCTGGTAGAGCGGCGGAACGGATCCCGGCCGGACAGTCCCTCATAAACATAAGGCGTATAGGTCCGTACCGGCGGAATGGGAGGAATCGGTGTTGCAGGCCTTGCTTTGACCTCCGCAATGTAGCGGTTAAGATCATCCTCTCTGCCTGAACATGCAGTCAGTGCAGTGGCGAGAACGACCAGCATCACGATGAGCAGCTCTTTTTTAATGTTCAGTCTGATCATGGCGCACTCGCCTCGGCCCGCGCAGCGGCCTCTTCTTCATCAATATAGCGATAGGTTTTGACCGTGCCTTCGAGAATCAATCGCCCGTCATTATTGGTCGCACCCACGTCCCGTTCATTCGCTCGACGCAGGGCGATGTCATGCATTGTGAGAATAACCACACGCGGCAATGACGCTACCCCGCTGACAAATTCTCCAAACTGGTGGTAATCACCCAGCATCCGGACTGATATTGGCCGTTCAGCATAAAAATCGTGATAGGCCTCGGCGTTGGGCTGGAACAACTGGACGTCAATACCTGCGCCAAGCGCTGTCTGGGAAACATCCACCAGTAACTTGTCCATCTCGGTTTTGCTGGGCAACTGGCGAAACATGGTTTCCAGCAATTCCTGCATTTCCGCCAACTGCGCCTCGTAGGATTCCAGATTGGCTGCTTTGGCCTGCTTGGCTTCGAAATCAATCCGAAGCGTATTCTCCAGGAGCTGGACCTGCTCGAGCTGTTCCGTTTTGTCCTTGATCAGCAGGAAATAGCCAATGGCAAGGATAACGATAAGCAGAAAGGTCAAGATGACGTAGCGAACCGACTTGGGCGCACTACCGATGTCATTAAAATCAAGGTCTCGTAATTCGTTGAGCATCAGCCTGCTCCCGCCGGCGTATCACCGGCTTCTTCAGAAGCTTTCTTCGTATTGTCCAGCCGCACCCTGATTGCAAACTCATAGGTTTCGGTGGCGCTGTCCGGATCCTGTGACGCCCGTACATACTGTAATTCAGGCTTCACGAACAGATCCATACCGTCCAGGCTCTGCAGGTAAGCAGAAACCCTCGCGTTCGACTGACTGGTGCCCAGCAGGGTCAGAATGACACCTTGCTGTCGTACATTGCTTAATGTAATACCCACCGGGATCGTCTTGGCCAGCTTGTCGAGCAGCTCAACGGTCAAAGAACGGCTGGCCTGCAGCGATTCGATAATCTGTTTACGCGAAAGCAGCCGGTTACGCGTGTTTTCCAACTCGCGAATCCGTGCAATTCGCTGTTCCAGCCTCTTGATTTCAACCTGAATCTGCTGATTACGAGATTCCTGGTGGCTGATACGCTGATCGAAGAACAAGCCCACCAGGAGAACCAGTATGGCGCCAAGCACCAGGGTTCCCATCAGTGAATAGAGGAACTGACGCTGTCGATCCCTGCGCGCTTCCTCGCGCCATGGAAGTAGATTAATTCTGGCCATCAGTCAAACCCCCTGAGAGCAAGTCCCATCGCAATCATAAGGTTCGGTGCATTTCTGGTGAGAGCTGCAACCGCCACTGACGGAGCGAGTTCAAGTCCGCTGACCGGATCGGCCACGCCCGTCTTGATACCCAACTCCTGCTCCACGACATCAGCGAGACCTTTAACCGAGGCCATGCTGCCCGAAAGATAGATCGTCCTGATGTTGGAAAATTCGGCACTGGAGCTGTAAAACTGGAGTGCGCGACTGATCTGGTGAACCACATTCAACATAAACGGCTCCAGAACCTCATCTTCGAAATTCTCGGGGCCCGGTTCGCCTCGCATGAAAAAGCCGGCTTGCTCTGCGGTCATGTCATACCGCCGCATGATTTCCTCAACCAGCTGGTTGCCGCCAAACGGATGGTCCCGTGTATACACGACCCGGCCGTTTCGCAGGATCAGCAAGGTGGACAGGTCATAGCCGATATCGAAGACTCCGACGGTTTCGGTGCTCCGGATACCCTCACGTTCACGAATCAGCTCGAAGGCGTTGGCCATGGCGAATGATTCGACATCGACCACCCGCGTTTTCAGGCCGAGTGATTCGAGGGCGTCCTGCCGGCTTTCAACATTTTCGTTCTTGCTGGCCGCCAGCAGAATATCCACCATGTCCGCATTCCTGGCCGAAGGCCCAAGAACTTCGAAATCCAAGCTGATTTCATCCAGCGGATAGGGAATATATTGATTGGCCTCGATCTGCACCTGGCTTTCGATGTCCGCTTCGGCCAGGTTCGCAGGGAGGCTGATTGTCTTCGTGAACACTGCTGAACCAGAAACAGCCACTGCACAGTACTTGGAACTCGAACCCGAGTTCCTGACTGCAGACTGGATGGCCCCGGAAATGGCCTCTATGTCCTGAACCGATTTTTCGACGATAACGCCAGGTGGTAATGGCTCTATCGCGAAGTGATCGATCCGGTAAGAGTTTCCATGCCGGGATAGTTGCAACAAGCGTATGCTCGAAGACCCGATATCCAAACCCATTAAGGGTGGTGATTTGGTGCCCAATATTTTCAAATTGCCCTCAATCCTTTGTTCGACAATGGTTTATTGACACTTCCTGAACTAGTTTTTAACAGAATTTGATTCGTATCTCAATGCCGATTTGAAAAAAAATTTTTGAACGGCTCCGAAAAAACTGGCTCTAACGGCTAAGGTTGTCAGGTTTAACAGGCGTGGAAGCGGGAATGAAAAGCGTAATATTCAACGTCTTATGGCCAATGGCCGCTTCCATGCTTGCCATGAATTATCGTATCTTATGCGCTGCAACCCAGAAGATTCGATTTCTGAAAAATATCACAACAGGATTGTAGTGTGAAGAAACTCTTTCGCAGATTTGTCATATTCATTTTGGTTTCTTCGCTGCTCGGGGCTGCAGCGGTGGCCGTCACCTACTGGGTCCTTGAACCTGATTTGCCCGACGTTGAAACGCTGCGTGATGTTCAGCTGCAAGTTCCTCTTCGCGTCTTCAGTGAAGATGGAAGGTTGTTGGGTATTTTCGGCGAAAAGCGGCGCATACCGGTACAGGTCGAAAACATGCCGCAATGGTTAAAGCAGGCATTCCTCGCCGGTGAAGATGCCCGCTTTTATGAACATCCGGGACTCGATTACCAGGGGATCACCCGCGCCGTGTGGTCACTGATAACGACGGGTGAGAAAAGTATCGGCGGCAGCACCATCACTCAGCAATTGGCCCGAAATTTTTTCCTGACGGCTGAAAAAACCTGGACACGAAAAATCAAGGAAGCTTTCCTCGCCATCAAGATAGAACAGAGTCTCGACAAGGATGAGATTCTGGAGTTGTACCTGAACAAGATTTTCCTGGGTTACCGTGCTTACGGTGTCGGCGCGGCAGCCGAAGTATATTACGGAAAATCTACAAACCAGCTGTCATTGGCTCAATGCGCAATGATCGCGGCATTGCCCAAGGCGCCATCGCGAATCAACCCCATCACTTCGCCGGAAAGAGCCCTGGAACGCAGAAACTATGTGCTCAATCGGATGCTCGAACTCGACTACATCGATCAGGGTGAACACGATGCTGCAGTCAATGAAGCAGACCGCGCGTACTACCACGGCGCCATTGCTGAGATCTCCGCACCTTACGTGGCTGAAATGGCGCGTGTGAAAGCCCTCAAGTTATTGGGTTCAAGGGCTTATACCGGCGGATACGTGGTCACAACCACCATTAACAGCCGCTTGCAGACAGCAGCAAACCTGGCGGTTTCCAACGGCCTTGAAGAATACGACCAGCGCCATGGTTTCCGGGGACCGGAGGCGCATGTCGATCTGCTGCAGGACTCCACGACCAATGTCTGGGCAGATATCCTGATGCCACATCGGCCGGTATCCGGACTTGAGCCCGGCCTGGTCATTGAAACCGAGGAGAAGCTGGCGCTGGTCTATCTGCGCAACGGTCAAACCGTGGCGCTCGCCCTCGAAGACATGACCTGGGCTGCACCCTTCATCGACCGCGACAGAAAAGGCAAGAAGCCCAAATCCATCCAGGACATCATGGTAGCGGGCGATATCATACGCGCCAGGCTGCATAACGACGGTCAGTGGAAGCTGGGGCAGCTGCCGGAAGTCGAAGCGGCACTGGTCTCACTGGACCCTTCAAACGGCGATATCAAGGCGCTGGTTGGCGGCTATGACTTCGCCCGCAGCAAGTACAACCGGATCACCCAGGGCCGCAGGCAACCTGGCTCCAGCTTTAAACCCTTCATCTATTCTGCGGCGCTGGAAAAAGGCTTTACCGTTGCCAGCCTGGTCAATGATGCACCGATCGTTTTCGAGGATTCGGAACTGGAGCGAACCTGGAAGCCACAAAACTTCAGTGAAAAATTCTATGGGCCCACGCGCCTGCGTGAAGCAATGGTCAATTCCCGCAACCTGGTATCCATTCGGCTGCTGCGCGAGATTGGCGTGGAATACGCGCGGGACTTTACCGAGCGGTTTGGATTCGACAGATCCGAGATGCCTGCAAACCTCTCGCTTGCCCTGGGCAGTGCTTCTCTGACCCCTCTGTCCATGGCGAGAGGCTATGCAGTATTCGCCAATGGCGGGTACCTGGTAACGCCACAGTTCATTCGCAGAATTTCAGATTCAGAGGGACGAAAGGTCTTCGAAACAATGCCTTCCGTCATTTGCGATGATTGTGAAGAAGAGTCTCTGCCCGAGGAAGATGTCGCAGTAGTGGAAAAAGTGGAACCCGAATTCAGGCCACTGGACATTTCTGCGGGTGACGAGCAGCTTGACGATTTGGCCGGCTTGCGCCGCCAGCAGGCGCCTGAGCTCAAAATTGAAGGGACGCTTGCCCAGCAAACGATCTCGCCACAAAATGCGTACCTGGTCCGGTCCATGATGATGGATGTAGTGCGTCGGGGAACCGGAGTGAGGGCCATGCAGCTCGGCCGCAAGGACCTTGCCGGTAAAACCGGAACCACCAACGAACAGCGCGATGCCTGGTTTTCGGGTTACAACGATCACCTGGTGACATCGGTCTGGGTTGGTTTCGACAACCATGAGCCGATGGGCCGGCGAGAACTGGGGGGCCGTGCCGCCCTGCCGGTCTGGATGGAATTCATGGCCATTGCCCTTGAAGGCACGGAAGACCGGCCGCCGGCGATGCCCGAAGGCCTGGCCCAGGCCAAAATCGATCCGGAAACAGGTATGCTTGCATTGCTTGATAACGACGACGCAATCATGGAAATATTCCAGGCTGGAAGGCTGCCTCCGATGCAGCAAATGGATCAGGGAGAAGATCAGGATGCCCCGCTCGAAGAAGACCCGTACGAAATATACTGAGGCAGCCCCTCCCCGCCATATCAGGAGGCTCAGGCAGATTCGGCTGGAAGTTGCTGCGGAGGCCGCACGCATCATTTCAACCGAGGGCCAGCACAACTATCATGCCGCAAAGAAAAAGGCTGCTGAAAGAATCGGCGTCAGCGAACGCCTGGCTCTTCCCAGTAATATCGAGGTAAAAGAAGCACTTCACAGCTATCAGGGTCTTTATGGTGGCCCGGCTCATACCGAGAACCTCGAGTATTTGCGCGAGACGGCCATAGAGGCCATGCAAAGGCTGCAGTCATTTACTCCCCGGCTGGTCGGCTCCGTCCTGGACGGTACTGCAAGCTCGCACTCCAGAATTGCACTGCATGTTTTCGCTGACTCGACCGAATTGGTGATTCTTTATTTCCTGGAACATGGTCAGCCGTTCAGTGAAGAACAGCGTCAGATTCGATGGTTCGACGGCACGCACAAGACGGTGCCGTTGATCGTATTCGAATTGAATGGAGCATCCGTTGAGTTGACGATTTTCGAACCGGTCCACCTGCGACAGGCGCCGCCAAGCCCGATTGACGGTAAACCACAACGCCGGGCCACGCTTAGCGAAACTGAGTGCTTGCTCGCTGAATCATTGCCAATAGCGGCCACGGAGCCCGGCCAACAGGCCCCCTGAACCACTCATCCTGGCATTATTTCCTTCGGTGCAAGGCGCGGTAACGCCGTTCCGTTTCGCCGGCATAGACCTGCCTGGGCCTGCCGATCTTGGTCGGTGTTTCACATTGCTCAAGCCACTGCGATACCCAGCCAACCGTTCTGGCAATCGCGAACATGACGGTGAACATGCTGACAGGAATGCCCAGCGCCTTGTAGATGATGCCTGAATAGAAATCCACGTTTGGATAAAGCTTCTTCTCAACGAAATAGTCGTCTTCGAGGGCTATCCGTTCCAGTTCCATGGCCAGGTCCATCATCGGGTCATCCTTGCCCAGTTCATCCAGAACTTCGTAACAGGCGGCGCGGATGATGGTAGCCCGCGGATCGTAATGCTTGTATACGCGATGACCAAATCCCATCAGCCGGAAAGGATCGGACTTGTCCTTGGCCCGCTTGATAAATTTGGGTACTTCGGAAATGTCTCCGATTTGAGCCAGCATCGAGAGCACTGCTTCATTGGCGCCACCATGCGCCGGACCCCACAGCGCAGATATGCCCGCCGCAACACAGGCATACGGATTGGCTCCGGTGGAGCCAACCAGCCTGACGGTGGACGTACTGGCGTTTTGTTCATGATCTGCATGCAGAATGAACAACAGGTCCAGCGCCTTGGCAGCTACTTCGCTGACCTCGTATTCCTCGGCTGGCACCGAAAACATCATGTTGAGAAAACGCTCACAGAATCGCAGGTTGTTCCTGGGGTAAGCAACCGGCCAACCCATGTGATGCCGATAGCATGAGGCTGCGATGGTCGGCATTTTTGCGATCATTCTCATCGCAGACAGCATCCGGTGTTCCGGGTTCTCCATGTCCATCCGGTTGTGATAAAACGCCGCCAGGGAGCCAACCACGCCGGCCATCATTGCCATCGGGTGCGCGTCATAATGAAAACCCTGTATGAAATGGTTGACCTGTTCCTGGACCATCGTGTGATAGGTCAATTCATCCCGAAAAGCATTAAGGCCTTTTTCAGTAGGCAGTTCTCCGTTCAGAAGCAGATAGGCCACTTCAACAAAGGTGCTGCGTTCGGCCAACTGTTCAATCGGGTATCCGCGGTAACGCAGAATGCCCTTGCCACCATCGATAAACGTAATCTTGCTGGTGCAGGCGGCCGTCGCGGTGAAACCCGGGTCATAGGTGAAATATCCCAGCTCAGAAGGAAGCGATTTGATTTCCAGGGTCGGTTCGCCCTCGGTTCCAACGACTTTTGGCAGTTCCAACCGTTTGCCAGATGATTCATCAGTTACAATTACTTTTTTTTCGGCCACTGGATTCTCCTGCACAAATACTGATCGGGGCCAATCAATATAGCACAATTTGATAATTTTCAGCCAACATTAAACCTGTTAATATTCAACTCTTTATAGATAATGATTCGATCGGATTTCGGGCAAAAAAAACCCGCCATAAAGGCGGGTTTTCTTCGATTGGTTGAGTGCCTTACTTGCCGTAACGCTTCTTGAAACGGTCGACCCGGCCACCAGAATCCAGCACTTTGTGCTTTCCTGTATAGAACGGGTGTGAGGCACTGGAAACTTCAACTTTCACCAATGGGTATTCGTTACCGTCTTCCCACTTGATGGTTTCCTTGCTCTTGATCGTGGAGCGGGTCAGGATCGCAAAATCCGAAGATAGGTCCTGGAACACCACATCATTGTATTCGGGGTGAATGCCGGCTTTCATGACAATTCCTATTTATTCAGTATACGCTTACGCGAAAGACCGGCCAGTTTACTCAGCCGGGCGCCCGAATGCAAGACTTTCAGGGCAGAAAAAGCGCCTGGATTTCATTCGTGAAACGCCAGCCCAGTTCGGTCGGCACCAGAAGTCCATTCTGGTCCTTCAGCAGACCTTTTTCAATGGCGGCATTGACCGGCTTTTCAACCTCAGGCCAGCTGACGCCCGTGCGTGGCTCAAATTGCGACTTTCTGACCCCTTCTTTCAACCGCAACTGGTTGAGAAAAAACTCGAAAACACACTCAGCAGGGCGCAACTGCCTGTCTTCCGCCAGCCCGTCGCCTTGCCATACCTGTTTCATCCAGGAAAGCGGATGCCGGGAACGGATCCGGCGCCGTATACCGTTTTCGGAAGGCAACGTAATTTTCCCATGCGCGCCCGCCCCAATCCCGAGAAAATCGCCATAGCGCCAATAATTGAGATTGTGCCTGCATTCTTCACCGGGAAGCGCCCAGGCAGAAATTTCGTATTGGGCATACCCGGCATACTGCAACAGCTGGCCACACTCATCCTGCATTCGCCAGGCCTGATCGTCATCGGGTAGCGGTGGCGGATTCGCATGAAACGGCGTATTTGGCTCGAGCGTCAGCTGGTAGTGCGAGATATGGGCGGGATGGCATGAAATCGCGTCTCTTACATCCTGAACGGCGGCTTCAGTGTCCTGACCGGGCAAGGCATGCATCAGGTCAATGTTGAAATTGCTAATACCGGAGCGATCAATGCTCTCCACTGCCCTGGCTACTTCGGCACGGCCATGAATCCGGCCGATCGCGGCCAGGCGATCATCGCTGAAACTCTGGACACCCAGCGAAACGCGGTTGATGCCGGCATCCCTGTACGCTGCAAAGCTGTCGTGTTCCGTGGTGCCGGGGTTGGCCTCCAAGGTGACCTCGGCCTCCGGGCTGATTCTCAACAGGCGCCGGAAACCCTTCAGGAGCTGATCGATCTGCCCGGCGCTGAACAGGCTGGGCGTGCCACCGCCAAAGAATACGCTGTGCACGGTACGCCCCCAGACCAGTGGCAAATCCAGCTCCAGGTCTTTCAGCAGCGCCTGACAGTATTCCTCATAGGGCGCCTCGCCCTTCAAGGCATGGGAATTAAAGTCGCAATACGGACATTTTTTGACACACCAGGGCAGGTGGACATAAAGCGATAGGGGCGGCAGTTCCATGCTCAGAATTCAGCCAGTTGCTCCAGCATCTGCGCCAACGCCCGTCCGCGGTGACTGAGGCGGTTTTTCTTTTCAGCAGTCAGCTCGGCAGAGGTGCATCCTTCGTTCGGAATCCAGAATAACGGGTCGTATCCAAACCCGCCGACACCGGCCGGAGTGTCGGTAATGACACCGTGCCAGGCGCCTGTTGCCAGTAACGGCGAGGGATCGTCCGGGTGACGAACCAGCGCCATCGCACAGTAAAAATGGGCCGTCCGGCCCTCAGGAGGCACACCGTTGAGCTTCCTGAGCAGCTTGAGGTTGTTGGCCTGGTCATCCGCATCCGCACCCGCAAACCTGGCGGAATAGATACCAGGCGCGCCGTTCAAGGCGTCAACCACCAGCCCGGAGTCATCTCCGAGCGCCGGCAAACCGGTGTTTTTCGAAGCGTGGCGCGCTTTGATCAGTGCATTTTCGATAAAACTGAGGCCATCCTCGACCGCCCCGGTCACACCCCAGTCGCTCTGGCCGCTTACTTTCCAGCCCAGGGGTACAAGTATGGCAGCCAGTTCGCGAAGTTTTCCGGCATTGCCACTGGCCAGCACGAGAGCCTTCCCGGGCTGTTCGGGCTCAGCCATTCAAAGCCTCATCCTGGATAGTCATCAACTGTCGAATGCCCTGCTCTGCCAATGTCAACATGGCGTCCAGTTCATTTCGGCGAAAAGCGTGCCCCTCGGCGGTACCTTGCAACTCGATGAATGCTCCGCCGTCATTCATAACGACATTCATATCGGTTTCCGCACCGGAATCTTCCGGGTAGTCCAGGTCGAGCACCGGAATATCACCAAAAATACCCACTGAAACCGCTGCCACCTGCCCGTGAATCGGATCGCTTTTTATCTTCCCCCGGGACAGCAGCCAGCGGCACGCATCGACCAACGCAACATAGGCCCCTGTAACCGAGGCGGTTCGCGTGCCTCCATCCGCCTGCAACACATCGCAATCCAGCGTGATCGTCCGCTCACCCAGTGCCGCCCGGTCAACCACTGCACGCAAGGACCGGCCGATCAGCCGTTGGATCTCGAGCGTCCGGCCGCCCTGTTTACCACGCGCTGCTTCCCTGGACATGCGGCTTCCCGTCGAGCGGGGGAGCATGCCGTATTCAGCTGTCACCCAGCCCTCGCCCTTGCCACGCAGGAACGGCGGCACGCGCTCTTCCACCGAAGCGGTGCACAAGACATGGGTTTCACCGCAGCAGACCAGCACTGAACCTTCCGCATGCCGGGTGTAATTCCGTTTGATAACCGTCGATCTCAACTCGTCGGGCGATCTGCCGCTTGGTCTCATTGATTCATCCTGTTCTGCTGATTCGGATTCTGGAGCGAAACATCACTGACGCGCCCCTCGTTTGCCGGTAATATTGTGCCAATCACAACAATGGACAACAATTCATGATTCGCAGTATGACAGGATTTGCCAGCGCCGAAAGGCAATTTCCCTTTGGTCGCCTGACCTGGGAACTCCGGTCGGTTAACCACCGTTACCTGGAAGTCGGATTCCGGGTTCCGGAGGAATTCAGGGTGCTGGAACCTGACATCCGCAGAATCCTGGGTGAGTTCCTGAGCCGGGGAAAAGTCGATGCCAATCTCCGGTTTGTCGCGGCCGCCGACATGGCCAGCTCCAGCCTGGAGCTGAATGAACAGCTGGCGACCCGGCTGTTGCAGTTGCATGGCCAGATGAAGTCCATCAGCGGACTTGAGCAGGAGCCCAATTTGCAGGCAATGCTGCGCTGGCCCGGATTGATCGAAGAATGCGCGCCGGACCCTCAACCACTGCATGAAGCCGCGCTACAGTTGCTCACCGAGACTGCCGCCGGGCTGAAGTCTGCCCGAACTCGCGAGGGCGAGCAAATGGACGCCGCCATCCGCGAACGGTTAAACAACATTTCCGGATATGTGTCACAAGTACGCGAATGGTTGCCGGATATTCGTGAGGGCCTGAAACAAAAACTGCTCTCCCGCGTCGCGGACCTGCAACAACCACTGGACCCGGGTCGGCTGGAGCAGGAAGTGGCGATCCTGTCACAGAAAATTGACGTGGACGAAGAACTCGACCGGCTGGATGCGCACGTACATGAATCCTTGCTGGTGCTGCAACGTGACGACCCGGTAGGGCGCCGCCTGGATTTCCTGATGCAGGAATTCAATCGCGAATCCAACACGCTGAGTTCCAAGTCGGTGGACAACCGCACCACCCAGGCCGCTGTTGAACTGAAGGTCGCCATCGAGCAAATGCGTGAACAGGTTCAGAATATTGAGTAAACCCAGGCTGTACGTTGTAGCCGCCCCTTCCGGCGGAGGAAAAACCAGCCTGATCAGCGCGCTTCTCGAGAAGGATCAGCGCACCAGGCTTTCTGTCTCCTACACCACCCGCACGCCCAGGCCAGCCGAGCAGGACGGGGTTCACTATCATTTCGTCGACCTCCAGACTTTTGAATCCCTGGCCGAACAGAATGAATTCCTGGAGCATGCCCTGGTCTTTGGCAACCGCTACGGCACCGGGCGAAAAGCGGTGGAAAGCCAGCTCGCGGCCGGTTTTGATGTCATCCTGGATATAGACTGGCAGGGCGCCCGCCAGATCAGGAAGGCTTTTCCTTCCTGCCGCTCTGTTTTTATCGTGCCGCCGTCGCTGGAAATTCTGCGCCAGCGGTTGGAGGCGCGGGGCCAGGACAGCGAGCAAGTCATCCAGCGTCGAATGCGCGAAGCCCAGGCCGAAATTTCCCACTGGGACGAGTTTGATGACCTGGTCATCAATGACGATTTCGAGAAGGCATTGCTCGATTTGCATGCGATTATCCGCTCCGGCAATCCCAAGCGGCGCCGGACTGAGAGCGAATACCGCGAAATGATGGCGGAACTGCTTGGAACGAGATAAAATGGTACGTTCAGCCCGGGCCTTAAAGGCTTTTGGGAAACAGATTCAACGGCATTTTTGGAAACATAAATATGGCACGAATTACAGTAGAAGACTGTCTTAACAGGATCGATAACCGTTTCGAGATGGTACTCACGGCGACCAAGCGGGCTCGCCAGATCTCTCACGGCGCAGAGCCGCTGGTCGAGGAAGAGAACGACAAGCCTACCGTTATCGCCTTGCGGGAAATCGCTGATGGTTTGGTTGATCCTGAGCGCGTCGATGTCATCCAGGCTGAAATCGAAACAGCCGAAGCATTCGACACCCGCATCGAGGACGACGACTTCACGCCGTAAGCAACGCAATCACCGGCCAACAGCCAAGAACAGGTCCCATGCAGGCAGCAACAGGATATCCCGAACCCGTCCTGAAGCTCAGGGACCTGCTGAACACCTACCTTGATCCGGAAGCCGTGGCCATCGTGCTGCGAGCTTATGACCTGGGTGAAGCCGCCCACCGCGGACAAACCCGGAAAACCGGTGAACCCTATATTCTCCATCCTGTGGCTGTCGCGCAGATCCTGGCGAATCTGCGCATGGATCACGTCAGTATTGCAGCCGCGATACTGCACGACACCATTGAAGATACTGAAATCGGCTGGACCGACATAGAGGCTGACTTCGGTCCGGAAATCGCCGACCTGGTCGAAGGCGTCACCAAGCTCGACAAGATGAAATTCCGCACACGGATTGAGGCGGATGCCGAAAGCTTCCGCAAGCTGATGCTGGCCATGTCTCGCGACCTCCGGGTGATTTTCATCAAGCTTGCAGACCGTCTGCACAACATGCGGACGCTGGGCAGCATGTCACTTGACTCGCGACGACGTATTGCCCGGGAAACGCTGGATATCTATGCGCCGATTGCAGACCGGCTTGGCATGAACAGCATGAAACACGAACTGGAGGACATGGGGTTCGCCAGCCTGTACCCCTGGCGACACAAA
>Ga0316187_10000748_pt1 | contig 26596 bp, 48 predicted proteins | sample CroRivburrow1_MG_FD_204927 | JGI IMG/M metagenome (GOLD analysis project Ga0316187, IMG submission 204927) | Coastal sediment microbial communities from Maine, United States - Cross River worm burrow 1 | ecosystem: Environmental > Aquatic > Marine > Coastal > Sediment | place: USA: Maine...
CTTAGGGGCGGTCCGACGAATCCTGTCTTCAGCAATGGCTCGGGTTCGAGTATTCACAGGTTTACCACCACCACGAAAACCCTCGTCAATCAATTTCCTAGTTTTAAATTTCAGTCTGTCTTGCGCTGTGCTTGCCATAACTACTCCTTATAAATTAGGAAACTTTGAGGGTTTTGAAGTTACCTCAATCGTATTAGATTCGAGTTGCTTTTCTTCGAACTTCTCCTCGGCGCGTTTTTCAGCTTCATCGTCGATAGCGGCCAGGAGGCCCATGATTCCCTTAACAGACTTATCTTCTTCCGGAGGGGTGTCCATCTTATTGAGAGTGCCAAGGGCTTTTAGTAAGTCGTCTGGTTCCATAGTATGGAGGTTATTCTCTATGCGCTCCAGAACCTTAGTCTTCATGCGAATAACCCTTAGGTTCTCCACACTCTTAGAGTCGAGTAGAATTCCCTGCTCATTCCTAAGGTCGTCAATCTTCTGACGAAGAGTGGGGAGGGAGACTCCGAGCGAAGCAGCGATCTCTTTCTGCGGAACTTCCCCATCCATCTGCTCGAGCAACTTGCCCATATCTATTTTAGCCTGAGGTCTACCCACGTTTCTTCCTCGTCTTTCTGCGGGCGCTCGCCAGGACGATTGCAGAGGCCGTGTTTTGCGTACGCCCCTGAGCAACCCGCCTGCTAATCTCTCCGCTTATTGTTTTTTTCTTAGCCATGTAATTATCCCAAGGGGCGATGTGAAATTTTCACTTCCCAGCTTACCGTCCATCATATCAGACTATAATAGAATAGTCAAGTACTACGTCTTTAAAAAACCATGAGTTGATGATCTTTAGTATTTTTTACCTGTGGGTATCACAGGACCAGGAGGGGGTATAGTAGTAGGGTCGGGCCTTGGGGCTTGGCGGGGGGTCCAGCCATATATGCCTATCTTGGCACAATTCCAGCGTGTACGATTTCGGTTGACTAGTTGCCAGTTGTTTGGTATACTGGATTCATAATTGATTAGGACATTAAATTCTTAGTCATTCGTTCTTTGAAATTCAATCGCTCGTTTCCATGTAAACCTTCTAACAATTGGAGCAATATCATGGAAACAGAAAACAGTGTAGTACCTGAAAAGAAACGACAAGTAAAATTTACATTCGAAGGGCTGGTAGCCACTGTAAATGTAAGTGGTTCAGACAATGCCGAGATATTTGACATTGAAGAGCTTGATGAAGACATTAAGCTCCAGCTCCTGCAATATGGCTTTAAACAAAAGCTTTCCGATTTCCGCGCAGGTGATAAACTGCGGGAGGAAGAAAAGCTGGAAGCCATTAAGGAATGTTATGAGATGCTGGCCGAAGGTAACTTCAGGCAGGCCAGTGTAAAAGCTAAGGGACCTTCCTTTGAAGAGCAGTTGGAAGGCTGGAAAACCATGAGCGATGAGGACAAAAGACGCGCAACAGTCCTCATAGGTAAATCAAAAGCAGATAAGCTGGAAAAAGCCAGCAAATAACGGAAGCGAGCGATTGAATAACTTTCACCTAGGGAGATGTAAATGAAATTCTATTGTTCTCACGAAGTCGAAATAATCCCCTGTGTATACAGAGGCTACTTTGTAAATTATTCTCGGTATATTCGCTTAATATCTTCCAGTGGACCTTTTTCCACCAGCGTAACTATAATCATAGGAGATGATGATCTATGAAACAAGATAGCCATGTCAAGGCCTATGAAGCCGAACAACTTAAAATATTAACAGCCTATTGGATGGAGGACTCTATTGGTTAATCACCTTAGCAAATCGCGTTCGGTGGAAGAGCAGAATCCCGAAATCCACGCCCTACTACCGAGTAGAACGGATTATTTGCCATTGTTACTCGTTCCAGACCCCACAGCCACACTACGGGTTTCAGACCGCTACTATCGAGTTAATACGGTTATTTAGTTATTCTAGTTATTTTGGGGTTGGTGGTAGAATAGTATTATTTGACAGCTAAACCATTGATTTTGTTGACATAACTATATAACTGTAGGGTAATTATGGAATTATGCAGTAGTGCCTAAATAACGTGACCTCTCAAAATAGGCCCATTTCCATACCCTAAGCTTAATGCTTAAACACCTTAGAAAAATTCGCACAAATGGGTCTAAAGGAAATGAGTCTGCGCGGTGGATGGTGTAAAATATAAAAGAAAAAATATATTAATAAAGAAGAAGTGTGAATCACTCTCCCTTAGAGGAGTAAGGTTGGTTAAGTTAAGGTATTTAGGGTCTGCTTAGGGCAGTTTAAAATGGCGTGTTTTGGGGAGTTGTCCTTTATTTTGCGCTACTGCACAATTACATAATTATTTTATTACTAGATAGGCAAATCGTTTAAAATCAACGGGTTACGGGGCAATCCCGTACTTATCTACCACCGTACACAGAATAACTGAAATAATTAATTTATTATAGAATAATTTTGTTATTGACAGCTGGGATATTTTATGGTACACTGAGGACAATAATAAAACTGTGGCAGGGCGCGATGCTACCTGCCGTTGAAAGGAACTGTATGAATAATTACTATGTGACTGGCCAAGATAGGAATGAAAATATGGTGATCTTGGGTGTACATTTATCTAGGGATTCTGCTATAGATGATCTTGTAATCTATGACCAGCACCCAGATTATCATGATTTACTGGTTCTTGATGAGGAAGAATTTCGTATAGCTATCACAGCTAAATAAAGGAGCTTAATATGTCAGACGACTGTACTCACCCTCCAGGATTAAAGGTTTACGAGCCGAATATACCTGTAGGGAAAGAACAATTCTGGGTTTGTGTAAAGTGTCTCACTGTTGGCAGTAGAGTACAAGAAATATCTGCCAACGATTTTTACTATTACTTTAATCTCGCTTCCAGCTTTAATCCTCCAGCAAAGATGTAGTCATGAAGAAACTAAGATGTTAGAAGGCTTTGAAATTTGTAAGAAGTGTAATCGCTCACTCTAGGAGGTTTTATGGCATTAGCTACGAAAGTACATGACTTCACAATCAGCGTTGAGAAGGGACTTATTAAAATTGTCCCACTTAATGATGAAGCCAGAGAATGGATAATGGTAGTTATTTTAAAGCCTAGTGGAATATCTAATAGACTGGACTTTGAAAGCGTACACGTTCAGACGCGCGACCTGGAGAAGATTCTTCGTAAGATGATGAACTACGGCTTTAAAATTAATTTGATTCGTAAGTGAGGAAATGATATGCTAAGAATTATTATCGTTATAGTGGTAGCTTGGACAGTGGTCATGCTACAAGAAATGGTTATAGCAAACTATAGTTTAAACACTGGGCAAGCTATGGCTATGGGAATACTAGATGGAATGTTCTACACGCTCGGTTGTCTGTGGGCAATCTGGGCAAACTGTAAGTAGGCGTGTGAAATTTTCACACACGAGCTGGCAATAATAACCTGTCCCTTAAAGGAGACAAAATGAAAAAGCTTGAACAATTACTGCATAGAAAGAAAAGTGACCCGTATATTACCTATCGGGCGCGAGTGGAACAGGAACGAATAACTAAGAAACTCCCAGCAAATGCGATCACTGTGGAGGAGTTTAACTGGAAGATGGCGGAGGTTGATGAACGCTATAATAATATTCCAGAAGAAATTGAATTGCAGTTTCCCTCAATAGGTAAATTGTACAGCGATGCTAAAAGTCTTAGCGGGACGATCATCAAAGCGGGTCGAGTGAACAGAAAACAATGGAACAAGTTAGTTAATATTTCCTTTAACTTACTTGAGGCCTCTTACTTGAGGGCCAACTAATGACTAAAACTACTACGGAACAACGAGAGCTTTTAAAGAAGCTTGGGTATTCAGATGAAATGATCGACAAGCTGGAAAATAAGCCAGCTCCTGTAGCCAAGAAGAAACCTTTTAAAGCTACTGCAAAGAAGATGATAAGGATTTCTCGTTGTCTCTTCTGCGATCATACCAGGACGACATACTATGTCTTGGATGAAATCAGCTTCGCGGCCTGGGAAGGTCACGAAGTGCCTAAGGAGGAGTATCTCGAGACGAAGGGAATTGTCTCGAAACCCTCCAGTTATAGAGTGAAACACTGTGACAACTGTCCGAGCTTTATTGATAAGATGGACGAAGCTCAAGCGAAGACAAGACTCCTCGCTTTAATTAAGCCTAATATTGGAGGTATGCCATGTTGACAGATAGGCAGAAGGATATGATAGTAGATCATCTTAATTCTAGAATAAGAGGAGATGAGATAAGCTGTAAATTTTGTATAGTATCAGACGAACTTCTGCAGGATGGACCAGAATTTCCAGCAGATGCCTATAACCAGCCACACTGTTTTCACTGTCCCTTACAAACAGGGCCAGATAAGATAGGTTGCACTCATTTAAGATTGGAAAATCTTAGAACTCCAGAGGGTTTTAAAACTATGGAATATGAAGATGCAACTGAGGAGTCCATCGAGGATCATGTTAGCTGTCTAATGGATAAAGCCGACAAATTCTGGGGACTTAATTTATGTTGGAAGAATACTGCCTTGGGCAGACGAGTCTTTAACAAGGAGAATTGAAATGAACCTTAGAGTTTATATGGTACTTATTGCAAGCCTAATCTTATGGGCTATTATAGGAACTATTTATCACCTGATCTTTGGAGGATAAGGAATGAACGCAAAAGAACTCCGACGTAAGAAAATAATGGATTCTATCGGAGATAAGGAAAAGAAGTTAGAAGATATGGTCCGACTTCTGGTAGAATGTAGAGATGCTTTACCTGCTATCACCATGACGGTAGCTAAATTACGTAACCTTGATCTAACCCTAGCGGATCGGATCGAGGAATGTTTAAAACCCTGGGAACTTTCTGAGGAGGAGATGAAAGATGAGTCAATTGACAAGTTGTAATCGTTGTACTCTTAAACTCCTCAGGAAAAGGAAGTCTCCAGAGGAATCTATTAAGGTGGTTGAAGATAAGGATAGCGGAATGGGAGGCTTCAATGTTTATCAGTTTCCTAAAGGCCACAAGATTATTCACAGTAAGCACTTTGTAGCTTGGCTTATGGAGATTCCAGAAAGGTGTGAGTGCTAAAATGAAAGCAGTTAAACTTATATCTTATTATATGTTCCTGTTCTTTTTCGGTTTCTTTGTCTGCTACATCTGGGCGCACAGTCAGCGAGAAGAACTAGGTAGAAGAATCATTCAGCTTGAAGCAGGAGAAACTGTTATTAAGCACTTATGTAAACTTAGGTAGGAGATCAACAGATGCCTTATCAAGCAAAGAAGCTTAATATCAAAGAAGTATTGATTTTACTGAGGGCTCGAAGGGAGGGCCCTCAGTATATCTATGGACTTTACAAGTACTTTAATCCTAAGTGGAATCAAATGCAGTTGAATCAGATACGTGAACTCACTTACGGGTTAATGACTAAGAAATATTTAAAGGTTTGTATCAGAGATGGAAACAAGGGATTACCTTTAATAACTAAAGGAAGAGCCCGAAGATTTTTAACACTAACAGTTAAGGGTAGAAAGACTGCTGATTTTTACCTGGATTTATTTGCCAGCACTACGGAGAAATAACAGTATGGGGTATCCAAAAGAAAATTCACAAATAGCTAAAGCTTGGGTAGAAAAAACTTTAGCCTTAAAACAAGGGCAGGAGTTATTCATTCCTTGCGATAGTAAATCCGCTCAAGCGAGCCTTAAAACTCGTTTGTACGGAGCAAGAAAAGAGTATGCTAGTGTCGATCCTATAGCTGCTGAAGGTATAAGCTTTTCCCCAGTCTATCGGGATGGAAAGCCTTACATTAAATGCTATAAATCTGCACAGCAGGCTAACGTAGCGTGGTTGAAAGACGAGAACGGAGTTCTCAGTGAAGTGGTAATCAGTGCAGATAAGGACAGAACGAGGAAAGTTCTTATGCTTATTAAAGATGGTAAAACTCCCGAGGATGCTGTAGCTATTCTGGGGGATTTATCTGAAGAAGAGAAACAGCTATTTGCAAAAGGAGTTAAAAAATGAAAAAACTGGCAATGGCAGTACTTTTGGTAGCAACCTTTGCATCTGGAGCTAAGGCTTCAACCGTAACAGCCTCAGATCTTTTAACTCTTTTGGAAGCTCAGAAAACATCCTACGCTTTTGGAGTTGGAGCGGGCTTCGTATCTGGGGCTTTTCTAAGTACCTATGCTGTTCAAGAGGTTACTAAAGGACAGGCAACAGATTGGCCTAAGACATGCATTCCTGGAGGAACCACAGCCAAGGAATTTCGACTGGGGTGGAAACACTGGGCAAAAACTTCAGGAAATATGAAACCAAAGCAACACGCTGTAGTATCTCTAGTTACCTGGGCTAGAAAAGCGTATCCCTGCGATTCCTATTAGGAGGTAATATGGGAGACTATGCCGATTACCACATCTTAAATAAAATCCCCTGTTATGATTGTGCAGGAACAGGGGTTAAAATTCTAGTAGAACAAACCTCAGAAAGAATGCACAAGGAGGTTGACTGCTATTATTGTGAGGGTAAGGGCCATACCTTTGAACCTGTGGAATTGACCAAGACTATTATTAACGAACTACCTGAATAGGTCGAGGATTAAAGCTGAAAACGAGTAGTTTAATTTTTTACTTGACATCTGTATGGTTCCATGATATGATGGTTTTTTACACTTGAGAAAGCGTATTAAGCCATGCCCCATATTCAAGCATATTTTCAAGAGAAAGAATTTGAAGAAGTTGAGCTATTCCTTCTCCTTGTAAAAAAGAAGAATTGGACTAAGCAAAAGCTTCTCAAGAGAGCAGTCCTCGAGTACATAAGGAAAGAGGGATTACATCAACCTAAAGTAAAGGAGCAAAATCATGACTGAAGGAACTGAAGAAGCAAATGCGGGCGAGGGAGCTGTAGCAGAAGCCAAGCGTCCTCGAAAACTCATCAAAGCCACCAGCAAAGAAACCATGTCAGTCTCCATCGAAGTTGTTGGAGTTGAAAGTGGACCTGTTGAATACCCGATTACTGAGTTGAGTCAAGAAATTGTTGACCAGCTTGCTCTGCATGGCTTGTCCCAGAAGTTGGGTGATTCTGCAGCAGGTAAAGAAGGCGCGGACGCGGAAAGTTCGATTGCTGAAACCTGGAGTAACCTGGTAGAAGGCAAGTTCAAAGGTGAACGTGCTGGTGGAGAGCGAATGCCTTCCAAGAAATCCATGGCAGCTACTCTCGAGGGATTGTCTCCCGAAGAGCAGGAAGAGTCACGAGCTGCCTTGGCAAAATTGGGCATCGTTCTGTAGTTTCGAAGCAACTATCGGCGAGCTGGTTGGGACTGGAGGCTAAAAGTGATTATCTCAAGCCGGATTGTCCCATCCCGCTTGATGAATCACAGGTTGCTAGAGCCTTCGCTGACCGCACAGCGTTGGCTCTCCCTTAGGTGTCTCCCCTAATGTTTGCCGAGTTAGGGGTTTTTTAAAGGTTTATCGGACTTCCCCTTTGTATCCGTTGTATGCCTTACATGCTCTACTTAACTGAGCGGAGAAGGGTACTCACGATCAGAGGGGAGGTCTCATTAAGCTTTTAAATTTAGAGGTTAGGTAGCTAGTCTTGTGGAAACCAGCGAGGTCTCAACACCCTGCGGGTAGCAACGAAGCAGGGATTGGCCATCTAGTTACTTAATCTCTTTCTAACTGGAGGAAGAAATGGAAGATCATTTATTGGCAGTCATTACCGGAGTAGTTGCACTTACATTTGTATTAGTGTTTATAGTAGGGAGGAGATAATGGAGTGGTTTGTATTTGGCTTTTTCACTTTAGTCTGGTTGGATGAAATAAGGAGGAAATGATGGACTTTATGGAAAAAAGTGTTATTAACTATGATAAGGGAAAAGACGAAAGAACAGTAATTGCTTTTAAGTGGAGAGATAGAACTGGGAAGTTTCACGATGTTACTGAGATGGCAACCAAGCATCTATTCCATACTCTTCTGATGATATGGAATCACAGCGTGCCACAGCATCTCAGGATTGAACCCTATATAAGATATAGGTTTGACGAGTTTTATAATGCGGAGTATATTACTCAAGCGATGCGAGCATTATCTAGGGAGTTACGAAAGCGAATAAATTTAACTCCTTATGAAGTTAAGTGTCTTAACATGATAGATCAAAGCGGTATGACCTTTCATAAAAAATTGGAGGCTTGTAATGACCAAGCAAGGGCGAAAGAAAAAGAACGAGCCCATAGTGATATGCCCTCATTGCAAAAGAGATTGGGCTGAGCATACAGGCACTTTAGCAGGAAGATTATACGCCTTAAGAGTGGGACATAAACTAACTCAAAAAGATGTAGCGGAGATTCTTGGAGGAGTTGTGTCCACTGTGAACATGATAGAAAAAGGCATAAGAAATATCACTTCAAACCAAGCGATTTTACTGTCAGAATATTACAGTGTTTCACTTGATTACATTCTGAAGGGAGAAAGATGAAATGACTAAGAAAGAACGATTGCGGAGAAATCATACTAAGAACAAAGGCGGAAAGAAACGCTGGGAAAGTCCTGATGCAAGATTTAATCGGCATAACAGAGCGCACAGGATGCTAATACAAGAAAGAGCGAGAATCAAGTTTCGAGAAGAATTCACTCGCAATTTCTCCCTCAAAGCTATGGAAGATAAACCCATAGTGATTGTGCGTAAGCTCTTAAAGAAAGCTCTCTGGTTAATGGAGGGAACTCGGTATGCCTGACAGAGAAAACTGTAGATGGTGCGGATTTGATCTTGTGGTATATAATAGTTATATGGAGTATCATGAAACTTGCTGGGATGAGCATAAGGAAAAAATCAAAAACTTAGCGGAAACTGCGGACCAGCGAATAGCCTTATTAGAAAGACAAGTGGAAGCACTTGAAAAAATTGTGAGGAGAAAATAATGAAGCGGATTCATACTCAAGCAAGAAAAAGTAACCTCTTTAATAGGGGCAGACTGAAGCGGAATCAGCATCTCAACAATGCCAAGAAATCTAAAGGCGGACTGTTTTCAAATCCTCTTGGTATGACCAGCAGAGAAATCATTAACCTGTTGATGGGGAGTAGGGCATGAAAACTCAAAAGCAGAAAATCCTAGAGCAGTTGCAAGTTCACGGCAGTATTACTCCTATGGGAGCTTTAAAACAATACGGCTGTTTTCGGCTAGCCTCAGTAATCCACAAGTTGCGGGCCGAAGGATTTAAAATCAAAACTAAACTCATCAAGCGAGAAGGTCCAGGTAAGGCTCGTTACGCTAAGTATACTATGGACCTTATACCGCTTTAACCAGATTGTGACCTCTCGCCTTGGAAGGATGTACAGCCTTCACGGAACCAAGGATGATAGTGCGAAGCAGTGTTGTTCCATCAAAGCTTCGTTGTCACTCCCGCTAGTCGTCTTGGTGTAACACTGGGGTAGCGACTAGCAAGTAGTACCGTTAAGGATTTTGGAGGGTCTCTTGGAATGATTACTGAGTTCATTAACGAGCCACAGAATCATTGAGGTGGGATGCCAAGAGTTGTTGTGCTCTTAAAGGAGATGCAAGGTTGCCTTAATTCTTTAATAAGCGGTAACGTGAAAATTTCACATTCAAGGAGGTTATATGCCCAAGATAGAAATATGGAAGTGCGATCACTGCGGAAAAGAAGAAGAAACTCAAGGGGACATGAAGTTTCTTGCTCTTATTCAGGCAGACAATATGACATACAGCTTCAACGTATCAAAAGATAAAGCTCTAGCAATTAAGCTATGGTGTCAAAAGTGCATAACAGAAACCAGCATGGGTGAAAGATACCACACTATACAAACTGAGGAAGAAGCTAAAAAAGAGCCTCGTCCCACTTTTGAGGATCAGCTTGCACGTCTTCTTCGTGATCATATTGCTGATGAAGTAACTGATCAGCTGAGTAATAGCCAATGAAGTTACCTACTCTATACAGTAAAGACAGCAACGGAGCTATCAGGTCGTGGAATGTAAGTTTGGAACTGTATGCGGAGTTTTATGCAAAAACTACCTACGGTTTAATAGGCGGAACCATGCAAGTAGCTACAAAAGTCTGCTTGGTAGGAGAAAGACCGGCAGTAAATGTGCTTGAAGCCCAGAAATTTTGTTTGGCTATGTGGGAAAAGCAGAAACGTAAGGGCTACACCGAGAATAAGAATGGAGAGCCTGAAGGCATAGCTCCATATCCCATGCTGGCGAAGATATTCGAGAATGAAAAGCACAAGCTTGAATACCCAGTAATTGTTCAGCCCAAGCTGGATGGATTCAGATGTATCTCGATTAAGAAGGATGGTAAAGTATCTTGCTGGTCGAGAAAGGGTTTGCGGTTTGAAACCACTGGAGAACTTGAGGAGCAGTTAACACTCCAGATGAAAGAAGGGGAGATCTTTGATGGTGAACTGTACAGGCACAATAAGCAATTCGACGAGCTTTCTGGAGAAATTAGGAACATCTCTAAGAACAGTAGCTCAGCCCAATACCATATCTACGATTTCATTAACACCTCAATGCCTCAAGCCCTCAGAACTGATAAGGTCAGAAATCTACAAGAGACCGAACTCATTCAGATTGTTCCTAGTGTACTGGCTCTTTCCGAGCAGGCCGTATACGAATTCACTGATGTATATATCTCTCAAGGATACGAGGGAGGAATTGTCAGACACGCCTTTGGAAGTTACCGAACCAACTATAGATCTAGCCACCTCCTTAAAGTTAAGAACTTTGTGGAAGAAGATTTTAAGATCGTAGATTTCTATGAAGGTGAGGGGAAGGATGAGGGAGCTGTCATATGGGAGTGTGTAACTCCAGAGGGAGAGCAGTTTGCAGCTCGACCCAAAGGAACCTATGAAGAACGTAGAAAGTTATTCGCTGAGGGGAGTAGTCACTTGGGAAAATACCTAACTGTGCGGTATCCTAAAAATAAAGGAAGCAAAAGTGAACGCGGAGTACCTAAACACGCCGTAGGTGTACGGATACGGGAGGAGATGGAATGACATTCTTACAGCAACTTGCGTTAGGTATCGAAGAATGGGAGCTATGGTTGATTGTAGCTGCTTGGACAACAATGCCAGTAGTGAAGTATTACTCGGAAACTCAAGACAAAAAGCTAACAGAAATGCAAAAGAAAGTGGATGAAGAACTGGCTAAATGGTTAAAGGAGATCAAGAATGACAGAAACTCTTAATACCCACGAGGTAGTAATGACTTTCGGCAGGCATAAAGGAGAGCTTCTTACTCGTGTGCCTGTAAGTTATTTAAGATGGATGATAAACAACAATACTCAGATGGTAGAGCTGGCTAAATCAGAGTTCGCACGGCGCGGAGATACTATGCCGAAAGTGGAACTGTCCGGCCATGCTATTGACAACGCCAGTCTGAGGGTTAGAAAGATCTGGCATGAGACAAGGGATGATGATGAAGGCCTGTATTCATGGCTCCAGCGAATGACTCTCGAAGCTATTGAAAAGGGAGAAATAAATAAAAGAACTGGAAAAACCCACTACTGTGGTATGCAGTTTGCTATCGAGCAAGGCGAGGAATATCCAATTCTTAAAACCATAATGAGGTAATCAGCGCAGAGAGAGTCCTCGACAGTACACTCTCTGTAACTGGTCAGACTGGCGGGCTACACGCGGTAGCGGGGTTTAAGTTAAGCCTTTCAACACGGCTCGATTCGATTCGGCTCAGTCTGATTAAATTATTTGGGAGGTAATCATGGCTTTCATTAATAAAACTATGGAAGAATGGGCTGGTCAGGACAGCAAAGGTGTGAACGATTTAGATATGCCTGCCAAGTGCAAAATTTTTCATGAAGTAAAAGTCTTTGATAAGAATGGGAAACTCAAAGGGATTATTAGTGAAAAGAGAATTCATGAAAGACACTGGGAAGTTGCGGAGAAAGAAATGAAAAACCAGCGATATAGATCGTCTGCTAACACTTTGAAAGAGGAGCCAGAAAAATGCTAGTACCTGAGAAATATAAAAATCACCTCCAGCTAAGTAACTCGCGGATGAATAACTTTATGGAGTGTAAAGCAAAGTTTTACTGGGGATATAAAAAGGAATTAACCGCCACTTACGGAGCAACTCCACTTCGTTACGGTAAGGCGTGGCATAAAGTTCTGGAGTGTTACTACTCCCATATTAAAAAGTGGGGATGGGAAGGTAAAAATCCTTTGGGAGTAACTGCCATAGAAGCGGGACTGGCAGAACTCGAGGAATGTTGGGAGCGAGAGACTGAAGGACTGGAGTGGAAAGATGACTACCGTACCTTACAAGCCTGCGCAGAATCTTTTATTGCTTATATAGCTCATCACAGGGAAGAACGTTATTCCCTTGAGATCATTGAGACTGAGTTCACCTACATGACTGAGGTATTCCTTACTCCTGAGGAAGAAAGATTGTTCGCTTATCTCAAAGGTAAGCCTATCTTATTCACAGGCATCATTGATATGATTGCTAAGGAGCATGGACATATCTGGGCATACGAGCATAAGACTACAGGTATGTGGCTCAAAGCAATTCTTGAAACTCTGCGGAGATCATCTCAAACTATAGGATATCTGTCCAATGTTAAGGAGCAGAACAAAGACACTGGAATTTTTGTTGAGGGAATCATGGTTAATCTCCATCACCTAAGTGCGGGTAAACTAAAGGACGGTGGGTACGGCAAGAAAAAGATTGAGTTTGCTCGTGATCCTCAGATGTATTCGGAAGCAGATTTTAGAGCTTGGAGACTTGGAAGCTTGTCAGTTCTCAATGACATTGTGCGAGCTGAAGAAACTAACTTCTATCCTATGAACATGGCTAATTGCCACGCGTATAATAAGCCTTGCGCATTCACCTCCCTCTGTGAGCAGAATAAAGAGAACTTAGAGGATACTAACACTAGTGCTTATATTAAAAGGAAGTGGAAATGGTAAGAGAATACCTAACCAGATGTCCTAATGTAGACTGTGTTAATACACAATCTATGGAAGTAGTAAGAGGTCGTGCTAGGAATAAGGTAGTAAACCTAGATATGAAATGCCCTACCTGCGGATTGGAATTAGTTCATCAATTCCAGTACTTTTCAACTTCAATAGTTGGATGGAAAAAGGAGACTGACAAATGAATATCTTTAAAGATGTAGCAAATTTTGATAAACAGCTTTCTCTAGTAGACCCTGAAATAGACAGAGCTGTACAAGAACAAGATCCTCGGATAAAAGTACTTGCCGAGACTCTCATCAAGGAAGAATATCAAGAAGTTATGGTAGCTTTTTCTGATGGTACAACAGCGGATTTAATGAAGGAGTTGGCTGATCTAATCTATGTTTGTGTCCAAGCCATGATTCGTCTAGCTGTTGCTAGAGGAGCCTATGTAACTAAGTTAGATATAGCCATGCAAGTATGGAAAGCTGTGCATAACAGCAATCAAAGTAAGCTAGGACCCGATGCGGAAGTGAGGGCGGACGGTAAGCTACTTAAATCAGATAGCTATCAAGAAGCAGACCTATCATTTATAAAGGAGGAATTCTAGTGCCAAACGCTAAAGATCTTGTAGAGGAATTAGATAACTTAGCAGTTCTGGTTGTAGGACCAGCGGGTACAGGTAAGTCCGTATTCGCTAGCTCTGCTCCAACACCTGCTTATGTTCTCGACACAGGAAAGGAGATGTTATCTTACCGAGGTCTAGACTTCGACTACGATACCTTTCCCAAGGAAGGAAAGAGTTGGGCTAAGATGATCAGGGCAGTGAACTCCCTTGCTAAGGGTATAGTTCCTTTCTCTGATAAGCCAGCGCACAAAGACCCTAAGACTGGAATTGTTACTCCGGCTGTGAAGGGGGTTGAGAAGGTTTATAAAACAGTTATCATTGACAATCTATCCGGAGCCACTGACATTGCGATGCTCAGAGCTATGGAGATTGATCGTAACCGAGATCCTGTGGGTGGTCCCCTTTGGAACGTGCATTATAAGATGGTAGCTAATCTAGTTGAGGATTTAATCAGGCTGTTGCTTGAAATTCCTGGCAATAAGATAGCTACTGCTCATACCAGCACTACCAAAGATGATCTCACTGGCAGAATTCTTGCGGAACCTCGACTGCAGGGGCGACTAAGTGATGTAGCTCCTCAGTGGTTTGATGAAGTTCTATACGGAACGCCCAGAGTTGGTCCGGGAGGCAGAGCTGAATACATGCTCCAGACTGTGAACACTGGGTTCTATAAAGCGAGATCAAGAATCAGTGGAAAGGCACGGAAGCTCCCTGACTACATCCCTAATGAGTGGGATTACTTGACCTTGAAAAAGAAGTATGATCCAACAGGGGGTAAGAATCAAGGCGGTTCTACTAAGCCCTCTACATCTAAAGTGGGCTAATATAAAGTCCATTTAATTTTAACTCTATCAAGGAGAAAAGCATGACTGAAGAAACAGCACCACAGCAAGAAGCCCCAGCAACGGAATACAACGACGACTTCGATCTGGACAGTGATTACAAACCAGTCCCACTTATTCCTGCGGGCGAATACCAAGGAAATATTGTGGAAGCAAGACTGGACGATCAGATTGGAGCTATCGTTATCGTTGGACAGCTTCAAAACAATCCTGAACAAGTCTGCTCGGACGGAGAAACTCCGGTTGATGGGCAGTCTGTTGCGCTCAAGATTTGGCTACCTAAGTCTGGTGACGAAAACACTATGACTCCCAAGGGAACTCAAACCAAGCGTCAGTGGAAACTGAACAACATCAAGGATACGCTGGATAAGTTGGGCATCGTTGCTCCGACCATGACAGCTATTCGAGATCAGATTGCTTCAGGGGAATGGCTGAGAGATGGAGTGCTTATTTCGGTTGAAGTAAGTACCTATAAAGGCCAGGTTAGTAACGACGCAAGAAGCATTACTGCGTAAGATCAAAGCCGGGAAAGGTAAGCAGGAACGCTTATCTGGAGAGGGTGAAGGCCATTTAGTTGGCTCAAATAGGGCTTGCAATCCGATATGAGTAGCCCTTTCTTCCCGGCGAGATTTTAACCTTCGAGGAAACTATGAATACTAACGAGACGGATGAATTACTAAGAGAAGCATTGGATATAGTGAAAGCATTCATCCCTTTCGCTAGTAATTATAAAGCTCCAGATTATTTTAGAGTTTTAGATCTCAAAGAAAGAATAGAGCTACGTTTGAATAAGAACTTTCACGAGGCTATGAAGCATGAAGCTAGAACAAATATATCCTGACTTTACAAAGCTATCCGACCGAGATCAGCTCGCCTTTATCCGTAACTATAGGAACAAAAGGTTCATGGACCTGCAGTCGTATGCGGTTCACGCTACCCATACGCCCACTAAAAAGCGGAAGACTTCTGTGAGAAAGAAAAAAGCTGTAGTTCCTATTGATCCTAAGGATATGGAAGCACTAAAGAAGCTTGGACTGTCTGCGAAGGATATTGCTAAGATGAGGAAGAAATGAGAAAACTTCTTATTATAGGCACAGATATATTCAATGCTAGCTGGGTAAAAGATAGATGGCTAGAGCAAAAGGTTAGCCAGAAGAAACTTAATAAGTTTTATACTAACATATCAGATAGTTTATGGGAGAAAGAAATGAACGAGCAAAAGAAACTACCTCGGCCATCATCAGGGCTGACGTTTAAAGTAAGGATAGCCAACAATGCTATCTTCTTAAGGACTGGAGAATATCCTGACGGTACGCTAGGAGAAATCTTCATAGATATGTACAAGGAAGGTGCGGGGTATAAAGCTATTCTTGGAAGTTTCTCCACCACAATTTCTTGGCTTCTCCAGTACGGAGTTCCGCTTGAAAAACTCCTAGATAAATTTCAATACACTAGGTTTGAACCTGCTGGAGTGGTTACTGGAGATGAAGAAATTAAGATGTGTACATCCGTCTTAGACTATGTGTTCAGGAGATTGGCGATAACCTACTTAAAAAGATATGAGCTGGGCAATGTTCAGAAAAAAGAAACTGACCATGCCTTATTGCGACATGGGGCTTTAGCTAGTGAGCTTCCTTCTTTCATAGAAGATATGGTTGCTCCTAAGTGGGATGCAACAAAAGGGCCTGAGCCAGGTATTGAAACCTACACAGCTAGAGGAGGAATAATTGGATTCAGGCCTGTGGGTTATATGGCTTTGGAATTTTTAGCCTACTGCCGAAAGCACGCTAAACAAGAAACTACTTTGCATGGAGAGTATACTCTCGATTTTACTGACGACAGCATAGTAGTATTTAATGGGGAAGAATCCGCTTCAGTTGTTGAGGCTGTTAAGCGTCTTTTCCTTCACTACTATAATAAAACCTTGGACTTGGGAGATTTATGAAGACTTTCTATATTAATCCAAAAGAAATTAAAATTCGTGAGGGCCTGGGCCGCATAAGAAAGGACATGGGAGATCTTAAGGAGCTTGCAAAAAGTATAGATACTCTCGGTCAGATTGTGCCTGTTATAGTGAATGATAAGAACGAGCTTATCGACGGAGGACGAAGGGTTGGAGCTTGTATCTTACAGGGTGTGGATATCTTCTGTGTGAGCAGAGATAACGTGAATGACAGGGAGATGAAAGCTCTGGAGTTGGAAGCTAACATCAGACGTAAGTCATTCAACGCCGTTGAAGAGCTGGAAGGAATTAATTTTCTCCATGAGATGAAGTTAGCGGATGATAAAGATTGGAGAATGGAAGACACTGGCAAGATGCTGGGGATGGAAAGGTCTGGAGTAGCCAAGAAATTAAAGCTTGCCAGTGTGGTTGAAGCTTTCCCTGAATTAAAGAAGCTGAAGAACGAGAGTGAGATCAATAAAGCAGTGAAGCAAATTGCTAAGACTGCGGCTCGAGCAGAAGCGGTGAAAGACTTTGAAGCTAAAGAAGAATGTGTTCACGATGTATCAGTGAAGCACGCTAAAGATGCTTGTGCGGATTACAAAGATAATTCAATCCACCTTCTTCTAAGTGATCCTCCTTACGGCATCGACATAGATTCAACCATGAAAGCTATGCAAACGCCAGCGAAGTTTACTTACCCTGACGGGTTTGAAGCAGCGGTAAAATTCTATTGGCTGTTAGCTACCGAGGGCTTTCGATTCGTCAAGGAAGATGGTCACGCCTTCATATTCTTTGCCCCAGAGCTTTATCAAATAGTTAGGGATTTATTTGTAGAGGCTGGATGGAAGACAAATCACAGGCCAATCGTCTGGATTAAGCATCCTAGTGGGCAAACAAATCAGCCTACCATGTGGCCCTCTGCTTGTTACGAGATGTGTATGTACTTCAGAAAAGAAAAGTCAAAGCTTATTCTTGAAGGTAAGCCTGATTGGGTACAGTTTAATCCTGTTCCTCCAGAGCGAAAGCTGCATCCGTCTGAAAAGCCGGTCGAGTTGCTGAGGGAATTTATCCAGAGGGTTGCTTTACCTGGAGATATTATGGCTGATCCTTTCATGGGTTCAGGTTCTTCTCTTGAAGCAGCTTTACTTGAACAACTTGTTCCAAAGGTAAGTGATATTGCTAAGGAGTGTTACACTATGGCTATGAGTAGAGTAGCTGGAATGAAATAACTTAAGTTGTGGCGGTCCTGGCGCACCGGGAGTGTAGGGTTCAGCAGGTCGGACGATCCGGCCCACAACTTTTTAACAACGAAAGGATGGAAAGTATGATGAGATTAGCGGGATGGTTATTACTTTATGTCATGCTTCTAGGTTCGGCTAGTTTTGATGTTAGATATTCAGACGGCTTGCATATCAAGCTAAATGGATGGTGGTTTAAATAAACCTGCATAACGAAGGAGGAAGTTATGAGTGGCGAAATGAGAGTTGGAGCTTGCGCATACTGCGGTAGTGGGCCATTGACTGCTGACCATAAATGCTTCCAGATGAAAATAGCGAAGGAGGAAGTTATGAGTGACATTATTAAGAGAGCGAAGAGGTTTCAGGATCATTTACGGGATACAAACAGTCAAGAGGCTGAGGAATTGGTGGGAGAACTCATAGCCGAGGTGGAGAGGTTGGAATACGCAGTCGAGGCTATGCAAGACACTGCCAACAAAGACAAGGTGAGGCATAGAGAACAAATCGAATCCCTCACCAAAGAACTTGAAGAAGCCATAGGTAAACATGGTCCAGCATCAGGGTTTTGGGGCAGGACATGTGCTAGACAGCAAAAAGAAATCAAAGACCTCGAAACCCAACTCACTGAATCGAAGAAGAAGGTTGAGGAGTTGGAGATAAAACTACGCTCTGCACAAGAGCAGATAAAGATGAGGTATTAAGACCATGACTCCTGAACAATTAAAAGACCTAGCCGAATGGAGTAAGAAATTTTTATCATATAATACTTGTTATAATCTATCATCAGATATGGCGGAAAGTTGCTTATTCCATAAGTGGCATATTGCTCCAGTTTTAATGCACCTTGGCAAGCGGGAGATGGAGAAGCTTAACTACGATATTAGATGCGACAATTTTAAAGGTTATTATCGAGTATATATAAAAAGCGAAAGGGATGATTCAGGTGGGGACTGGCAACTATCTCCAGTATATGAAGATGGCAATAACGAATTCATAGCATTTTGGACTGCGGTGAGGAAGGCGATGATTACAGCCTCAGCAATTAAAAAAGACGGACTTTTCAGTGAGGACTTATAGTAATGAAGAGAAAAGTAGAAATTTATCTGGATAAGTATAAAGTGCCTTCATTTGAAAAGAATTTAGAGAGAGCTGACTTCATTAACGAATGGACTGAGCACCAAGGAATAACAAAAGAAAGTACAATGTTTTCAATAGTGCTTGACGACTCAGATCTTGTTAAACTCTTTAAGCTGGTAGAACTGTGCACGACCTTAACTAATAGAGGAAACTAAGATAAGGGAGATAAAATGCTTCAAATGATGGGACCTGACGGCGCAAAGTTTGCTGTCATAAGAGATCAACCTACGGCCAGTGAGAAAGATAAAGGAAAAGCATTTTCTAGCTGGGATACTAAGGTATTCAAAGACTGCATGAGAAGAGCAGGGACTTCTGAAATCCAATGCTATACTGGATTCATAGCTCCACGTCCCCACATCTCAGGAAAGTTTGAGGGATTCTTTGAAGATTCTAGTATGCTGTTTCCTAATGAAGCTCTAAGAGAGTGTATGGCTAACTTCATAAAATGGTTTGAGGAGGTGCGCCCTAATGCTGTCATAGCTGTAGGTGAACACGCCACAAGAATGCTTACCGGTCTAGGTAATTTTATAGACTTAAGGGGGTATGTCCTTCCTTCTAACATATCTACCAAGCACACTGCGAAAGTAATTCCTACCTTTGAACCTAAGCGTTTATTCGCAGAGCCTCACCACATTTTCACTGTAACGATGGACATTAAGAAGGCACTAGCACACAGTACTTTTGAGGGATTCCTAGAAATAAATAAAACTCTCATACCCAGTGCTACCCCTGATCAGTTCATTGAATACTGCGACTGGATTATAGAGAGCACTAATGCGGGGGAAGTTAAGGACAAACGCTATCCTGATTCAGATGAAGTTCTTGGCGGAGTAGGACTGGATATTGAGAATACTATTGGTAACGGCTGCCACATTACCCAGTTTGGCATTGGCCATAGTGGGGATTATGCTATGACTATTAACTTTCTAAAGGGGAAATCTCCCGCACTCGGGGAAGCGGATGAGCTAAGAGTGTGGCAAGCATTAGGGAGACTAGCTAATAGTAAAGCCAAGTTCATAGCTCATAACGGAGTGCATGACCTGTCAGTAACTTGGATGAACAATCACATCTTATTCAAGATAGATTTTGATACCATGCTGGCAGGTCAACTCTTATATCCGGAACTACTTAAGAGCCTGAAGTTTCTATGCTCTCTCTGTCTGGATGTACAGCCTTGGAAACATCATAGCGGAGAAGATACTTACAATCCTGAAGATGTTGCCAACACGAGAAAGTTAAAAGATGTCTTACTCAAGAGGCTTGAGGCTAGAGACCTTATGCAAATATTCACTATGGAAATGGGGCAGGTACCAGTCGCAGCTATGCTCCAACTCCAGGGAATTAAAGTTGACAGGAAACGACAGGAGCTTCTCCTTCGGCGGTACACTAAGTACGTTATCAAGCTAGCTAAGCTTCTCGACTCTGAGGCTATCAAAGCTTGTGGACACACTATCAACTACAATTCTCCCAAGCAAGTGAGTGATCTCCTCTATGTACATCTAGGTCTGCCCGCTCAGCATAAGCGAAGGAAGTCTGTTAAGGACAAGAAGAAAACGACCACCGACCAGGGCGCACTAATTAACCTGTGCCAGAAGACTAACTCGATGGTTCCAAAGCTAATGATGAAGCACAGGAAAGCAAGCAAGGCGTTGTCCACTTACCTAGACATTACCATTAGTCCTGATGATACAGTCCACACTTCATATAACATAGGCTCGACTGTTGAAAGGTTTAATCAAAAAGAATCTGCTGACAGTAAAGCCCTTGGTCGATGGAGTTCAAGTGAATCAATCATACTGCCCTATGGTCCAGGTAATTTGCAGGCTATCCCTGAGTATTCTCGCTCGATGTATCACGGATTCGAGGAAGGTTGGGAGATGGCTTCAGGAGATTACGTCCATGCTGAAGCTGTCGTGGTTGCCTATCTGTCCTGCGATGAAGCTATAATCAGACTGGAGGAGAGAGCCAAAGCTCTTCAAGAAGCCCTGAGGCATGAGACTAATCCTAAGTATATTGAAATAATTAAGAAGAAGTTAAGCAAGCTTGACCTGCATAAGAATACTGCGGCCAGTCTATTTGGTAAGGAGGTTGACGACATAACCAGACCTGAACGGCAGATTGGCAGGGTAATTAAACACGCTACTAACTATGATGCTAAAGCTGGAGTAGTCCAGGCATTGTGTGCTAAGGCAGAAATTTACAAGGAGATTAAGTATTGGAAATCTCTTATGGAATTGGATAAGAGAATTAATCCTGCCAAGTATAAATGGCACGAGTCTATTGTGGATGAACTGGGGGATAGGAAGAGAGTCCTTAGTAATCCCTTCGGACGACACAGGAAATTCTTAGGTGACTGGGATGAGGACTTGTTTAAAGCTGGCTATGCTTTCAAACCTCAATCTACCATCGGAGATCTTCTCAATGTAGCTATGGTCGATTTCTATCACAAGTGGTGTGGGCAAGTAAGACTTTTGCTTCAACTCCATGACGGTATCTATATAAGCTACCCTAAAAAAGAGCGACATATATGGTTGCCTCGATTAAGAAGAGCTATGACAATCCCTATAGAAATCAATGGGAGAGAAGTTATAATAGATACTGAAATTAAAGCGGGTCCCAACTGGGGAGATTTAAAAAATGTTAACTATTAAGACAAGTTAAACTTTTTATAGTAAGGGAGACAAAATGGCAGAACCGTCTAAGATTGTAAGGCCAGGTCAAATGCAAGTACCTATGCAACCGCAGGTAATACCTTTTGGAGGTACCTTGCAAGTACAACTGCAAACTCCAGAAGGAAGAGTGCTTATGGTATTGGTTCAAGTAGCAGATTGGGATTTGGAGAAAGATGTATTCTTGCTTAATGTAGGACAAGTTGATGTGACGCAAGCTGCGCGAGAAGGTAAGATAATGGGTCCACCGAAAGGTTTACACTCGTGACTGAAAAAAGGCAACTCCAAGATTGGTTAAAAACTTATCTTGAATATGTAGAAAGAACAGAGAGTGCTAGAATTTTTAAGACGTGGGTAGGTATAAGTTCTATTGCATCAGTGCTAAGAAGGAAGGTGTCATTTAAGTTAGGGCGAATAACATTCTACCCTAACCTATATGTAGTCTTGGTTGGTCCACCTGGAGCTAGAAAGAGTCAAGCAATTAAGTTTGGGTATGAGTTAGTTAAAGGGCTAGGCGAAAGTATAAGCGTATCCGCTGACGCTCCAACAAGAGAAGCTCTAATCCAGGACCTCGATCAATCTGCGGGAGAATATATAGACGTAGATGAAGACCCTACAAGACACTGCTCTATGACAGTTATATCGTCTGAGCTAGAGACTTTCCTTGGAGGTAAAAAAGATAATGCAAGAATGCTTAATACCTTAACAGACTTGTGGGATTGTCCTAACGAGTGGAAGTACAGGACCAAGGGAGCTGGAACAAATAACCTGAAGAGGGTGTTCCTAACCTTGATAGGTGCAACAACTCCGGACTCCATAGCTAACTGTATTCCTGCTAGTGCTAGTGGTACTGGCTTCACGTCTAGAATCATTTTCTGTTTTGCAGATAAGAAACATATCAAGGTAGCAGAGCCTGAAGAAACAGATGATATCTTACGCCTTAAAGATGTTCTTATAAGGGATTTGGATATTATATCTAGGATGTCAGGTGAATACACGTTTAGTCCTGAGGGGAGAATATTCTGGCATGATTGGTACAATGCCTATGATGATCTAGATCCTAACAGGATATGCAAGGATACTATGTTCAACGGCTGGTATGAAAGGAAACCTACATTCATTCTTAAGATTGCTTTAATTGTAGCTGCATCAAGAGGACACACTGGACATATAGACCCACTGCATATGATAGAAGCTCTCAAGTACATAGAGGAATCAGAGCACTGTATGGATAGCTCCTTTAGGGTGGTGGGGAGAAGTGAGATCGCAGCAGAGATAGACTTAGTAATAACCATTATAGAAAATCATAAGGTAATTACTGAGAGAGGTTTAATGAGACTCGTCTGGAAAGATGTAGACGCTCGCAAGTTAGAGAATGTAATGGATACAGTAGTTAAGACGGGTAAGGTTTTGCGTCACATAACTGCTGCAGAAATAACCTACACATGGAACGGACTAAAATGAAAATTCTAGAGTTAAACAGGATCGGAGAGAATGAGGACACAACCTTTAGTGTTCTTTCTTATATCACTCGAGGCAACAATGTTATGCCCATCTGCAACATACTTGAGAACGGATGGAAGGAAAACAAGGCTAACATCTCCTGTATCCCCAAGGGAAGCTACCCACTTCAACGAGGCACAACCAATAAGTCCACAACGAACGGGGAGACCTTTCAAGTTATGGGAGTCGCAAGACGAACACTTATCAAATTCCATATAGGTAACACTCATTATGACACCCTCGGTTGTATGCTAACTATTTCTGAATTTGGCTGGCTAACTATTAAAGGAGCTTCAATCTTAGGTGGATATGAAAGCAGAAAGGCTTTTGCAAGATTCATGGATGTTATGGCTCGCGAAGAAGAAGCTGTACTTAATATAAAATAAGAAAGGGGAGCGCAAGCTCCCCCTTCAGTTAATGCTTATGTTGCAACAGTTGGTTATGGCTTCTAACTTTTTGAAGCTCCTCCTTATCCCGCAGGTACTTTAAATACCTTTGAATAAGAGCTGCTGCCACAATCAGCCCTACTACAGTCACCGCAAGAACTTGCATAGCTATTCTCCTTTAGGTTCAGTAGTAGGAATATCAGAAGTCTGTATCTTAACAGTTAATCCAAGACCAGACTTAGGATCTTTCACCTTGCATAAAGAGTAGCCAGGCTCATCCTCCTTGACTGAGCATTCAACTATATCCTTATAAGATATACTTTGAACTTCTGGCAAGGTAATGCTCTCCACAGCTACTCCACCATTTCCGGTGCAGGCTGAAGAGAACAATAGAATAAGAAATGCAAATAACAACTTCTTCATAAAGTTCCCCTTACTTATTGGAAGCAATGCCGTGTCGCACAGTGGCAATGCTACCAGAGATTAAAAGTTCCTGCATCTCTGGACTGGTTACAAAATCCAGGATCAATGGAATGAAAGCAGAAACTCCCGCAGTAGGAGCGAAACCAAAAATTGCGCTTGCTGCCCCCAATGCTGATAAGATATAAGTCTTTTTACCTTTAAGCCAAGTCCACATAGTTAATCCCTTCCTTTAGCGTTTTTAAAATTCCTCTGAGCATTTTTATACTCTTGGATTGTCTCCCTCTTCTTCTCTCGAATATAGAGGAAATTTAACTTCTCCTGCAAAAGTTCACAGCAACTAGATTTACCTTTAAACTTACTCATAACTACAGATAAAAACTCTCTGGCTAGTACCCACACAAGTAGTGCCCACACAAGAGCAGATGGATCATCAGTGTTCTTAATAGCATCAACGACTAGCTCTTCCATGTTTAAGTTCCATAAGAATAGGTTGCTCTATCAGCCCATTTAAAAGCAGGCTGATTAGTTTCTGCACCTCCATTAGCAAAATTCTGCCCTGATGCAAATCCTGCGATATCATAAAGATGTCGATGCATAATCCAGCCCTCAGCATCTTCTGCTGTTCCCGGAAGTGCTCTACCAACGTAATGCAGTTTACCTTGGACAGCTGAATGATATACCACTGAACCAGCTTCAGTCGAACCCCAAGTAACTTCGACAGTATAACTAACTCCCGGAACGGCTGATACAACAGTGAAGTCATCATTGTAGTCAGTGTTAGTTACAAAGGTACTTTGAGTAATAATATCTCCCAGCGAAAAGTCGTGGCCAGCAGCAGAAAACGTAACCAAGCCTCCTCCTGCATCGGCTGCGGCGGTGATACTTACAGCTGTTGTAGGAATCTTTGAAAAGCGCATCTTCATAAAATCTAAAAATAAACCATACTCTCTGTTATTATTCTCTAAATTTGTTTCTCCTGTCATAACATTCTCCTGGCGTGTGAAAATTTCACGTTCAAGCTATTGATTAAGTCCCAAGGGGGTCAACCTTTTAAGCTCCTTATTAACATTTTTAAAGTCTCCGTCATCAATATCCTTGAAGATTGCTCTCACTCCTCTAGATACCCTGTCCACGTTAGGACCTACAACGGATTTACCTAAGCCTTTTCCTTCAACAAGATTGGTGATAAGATCTGGAAGAACTCCCAGGGCCAAGGTATAAGTTGCATCATTCCAAACCCTTGATATAGAAGAACCTCCCATCCAATCCCTTGGCTCAGTAAAGAATTTACCTTTCTTAATTTCCTTATCTCTGAACTTGCCGATATCCTTAGTACTCTCTCCAGCGGCGGTTGCAGTAAGTTCCTTCATAGTCTGCCTGATCTCTTGCACCCCTGAACCAACGAAGGGTGATACTGATAAGGCAATTGCTAATGGCTTAAAGTTTCCTTGCTTAGCCTCCTTAACCATAAGTTGATTGATAGCACTTCCGCTCTGGAACAGGAAGGATTTGAACTGGGTGATTAGCTTGGCATGATCCGAGGAAAACCAAAGGGGTAGATCTCCGGGCCGAGAGCGGAACTGCGTCAGGTCACTTATCCTTTTCATAGCTACTCTGAGATTACCATCAGTGAACGCAGTCTTGCCAGCTTTCATATTCCTCAGCATGACTGTCGGTGAGAGATCTAATTCACGAAGCTGTCGTTGAACCAGTTTACTCTCGGCAGTGTTAGTAATACCTGACTTAGCTAACCTCTTAGCCAACGTCATAGCGTATTCCCCTCCGGCTGCTGCCGCAAGAGTCCTACCAAATCTATCAATTCCTAAGACACCATACAACTTGAGGGCTGTCTCAGTAGCTTTCTTTTGAATCCCTGTCACAGCTCCGAACTGTTCAAGTATATACCTTGACATAGTATCTGCAACAGCTGCACTGGAATCAACCATCTCCTTAGTTTTCTGATCGAAGAGAACATTCTTAATTCCTTTCAACACCGAGCCTGGACCAGTCTTAGCCAGGGTGAAAGTTATCTGAGCAAGCTGGGCAGGTCCGGCATACCCAAGTAAATCTATGGCTTCAATAGCTCTCGATACTCCAACAGCTTTATTGAATCCTTTGCCAGCTTTAAAAGATTGAGGCTTAGTACCCATAAGAACATTGACAGCATTCCTTATGAATTGTTCATCTTGCCCGTCTCGAACCAGTCTTTTAATGACCGGCTCCAGCCTTTCGTTATTAACTCCAAACGCTTTAATCCTACCAACGCGGAGAGTAACTTGATGCGAGTATACAGCCAAAGCTTCAAGAACATTTTTACCATCACCTCCTACATATAACTCAGGGGGAAGATCAAATTGTCTACTCTTCTCAAGTCGTCCGGCAATTTTCACTCCGGTCTTCTTAGGAATTTCATTAAAGACATTGTGGAATCTGTCTCGAATAAAATTCTTGCCTACATTGAAAGCTTCATCGAGTGTATCAACTTGCTTTGTTTTAATAAGATGGTTGATAAGAATAGCTCTACCTCTATCAGTATCAAGGATACCTTCCTTAACAATCTGAGGAAAGTAATTCTGCCGATACCCTACAACTGGTACGCCATTAGCCTCAGCAAATTTAAAGGTATCATCAAGAACCGAGCGAATCTTAATAGATGATTGCGCCAAATCTCTTTGAGCCTTGGTAGTTGCACCTGTCATAAGATCGTGAATAACCTTACCTTCCTGCTTAGTGAGGTTGGTCCGGAGACCTCCTGTAACTGAACTCACTGGCAAAGATTCTTTAAGGGCTTTACTAATTGCCTTTGCAGAAATCTCACTGAAGTCATCCACCTGAATGAATTTGTTAGTTAGAACTTCTCCTGTCCTGCCCATCTTCCTGAAGTTGCTGAACACACTT
>Ga0316187_10000750_pt1 | contig 26574 bp, 28 predicted proteins | sample CroRivburrow1_MG_FD_204927 | JGI IMG/M metagenome (GOLD analysis project Ga0316187, IMG submission 204927) | Coastal sediment microbial communities from Maine, United States - Cross River worm burrow 1 | ecosystem: Environmental > Aquatic > Marine > Coastal > Sediment | place: USA: Maine...
CACTGCAATCGGTGGCATCTCTTTTTTTCGTGCCATGTTGATCGCTTCTTCAATAAGCCTGTTTGCCTGTTGCAATGTCAATTCAGCCAACGTTATCTCCCATGAAGTATCGAATGATGCATAGAGTGGTGTATCAATTTATCGACTTGAAATTCATTATAGGGTACCTGTTAGGTGAATCACATGCCTGTCAGGAACCAGGTGTGCATTGGTTGAATAGAATGGCATGCTGTTTGTCTATACTGCTATTATTCATAGTCGACAATATCACAGCCTGTGTTTCTAACTATGCTCGATTTCGGATGGATGCATCCGTGCTTTCTGCAATATTTACAGGCTGGGCATTCTTAATCAAAACGTGGTGAATAGATATGAACATGAAACCAGTAGTACTGGTAACTCGTAAACTGCCTGACGCAGTAGAGAGAAAACTGGCTGAAAATTTTGAGGCCATTCTAAATCCAGAAGACCGCCTGTACACGACAGATGAAATACTGCAGATAGCGAATGATGTTGATGCAATATTACCCTGTCATACAGAGAAATTTTCTGCTGAAACTATTGCGCAGTTGCCACCCCGGGTAAAAGCCATAACCAACTTCTCAGTGGGTACTGATCATGTCGATCTGGTGGCAGCAAAGCAAAAAGGAGTCATTGTCACAAATACTCCCGATGTGCTTTCTGATGCAACTGCTGAAATTGCGATGTTATTAATGCTCGGCGCTGCGCGTCGTGCCAGCGAAGGTGAACGCATGGTGCGTAACCAGCAATGGAAAGACTGGAGTCCTGCATTCATGGTGGGCAAACAGATAACGGGTAAACGTATTGGCATCCTGGGCATGGGAAGAGTCGGGCAGGTTCTAGCAAAGCGTGCGCGCGGCTTCGATATGACGGTACATTATCACAATCGCAAACCACTCGATTCCAGCCACGCCGATGGTGCTGTCTATCACGCCACGGTGGAAGAGATGTTGCCAGAAATTGATGTGTTATCCATTCACTGTCCTGCGACGAAAGATACAACTGGTTTACTGAACAGGCAGCGAATTGCACTGATGAACAGCAATGCCATTCTAGTTAATACTTCAAGAGGTGCCGTCGTTGATGACGACGCTCTGGTTGAAGCATTGAAGACGGGTGGTATTGCCGCTGCAGGCCTTGATGTATTTAATGGTGAACCCGATGGGATTCACCCGGAGTATCGGAAACTGGATAATACTTTTCTGTTGCCTCATATTGGCAGTGCAACAGAAGAGACTCGAGATGCCATGGGTTTTCGAGTTATCGATAACTTGAATGCCATCTTTAATGATGAAGAGCCTGGCGACAGAGTGGCGTGATTAGGAGTGAACCACGCAATATAAAAACCGCAACTATTGCAGTTGAATTTGTTTGACAAAATATAACCCTGCGGTTTTATGTCGAAAGCCTGCTTGCCTCGATGGCAAGTGGTGTAGCAATTCGTTTATGGCGCTTATGTAACTAGTTAGAAATTGACGAATTAATAAATAAAAACAATTAGATATAGAGGTGTACCTAAGCACATGTCAACTCAGAATACCTCTATTAAATATCAATTAAATTATTAAATTATGATGTGGTTATTGTTCAGAAAAAACCGCGATTCACAGATGTTTAGATTGTTAAAAGAACAATCAATAATGTAGACTGACCGTTGGAGTTAGGCTCTCAGTTCATTAAGCCTGCTCATATAACTAAGCATTATATGTATTCAATAATAACTAAAGGAGCATCATCTGGTTTTGTTGCTCCTGCAATCTCCAAATGAGAGGACATCAATAATGACTGAAAGCAAAACTACCAGACGTAAATTTCTAACAAAAGGTGCTGCTACTGTAGCTGGTGGTGCCGCCGTATTAGCTGCACCTTCACTTGCCATTGCGGCTAAACCGGTTGTCCTGAAAGTGCAGGCAGCCTGGGGCGGAGGTATCTTTCTAGAGTTCGCCGAAGACTATGTAACACGTGTAAACAAAATGTCGGGCGGTTCGCTGAAGATAGACTTGCTTGGCGTTGGCGCTGTAGTAAAAACAGCAGAAATGCAGACCGCAGTACATAAAGGCGTTCTTGATGGCGCACATTATGTTTCCGCGTACTGGTATTCAAAAAGCCCGGTCGCATCATTATTTGGTACCGGACCCTGCTTTGGCTGGTCAGCCAACGAAATGATGGGCTGGATTCAATATGGTGGCGGTAAGGCGCTGTATTATGAATTGATGGATGATTTAAAACTGGACCTGGTCGGTTTCTTTTCTGGCCCTATGCCAGCACAACCCCTGGGCTGGTTCAAGGAACAGATTAAAGATAGCAGCCAGATGAAAGGCCTGAAGTATCGTACCGTGGGACTGGCAGCGGACGTGTTGCAGGAAATGGGTATGTCAGTCGTGCAGCTGCCCGGTGGTGAAATTCAGCCGGCGATGAAAAGCGGCCTGATTGATGCCGCCGAATTCAACAATCCTACTTCCGATAAAGATTTCGGTATGCAGGATGTTTCCAAGCATTACCACCTGGCGAGCTTCCATCAGTCCCAGGAAAGCTTTGAAATTATTTTCAACAAGCGACGTTTTGAAAGCCTGTCTCCGGAACACCAGGCTATTCTGGAATATGCCACTGAAGCAGCCTCTGCGGACATGGCCTGGAAAGCCATGGAGCGTTATTCACAGGACCTGGTTAAGCTGAAAGAAGACTATGGTGTGAATGTATACCGTACACCCGACAGTGTGATGCAAGATCAGCTTAAAGCCTGGGATATCGTTATTAAGCGCTTTACTGATTCCGATCCTTTCTTCAAAAGAGTCATTGAATCTCAAATGGCATGGGCCAAACGCCATGGTGCTTATGCTCTGAATAACAACCCTGATTACGCTGGCGCCTATCGGCATTACTTTGGTAAATTGTAATTGGCTGGCTTATTAGCCTGGTTACAATAACTTAAGTTGAACCAAGATTGGTAACAGCTAAGACAGAGGGCGGTGATTTTATTGCCGCCCTCACTTTTTTGCCTATCTGAACAATATAGTCTTAATGGTGTATGTATATGACCCGCATCCTCTATTTCATCGATAGTTTAAGCGCATGGTCGGGCAAGGCTTTCGCCTGGTGCATTGTGATCTTAACCTTCTCCACCGTTTACGAAGTTTTTGTACGTTATGTACTCAACTCACCAACCACCTGGGCATTTGATATGAGTGTCCAGATGTATGGTGCGCTGTTTATGATGGCAGGTGCCTATACATTATCACAGGGCGCACACGTTAGAGGCGATGTCCTGTACAGGCTATTGAGCAATAAAACACAGGCTAAAATTGACCTTGTTCTTTATATACTTTTCCTCGGGCCAGGAGCCATAGCGCTAATGTACTATGGTTACCATTTTGCAGCAGATTCCTGGTTTTACAAGGAAGTGAGCTGGAGCAGTCCCGCCCGTATTCAAATCTATTTTTTCAAAACACTAATTCCAATTTCAGGCACACTGATTTTTCTGCAGGGAATCGCAGAGGTAACGCGTTGTGTGATTTGTATTAAAACCGGGGAATGGCCCGCACGATTACACGATGTCCAGGAAACCGAAACCATGCTTATGAATGAGCAGGAAGACTTGCGTAAGCTTGGAGAGGGAAAATGAGCGACCCTATTATTGCGGTAATTATGCTCGGCCTGTTTATTTTCATGGTCATGCTGGGCTTCCCGATTGCATTCACGCTTGTCGCGATGGGGCTGGGATTTGGTTACTACGCCTATTACGATGCCGAGCGCATGATGTCTATCTTCGATAATCGAATTTTCGATTTATTCGTACAGAACACTTTTTCGGTGATGTCGAATGATGTGCTGGTGGCGGTCCCGCTGTTTCTATTTATGGGGTATGTCGTCGAACGTGCGAATATAGTCAATCGGTTATTTTTCAGTATCCAGTTAGCTGCACGTAATCTGCCCGGGTCAATGGCGGTAGCCGCACTTTTTACCTGCGCAATATTTGCCACGGCATCAGGGATTATTGGTGCGGTGGTTACCTTGATGGGCATGCTGGCTTTCCCGGCCATGTTGGCAGCCAAATATGATGAAAGTTTTGCTGCCGGAGTGATTTGTGCCGGTGGCTGTCTCGGTATATTAATACCGCCTTCGATCATGTTGATCGTTTATTCCGCTATCGCCGAGATATCACCTTTGCGTCTTTATGCTGCAGCGCTTTTCCCGGGCATGATGCTGGCCGGAATGTACATGATGTATGTTGTCGGCAGGGCCTCCCTGAATCCGAAGCTGGCACCAAAACCAAAAGAGGAAGATGTCCCACCCTTAGCTGGAATTTTGTGGGAACTTTTAACTTCTTTTATTCCTCTCGCCGTGTTAATTATGAGTGTCCTCGGTGCCATTCTGATGGGGCTCGCAACACCGGCAGAAGCCGCGGGTGTCGGTGCGTTTGGCGGCCTGTTCCTGGCCGCGTGCTATCGCTCACTGAGCTGGGCTCGACTAAAGGAAGCCGTTTATCTCACTGCTAAAACGTCAGCAATGGTTTGCTGGTTATTTGTCGGTTCATGGACATTTGCATCGGTATTTTCATATCTCGGTGGCCATGACCTGGTCAGGGATTGGGTGTTATCAATGGAGATGGGAACCGTTGGGTTCCTGGTGCTGGCACAGACAATTATTTTCATCCTTGGCTGGCCGCTGGAATGGACAGAAATCATCATTATTTTTGTTCCGATCTTTTTGCCAATGCTGGAAACCTTCAATGTAGATCCCTTGTTTTTTGGTATCCTGGTGGCATTGAATCTGCAAACGTCATTTTTAACGCCACCGATGGCAATGGCAGCTTATTACCTTAAAGGGGTAGCACCGCCACATATCAAGCTGATTGATATATTCCGTGGGATTATGCCTTACCTGGCGATTATTATTTTCTCCATGGTACTGCTGTATAACTTCCCTGGAATAGCCTTGTGGCTGCCCGAATATTTGTTTGGCAAATGACAGTGCAGTTGTTGAGTTAGACAGAGTAGCAGATGAAAAACGCAAATCTATTATCCGCCCTGGAGGCACGTGAGGCTATAGAGGAGGGAATATTAACTTCAGTAGAACTGGTAGAAGCCTGTTTCGAACGAATAGATGAAGTCGAAGAGTCCATCGGTGCCTGGGCATATCTTGACAGGGAAACGGCTCTTGAGCAGGCCCGGCAGGCAGATAACTTCCGCCGGCGCGGGCTTCCACTTGGCGCTCTACATGGATTGCCTGTTGGTATAAAAGATATTATCGATACCAGCGATTATCCGACTGAGCGTGGCAGTGTTATATATCAGGGCCGTACGCCAACAACTGATGCGACCCTGGTTTCATTGCTAAGGGAAGCGGGCGCAATCATATTAGGCAAAACGGTCACCACTGAACTGGCGGTTTATACACCGGGTAAAACCAGGAATCCTCATAATACCGAGCATACACCTGGCGGATCATCCAGTGGCTCGGCAGCCGCTGTTGCTGCAGGAATGGTCGCACTTAGTGTTGGAACACAAACTAATGGTTCGGTGATTCGGCCGGCCTCGTATTGTGGAGTTTATGGATTTAAACCGAGTTTTGCCCGCATTTCCCGCTCAGGCATTATGACGCAGTCAAAGCCACTTGATACAGTTGGCGTATTTGCCCGCAGCCTGGAAGATCTTGCCCTGATTTCTGATGTGTTAATGCGCTTTGACAGTCAGGATAGTGATATGAAACCTGTGGCTCCACCCTGTATTGCCCGGGTGATGGCAGAAGATGTGCCGGTTAATCCACATTTTGCATTTGTCCGTACCCCGATGTGGGGGCAGGTTGAGCAATCTACAAAAGATGGTTTTCGCGAACTGATAGACAGTGTGAATGAAGAAAACTCTGTAATTATTGATGTGGTTGATCTGCCGGCTCAATTTGGCGACATCTATAAAGATCATCGTAATATCATGGAGACGGATTTAGCAGCGAGCTTTGCCAAAGAGTACCGTGATAGTAAGTCTCAGCTCAGTGCAGAGTTATGCGAAATGATCGAGAGAGGGCAGAAAGTATTAGCGACGGAATACAATGCCTCCCTTAGCAAGATTAAAGATTACAGTGAATATTTGAATGATTTTTTTGACGAATATGACGCTATTCTGACACCATCTACCCCTGGTGCTGCACCTGCAGGTATTGATAATACAGGCAGCCCGATTATGAATACAATCTGGACATCTTGTGGAAATCCAGTTATTAATCTGCCCCTGCTGCAAAATCTGGATGGTCTTCCCGTCGGTGTACAGATAGTTGCAGGTAAAGGAGATGACGCCAGACTATTTCGAACATCCCGCTGGTTGTTGGAGTTTTTAAATGATTAGCTTAACTTATACTTTGATACGTCGAGGGAGCCATGGATAACTTAATTAGCGGTTTTATTGCAGTAGCCATATTCCTGGCATTTGTAGTTGGTCTCGCTGTTTCCATTAAATCAATACCATTTGCCTTAATTGTTGGCTTTGTTTCTATATGTCTGCTGATTGATTATATTGAGTCCTTAAAAGAAGGGCTGAAAGTGGAAAAAGAAAGAAAATACTGAAAATTCATTATCTGCTTTCTAATATTGATTCAGCCAACAGATTATTAATATTTGTTCAATCGATAAACTCAGATTCAGAATACCGCAGCAAGCGTGCAATCAGGCTACTGGCAGTTTTACCCGCTCCACCTTCGTCTATGGCGTAATCCGTGTCATAGGCACACTCGAAAAAACTGCGAGTATTGTTCATTAGCTTGACATTGCAGGTGGTCATGGCGCCGCTTTTCGGTAAATCAGGCGCGACAGCTTCTTTACTTCCCTGGTATCCAACAGCAATGACATCAGTTTTCGTCTAAGCAACGGATTCTACCGGTATAAACCAATTGTCTTTAGCTGTGGGTTTTGCAATCACAGGAAATGGCAGCATGGTTATGATGATCGCGGCCACAAAGACGATTTTATTTATCATGAATGTTAATGCTTTACTGAAAAACAGAAGATGCTCAACATGACGAGTACCATCACATCATCATAAAGGGGCAACAATAAGCTGAAGTTATCCTGTTCACTGGCTTTTTATCCGGAAAAATTGTGGTTGTATAAAAACTTTCTTAATGACACATTTAAATATAGGGTTTATCCTATACTGTATATAGGAGGTGTACCTGATGTCTTGGAGGAGGCGATGGTAACTGATTTAGTTAAGAACAATATAAAAGGCCAATATAAAGAGTTCAAACAATGCCTGACCAGTGAAAAGGGGGAGCACTGCCTGCGCTGTAGACGAAAAGAGCATGACGATTCTCCTATTCCTCGTGTCATTCATAATATTTCTGCTGTGGTAGTGGTCGTCCTGATAGGGAGCTTTCTGTTTTACCTTCTTTCGATGAATTGAAAGAAGGATATGCTTATCAGGTAATGAAAAACAGGCAGACCTGTGTCTGCTGCATAAGATAGTTAATGACTGTTCCTCGTGATTTCAATTTCCTGTATTCAGTCCGGAAAAAATCTCTTCAGCCCTTTCACCTGTTTTTATCAATTGATTTTTTGAGTCCGTATTATTGATTGGCGGAAATTCACTGCATTCGATTTGCAGTGTCAGCATTTATCAGTATTGATATTGTCAGCAATATTCCAAGTACAATTGCTACACCACGTGTAATGCAAAATGTACACCGCCTAGTGTATTTTTTTGTCATCCACTGCAGTTTCTCTCCATGAGCTAGCAAGATAAATTTCCTCAAGGTTCTGAATTGATATTGGCGTATATCGCACTGATTTTATATCGAGGTATTTTTTTCTGATATCGTTTATGGTGGAAATATTTTGATCTGCTTCAATCCCTATATTTGACCACTATTAAATTTATTGACGATTCTTTTCAGTGCCTGGAAATGCAACTCGCTGCCAATGTTCGATAGGTACTTGCGCATATTTTTTACGGACTCAAACTCATGATTTGGATTTTTCATATCTACAGAGTAAAAGCTTTGTTTGAACTAACTAGTATTCAAGGTTACTGAAATATTGAATGCTTATCTAAGAGCGCCAATAATTTAACTGCGGAGAGAATGAATTGTATAAAAGCGGCCTTTGCAAGTAGCAGTGTTTTTAATGCGTTTCTTCACGCTACTTTCACATTAGTATCACGTCTAATTCATCCTTGTTTGGAGACAATATACTCCCACCCTGAGAAATCCCCTTTGCCACCTGCGGGTGGTATTTTTTTCACTCATTAGCTGGGGTACAGAATGCTAAACAATAGAGATAGATTAAAGGCACAAACGACTAAGCTGGCAAATAGCAATTGCTGGCAGTGGCAGAGCCAGGTTTCAAATTCTGGATACGGTCGGATTATGCTGCGCGATCAGGATGGTGGTATCAGTATGCAAAGTGCTCATCGGGCTAGCTACATTAACTTTATCGGCCCTCTGCCACCGGACAAAAAAGTTGTTCAAACCTGTGGTAACCGTTTGTGCATCAATCCTGAGCATCTGGAATTACAGGATCTATATAATCTATAGAGGTAAGGAAAATGTACAGATTGATATACAAAAGTAAGAGTAAAACAGCAATAACCTGGGACATGGTTCGAGACATAATGCACTCAAGTAATGTGCACAATGATGAAGCAGAGGTGTCGGGCATCTTATTAGCCAGTAATACTCACTATCTGCAGGTGCTGGAAGGACCTTATGACAAAGTTAACAAAACTTTCATGCGTATCGCCTGTGATCAGCGACATTGCGAAATCCAGCTGATCAGTTTCAGTATAATTGATACACGTATTTTTGAAGCGTGGGGGATGTTAGGGATCGGTGTATTTGATCTAAACAAGAACCTCGAAGAAGAACTAAAACAAAAATATGGCGAACTGGATGGCGAATTATATTTCCCGCTTGAAGAATGGAAATCTCTTGCAATGATTAATGATATTAACCTTATGAGTAAAATGCCAGAGTGGAAGAGGTAACAGGTGCAGCTGCAATCCCCCACCTTCCTTTTGGAGGAATGCAATTGCAGGATTTTGGATATTATTAATCCGAATAAATAATCTCTGGCCGCTCACTATATCTAGAATTTGAAGGTAGCCACCAGACCAGCCAGAGGTGCTGTGTCGTACGAGAGTTTAGTAAGGCGATTGCCATCGCTATCTTCCACACTTAGAGCGCCTGAAGTCTCAACACCAGCAAGTGCAGTCAGACTAAATTTCTGGTTGACTTTCCAGCTGGCTGTCAGGACGACAGGAACGGCTTTATCCTCACCGATATTTTCTGCTATCCCGTCAAGCCTGAAGCGTGTCTTTTCATAACGTGCTGCAAGACCAAACTCCCACTGACTTGCTGGTCGCCATTTTAACGCCAGTCCCGGGCCACGGCTTGCTGCCGTTCCTCTGCCGGTCTCCAGCGACAGAGAATCTGTTATATCCCAGTTAACCAGGAGTATCGGAAAAATATCTTCTTCTCCACCGAACCCGGTGAAGACGCCAAGGCCTGGTCCAAGGGTCAACTTGTCGCTGAAGCGGTAACTGGCCCCCGCAAGTAGTCCTATTTCACGTCCTTCATCAAGGTCGACACCTTTCTCCGCGGTGTATCTGAGTATAGGGAGACCAAACAGCGTCCATTTTTCTGAGGCGAGATAACGCATCGAGACACCAAACTGTAAACTTCGTATGTCATTCCAGGGACTGACACCATTCAAATCTGAAAAATTATAATTGTCTTCAGCATAACTGACAGATACACCGGTAAACCAGCGCTGCCCAATACGGCGTGCCGTTTCGAACTGGACAATTCCACGGTCTACGGAGAACTGTCCCCTGCTGTTATCAAGATCAGCATTACCCTGACCGGCATAGGCCGCTGTTAATGTGGTGCGCCAGCCTGAGCCAGATCCCGGCGGCGGGCCAGCGGCCATAGCTATGGCTGGAAGTTGCATGGAAAGGGCCAGCAGGGATAGCTTAAGAATCTTAGAACTAGATCGAGTATGCATAATATTTTTTTAAAGGATTGTTAAGTGTTAAGGGAAAGGCTTTTAAAGGCCTGAAAGCAGATTACAAGTAAAAAGATTGTGCCGATAATCACTGTCAGAAAACAGATAGAAAGCGATCATTGCCGGCTCGACTTTTGACTGCTATCAGCACCCAGTGTTTTCAGGTCTGCGATAATCTCGTCACTGTGCTTTTTGGGGCTTACATTACGATAAATACGTGCGATGTTACCGTCGGGATCTATAATAAACGTATGGCGGCTGGCGAAACGCATCGAGCCAAAACTTTTAAAGCTTCCATACTTGCTGGCTATTGCCCCATCAGGGTCTGAGAGCAGCGAGAAAGGCAGGTGGTACTTGTCAGAAAATTCTTTCTGACTCTTTACGTCATCAGTGCTAACACCAAGCAGCGCCACATTCATTTTGCGTAGCTGGAAGACGTCATCACGAAACTCACAGGCTTCCGTGGTACAGCCCGGAGTGTCAGCTTTTGGATAGAAGTAGAGCACAAGCCAGCGGCCCCTGTAATCATTGAGCTGGTGTTGTTTGCTGTATTGATCGAGCAGGCTAAATGATGGCGCAGGGCTGCCTACCTTCATGACATCGGCGATTGCCGGTGCCACAAAGAAGGCTGGGGAAAACAAAAGCGCAAGTGAAAATAATCGTTGTATAGTCATCTCATCGTCATCTATGTCACGATAATACTGTATTTCTTCTTCGTCAGAATATGCACGAGTAGCTTAGCACGGGATCAGCTGTTATCGGCTGTTAGTAATTATACATCTCAGTATGTATTAAAAATTGAATATCGGGTCAGATATCTGTTCACGCAGACGCCTCATCTCAAAGTAGTTTTCAATACGATGCCTGGCACTGAAACGGTGAACAGGGCGGCCCTGTAGAGTCGTTTCATTTTCACACTCATCTATTGATATCAGTGTAAGGTCAAAAATATTATCTTCATCAAATTCATTAAGTTCATTCAGATCCATGTATTCACTTTCAGACATTTTAAAAGCCCTCAATAAAACTATTTAGTAAATAAAAAGTTAGCAACTAACATCAGTTGAACAATGTATGCGGTAATCAATGCATGCAAAGACTGTGACTAAATATTTACTTAACCGTCGTGAACAGGATGTGAACAAGGTATCAATTTTGTGTGTTGATTCGAGAGACCTGATTCGCCTACGCGAGTTTTTTCTGCTTTTACAACATCACCGGTGAACGTCGGTTTTCCGGGCGCGTCAATAGCATTTGTACTGTCCCAATATCGCGCTCAAGAAATCCCCCTTCACAATAACAGAAGTAATACTCCCACAGACGTATAAACTCTTCTGAATAACCGAGGTCACGTATATCTTCCAGCTTGTTAAAAAAGTTTTCGCGCCAGTGCTGCAGGGTCTTTGCGTAATGTGGACCAATGTCCTGCAAGTGGAAAAGTTTCATGTCTGTGTGGTTGCCTATCGATTCCGACATGGCAGTCACTGAGGGCAGAAAGCCGCCTGGAAATATATATTTCTTGATGAAGTCGACATCCTTCAGTGCATTTTCATACAATTGTTCCCTGATGGTGATGGCCTGTATCAGCATCATGCCATCCGCTTTTAGCAGGCTGGCGCATTTTTTGAAGTAGGTATCCATATACTGGTGACCAATGGCCTCAATCATTTCAATCGAAACCAGTTTGTCGTATTCTCCGCTGAGATCGCGGTAATCCTGCTTGACAACACTTACCCTGTCATCAAGACCTTCCTTCCTGACTTTTTCTGTGGCCAGACAAAACTGTTCCTCGGAGATTGTCGTAGTGGTGACTTTACAGCCATAGTGACGTGCCGCGTGTATAGCGAGTCCACCCCAGCCGGTGCCTATTTCCAGCAGATGATCATTGGCATTGAGCTGTAGTTTTTTACAGACAAGGTCGAGCTTGGCGACGGCCGCGTTTGCCAGGTCAATGCTGGAGTTTTCGTAGTAAGCGCTTGAGTACATCATGGTGTCATCAAGAAACAGTTTGAACAGGTCATTACCGATATCATAATGTGCACTGATGTTCTTCCTGCTGCCAGATCGGGTGTTTCGCTTCAACCAGTGCATGATCTTTTGTGCCGGGGCCTGCAGTCGCATGAGACCATAATCGAGATTATCCAGCACCTCGCGGTTGCGTAGAAAAATTCGCACCAGTGTGACGATGTCAGAGCAATTCCATCTGCCGTTCATATAGGCTTCGCCAGACCCAGGACTGCCGGCAAAGGCGACATCCTTATAAAATCCTGCATGGGTGACATCTATTATTACTGGTGCAGGGAAATCATCAGAGACGTGACCAAAATAATGTTCTGTATGATTTTCACGTAAGACAATTTCACCGTTCTGGATCTTGTTCAGTTGCTGATGCACCAGCCTTCTTGCCAGGCGAGTGAAGAGTCCAGTGTTTTCCTCGGTCATAAGATTTGACGTCAATGGTATGCTAGATCGGTTCATGGCTTATCTCGTAGTTGCAGGTTTTTCATTGTTTGACGGATGGTCAAAAATTGGAACGCGTTTTAATAGCAGTCTCAACGCTTCAAAATATATCCCGGCGACGACTTTCATTGTCACTACCGGGTACTGCATTAGTACACGCGACATGTTTGCAGAAGTCATCGGCCTGTATTCAAGATCTAATGTCGCATCAAATAGTTTTTCATTATCGATGAAGTTTTGCATGTGAACCGTCAGTCGCTTGTCAGGCTGATTAAAGCGCCAGTCATAGTCAATATTCATCGGCATGAAAGGCGATACATGAAAATTCTTCACTGGCTTGTACTGTTTGTGCCCGGTCATTGACTGGTTCTTAGAAACGTTATCTGCTTCGTTGAGCACATAGCAGTATTGCTCACCCCAGGGCGTATTATTAACTTCGGCAACAATATGTTCGACATGAGTATCTTCTTTATTATAACAATAGTAGAAGCTAACTGGATTGAAACCAAAGCCTAAATAGCGGCAGTGTGTGAGCAGACGTATAGGGCCATCTGCACTAATCCCCGTACGTTCAAAAATTTTATTCCGTACAGTTTTCTTGAGTGATTCGGATGCGTCACCCATATGGTCTGCGCGCCGGAATGACGCCAGGTTGATGCGGTCAACAGACCACAACCAGAATCTGTCAAAAAGCCCCGGCAACTCATCGAGGTCAAGAAACATCATGTACAGGCGGTAGTTAAACTCGTGCTTGCGCGGAGCAAAGCGTCGGTGTCTAACTTGCCCTTGGTAAATGCAGCTCTTCATACATCGCCTCGTTAAAATGTTCAACAGCATCAATGGCACTCACTACCCCATCTTCATGAAACCCGTTACGCCAGTAAGCACCGCAATACCAGGTACGGTTTATACCATTAATTTCATCATGACGCTGCTGTGCGGCGACAGAATCCGGAGTGAACATTGGATGTGAATATTCGATGCGTTTAAGTATTTTGTCGGGATTAATCGCATCACTGTTGTTCAGTGTGACGTTAAATGTAACGGGTGCATCGATACACTGCAGGATATTCATGTTGTACGTTAGAGCAACGCGGTCACGCTGCTGTTTTAGAATGTGATAATTCCACGCAGCCCAGGCAAGCTTTCTTTTCGGTAATAACGATGTGTCAGTATGCAGGATCGCCTCATTCTTCTGGTAAGCGATGGCGCCCAGCACTTCAGATTCTGCCGTTGTTGCCTGTTCCAGCATTCCCAGTGCCTCATCGGTATGTGTAGCAATAAATACAGCATCAAATTTCTCAACGCCAAATTTTTCTGTCAGTATCTCGACATGAGTGGGAAAACGGCGGATATTCTTTACCGGGGTATGTATTCGTATATTATTTCGGAAAGGTTTTGTCAGCGGTTCGAGGTACTCACAAGAGCCGCCTTTGATGACATGCCAGGTCGGACGATCATTTACCGTCAGCAGTCCGTGATTGTGAAAGAAGCGGATGAAGAAACGGGCCGGAAAGTCCTGCATAAGGCTGGCCTCAGTCGACCAGATTGCAGCCCCCATAGGTATGATGTAGTGGTTTTTGAATTCATCACCATAGCGATACTTCTGCAGGTATTCACCTAATGGCAGTTCTGCATCTTCATGTTCTAGTGTCTCAACCGCCTCGCGATTAAATCGCAGTATGTCTTTCACCATGCGCAAGAACGAAGGCCTGAACAGATTGCTTCTCTGAGCAAACATGCTGTTAACCGTATTGCCGTTATACTCCAGCCCAGTCTGCTCGTGTTTAACACTGAAGCTCATGTTCGTTGGCATTGCTTCAACATTTAATTCTTCCAGCAAGCGGGTAAATGCCGGGTATGTGCGATAGTTAAAAACGATAAAGCCGGTATCAATGGCATACTGTTTGTTATTGACAATAATGTCATGGGTATTGGTATGCCCGCCAACATAATCATTGGCTTCATAGACAGTGACATCATGCTCCTGGCTCAACTTGTAGGCGGCAACATTGCCTGCTATGCCGCTGCCAATTACGGCAATCTTCATATTGAATCCCTCTTTAAAAGTTCGCTTCTCTGTTGCTGTGGCCAGCTCTGCGGCACACGTTTAATCTTGCTGGTGTCATAACCAATGCTGCCGACAAACTGAATTATTTCATCGTATTCTTCGGCAGCAAGCTCTGGGGTGCGTGACATGATCCATACATAATCACGTGCTTCGCGGCCAATCACTGTGCGGGTGTAGTCCTTATCGAGATAGACAATCCGGTAATCCGCCTTGATCGGCCAGATGAACTGCATTCCCCATATGGCATTGCTGCTGTCTTTGATAAAGCCTTTAGGCTGGTATTTCTTTTGCTTGCCGTCAAAGCTGCCGTCTACAAAAGTAAAGGTTGTTGCAATCGTACCGTCTGGATTTTTTTCATAGGTTTCGACCGCATTATGTGCACCTTTTTCCAGCAGCGTAGGGATGTTGGCGATGACATACCAGTCGCCCATGAAACGATCGATATCGACATGCTTTACCGCTGCCATGGGACTATGGCTGCACCCAACCAGTAGCAGTAATACAGGGAGCAATCCTGTCATCAGCAGTAAATTTCTCATGACTGCGATTCCAGGGCAACATTGACAGGGCTTTGTGGAACATAGCGAAGCACGGCACCGGAAGCTGTCGTGCTTTCCAGTGCAAGCCAGTGCATATCATCGGTATACCAGAGGTCAATCGTCATATCCTCGGCAATCAGCTTGAAACGGCGTGCTTCAACCTCGTTGTTTTCCAGATTGACCATGCCTCTGCCCATATCAGTGATTGTGACTGCCTGGTACTTGCCTGTCTGTGTGTTCAGAAGATGAGTACTTTGCAGCATTTCGATGTCCCAGTAGGCAAATGTTCGTACACAGCCATCATAAGAGGACATGCCGTCCTGAGTTTCCAGTGCCAGCCGCTGATTTACCGGCTTGCTGTTGATGAAAAAATCATCGCCATTGTCATCGGTTGTCGACGTAATGTTGACCAGGCAGCCATTTTCCCAGGTCTCACGGGTATCATGGATATAGGAATAGACAGGGATGAACATGAAACGCACATCAAATTCTGCCTTTGTATGGACGGCTTTCCTGTTTGCCTGGCGATCGATACTGACCTGGTGGTAGCCGATTGGCTTGTCGTCCAGTAAAACTTTAAAGTTCCAGGACTGTTGTGTGTCGTTACTATGAGAAGCTGTCGCAAAACTCATGTTGCTTACAATCAGAGATGTAAATGCGACAAGGAATATTCTTAGCAGCGGTGTTTTCATGACTGTTGTCCTCGATGCAGAAGTTCTTTTTTTAAAGCAGGTTTGCCGGGGAAAAATGCATTGGTAGTTTGAATATACTGACGGTAATCATCGCGACGATCTGTAATGTCTTTTTCCATTAGCGAGACGCCGGACACTTTCAGAAGCAGAAATGTCATCAATATCGGTGACAGCACAGTCCACCAGGCTCCGGACGAAAGCGCAAAAAGAAAATAGCCCCACCAGATAAGGAACTCTCCGAAATAATTGGGATGGCGGCTATATGCCCAGAGGCCTGAATTCAACACTTTGCCCTTATTTGCGCTATCAGCTTTGAAACGATACAGCTGCTGATCTGCGACTGACTCAAACAGGAACCCGGTGAGCCATAGAGCAATAGCGACTAGTTCTATAACTCCAGTTGCCGCATCGCTGGAAAAGGCAAACAGCAATGGCATGGAAACAATCCATGCCAGCACTGCCTGTAGACCAAAAATGATATACAGGCTCTTGATGTTGAAATAGGGTTGATTGTTGGCACGTATTTCCTGGTAGCGCCTGTCTTCCTCTTTACCTGAGTTGCGTACTGTCAGAAAAATTGACAGCCGAAGCGCCCACAATGTGACCATCACCAGCAATAGCATGTTTCGTTCGGTCAGATTGTTTAAGCTAATTGCATAGGTGATGGCTGCGGCTAGAAACATCAGTGACCAGAGACTGTCGACGATGCTGACATCCTTTCGGTAGAGGCTATATAGCCAGGTTAAAAATGCCATCACCAGCATAACAGCCAGTGCATAGAAGGACGCTTGCCAGATTGCGCTCATGCTGTTTCTACCTCGTAGATATTTTTTTGTGTACTGGGGTAGCCATTAAAGCGCTGAGCCATTGCCATCAGTGCTGGCATGATGATGGCCCAGCCAGTAGCGACGGCCAGCAGAGCAGAGCGGGTATCACTAAACTCCACTGCATTTAGCTGATGGCCAGCGTAATAAGCCAGGGACCCACCAATAGCGCCAAAGGCGGAAGCCAGCAGGTATTTCCCCTTCATCCACTTCAGTGATACGTTGAGGGTGGTTGCAAACAGACCCCACATGGCGATTATCCAGAAAGGCGCGAGGCCGCTGATTGCCTCACTGTGTGGAAATTCAAACAGCCCAGCCCGCACCAGGCTGCTGTCCCACAGTGTGCCAATAAGCATGGCGGCGATTACCAGAATGACTTCCCTGGAAACCTCATCAGCGCGCAGCAGGTGCACGGCGACGATAATAGCAACGGCAATAACCCCAAGCCATGAATAGCCAGGAGTTGCTCCACCGATGACACAGCTGAACCAGCCAATTTGAAACAGTATGAAATTTTGTACGATCAAAGGCATCTGCTTATTCCTGCTCAAGGTGATTTACTGAAAAGATAATGGCTGACAAACCATTCGTTGCCATCGCGGTAGCCAAAAAGTTCTGCTACGGCGAGGAAAAACATGCGCCAGCGCATGAACCACATTTTTGCAAAATCTTTTCCATAGGTTTGCTGTAAAATTGGCCACACCTGTTCACGGTTGCTGTCCAGGTTTCGCAGCCATGCTTCTGCCGTTTTCTGATAATGCGTGCCATCCCAGCGCCAGCGTTTTTCAATCTTTAATCTGTCCTGAAAGAATAATGGCAGGTCATCACTGGGCATCATGCCACCGGAGAAAAAGTAGCGGCTCATCCAGTCGCTGCCGTCCCTGTCTTCAAACAAATAAGGTACATTTCGATGAACAAAAATGTGCATGAAGAACTTCCCATCTGGCGAAAGCCAACGGTCGATGCGGCGATACAATTCACTGTAATTTCTCATGTGCTCAAACATTTCAACGGAGACTACGCGGTCAAACACCTTATCCGTATCAAACACGTTCATGTCAGCCGTAATGACTTCTATGTTATCGAGGCCCAGAGCTTTCGCATTTGCCCTGATGTGTTCTCCCTGCGAACTTGAGTTCGATACGGCAGTAATCGTGCATGCAGGATAATTGCTGGCGATCCACTGTGTCAGTGAACCCCAGCCGCAACCCAGTTCAAGTATCTGCATGCCATCTTCAATACCGGCATGTTCACAGGTCTTTTGCAGCCCGGCCTGTTCAGCGGCCGCCAGGCTTTCTTCGCCTTCAGCCCAGTAGCAACAGCTGTATTTGCTGTGTGGGCCGAGGGTATGGTAATAAAACTCCTGAGGCACTTCGTAGTGCTGCTCATTGGCCTTTTGCGGAAGCAGGGCTATATCAGAATTATTCATCTGTTCGATAAATCTAGTCTGGTCCTCCGACATTTGTGAAATGTCGGAAGCGTGAATTTCGTTCAGACGCTGCCTGAGTAATTGGCGAATGCCATGTCTTACCAGACTATCGGGAACATATCCGGATTCTGTTAGTTCAACGGCCAGGTTCTGTTTCATAGTTAATGACACCTTAAGTATTTAAATTAGACTTCTGTAACCTGTCGGAAATTATCGTCAGGCTAGCTGCAAGATCATGCGTAAGCGGTATTGCATTGGCATTGGTAATGTCCTCTCGACACGAATAAGACACATCGCCGCCGATGAATACCGGAATCGATACTGATCGACATAAGCTTTCGAGGTTTTCAAAAATTGATTGGCAACTCAGTGCGGCAGAACCTGCAAGGACAATGCCTTCGCTCCGGGTCCTGTTGGTAACCTGTTTTAATTCAGAGACAGGTAGATCAGCACCGAGCAGTATGATTCGGTACCCCTTACTATGTGCTGTTAGCGCAAATAGCAGGATTCCAAATTCGTGGTGCTCACCCGGCAGGCAGGCCATGATCAGTTTCGGTCCCTGGTTGGTCAGGTTCTGATGATGAAAGCGGGCGCCGAGCTTGTTGCGCAGGTACATACTGAAAAAATGTTCTTCGGCAACACTGCCGGTTTTTTTTGCCCAGCGATTACCCAGTTCTCCGAGCAGCGGCAGCAGCAGGCGCGAAGTGACGATGTCTATCGGGTAGAGCGACATTGCATCATTGTAGACAAGGTCCAGTTGCTGCTCGTCATAGCTAACCGTTGCTGCGATCATTTTTTCTGCATAGTGATCCCAGGTGTTACTGTCTTCGTCGACGATAGCAACAGGTGCATTTTCCAGTATATCTTTTGCAACCTGGCTAATAGACATGCCCTGTGACAGACGACCAAGTATCTCTTCCACCAGACGTATATCACTGCGGCTATACAGCCGATGACCCTTTGGAGTGCGCAGCGGCTTTATTAGCCCATAGCGTCGCTCCCAGGCACGCAATGTCACAGCGTTGACACCGGTGATTTCGGATACCGTTCGAATCGGGAATTTCTCAGTCCTGTTTTGTTGCATCGTTTGTTGCATCGTGTTTATGATTTCTCTCGTATTTGTACAAATATTGTACATAATGAAATATATTTGTACAGTATTTTTTGTTTTAGTTTCAACAATCCTGAATAATCAATGATATGCAGATGCTTTGTAGTTGAAAAATATGTACAAAAGTTATACAAAAAGTGTACAATGCCTGTCTGTAAGCTGTCGAGGCAGTGTCGACAATGTAGCTAACAGCCAGTGAAGGACTGGACAATGCAATGTGAAAATTCTGTCAATGGCCCGGATTTTTGCTGAAGCTGATGGCCTGTGAATAGAAATGTGTGATCTGAAGAGGAAAGTTGTGATGAAGAAAATTACCCTGGGTATCAGTAGTTGCCTGTTAGGAAATGAAGTGCGGCATGATGGTGGGCACAAACGCAACATATATGTGTTGAATACATTGTCAGAGTATTTCAACTTTCGTCCCTGTTGCCCGGAAATGGCTATCGGCCTCGGCACTCCGCGTCCGACAATCAGGCTCAGCCGCACTGCTGATGAACTTCGTCTTGTCGGGTCAAGCGATTCAGATTTAGATGTGACTGATGAGATGAACTACTGGTCTGAGCAGTCAATAAGTGACATGCATGACCTTTCAGGATATATATTAAAGAGCAATTCACCCACCTGTGGTATGGAACGTGTGCGCGTCTATGATGACAATGGAGTGCCTGCGCGCGATGGCACCGGTTTGTTTGCAGCGGCCTTGATGAAAGCGATGCCCTGGCTTCCCGTTGAAGAAGAGGGCAGGCTTAATGATCCGATGCTGCGCGAAAATTTCATTGAGCGCGTATTTGTTTATTTCCGCTGGCAAAAAATGATTAACAGTGGCATCACTGTTTCACAGCTTATGGAATTCCATCAGCGTCATAAGTCTATTTTGCTTGCTCATGATGAAGTGGAGTATCGAAAATTGGGCCCACTGATTGCCAGCGTAAATAAGGCTAACCTGGAAGAAGTTGCCAACGAATATCTATTACGTGCTATGTCCTGCCTGAAAGCAAAGGCATCGAGGAAGCGCCATGCCAATGTGTTAATGCATGTAATGGGTTACCTGAAGACAAAGATCGACAGTGATGATAAGCAGGAACTAATAGAGGTAATGGATAAATACCGCCTGGGCCAGGTCCCATTAATCGTGCCGATTACTTTAATGAAGCATCACTTGCGAAGATACCCTGATGAATATATCAGCCGGCAGTATTACATGGACCCGTATCCTGAAGAGCTGATGCTGAGGAACTCAGTGTAGGACTTCTTCACGTCGTCTTCACAGTTCTTCGAGCAGACTCTAAAAAATATTACTTAACACATTCTCAGCAAATACTGCGTAAGAGGAGAAATCGATGACAGAAAATGAAAAAACACAGCGTCTGCTGCTGGTCGAAGACAACCGGGACATCGCCGAGATGGTCTATGCATATCTTGACCGCCGCGGTTTCGAAATGGATTTTGCAGGCGATGGAATTACCGGGCTGCATCTTGCTGTCACCAATGACTACGATGCCATTATCCTTGACCTGATGCTGCCTGGCATGGATGGGCTAAAGGTCTGCGAGAAATTGCGCGAGGAGGCTCGCAACAGTACACCTGTACTGATGTTAACGGCGCGGGATACACTTGAAGACAAGCTTGCCGGACTCGATATCGGGGCCGATGATTACCTGGTAAAACCGTTTGAGATCCGTGAACTGGAGGCGCGTGTGCGTTCGCTGATCCGCAGGCATCATGGACTGGTAAGTCCGGAGACTTTACAGGTCGCTGACCTCAAGTTTGATACTGGTACGCTGGAGGTTAGCCGTGATGGACAAATGCTGCATTTAAGTCCAACCTGTATGAAGATACTGCGAATTCTGATGACGGCTTCGCCACGGGTAGTTAGCCGCAGCGATCTCGAGCGCCAGGTCTGGGGCGACATCCTGCCGGATTCAGATACCTTGCGAAGCCACCTGTATAATCTGCGGCAGTCGATCGACAAACCCTTTGATACGCCACTGTTGCAAACCATGCAGGGCAATGGATACCGGCTGACGCCTCAATGAATGCAAAGTGGGGGATTCAGCAGCGCCTGGTCAGGGCTTTCCTGCTGCAGGCATTGCTGATCAGTATTACTGCTGTTATCGGTGTTTATGCTGCCGGTATCATGATCCGTGAAGTCCTGGTCACCCGAGCGTTGCAGGAAGAGGCCAATTATTTCTGGGATCAGCGCGTGCGAAATCCCGCTTTTACTCTACCGCATACACTGAATCTTACCGGCTACCTGGATTCAGGGGACAGTCGGCCGCCGCAACACCTGGCGTCCTTCGGACCCGGTTATCATGATCTCCCCAGCGAGGCTGATTTCAGTACTCTGTATGTCACTGAGCAGAATGGTGAAAAACTGTATCTGTTATTTGATGGTGAGCAGGTAGGTCGTCTCGCCTTGTATTTCGGGCTACTGCCGTTAATGCTGGTGCTGGTTGCTCTATACCTTGCTGCCTGGATGTCCTGGAGGCTGGCTGGTCGTGCGATTTCCCCTCTTATCTGGCTGGCGCACGAGGTGGATCGATTTGATCCGGATCCAAAAGCCAACAACCTGGTAAATGTTGATGAGATTCCCTCCGGCGCAGACAGGGAAGTGCTGGCACTGGCTACAGCACTGAATAACCTCAACCTCCGCATCACTGATTTTGTTGAACGTGAGCACCAGTTCACACGTGATGCCAGCCATGAGTTGCGTAGCCCATTGACCGTAATCAAGATTGCTGCCGATATGCTGCTCAGTGAGCAGGAATTATCACAGCAGGCGCGTAACTCCGTAGTACGTATCCGTCGCAATGCCGGCGATATGGAAGAATTGATGGAAGCCCTGCTGCTGCTGGCACGCGAATCCGATCTCGGTCTCTCCATAGATGAGGTCTGTGTCAATGACGTGCTGGACGAAGAAGTGGAGCGGACCCGGCAGGCGATTGGCGATAAACCTGTAATATTTGAGCTCAAACATGACTGCCGTCTTTATGTGCAGGCCTCAGCAAAGGCGCTGGCCATGCTGCTTGGAAACCTGCTTCGCAATGCCGCCAACTATACCGACCAGGGAGTGATCAAAGTCTCACTCGATAGCGAGGGGGTGACAATCGAGGACACTGGAGTCGGAATGACAGAAGAGCAGCTGGGCAAAGTCTTCACACCATATTATAGAGCCCCCGGTGCATCGCGAGCAGGACATGGCGTCGGTCTGAGTATCGTCAAGCGTTTGTCGGACCGCTTTTCCTGGCCGCTGCAAATGAACAGCGAACCGGGTCAGGGGACACGCGTACGGGTGTTTTTCCCCGGTGGAAAATGCAGCGAAGGAGAAGCTGCATGATAGGGTTCAGAAAATACCTGGAACATGCCTGTTATGCGCAGGCACACGCTATTTAATAATTTACACCAGCAGACTATTTTTACTGTTGTCACAACGGAGATAAACCAATGAAACGCATTTCTATCACCAGTTTGCTGTTGCTGTTCCTGAGCGGCTGCACCGGGGTTCCAGAAGGGGTGACGACAGTAAACGGGTTCGACCTTGAGCGCTACCTCGGGCGCTGGTATGAAGTGGCCCGCCTGGACCATCGATTTGAACGTGGTATGAGTCATGTGACAGCTAATTATAGTTTGCTGCCGGATGGCGGTGTGCAGGTGATCAACCGCGGATTCGATACCGATAAACAGGAATGGGAGGAAGCTGAGGGCAAGGCCTATCCAGTCGGTGATCCGACGATTGGCCAGCTCAAGGTCTCCTTCTTCGGGCCATTTTACGGTGGTTACAACATTATCGAGCTGGAATCGAAAGACTACAGTTATTCACTGGTCAGCGGTCCGAACCTTTCCTATTTATGGATCCTTTCACGCACGCCGCAACTACCGCAGACTGTACTAGATCAGCTGGTAGAAAAGGCACGGCAGCTGGGCTTTGACACAGATAGCCTGATTTATGTTGATCAGACAGGGGATCCGGGTGAACAATCAAAGTCGGGTGAAAGCTGATGATCAGTGAAAAGCCAGTGCCGGCAAGCCGTGCCGGACGTCTGATGCAAATGGGACGTCTCGCCGGTGGGCTCGCCGGTGGCATGCTTGGCGCCGGTTTGCGACAGGTGGCTAGCGGTAATCGGCCAACCATGAGTGATATGCTTTTGACACCGGCCAATGCCACGCGGCTGGCGAACAGGCTTTCCGAGATGCGTGGAGCGGCGATGAAAGTTGGACAACTGCTGTCGATGGAATCGAATGACCTGCTGCCGCCGCAGCTGACAGAGATCCTTGCCCGGCTGCGGCAGGATGCGCATGCGATGCCGATTGGCCAGGTCGATGCCGTGCTTACGAAGGCATGGGGCGAATCCTGGCAGGATCGTTTCAGTCGTTTCGTTTTTACTCCACTGGCCGCTGCATCGATTGGACAGGTGCACGAGGCGATGACAGTGGATGGCCATCATCTTGCAATAAAAATTCAGTATCCGGGCATCCGCCAGAGTATCGACAGCGACGTCGATAACGTTGCGGGATTGCTGAGCCTGTTTAACATGGTTCCAGCCGAGACATTAAAACCGCTGCTGCAGGAGGCCAAAATACAGCTGCATGCCGAAGCCGATTACCTTGCTGAGGCACAACACCTTGAGGCCTTCGCCGAGCATCTCGCTGGCGATGACGGCTTCATCGTGCCACGTGTCCATGGCGAACTGACTACAGTAGATGTACTGGCGATGGAATATATGGCTGGTGAGCCGATCGAAAAAATAGCTGGCCAGTCTCAGCGACAGCGTGACTGCCTGGCGACACGTCTGCTGGGACTGAGTCTGCGCGAATTATTTAGCTGGGGACTGGTGCAGACTGATCCCAACTATGCCAATTTTCTTTATCAGCAGAACCAGGACCGCATTGTGCTGCTCGATTTTGGTGCTGCTCGTTGCTACAACCAGCAACGGCGTGATGCTCTTGGCCGACTGATGCTTGCCGGTATGCAAGATGATATGGTGATGCTGAAGCAGGCCGCGGTCGAAGTTGGATATCTTGGTGATAGCGACTCACCTGCGTATGTTGATGCAATCATACAGCTGTTGCGCATGGCCACTGAGCCAGCACGTGTAGCAGGAGGCTTCGATTTTACCACTAATGATCTTTCGCAGCGGATGAGCCAGCTGCTTTTCAAGTTGAGAATGGAGAACCGCCTGTGGCGTATGCCGCCCCCGGATATCCTGTTTCTGCATCGCAAGTTAGGTGGTATGTATATGCTGTGCGCGAAAATACAGGCGCGGGTCGATGTCGGCAAACTGGTGGAGCAATATGCGAGACCTTATAGCTCAATCTGACAGTCTGACAAAGCTGAGGTGATGACACACATGGCACAACGAAATATCTTCCGCCGTATGTGTACTATACAAGCGGTTGCCTGCTGATGCAGCAAGGATCAACATTCGCTGTCATCGTCGTTGGTGATGAACTGCTCAGCGGCAAGCGAAAAGATAAGCATCTGCCACATGTGATCGATACGCTGGCGGTACGTGGTGTGCAGCTGGCGAGTTGTCATATTGTTGGTGATGATAACGATGCACTGGAGATGCAGCTGCGGCATAGCCGTCAGTATCAGTCGCCGGTCGTATGCTTCGGTGGAATCGGCGCGACGCCGGATGACAATACCCGTGCGGCTGCAGCGAAGGCCTTTGATCTCACCCTTACTCGCCATCCTGAAGCAACGCACCTGATAGAACAGCAGTTTGGTATCGAAGCCTATCCCAAGCGTATTTTAATGGCCGATCTGCCGCAGGGCGCGACACTCATCCCCAATCCCTACAATAATATTCCCGGTTTCAGTATCGAACAGCATTACTTCCTGCCCGGTTTCCCGCAAATGGCCTGGCCGATGCTCGACTGGCTGCTTGAAACCTATTATGGAGACCTGGTCGGAGAACAGATGCTGGAGCGTTCAGTACGCATCTACCAGGTGCGTGAGTCAGATTTAATTGACCTGATGGACGCTCTGAAGCAGGAACATCCTGCAGTGAAGATATTCAGCTTGCCGCATCTTGGTGAGTTGCCGTCTATAGAGATGGGTTTTCGTGGGCCGGCAGCGAAGGTGGAGCAGGCATATATAGCACTATGCCAGCAACTTGATGCGCGTGGAGATTCGTACGAATCTGCTGCGCAGCCATCGGCTCTGGCAGGAGATAGATTTCCCGGGAATTAGCCTGTAGACGCAGAAATTCCAGTAAATAGTCACGCAGTATATTGCTCGTTAACTATCTCTTTTAATTTCGTTTGTTGTTATTTTTAAAAAAAAGGAGAGCGATCATTCGCTCTCCTTTTGACTTACTATAGCTTGTTTATGTCAGACAGATATTCACTAGAACCTGAATCGGGCGCCCAGCAGGACATTATTGGTCTTGTAGGCAATACTGTTTGAAACAGAACCGGTAGCTGCCGTTGTCGTGACATCTACATCGGAAGTGGCAAAGTAGCGGTACTCGGCAAACAGACCCCAGGTATCAGCAAACTTGTATTCTCCACCGGCCATAAACTGATAGGCGAACTGGCTTTCGCTGTCATTCAGCACATTTGGAATAGCAGCGACACCGAAGTTATCAAATTTGACCTTGGCCATACCAATACCTGCACCCACGTAAGGGACGAAGGCGCTATTTGTGTCAATATCATAGTAGCCGTTTAACATGAAGGCGTCGCTTTTCGCTTCGCCTCTGCTACCGGGCAGCGTTGCTCCGCCGTTCAGTGAATGTGACTTTATATCGTTCTTACGTGACGAGTATTCCAGCTCACCACGGAATTGATCAAAACTGCGCCCCAGGGTAATGCCAAATCCGACTCCGGAATCGAACTGTGACTCGACCGTGCCCGGAGCGACATTAAAATCGAGATCCTTCAGGTCAGTCCACATACCGTGGATACCGACATATGTACTGTCTGCCATAGATGTGGCGCTAGCTGTTAGCAGAATTGATCCAGCGATAATGCTGCTGATGTGTTTTTTGTGTATATGCATGATTAACTCCTGTTTGGTCATTGGATTAAGGTGTGCTGTTTGAGCAACTGATGCGTATTTTGCTCCGGCTATAGTCAACTGCGTGTAAACGGGGCATCAATTTTTTGTGAAGACTAAGAGTCTCTTGCTGTTAGTGACTTTGCTTTAACTGTCGAACAACGATAGTGGCGAGAAAGGGTCACACCAGGAAGGGGTAAACGATACTGGGTCCTGTTGGGTTATTTGATTGACTGAAAGGGTCGCCTGATTGGTTCAGAACAATGGCTGGAAAAAGCAGATTACCCGCATAGAACTCGGTAAATCTATTATATATTGTTGCCGGTCAATTAATGGATGACATTTTGTGTTAATTATTTCATCCTCGCTGAAGCCTATTTGTCGACGTGGTTTGACTTGACAGCATCCCAGGCCTGCAATGCCCGTGTCCTGCTGC
>Ga0316187_10000755_pt1 | contig 26494 bp, 20 predicted proteins | sample CroRivburrow1_MG_FD_204927 | JGI IMG/M metagenome (GOLD analysis project Ga0316187, IMG submission 204927) | Coastal sediment microbial communities from Maine, United States - Cross River worm burrow 1 | ecosystem: Environmental > Aquatic > Marine > Coastal > Sediment | place: USA: Maine...
CGGCTTGGCGGGATGCTATTTGTGGCCTTGTCCATCGTCCTGTTGCATGCAAACGTCGCGGCTGCGCAAGAGGTGAACGATCTGGCCCGCCAGGCGCAGAACCCGGTAGCCGACATGATCAGCCTGCCGTTTCAGAACAATACGAATTTCAACGTCGGTCCGCTGGAAAAAACGCAGAACGTTCTCAACATCCAGCCGGTCTATCCGTTTGGCCTGACCAGTGACTGGAATCTGATTACCCGCACGATCGTGCCGGTAATCTCGCAACCCGCGTTCACCACCAGTCAGGATCGTGAGTTCGGACTTGGTGACATCCAGGTCTCGGGCTTTCTGTCACCGAAGGCGCCCACGGCTGGTGGTCTGATTTGGGGTGCGGGTCTCATCGCGCAGCTGGACACCGCAAGTGATGATCGCCTGGGTCAGGGCGCATGGGGACTGGGACCAACGGCTGTAGTGCTCACCAGCAAGGGTCCATGGGTGTTGGGCGGCCTGGCCAATAACGTCTGGTCGGTGTCGGAAGACAGTGGCCGGCAGGAAGTCAATCAGTTCCTGTTCCAGCCTTTCATCAATTACAACTTTCCCGACATCCCCGGTCGCTACCTGTCGTTTGCACCGATCATTACCGCAAACTGGGAGGCCGACAGCGGCAACAAGTGGACAGTTCCTGTCGGTTTGGCTGTGGGGCAGATATTCAAAGTGGGTGACCGGCCAATGAACGCGCTCATTGGGGCATACTACAACTTGGAGAAACCGGAATTCGGTGCCGACTGGCAACTGCGCATGCAGATTCAATTGCTGTTTCCAAAGTAAAGTGCGAGCGTGTTCCTGATTGTTTATGGTTTATGGTCTGCGCTGCCACAAACTTTTGTAACTGATATCGCGCGACAATCCGGGCGACATCGTTTGTGCCGGAGGGACGGTGTTCAGGCGCTGGCTGAAAGGCTCGGGTGACGTACATCAGTTAACCTTGCAACAAGCAATCTGTCGCGATCGTGCTAGCGAACGGATTCAAAACAATTCAAAACAAATGGGAAGAAGGAGTAAGCAATGTTTCAACAATTCATGCGGTTGCTTTGTGGTGTCTTCGTCGTCTCCGCGATGACGTGTGCCATAGCGGCTTACGCCGCGGACTCGCCTGGTCTGCCGCCCCCGACTGAGGACGTCAAGGACTCTTTCCCCTCGCAGAATCATTTTTCGCCATACGCAGGGCGCAATTTTCCGACGCAGGTGTTCTGGGGCGACACGCACCTGCATACGGCGATGTCGATGGATGCCGGCGCCTTCGGTGCCCGCTTGACGCCGGAGGATGCCTACCGGTTTGCACGCGGCGAAGAGTTGACGTCATCCACCGGCTTGCAGGTCAAACTTTCCCGGCCACTCGATTTTCTCGTAGTCGCCGATCACTCGGACAACATGGGTTTCTTCCCACGGCTGTACGCGGGTGATCCGAAAATGCTCGCTGATCCGACCGGCAAGCGCTGGTACGACCTGGTGCAGGAAGGCGGAAGAAAGGGCGTCCAGGCCGCGGCCGAAATCATTGTTGCCTTCTCACAGGGCACATTTCCACCAGTGCTGGAATCGCGACCCGGCACGCCGGCCTATCGTTCTGCCTGGGAAGTCGCCATCAAAGCTGCTGAGAAATACAACGATCCGGGTAACTTCACCGCGTTCATTGGTTACGAGTGGACCTCCAATACCGGTGGCAATAATTTGCATCGCGTTGTGATTCACCGCGACGACGCCACCAAGGCCAGCATGGTCCTGCCTTACACCACCGTTAAGCCCGAAGGCAGTGATAATCCGCGCGACTTGTGGAAGTGGATGAACACCTACGAAGAGAAAACCGGCGGCCAGGTGCTCGCCATTGCTCACAACGGCAACCTCAGTAACGGCATCATGTTTCCGATTCTCGACAGTTTTACCGGCAAGCCATTTGATCGTGCCTATGCTGAAGAACGTATTAAGTGGGAGCCTTTGTACGAAGCTACCCAGATCAAGGGTGATGGTGAGACGCACCCGTTCTTGTCGCCCAACGACGAGTTTGCTAACTACGAAACCTGGGACACGGGCAATCTCGATCTCAGCGTGGTCAAGGAAGAAGACATGCTGCAGTACGAGTACGCGCGTACCGCGCTGCAGACCGGGCTGCAGTTACAGCGCGAGCTTGGCGTCAATCCGTACAAGTTCGGCATGATCGGTTCGACCGACAGCCATACCGGGCTGGCCACTGCGCAAGAAGACAACTTCTTCGGCAAGCATTCCGGTTCGGAACCCGGGCCGAAGCGTTGGGAACATCCGATGGCTGAAGTGGGTGACAAGCGGTACGAAGGCTGGGCGATGGTCGGTTCGGGTCTCGCCGGCGTCTGGGCGCGGGAGAACACGCGCGAGGCGATCTTTGATGCGATGATGCGCAAGGAAACCTTTGCCACCACCGGTTCGCGCATGCTGGTGCGTTTCTTCGGTGGATGGGATTTCAGCAAGAATGACACCCTGAGCCGCTTGCCGGCCGATATCGGTTACGTCAAAGGGGTGCCGATGGGTTCGGATCTGCCGCCGGCCCCGAAGGGCAAAAAAGCGCCGAGTTTTCTCGTCGCTGCATTGAAGGATCCGCTCTCGGGGAATCTCGACCGCATCCAGATCGTCAAGGGCTGGGTCGACGCCGGTGGCAAGCGGCACGAAAAAATCTACGAAGTGGCGTGGTCCGATGGCGACAAGCGCAAGCTTGACAGCAACGGCAAACTGCCGCCGGTCGGCAATACCGTCAATGTCGAAACCGCGACCTGGACCAATACTATCGGTGCTCCCGAACTGATCGGTGCGTGGACCGACCCGGATTTCGACCCAAAACACGATGCTGTGTATTACGCCCGTGTCATCGAGATCCCTACGCCGCGCTGGACTGCCTACGAGGCAAGGCGCTTCAACGTGAAGATGCCGAAAGAAGTGCCGATGATTACGCAGGAGCGCGCCTACACCTCTCCGATCTGGTTTACGCCTTGAATTATTGTTGACACGAAAGTTACACACATGCACCCGGTCAGACGTGACTACTGCCCGGGCGTTTTTGCAGCAAACGCTCATCGACGCAGCATTAACGAATATTCGCCATCGCACACGAAGATACGCGCGGCATGACCGTTCATTTCATGGACGGCAGCAGAATGCGGTTTACCGGACCAAGACAGGCCAAGGATGATTGGGATGCGATTCGCAAGACGCAAATGATCCTGGAACGTCCTTGATTTGTGTCTTGAAACCGAGGACAGCGCGATCATTATTTCCATCGCGAATGTCAAGTACATCGAGACGTCGCCGAAGTCCTCCTCGGTTCCGGAATTCTTTCTCAAGAACGTTCATTTGGTCGAGAGCTAGTCTCACCAGCGACGATTCCTGCCATTTGACATAAGTCAGAATCAGTGCCCCCCCAACGTGGGAGACTCTTACTGGTCCTTTGGTGTGCGTAGGCAAAGCATTCCAGCCAAGTGTCAGTGAGGGCAGGGGATTCCGGCGCAACACAAGGTGAGAAGGGAATGCGTCGAGCTCACGCTGGAGAATGGCAAACGGCAGCTCGAGAGAACGAACCGTTAGATGAAGCAGCATTCCAGTGATTATCTCTGGACCTTCAAAGCCCGAATAAGCCTCCAGGCCCTTTGACCTCCATTAACCCGAGAAGGCCGTGATGATTCTCCCGGCCTTGTTTGGCCTCACCAGGTGATGATTTCTATACCTCGCCGATCTGGTATACACCCTGATTGATGTCAATTTAATTTATGAGTGTCCGTTTTCACATCCTTTAAAGAGGAAAGAATATGAATAGCGCTTACTTAACATTCATAAGCCTGGTCATGCTGGCGCTTGTCACCGCATGTTCAACGGAAAAGGAGAGCGCACAAAAAGAGAGCAATGCAATACCCTATCCCTTGCCTGAGTGGGAAGGTGTACAGGGTAAAACCCTTGCCGACTCAAAACCCGATTTTATCGGTCAGCCCAAAGCACCCAAAGATGCCCCAAATGTTTTGATTGTAATGCTTGATGATGCCGGGTATTCGAATGCGACCTCATTTGGCGGCGTTATGAAAACGCCCACCCTTGATCGGATTGGTGATGAAGGGATACGGTACACCCACATGTCCGTGGCCGCAGTTTGTTCACCGACACGAGGTTCATTATTAACCGGTTATAACATTCACCAGATCGGCACCGGCATCATTTCAGAGTTCGCCACCGGATATCCGGGATACAACTCTCAAATTGATTACAGCACGCCATCCATAGCCAAGATTTTGACCGACAATGGTTATGCGACAGCGGCATTCGGCAAATGGCACAACACTCCTATGGAAGAAGCTTCGCCTGCCGGACCTTTTGAAAGCTGGCCGACGGGCATCTGGGGATTTGAATATTTCTGGGGTTTCCTCGGTGGCGAAACTAACCAGTTCCATCCGCTGTTGTACGAAAACACCACCGCCATCGAAACCCCGAAAACCAATGCAGATGGATCAGAGTTTCATCTATCCCACGGCATGGCCGATCAGGCTATTAAATGGCTGGATAGATGGAAAGGATTACGAGATGCTCCGTTCTTCATGTACTACACACCGGGAGCTGTTCATGCGCCAATTCAGGTACCTAAAGAGTGGCGCGATAAATATAAAGGGCAGTTTGACGACGGCTGGCACGTCTACAGGGCGCAACAACTCGAGCGTCAGAAAAAATTGGGCCTGGTTCCCGAAGATGCAAAGATGGTCGATTGGCCCGCATCCATTCCCCAATGGGATTCTTTTAGCGAAGAGGGCAAAGCCTATCTGTCCCGCCAAATGGAAGTAAATGCCGCCTTCATGGAGCATGTGGATCATCACGTCGGACGTGTGATCGGGCATCTTGAAGAAATGGGTGAACTGGACAATACACTGGTCGTTTATCTCTCCGCCGACAACGGCGCTACGGCAGAAGGAACCCCAACCGGAACCTTCTCGGAGCTGCTGATGCAGAACGGATTCCCGCCTCTCACTATGGAGAAGCAGCTGGAAAAACTCGAAGAATTCGGCGGGCTGGATGCCTGGGGCGGGCCGCACATGGCTAACCATTATTCTGTTGCCTGGGCATACGCCTCATCCACACCTTTCCAGTGGACCAAGCAGGTAGCTTCCCATTTCGGCGGCACCATGTCTGCTACAGCCATACGCTACCCCAAAGCAATTGAAGCAAGAGGAGAATGGCGAAGGCAGTTTCAGAATGTGACCGATCTTGTTCCAACCATACTTGAAGTGACTGGCGTGCCCGCACCCGACTATGTAAACGGGCAAAAGAGGCAAGAGTATCCGGGAAAATCACTGACCTATGCGTGGAACGATGCAGATGCCAAAACCAACCATCCCACCCAGTATTTTGAAATGCTGGGTTTCATGGGCCTGTATCATGATGGCTGGACACTTGCAGGAAAACCGTATCGCATCCCCTGGTCGACAGACCCGGCAGCCTTGGCAAACTTTGATCCCCTGAATACCGAATGGGAACTCTACAATATTAATGAAGACCCCATACAACAGGTGAATGTAGCCGATCAGTATCCTGAAAAAGTGAAAGAGCTGGAAAAACTGTTCTGGGAAGAAGCTGAGAAATACAATGTGGCTCCCGTGGGTGGCTCCATGGGCCGCATGTTGCAACCGGCATCCAATCCGCAACGGGCCGCAAAACGCCACTGGGAACTCACACCCAGTGTATACCGCGTGCCTGAATTGGCCGGACCGGAAATCAAATCCACCAATTACGAGATCAATGCCTATTTGACTGCGGATGAAACTACCGAGGGGGTTATCTATGCCGTGGGTGAGCACATCGGAGGGCAGGCCCTGTTTATCAAGGACGGCAAACTGCGTTACAGCTATTCCACGCTCGGATTGTACTGGCACGATTTTGACGGCGATGTGAATATCCCTTATGGAGACATCAAAATCACTCTGAAGCACACCATGAAAGAGCCACAACTGAATGGTCCTTCTACCGTCGAATTTTTCATCAATGATGAAAAGGTGGGTGAAATGGACATTACTGCGACTGTATATGGTTCTTATACAGCGCATGAAACCTTCGACATTGGCCGTGATGAGGGTCTTCCCGTCAATGAAGAATATGCCGATATGGGCAAATTTGAATTTACCCCGGGGCAATTGCATAAAGTGGTATTTGACATCAAGAATCCAGAAGAGGAAGTGGATGCTTCCGAGTATGGCGTGATCGAATAATTTGATGATTCTTCTGAAGTAAAAACCGCGAGCAGTCGCGGCCTTTGCCTTTTGCGTACTGCTTCGGTTTCTGAGGAATTTTCGGAATAGTACAATCCGTACCGACCAAACGACGGGAGATGAACAGTGGCGAAAATCGACACGCGTGGCCTGACGGTCCACTTCATGGATGGCAGCAAGATGCGCTTTACCGGACCGAAGCAGGCGAAGGACGACTGGGACGCGATTCGAAAAATGCAGCTTGTTCTGGATCGCCCCTATCTCTGTCTCGAAACCGAAGACAGTGCGATGATCATTCCCATGGCGAACGTGAAATATATCGAAGCCTCGCCGAAACCATCCTCAGTTCCGGAATTCTTCCTGAAGGACGTTCATCTCGTCGGGGAGTAACTGTCCAACGTAACTGCTTCCCCGCTTGGCAGAGTCATCTCCGAGCGGCTGTGGTTACGAATGACCTTGCCACCAGGGCGTTGCCTCAGCATTCGGATCGAAACCGGAGGACTCTGGGAATCGACAGGCGAAAAAACAGCGAGAGGCAACAAATTGGAGGCGCGACGAGCGAAGCATGTATCCTCGTTTGAATGCGATTGGTTCGCAGGAAGAGTACGCGCACGTTTTGGAAAGCGTCGCAAATGTTAGCGTCGATTCTTCTTTACGCCTTCGGATTTGACTAGGAAAATTTCTTTTTTGATCCCGTACAAAGCGGACATGTGTCAAATGCCGTCGCACCATGCGCGGTCTTGCGTCAAGACAGCGGGCGTGAATGGAAACACGATATTGGCTGTCTAAGGAATCCCAGTTTGCAGTTTCTCAAGGTAGATCATTCGCATGGCAAGCGATTTACCGGGACCTTCGGAAGCAATATCCCGGGGATCTGCCGAGAACTTTAGACTTCCGGCACTTATTTGGCGGATTGTGCATTTCGCTCGATTGTCCAGCGGCACCTATCCCCAGACTGCGGCGGCGGCTTGAAGAGTGCGTGGTCAAGGCTGAATTATGCGACGCTCGCTCTGGCGCAGCGGGGTTGCTAATCCTTTAGGTAGGGCTTTGAAACCGCCAGGCGCACGGTTATTGTTGCCGCCGCTCCACCTTCAGCAAGTCTGAACGCCTGGTAGCCTTTACCTGTTTTCGCTGCGGCGCCGTCAGCGCTGCTGGTGCCCGCGGCCACGTCGGCACCGGCAGTGAAGTGCGACGCACCAGTAGCGACTCGATTGAGTCGCTTTTCGTCCTCGAACGCGATAATTACCTTGAAAGTCTGAGCGCCGTAGCCGCCACCGATTTCGAAACGCGATACCTGGATGTATGAACGGGTATTGGTTCGCTTGTTGACGACGACACCATAGCCTGCGGCGGTACCGATCCACGGTATCTTCGCTGCTGTCAGTTTCAGCACGACATAGCCCACCGAGCGATCCATTATCTCTTGCGTCTCTGGTCGGGTTTCCAGCAGAGTGGCGACAGATCTTTCGCCCATCGCGTCCAGCTCGGTCGCCGTTGGTCCGTCGTGCGTTGATCGTGTGGCGCATCCGGCCAGGACTGCAAGAACATGTGCAACGATGAACACTCGAGCGGCTGTAGCTAAGACTGTTTTCATATCTGCCACTTCAATATGCGGCGATAACTAGGTTTTGTGCCCGGCACGGCTACTGTAGTTGTTCCAGTTGCACCCTCGACTCAAGTGTCATTAGTAGTATTCCTTCGGAAAAGCCATGAACAGGACATCCTGCACGCGTTGCCACCAACTGCGCGCGGGCTGTCTCGTTACCGTTTTCTGGTCGTGGACCCAGCGTAAACTGCCGCCGCCCTCGAGTTCTACCTGCCAGCTGTTTGCGGGACGGATGTCGCGTTCAATAAGCTTGGCCAGCGCTTCACCCAGACCACGGCTCTTTATGAATACGCCCATCTCCGTATTGATCCGCGCCGACCGGGGGTCATAATTCATCGATCCGATGTACACGTGCTCGCGATCGACCACCATACCCTTGGAATGCAGCCCCATGAATTGTGCTTGTGTTGGCGGTGTATCGGAAACCAGCGGCTGGATCGCGGCATCGTGTCGCATCTCGTACAACTTTGCCCCGGTTTCGAGAATCGGTTTACGCCACTTCTTGTAGTGACTGTTCACGGCCGGAACGTCATGCGAGGCGAGAGAATTGGTCAGGATGTTCATGTCAACGCCGCGGCCGTCCAGCTCACGCAGTAAGGAGATGCCGCGTTCAGCAGGAATAATGTATGCGTTGATGATCAGTAGTTCATCTTGTGCCGACAACATCATTTCGTGCTGACCTTGCAGCATGACGTGCTCGATGATATCGCCTGCAGGATAATCCGAATAGACCTCGCTGGTTCCGGCGTGCAGCCGCTCCTGCAGGTCGGCAAACTCCGCAGACCATGCCTTTGGTTCCAGTGCGAAACTGGCAAGCGATCCGGCCTCCTCAAGGCGATGCAACAGTTGTGCGTAGGCTGCGTCCTGCTCCGCGTCGGTAACGGCTAACTTGAGAGCCGAAACCGGCATCACCCACTCACTGTTCCAGTACGCGTCAAACACCTCTGAGGCCTGTCGTGCCACTGGCCCGATGCCCAGCACGTCGAGATCGTGAAAATTGAACTCGGCATGCAGCCCCATGTACTCGTCGCCGATGTTGCGCCCGCCGATGATGACTGCCCGGTTGTCCACGATCAGCGACTTGTTGTGCATGCGCTGGTTGACCCGTTCGAATTGGGATAGTGACTCCCCGAGTCGCCCGCCGAGGTCCCTGCTTGTCCACGGGTTGAAAAGTCGCAGTTCGATGCTGGGATGCTCTTCGATTAACGCAGCCACCTTGTCGCCCAATGCAACGGTGCTTGCGTCGCTGATCACGGTGTTCAGGTCGTCGACGAGAATGCGCACCTTCACGCCGCGGTCAGCGGCGTCGAGGAGGCGTTTGGCGAGCAGCCGGCCTGCGGTGTCGCCGTACCAGAGATAGTATTGGATGTCGATGGACTGCGTGGCCGAGTCTATCAGTGCGAGCCGCCAGACAAGGCCGTCCTCATTGCTGTCCAGCAGTTCGAATCCCGATACGTCAGGCCCATGTTCGGAACGGATCTTGTCTTCGATGTCAGAGAAAGCGCCATCCGGAGCAGCCGACATGGCGTATTCGGGGGGCGGGCGCTCGTAGGGTTCCACTGTCGTGACGGCGCACCCGGCAAGAGCGAGGACAAACAGCAGTACCAGTACGTTACGGCCAGGCAGCATCATTCTGTAGGGCCCGTTAGCGGATGGACGACGGCGTCGGACATCAAACTTACTCTCGCGTAGTCGAATTTTGCGATTCGGGCCGTCCCGTCTGTGGCGGCTGTCCCCAGTCGAGATTCTCGATTTCATCGAGTCGTTGCCGGCTCTCACTTAAGAAAAGGACCACTCTCAAACCGTCAGTGTAGAAAGGGTCTTTGGTGTAGTTGTAGCGAGGCGCGTCCCGGTCCGAGTAACCCACGCCTTCTACGTAACCCATGGCTCGCAGACTTTGCGAGGCAGCGATGTCTAGCGTGATATACAGGCGTGCTTCGTCAACGACAGGATCGATTTTGTGGGTAACAAACGTTTTGCTGCTGAATTTCACGCCGATGTCGCGGCTGATCTGCCCGATCCACACATTCTCGCCATCGAGCGTGACCGGCGCCAGCCATAACCGAAGATGGTTGCGTTCGTCGACACTGTGGCGCGCCTTCTGCAGCGCGATGTCCTGTGGCCGGTCAAAAGCATAGAGCGGTGAAACGGGCGATGTTCGGTATTTCCATCCGAACAATGATGACGCAACCGTGCGCCATGCGGTACCACGGCGTATCGTCTCGGTCAGATCCCACCCCCTGCGCACCAGAGTTGCCAGCATGTGCTCCCCTGCGCCGATTACAACAAAGTTGAGGGGGTCGCCGGGCGTTTCACGATCGCCTCCAAGTGCGCAGCAAGGGAGTTCTTCCAGATAGCGTCTCAGGCCTTCGAGATCCAGATCCTGGATTTCGGTTTCGCTGTATAGATTTTCAAAGTCGACGCGGGTGAAATCCGCTTTGAGGCCGGGGACGAGCTGGACGAATTCAAACGTTCGAATGTCGCCCTCACCGATGAGTTCGACGGCAAAGGCTTTGGCTCCGGGATCGAGATTCGTGTAGACGAATCCCGACGCCCTGTCTCGAGGCGGGATGACGATCGGTATGTGTTGATCCATAAACAGGTCCATTTTCTTGTCGAAACCCGGTTCGCCTTCTCCCCGGAACATCCAGGCAATTTCTGAGGGCGCGAAATAATCCGGATCAATGCTGAGCAGCATCAGTACGAATTTTTCATCTGCCCTGTTCTCGACCTCAATCCAGACTGGCTGAATGCCTCTTTTCGCAAGCGGTAGCGAAAAAGTGTCCAGGCTTTCCTCTGAGCTCAAGGCAACCGCGCTTACGCTTACGCCATCCTGTGTTTTCGTTTCGGCCCGCGCGCGGTAGTCGACAGGCTCTGTCTGCACAGATGACGTGGCGCAGCCATACAACAGAGCGACGAGCAGCAACAGAATGCATGGGACACCCGGCACACCTGGGCTGACGCAGAAGCGTGGTCCCGAAATCTGGCAAGCCTCTCGAATGTCGTCGGTCATGCTACGTGATTGCTGTTGCCTGAAAATCTTCATGTGCAGGCGACTAGTGCGTGAAACCGGAACGGATCCAGTCTTCGCTCTTGACCCCTTCGGGCGGATTGACTTCGTCAGCACTGTAACGGGTAACGTTGACGATGGCGGTTTCTCCGTCGACATGTTTTATCATTCCGTAAGCTGTGCCTTGCACGCCTTGATGTCCCTTGCCAAGCCGCATACTCGTCTCGCCGCTTGGGGTTTCAAAACTCAGACCTTCGAACGCAGCGATGATTTGTGCCTGGTCCGGTTTGCGCCCGCTTGCCAGCTGCGCTTTTTCGTACGCGGCCTTGGTTCCGAGAATGGCCTGGACGAAGTGATAAGAGGTGAACACGGGTGGCATCTTGAACCGTTGTTGGTAGGCATCCCTGAACCAGCGATTCAGTGCATTGTCCGGAGCAAACATGCTGTGCGGGCCGCGGGCACCAATGATGGTGCCGTCCGGGATACGGTCAGCAAGTGAGTGCAGCGCGGTTTCACCGGTCGTCAATACTATCTTGGCGCGACGAAACAGTCCGCGCGGCGCGCCTTGCAGAATCAGCGCCTCGAGGTCGCCACCCCAGAAGCTGGAGTGAATGACATCTGGTCTTCTCGACAACAGTGCAGAAATCTCCCCGCCGTATTGGCTGGCGAACAGTTTCGGCATTTGAGATGTGGTGGTCTTGACGTCCGGTGAGAGCACTTTCATGGTCATCTCAAAATCACGCCATGAATCCTGACCCCACGCGTAGTTCTGGTTAATGCCCGCGATCTTCTTTGCTTCAGGGAAATGTTGCTTGATATATTTTGCCGCAGCGACGTTGTCCATAGCCGCGTGCGAGTTCGTCCTGAAGACGTAGCGGTAGCTGGCGTCTTCGAATATGCGCGGCGTGCCGCAATCGAAAAATACAGTGAGTTTCCTGAGTTCCTCGGCAATCGGCGCGACCGCGAGGCAACTGCCACTGGAAATGTAGCCAATGACTATGTCTACGTTCTGCGATTCCACCAGTTGCCGGTAACGGGTGGCTACACTCGTAGGCGGTCCCGCCTCGTCCATCACCACCATTTCAATCGGCGTGCCGCCGAAGCCCTTGCTCTGATACGGTGCCGGCAACTCACCCGCATTGAGTGCGTCAAATAGCAGTGCAGCTGCGTTATGTGCGGGCACGCCGAACGGCGCCGCTCCGGGGCCCGACAAAAATGTGACGACCCCGATACGAATCGAGTCGCCCTGGGCCATGGCGCTTTGGGCCACTGCGAGCAAAACGGCAAGTGCCAGAAGTTTCATGGCGTGTGCGATCTTCATGATGGTCTCCCCGTGGTGAGGATTGCTCAAACGCTATTCATCGGCAGGCGAGGTGACGACGACAAACTTGATGTCGGTCATGCCGGTATTGTAGATCGCGTGCTCTGTGCCGGGTGGAATGAAGATGACGTCATCCTTGTTTACGACAGTGCGCTTGCCATCGATTTCCATCAGGCCTTCGCCTTCGAGAATGTGATAAACCTGCTCCTGAATCCGGTGCCGGTGCGGCGCAACGTATGCCCTTGGCTGGTAAACCGAGATGCGGTAATCGATGCTCTTTGATCCGCATGACTCCGGGCGCACAAGCATCTTGGAAAATGCGCCGCCATAATGTGCGGGCGGTTCATCCCACATCACCGTCGCTGCTGGACGGATTGTAGCTGTGGGTTTCATCTTGCGTACCGATTGCTTCGCTTTCTTTTTTGCCATTTATTTCTCCTCTGATTGACCCGGCGCGACTGGAACGTTATCGCTGACCCTATTCTTGCGCACTGCCTGGATGTAGGCAGCGAGGCCGGAACGAATGTCGTACTTCGGCTTCCAGCCCATTTCGGCTTCGGCGCGCGAGATATCCAACGCGCCTTTCCTGACCAGTTCGATCTGATTGCCGTGTTTGTAAAGCCCGGGGCCGACCGAAAGTTTTGCACCCGGAATCAGTTCGCTGACGATCGCAGCCAGTTCTGTGACAGTGCTGGCTTGCCCGCTCGATACGTTATACACGTCGTAACGGTGCTCGCCATGATCAAGTGCGGTAATTACCGCACTAACCCAGTCATCGACATGAGTGTGATCGATTGCAGTGTCGGCACCGCAGGGAATATGTAGCGGTTGGCCTTGCAGTGCGGCAAGAACGAGATTGCGCGGGATGCGATCGCGGGGCAGTTCCGGGCCATAGACCCAGGAGGTACGCAGGTTGATGACTTCGAGTCCGTGCAGGTCACGATAGGTGCGGCCGAGTTGCTCAACTGTTGCCTTGCAGATGCCATAAGGCAACACCGGCTCCAGCGGGTGCGTCTCGTCGATGCGCTCGGCGCGAAACGCCCCGTAGGCCTCTTCGGAGCTGATGTGAATGCAGCGTTTGATGCCGCCAACGCGCATTGCTTCGAAGACGTTGATCGAGCCCTCGACGTTGATGCGCACGATATTAATCGGGCTGCCGATCGAGGACAGCACGCCGACAATCGCCGCGCAGTGGATTACGGCGTCCGGTTGATGCGTCAGTACCGTCTGCGCCAGCGCTGCCATGTCGGTGATGTCGCCCGGCACGCGAATGCAATGTTCCGACTCGGCGGCATCACGCGATGCGAACCGGGTGTCGAATGCGATCACCGTATCCCCGCGCGCAACAAGTGCCTTCGAAACGGCCGCTCCGAGAAAGCCGCCGCCACCGGTTACCAGTATCCGCATCAGTCAGCCCCTCAGAGGTTGAACACGATCAGCCGTTGCTCGGTCATTTCCTCGATGGCGTAGCGCGGTCCCTCGCGTCCAATGCCGCTGGATCGTACGCCACCGTAGGCTAGCTGATCAGTACGCCACGTCGACGTGCCATTGATAATCAAACCTCCGACCCGCATCCGGCGGATCGCCAAGAATGTGACTTCGTTTGATTTGGTAAAGATGCCCGCCTGAAGTCCGTACGGACTCGCGTTGATGGCGTCGAAGGCCTCGTCCAGTGAGTCGAACGGGATGATGTTGATCACCGGTCCGAATATTTCCTCGCAAACCACTTTCATATCGGGTTTGACACCGGTCATCACCGTTGGCTCGAATGCCGCGTTGTGGCGCTTGCCTCCGGTGATTGCACGCGCGCCGCTCTTGACTGCCTGCTGTACCCAGTCTTCGACACGCCTGGCAGCACGTTCATCAATGAGTGTGCCGACGTCCGTACCCGGATCAAGCGGATCGCCCAGTTTGAGTGTCCGCACCTCGGTCTCGACCAGGGCTACGAAACGTTCGTAGACGCTGCGCATGACGTAAACGCTTTGCACCGAAATACAGCTTTGCCCGGCCAGACGCATCGAGTTTCGCGCGCAAACAGTAGCGGCGGCGTCAAGATCGGCATCGTCGCAGACGATGGTCGCGCCGTTGCCACCGAGTTCGAGCGCCACCCGGCGCAAGCCGCTCGCCGCCTTGATCGCTTCGCCGGCGCGGCTGGAGCCGGTAAAGGTGATGAACTCAACGCGCGGATCCGCAACCAGTGCCGCGCCGATGTCGGTTTCGCCAAAAACGGTATTGACCATTCCTGCCGGCAGTCCGGCTTCATGCACCAGTTCAACCAGTTTGTGAACAATCAGCGGTGCCTGCGGCGGCGGCTTGAGCACCAGCGTGTTGCCCGCTGCGATCGCCGGCGCGATCTTGTGTGCGGCCAGATTGAACGGCGCGTTGAATGGTGTGATCGCCGCAACGACACCTACCGGGAAGCGCATCAGAAACGCCATTTTGCCCGCGCCCATGGCGCTGCCGTCGAGCGGGATGTGGCGCCCTTCGATGCGGATCGCTTCTTCACCCGCCAGCGCGAAAGTTTCCAGAGATCGCCGGATTTCCGCTTGCGCATCCCTGATGGCCTTGCCGGTCTCGCGCGCCATCAGATCTGCAAGCGATTTCACATCACGCTCAATGAGCTGTGAAATCCTTTTCAGCAGTGCAGCTCGTTCGTAGCCGGGCAGGGCGGCTGCGGCATCGCGTGCCGCGACGGCAGCATTCAACGCGTCATCGAGGTCTGCTTTGCTCGATACAGCCATTGTGCCGACGACATCGCCGCGATACGGATCATGGATTTTCCGCAGCGTTTCGGAAGAACGCCATTCGCCGCCGATCAGGGCGCGCGCCACCGGTTGCGGTTGAGTATCCATGACTAGGACGTTTTCCACGGCTTGCCGAACACCGGTTCCTTGTATGGCGTCGGCGGTAGCTGCCAGGTCCCGGTGCTGGGCGGTTTGACCTTGTCGTCGACGTGCACGTCGAGCAGGCAGGGCTTGCCTAGCGCGACAGCGTGGCGCAATGCGTCACCGAGTTGATCGCTGTGCTTGACGGGGATCCCCTCGACACCGCAACTGCGCGCCATTGCCGCAAAGTCCGGGTTATAGGGTTCCTTGTCTGGGCCCGCATAAAAACCGGTGCCGATTTCGCGCCCGTCGAACAAGCCGTACTGGATGTCCCGGATTGCCGCCCATGAATAGTTGTTCCACACCACCCACACCGCAGGAATGTCGTACTCGACTGCCGTTGCCAGCACGTGTGGCGTCATGATGAACCCGCCGTCGCCGCAGATCGACATGCAGACACGATCGGGTGCGGCGAGTTTTGCGCCGAGAATGCCGCTGACGCCAAAGCCCATTGCCGAGAATCCCCAGGAGTTGAGCATCGACTGCGGGCTGGGCGCGTCCCAGAACTGCATGAACCAGTTGTGATGCACACCGCTGTCGAGCGAAATGATGGCGTCATCGGGTAGTGCTGCGCGGATATCCTTGACGACCCGTTCGGGGCGCAGCGGCGAGCCGCTGTCATCGAAATGCGGGCGGGTAAATTCGTCCCATTCGCGGCGCCAGCCGTCAATTGCCTCCAGCCAGGGCGCGAAGCGATCGCCTTTGAGTTTGCGGCTGACCGCTTCGTTGTGCAGTTGTTCAAGAAACACTTTCGCGTCGGCCACAATGCCGAGCGCAACCGGATAGTTGCGGCCGATCTCGGCCTGATCAATATCGACGTGTACCAGTTTCGTTGGCGGGATATTCCAGGAGTACCCCGGTATCCACGACGAAGACGAACGATCATCGAACCGCGCGCCGACGGTGATGAGCAAATCGCAGTGCCGCCCGGTCTGGTTTGCATGATAAGTACCATTGCGCCCGATGAAGCCGAGCGCACGCGGATGTGACGTCGGCAGTGTGCCCATCGCGTTGGGTGAAGTGATGACCGGGATGTCCAGCAGTTCGGCAATGCGCGTCAGTTCGGGCCCGGCCTCGGCGAGGGTGACCCCGTGACTGACATAGAAGGCGGGCCGTTGTGCTGCCTCGATCATGTCGACGACCTTGCGTACGTCCTCTGGCGCAGCGCCGGGACGGGCAAAACCGGCCTTGCGGTCCGATGCCAGCAGTTCGACATCGTCTTCTTCCTGAAAAAGGTTGAACGGCACGTCGAGGTTTACCGGCCCCGGGCGACCCGTCATCATCAGATTGAAACTTTGCCGTAACGCCAGCGGCAGCATGTCCACCCGTGTCGGCTGGAAGGTGCGCTTTACATAGGGGCGCAGTGCCACCGGAAACTCGGCTGCCTGGTTACGGTGACTTTCCTGGAACGGGCCGCGGTTGAACTGGGACGTCGGCACGTTTGCGGTAATGGCATAGAAAGCCGACGAGTCCGCCGAAGCGGCCGCCGTTGCCATCACCAGATTGCATGAACCGGGTCCGCAGGATGTCAGGGTCGCCACCGGGCGGTGCGCGACACGATAGTAGGCATCGGCCATGTGGCCGGCGGTCTGTTCGTGGCGCGGCGAGATCAGCTTGATCCGGTCCTGCCGCTCCCACAGCGCATCGAGCAGGCCAACGTTACCGTGGCCGCAGATGCCGAACACGTATGGCACCTCCTCCTGAATCAGAAAATCGGAGATGAGATCTCCGCCCTTCATGCGAGGCATGTGAGTTCCTTCCCAGTCAGATTCTTGTTGTCGGTCTGCTTCATGTGCCCCCTCCAGGGAACGCGACCCCGGGGCAAGGCGCTGTCCAATCGCGGCCAGCCTGCGATAATGCAATTCTGTGTTCTAGATCAATTTCGAGTTTAGTGCAATTCGCGCTTGTCCCGGTGTAACGGCCGGCGCTGAAAGAAAGGAAGAGCAATGCTGCCGGATGAATGTGATGTCGCCATTGTCGGCGCGGGCAACGCGGCGATGTGTGCCGCCCTGTCGGCGCGAGAGCGCGGCGCCAGTGTTGTGGTGCTGGAACGTGCGCCCGAAGATGAGGCCGGTGGTAATACGCGCTTTACCGCCGGCGCCATTCGTTTTGCGTATAACGGCGTCGACGACTTGCGCGAGCTGATGCCTGACCTGACGGACGAGGAGGTCGCTCGCACCGATTTCGGTGCTTATACCGAGGATCAATTTTTTGACGACATGGCACGGGTTACAGAGAACCGCACCGATCCGGATCTGGCCGAGTTGCTGGTGCGGCGCAGCCGCGAATCGATGATGTGGCTTCGCAGCAAGGGGTTTCGCTTCGTACCGATATATGGCCGCCAGGCGTTCAAGGTGAATGACCGGTTCAAGTTCTGGGGCGGGCTCACGGTTGAAGCGTGGGGCGGTGGTCCCGGTCTGGTCGAAGCCCACATGAAGGCAGCGGCGAAGAACGATATTAAGGTGTTCTATCAGGCGCGTGCCTTGTCTCTGGTACGGGACGACGCCGGCGTGAAAGGTATTCAGGTGCGCTACGAGGGCAGGACTCGTGTGTTGCACTGCAAATCGGTGGTGCTGGCAGCCGGCGGCTTCGAATCCAATCCGGAGTGGCGTACCCGTTACCTTGGACCGGGTTGGGATCTGGCGAAGGTGCGCGGCACGCGATTCAATACCGGAGACGGTATTCGCATGGCGCTCGATGCCGGCGCGTCACCCTGCGGCAACTGGTCGGGTTGTCACGCGGTGGGCTGGGATCGCAATGCGCCCGAGTTCGGTGATCTCGCGGTGGGCGACGGATTTCAGAAACACTCCTACCCGTTTGGCATCATGATCAACGCGAACGGCGAGCGTTTTGTCGACGAAGGCGCGGATTTCCGCAACTACACGTATGCCAAGTACGGTGCAGTCATCCTGCGCCAGCCAGGGCAGTTCGCCTGGCAGATATTCGATGCCAAGGTCAGCCACCTGTTGCGGGATGAGTACCGCATCCGGCAGGTCACCCGGGTAAAGGCCGACACACTCGAAGAACTGGTCGCACGGCTGGACGACGTCAACGCCGACAAGGCGCTGGCGCACATTCACGATTACAACAAGGCGGTACGTACTGAAATTGACTTCAATCCCAACGTCAAGGATGGTCGATGCACGCAGGGGCTCTCAGTGCCCAAGTCGAACTGGGCAAATACCATCGACAAGCCTCCGTTTGAGGCCTATGCCGTTTCCTGCGGAATTACGTTTACTTTCGGAGGGCTTCGCATCACCAAAGACGCGCAGGTGGTCGATACCGACGGCATTCCCATTTCCGGTCTGTATGCCGCTGGTGAACTGGTCGGAGGTCTGTTCTACTTCAATTACCCCGGCGGCACCGGATTGATGTCAGGCACGGTGTTTGGCCGCATCGCCGGCGGCAGTGCCGGACAGGCGGCGGTGTTGAATTGACCCGTCCTCAATCAACATGAAAGAAGAACAGTTCGATGTCGTGGTCGTCGGTGGCGGCGGCTCGGGACTTGCGGCGGCGATCGAGGCGCGCAACGCTGGTGCACGCGTCGTATTGCTCGAAAAGAATGAAAAGCTAGGAGGGTCCACCGCCTGGTCGATTGGCTCCATTACGACAACCGGCAGCCCGCACCAGAAGCGCGCCGGTGTGCAGGACTCGCCTGACGATCATTTTATGGATATGCCGTTGTTCGCACCGGATCTTCTGGATCGCGACAACGATGAATTACGGCGAATCCTCTGTGACGAAATTCCCGATGCTTTTCGCTGGCTGTTGTCGCTGGGCGTGCGTTTTTTTGGCCCGATGCCAGAGCCGCCGCATCGGCAACCGCGCATGCACAATGTCTTGCCGAACTCACGGTCGTTCATTCATCACCTGGAAAAGCGGGCACGCAAGACCGGTGTGGACATTCGTACCGGCAGTCGTGTTGTGAGACTGGCGACAGAAGGGCACGCAGTCGTCGGCGTGGAAACGGATCGGGTGCGGTTTCGCGCCGAACGAGGGGTCATTCTCGGCGCGGGTGATTTCACCAACGATCCGGAACTCAAAGCGCGCTATATGGGGCCGCGCGAAGCCCAGGTGCAAGCCGTCAACGTCACGGCTACCGGTGACGGACAGAAGATGGCGCTCGAACTCGGTGCGCGCGTCGTCAACGGTGATCTCGCACTCGGGCCGGAGATTCGATTCTTGCCGCCGGCGCAAACGACATTACTACGTCGACTGCCACCGTGGCCCTTGTTGGCGCAGACGATGGCATGGTCGATGGCGCATTTGCCGATGTCGTTGCTGCGTCCGTTCATCATGAGTTTTGTCACAACTGCACTGGCACCGTCTCTGGAACTGTTCCGTCAGGGCGCAATCCTGGTCAATCGCGAAGGTGACCGGTTTTGTGACGAGAATGATCAGCCCGCGTTCGCGCTTGCGGAACAACCGAGAAAGCAGGGATACATTTTATTGGGCGGCGAGGTTGCGCGGCGATTTTCGAAGTGGCCGCATTTTGTGTCAACTGCGCCGGGCGTTGCCTACGCTTATATTCCGGACTATCGGCGAAACCGGCCTGATGCTTTTAATCAGGCAAATAGTTTTGCGCAACTTGCAGCGAAACTGAACCTGCCACCGAAGAGGCTCCAACAGGCACTTGAGAACACGACCGGTTTTGATCAGCCGCCGTATGTTGCACTTGGCCCAGTGTGCTCGGTGTTCGTGCACAACGAAGGCGGCCTTGCGGTGGATTCACAACACCGTGTGCTGGGAGAGAACGACCAGGCGATCCCGGGGCTGTACGCAGTCGGATCGACCGGGCAGGGTGGTTTACTTCTTAAAGGTCATGGCCATCATCTCGCATGGGCCTTCGTGTCGGGACGACGCGCCGGGCGGATTGCCGCATCGGACTGACGCATCGCTGCGAGTAACTGGTTTGCCAGCCGGACAGATTCTTTTCACTTGCGAGTTCGGCCGTGCGGTCGACGCATTCTGATGCCGGCACTGCAGCGGGTTTGCAAGCATCGGGCCGGAAGAAACGGGGCCGCAAGCAATTGGCCCGCAAGAAAACGGATCGCAAAAAAGTGGGCTGGATTGCTTTCATGCGCCTATTTGTCAGCCATATGTAAGTCGATGGCGAGCATCATGCGATGCATCGCCCGGGTCAAAATGGACCGGGCATTGAAACGCGAGGTGTGGCTCGAGCGATTGTCTTACAATGAGCTTGTGCCACGGGGGCCTGCCAGACGGCAATCCGGTAGCGCCTGAATACAAGCTTTTTGCCCAAAACCACTGAGTGCCATCAACGACAATTCGAAACTTCAGGAGGCAATGATGCAGGACGATAACCCGACCCCAAAAAACCGACGCGATTTTCTTGCCATGGCCGCCGCTGCGACGGCCGGTCTCGGTGTCACCCTGCCGCTTGCGGGAACCGCTGCCGCCGCGACGGGCCCCAGCACCGAGTTCACCCGCTGGCTTGACTCCATCCCCGGCCAACACAAACAGGTGACAGACTGGCCTGACCTGAACCATGGTATGGGTCTGATCTACACGTTTTCTTTCCTGCTTACTGCGCCGGGTGCCTATGGTGTGCCGGAAAGCGATACCGGTGCCGTGCTGGTCATTCGCCACAACACCATCCCGATCGTTTTGGGGCATGAGATGTGGTCGAAATACAGCCTGGGCGAAGTATTCAAAATTGACGACCCCGAAACCGGCGCAGCCGCGACGCGCAACCCGTTCTACGAAAAACCCGGTGGACTTCCTTTCGAGGCTGCCGCGCTTCAGAAGTTGATTGAGCGCGGCGTGAAAGTGGCCGCCTGCGAACTGGCACTCACTTTCTATAGCGGGAAGGTTGCCAGCAAGATGGGACTGCAGCACGAAGACGTGAAGAACGAATGGCTTGACGCTGTGCATCCCGGTATTCAGGTAGTTCCGTCCGGAACGGTTGCATGCAGCGGAGCCGTTGCCCGCGGCTGCGGCTACCTGTTCGGCGGCTGAGCAGACAAGGTCGAATCAGGTTACATTCGGTCAACCGGTCCCGCTAACGGGGTCGGTTGACCGATTCGCGCCGAACGTGAAGAGATCCCGGTGCGGGATGCCTTTGCGGCGGCGCGCTCGCGCGTTTATGCTGTGTTGAAAACCGGCCGATGATTTCAGGCGCTTCGCTGACCGCTTGGGGCCGTACAGCGCTTTCGTGAACGGCCTGATGTGACTGATGATGGGTATGCGCAAAATTCTGCTGAGCTTGTTCGTGATTGGTACTTTGGTCGGGTACTCTCTGTCGGCAATCGCGCGACCGACGATCGAGGAGTTGCAGGCGCGCGATTTCCTCGATGATTACGAGAGCAATATCGTCTATGGCTATAACATTGTCATGGAGACTGAGCGCTACGCCGCGCGCTACGTCGGCAACAAGCTCAGATGTACCAACTGTCATCTGAACGGCGGTACCACCCCCGATGCGTTTCCGCTCAATGTCGCCGGCCTGTATCCGCAGTGGCGCTCCAAGAACGGCGTTCGTAACGGCATCGTGCTTCGCATTCGCGAGTGCTTTTTGTACAGTCACAATGGAGTCTTGCCGCCTGATCACGCACCGGAAGTATTGGCGGTAGCGGCTTACATCAATTATTTGTCAGAAGGTGAAGTAATCGGTGAGCGCCCTCCGGGTGGCGGTGTACCCACCATCCCGGATACCGGGTTTGACCCCAATCCCGCGCGCGGTGAGGTGGTGTACAAGCGGGCATGCGTAGTGTGTCATGGTGCCGATGGCGCCGGTACTTCGGTAGCGCCGCCCTTGTGGGGGCCGGACTCGTACAACGCCGGAGCCGGCATGAACCGGATCGACAAATCTGCTGGATTTATCTGGGCGAACATGCCCCTTGGGCAAGGCCACAGCCTTTCGCATCAGGAGGCGCTGGATGTTGCCGCTTTCGTGAAGTTGCAATTGCGCCCGTTCGATCCAAGGGAGGGACGCCTGGCGAAGCTGGCGGAGCGCATTTGGCATCGAATCACCAGCTTGTTTGGCAAGGAGCAGCCTTGAGCCTGCGCGGTTACGCGCGGGCGTTGCTAACCGAATCGCGCCCCGATTTCTCCTGGACGCGGACCGTTAACGCCAGACGCGAGATGCTGTCCGGGCTGACGGGTGCAGCGCTGGTCATTCCCCAGGCGATTACGTTTGCCTACCTGGTCGGGCTGCCGCCCGAGTACGGGCTTTACTGCGCGGTCTTCGTTGGTTTTTTTGCCAGCTTGCTGGGCAATACGCCGATGGTGGGCGGGCCGAACACGGCGATGTCGATTCTGCTGGCGCTCACGATCATGCCGTTCGCGGGCCGTGGCAGCCCGCTCTACATCGATTACGTCCTGCTGCTCAGCGTCGTCGTCGGGTTGATCCAGTTGTTGATATGGCTGCTGCGCGGGGCGGAGTTGTTCCGCTACTTCAGCCCGGCTGCAATCTCCGGCATCAAGATGGGAGTCGGTCTGCTGCTGATTACCTCGGCGGTTGAAGGCACGCTGGGTCTGGCACCGTTGACGACGCAGTTTTTCTACGAGAAGTTTTACATCGTGATCGCGTCGTGGAGCGATATTGTCAATCCTTATGCCGCAACTGTCAGTGGAATCACTATCGTCAGCGGGCTGCTGATGCGTAAACGTTTTCCGCGGACCTACATCATTACAGCGGTGTTGATTGGAGGTATCACCGGTGCACTCCTGGTGGGTGTTCTGGGACTGGTTCGTACCGATATCGAGTTGTTGGGCCGTATTCCGTTTGAATTGCTGCCATTGCGCGTGCCTACAGTGTCGGCGGAATACCTGCTTGTCATGCAGGAGGTGTTCCCCAGCGCAGTGGCGATTGCCGTTCTTGGTCTTGCGCAATCCCTTGTTATTGCGCAAGACCTCAAGGGTCACGTCAAGACCCAGGTCAGCCTGGGGCGCGAAGTGTTTGCGCAAGGCGTTGCCAATCTGGCCGGGCCTTTCGTGTCTTCTTTCGCCGGGTCGGGCAGCTTTAATCGCACCAGCGTAGCTGTCAGCATGGGGGCGATGACACCGCTTTCCGGTCTGATTGCGGCGATTGCCGTAGCCGCGATTGCCTGGAGTCTGGGCCCCTTGCTTACGTACCTGCCGATGCCGGCTGTTGCGGGCGTGCTGGCGCTGGTGGGAATCGGAATGATTCAGGTCGGTGAAGCTCGCCGCTTCTTGCGCAGCTCGATCGACGGGCCGGTATTCGTGATAACGATTCTGACGGTCGCCTTCCTTGGTCTGAAGGCGGGGCTCGCGATTGCCGTGCTGCTATCACTTGGTTTCTTCATTGCCGGCGTTTCGAAAGTCGCTCTGGTGATGGTGGATCAGGACGGTGTCGAGCGTATTCAGGTGACGGGTAATCTGTTCTACGCTTCGCTCGACGCGCTTGCGCATCATCTGGGTGAACATCCCGGCGCGAACACTTTGCTCGACCTGACGCGGGTCCCCTATTGCGATTCGTCGGCACTTGCCATGATCGAAGCGATCAAGCGCGAGCGATTGGAGCACGGTGGACGGCTTGAGGTTGTGACGGCTGATTAGCACGCTGCTGCCCGCCGGGCACCGCTACGTGTCCGTTTGACCGGATTATTCTGAATGTGACGCTTCCTGGGTGCGGGATCGGGCATTCCTCCTGCATCGGGTGGGCGGCGATGTGCTTCATCCCGATCGGACCTGGGAGATATGGTACGTACTCGATATCTCACGGGCTGGTCACCGCGTGCAGTTTTACCGGCGCTCTTCTACCAGACCGATTAGTATTGGCACTACGAAAAGTAAAGTCACTCAGGAGATCAGAAGATGGGACGGCTCGATGGCAAGGTGGCATTGATCACCGGCGCAGGCAGCGGTATCGGATTGGCTGCTGCCAGAATGTTTGTACGTGAGGGGGCGAAAGTCATGCTGGCTGGCCGCCGGCGCGCACTGCTTTCGGAACTGGCGGAAGAACTCGGTAGCGAGAATGCTGCTTACGCGACCGCCGATGTGTCAAAGGAGGAGGACAACCAGACCATTGTCCGTCTTTGCACCGAGAAGTTTGGCAGGCTGGACGTGTTTCTGGTCAACGCCGGATTCGAGGGCGCTGCGGCTCCGATTCCTGATTATCCGACCGATGTGTTCGACGAGTTGATGGCAGTAAATGTTCGCGGTGTATTCCTCGGACTCAAGCACGCGATCCCGGTAATGCGAGGTGGGAATGGCAGCATCGTCATCACTTCGTCCATTGCCGGACTCAAGGCAAGAGGCGTCGGCAACTCGGCGTATGTTGCAAGTAAACATGCCGAGATCGGTTTGATGCGAACGGCAGCGATGGAATGCGCTGGCGACAACATCCGCGTGAACTGCGTACTGCCCGGACCAACCGAAACGCAGATGATGCGCTCGATCGAGGAGAACCGCTCACCGGATGCCCCGGACGAGGCGCGCGCGGCGGTTGTCGCTGGCCTGCCGCTGAAACGGTATGGAACACCCGATGAAGTGGCCAATCTGATTCTGTTTCTCGCGTCTGACGAGTCGAGTATCTGTACGGGTGGCGTGTACACGGCGGACGGTGGCCTGTCGGCGGGGTGATAAAGGTGTGATGCTGGACCTCCCGGCTTACCTGCAACGTATCGGCTACGGCGGCGACCGTGATACCGACGAAGCAACGCTGGGCGCGCTGCACCTTGCGCATGCGACGCGCATCCCTTTCGAGAATCTTGACATCCTGCTCGGACAGCCGATTTCGCTCGGGCTCGATTGCCTGCAGGAGAAACTGGTGCAGCAGCGGCGTGGCGGGTACTGCTTCGAGCACAACAAGCTGTTCGCGGCGGTGCTTCGCGATTTCGGGTTCCCGGTAACGGCTCTTGCGGCGCGTGTGCGCCAGCGGCAATCGAAGCTGTTGCCACGCACCCACATGTGCTTACTTGTGCATGCAGGCGGGCACGACTGGATTGCCGACGTTGGATTTGGCGGCGAAGGACTGCTGCAGCCGGTACCGATGACCGGCGCTCCCGTTCGGCAGTTCTTGTGGACGTATCGTGTGTTGGAAGAGACACCCGGCACCTGGGTGCTTCAGTCGCAACGCGGTGACAACTGGAACGATCTTTACGCGTTTTCGCTGGAACCGCAGGAAGACGTCGACCTGGAGATGGCCAACTACTACGTTTCGACGCACCCGGATTCGCGGTTCGTTCGGACGCTGACGGTGCAGTTGCCGACGCCCGGTCGACGGCAGATACTGCGTAATCGTGAGCTGATGACGGATAGTGGCGACGAATTGCAATCCGTTGACGTAACCAGTGACGAGGAACTGCTGCAGGTTTTATCGCAGAATTTCGATCTGAATTTTCCGGCCGGCACCCGGTTCTGCTTTCAGGAAGAGGAGAATCAGCCGTGACAGGAAACGGCAGGTTGCGAAAAGGCAGTTTGGGGTCGCATCGTATCGAGGTAAAAACCTGTTCTGGTGGACTGTCTTGAAGAAAAAATACTCCCGGAGTTAAATAATGCCCGACAACACATATGAACGTACCCTGAACACGCATTACGGCCGCCAGGGGCTGGGCGACCGGATTCTTTCGGTACTGAATGAATTGGGCAAGAACCTGGACGCCATTACCAACGATGACTTGTCGCCGGTGGCGGAATTTCACATTGGCGGGCAGGCGGCCACGCTCGAACTGGCGCAACTTGGCGGGATGGGTTCGGGTATGCGTGTGCTAGACGTCGGCAGCGGTCTTGGCGGACCCGCGCGCACGCTTGCACAGCACTACGGTTGCAAGATCACCGGTCTCGATCTCACTGAGGAATTCTGCAACGTTGCCACCATGCTCACGGAGCTATGCGGCATGCACGATGACGTATCGTTCATGCACGGTAATGCCCTTGACATGCCTTTCGATGATGGCGCCTTCGATCTTGTGTGGATGCAGCAGGCCGGAATGAATATCGAGGATAAGTTGCGTCTGTACCAGGAAGCGAATCGCGTTCTCGCCGCCGGCGGACGTCTTGTGTTCCAGGAGGTACTGGGTGGACCCGTTACGCCACTGCATTTGCCGGTACCATGGGCGCGTGAGGCCGACCTGAGTTTCCTGCTGCCACCCGATGCGATTCGCGACTTGCTGGCGAAAGCCGGGTTTCGTGAAATGATCTGGCGCGACGTCACGGCACAGTATCTCAATGACTATCGCAAGGCCGCAGCGAGGACAGCCAGCCCCTCGGGACCACCTCCTCTTGGGGTGCAGCTAATACTTGGCCCCGAAGCCGGTGAAATGCGCAAAAACGTGGTGCGCAATCTGGATGAGAATCGCATTGTCCTTGTTCAGGGTGCTCTCAAGAAGTCCTGATCAGGGCTGAAGTGCCCCGCTGCAAACGGCAGGGCGTCAGGTGCAGGGCTTCCAAATGGGAGATCGTCATTGCGTAATGGGGTTCCGGTCTTTAGCTAATGAATGA